>SWCA01009043.1_pt1 | contig 335357 bp, 300 predicted proteins | sample 4692961 | NCBI WGS metagenome assembly SWCA01 (sample SAMN10267275, study PRJNA491770) | bioreactor metagenome | isolation source: DHS bioreactor inoculated with | place: Japan: off Shimokita Peninsula | reverse complement strand
AAGATCTAGATGGAGTAAAGCAAGATGTAGGTGGAATTAAACAAGATGTGAATGGAATTAGACAAGATATAGTAAGGCTTGAACATAAAATGGATGAAAATCATAAGGCCTTATATGATGGCTATAAGCAAAACGTAGAAAGCTTTATGGAATTGAATAATAAGGTCGACAGACTTACCGAGCAAGTGGAGCATCAAGAAATCAAACTCCAGGTGATCAAAGGGTCAAGATGAAATCTTCACTGTTTTCACTGATTAAAAGGACAGGGTAATGATTACCATGTCCTTTTCTTGATTTCATAGGAAAGTTCGTTTCTTCCTATGAAATGGGGGTGGTACGGGGCCCAGCCCCTTATAAAATTAAGGAGAGTACAGCGAAGCGTCCTAGAAATATAAGGGTTCCCCTGGAAAACAAACGTGGCAGAGCCATTTTGTTCATTTCAGCAAATGACAAGCCAAAATTAGCTTAAGTATTATGTCTGAAATCACATAGACTTTATACTTAAACTAACTCATGGCTTCATACTGGCACTTAGTTTAGCTGCCCTTCTGCCCGCCACATATCGAAATACTTACCCTGTTTTTGAAGCAGTTCATCATGGCTTCCCTGTTCTTCAATTTTCCCTTCGGCTACTACAAGAATCTTATCTGAGTCCTTAATGATAGAAAGGGTATGGGCTATCATAATTACCGTTTTTTTATGCTGTAAAAGGTTCTCAATGGCTTTTTTTACAGCCAATTCATTTTCTATATCTAAGGAAGCCGTTGCTTCATCTAAAAGAAGTATTGGGCTATTTTTCAGAATGGCTCGAGCAATTGACAGCCGCTGCCTTTCTCCGCCGGAAAATTGATTCCCGTTTTCTCCTACGGGGGAATCATATCCCTGTTCAAGCTTCTGGATGAAATCATCACAGTTTGCCAGTCTTAAAGCCTCCTCAATCTCCTCATCGGAAGCCGAAGGCCGGGCATATCGAATATTATTTCGAATGGTATCGTTAAATAAAAATACGTCTTGATCTACCGTGGAAATCTGACTGAGAACCTTTTCTGCATTAATATTCTGAATGGATACTCCACCAATCTTTATCTCTCCCGACTGAGGCTCATAATATTTTGAAATTAAGTTAAGGATGGTGGACTTTCCAGAGCCTGAATCACCAACAATAGCAGTCAGTTTTTCATTTTCTGCAGTAAAGGTTGCCCCTTTTAATATTCGTTCATCTTTTTCATAGGAAAACATCACATTTTCAAATGCCACATCATGACTGCCAGGTGAAAAGGATGCAGATGATGTCACCGCCTCTTCCTCCTTGACTACCTTATTAATATGTTTTTTTGAAATCATCAGATTTTTATAGGAGGTTAAATCTACAAAAATAACGCCCATTATTTTTGATGCAAATATCGGCAAAATACTTAGCATGAAAAATGTAGGAGCATCGAAGACACCTTTAATCCACCCCTGTCCAGCAATTAATATCATGGCTGGCAGGCTACACCATGATATGATACTGAAAATCACTCCAACAGGGATTACTTTTTTTTCGTATACATAACTGATATGACTATAGGAAAGCATGGAATCAGTAACCGTTCTATTTTTCGTTCCACCAATTCCGTAGGCCCGAAGTGTCTGGATTCCAGTAATATATTCCAGCATATTACTTACATTATCTGCCATTATCCTGTTTTTTGCGTTCCCATACTTTTTTACAGAACGGAAGGAAGCCCACAGGGTCGGAAGCAGCAGCAAATTTGCTGCTAAAATAACAAAGGCTGCAGGAGGGTATATGCTGGCTATAAAGAAAATCAGCATAATGGAAAGCGCACTATTTTTAACAATATCCCCCGCCTTATGGGTCAGGATTTTTTCGTAGCTGTTAATATCATTGGTCGCTACATTGATATATTCGCCTGTTTGTTCCTTTGTAAATTGTGATAGCGGAATTCTTTTGATCTTATCTCCCATAAACAAACGGATTTGTTTGCTTACATCAGCTCCGCCAAATTGTCCCTGGGTATAGCCAATACTATAGATTATCATTCGAACCATAAATACAAGCACAAGGGTACCTGTAAAAGTGAATAATAGCTCGGGGCTCAAGTTATCTTCCCATAGGGCTTTTATACAATGATACAGCAGCATAAAATTAAATCCGGACAACATCCCTTCCAGCACATTCAGCACCATGGACAAATAAAAGCTATTATTTTTTTTCATTACATTACTTTCATTCACAGCAAACATCTCCTTCTATACGATAAGCGGTTTTTCTGGCCCGGTCATAATCATTCCATGCCTGTCTATAATATTCATTTTTACCGCTTACCTCTTCATGGGTTCCCACACAGGAAATCGTAGCGTTTTCTACTACTGCCACCCGATCACATTGCAATACTACCCCCAAACGATGGGCCACTATAATGACGGTTTTTCCTTTACAGAGATTTTGGATCGCCCGATCTATTTCCACCTGATTCTCAGGATCTGCCGCCGAGGTGGCCTCATCTAAAATTAAGATTGGGGCATTTTTAAGAATAGCTCTTGCAATGGCAATACGTTGCTTTTCTCCCCCTGAAAAACGTGAACCATAGCTGCCCACGAGGGTGTCGTATCCCTTCGGTAAACTCATTATATAATCATCAATCTGTGCTTGCCGTGCTGCTTCCCTGACAGCTTCCAGGGTCGCCTCGCTGCCCATTCGAATGTTTTCTAAAATACTTCCCCTTGTTAAAAAGGTTTTTTGAGTCACAATTGATATATTTTGCAGCAAGGTTTCATAATTAATCTCCTTTACATTTTTTCCATCAATTAAAACTTCTCCTTTATTTACATCATAAAATCGAGAAATCAACTGAATCACGGTACTTTTACCAGCCCCCGAGCGCCCTACCAAAGCAATTTTTTCTCCTTTCCCTATACAGAGATTACAATTTTTTAGAATACTATTTTTCCCATCATAAGAAAATTCAACATTTCTTAGTACAATCTCATGGCTTTGGGGAAATTCGCCGCCGCCCTCATAAGCAGGGATTTCCAGTATTTCTGCTGCCTTACGTATACTATTTATAACCTGCGCAAAATTTGAGGCCAATCCCTGTAATGGCCGTAATTCCGTTAAGTACAGGGAGCCAATGAAGGCAAACAGAATAAAGGCACTTGCCGGTAATGTCCCCAGTAGAAACCAAAATCCTCCAATGGGAACAATGAGTAATAATCCACATTCTATAATTACTACATATGCCCCATAGGGGGGCCCCATTTTACGCGAGACCTCTTTCCAAACAGTACACTCGTCCTCTACTGCATTTGAATACTTTGTAAAGGAGCTGCTTCCCATATTGTAAGCCTTAATTAGCTTCATGCCGCTAATTAACGAAAATAGAGCTGATAGATATAGATAATATCTATCCTTTCCCGCCCATTTCAATAAAAGTATGACAAGCTTTTTTATATTTCTCATGCTAACACTCCCATAGCTATATTCAATACCCCTTTAGGCTTCTATACCTTGTCTCACAAAAAAGCCCTGAAGCTTTTTGTGATTTTTTCTATTGATTAAAAAATCTTGTTTAACCATGCCTTTATCAAAATGAACAGCACGGGTACAAACAGAAGAGATGAGTTCATAATCATGTGTGACGACAAAAATAATTTTGCCCAAGCTTGCTAATTGTGTGAGCAGTCTAGCCACTTGCTCCATACTATTAAAATCAAGTCCGCTGGTAGGCTCATCAAAAACAAGAATTTCTTTTTCACAAATCATACTGACAGCCACTGCAGTCCGTTGCTTTTGGCCTCCAGATAGGGTATTAGGATGCCTATCTTTATATTGATAAAGCTTTAATTCTTTCATTACTTGACTAACAAGCTCCTTGTCTGGATTTTTAATTCCAAAGCTGCATTCTTTTTCTACACTTTCTGCAAAGAGCTGGTAGTTAACATCCTGCATAACCATATAAGATAGCTTTAATCGCTGCTTTTCCTTTATCTTTTTTCCATTCCACAGAAATTCTCCCCTACTTTCCTTATGCAGCCCGCAAACACTGCGTAGAAATGTAGACTTACCAGCACCATTATGTCCTATGATCCCAATTATTTCACCAGGGGCAGCACAAAAAGAGAGATTTTTCAGGACAATTCTATCTTGATACCGTGTTGTCAGATTATTGATCTGTAGCATATCTTTTCTTAGTTGTTCCCTGTTTTCTAAGGGTACTACCCTTGATAGATTTATCGCTCTCAGGCCCATTATCATTCTTTCTTCTGACGAAATACTGGTAAATTCATCCTTTGTATATATTTTTTTGATTTCTCCTTCACTGAGGTAAATAGCCCTATCAATAATGTCTTTAAGATAATATAGCCTGTGTTCTGCTATGATAATTGTTTTCCCCTGCTTTTTTAACATCATTAGATTATTACGAAGTTCCATTGTGGCATGTGTATCCAGGTTAGAGGATGGTTCGTCAAGCACATAAATATCTGGTGACATGGCATGGATAGAGGCAAGGGCAATTTTTTGCTTTTCACCCCCAGATAATTCAAAAATGCTCCTTTCCATCAATTTTTCAATGTTCAGTTCTTCTTTTGTTCTCTGAATACATTTTTTCATTTCTTCATATGGATACGAAAGATTTTCCATACCAAATGCAATTTCGCTGTCAGTATCGATATTAAAAAACTGTGTTCTTGGATTTTGAAATACCGATCCCACCTTTTCCGCAATTTCGTACATGGGCATATTTAATATATTTTTCTTATCTATTTTGATACTACCTTTCAAATCTCCCGGATAAAAATGGGGAATCAACCCATTGATCAGCCGTGTAATTGTGGTTTTACCACAGCCGCTGCCGCCACAGAGAAGAATGCATTCCCCCTTTTCAATTGTAATGTTGACCTCTTTTATTCCATTTTCTTCTTTCCCATGATAAGAAAAAGAAACATCTTCTATTTCAATCAAGCTTCTGCCTCCTCTATTTCATAATTGCCAGTCCCAATAATGCAGAAAAGCAAATTGCACAAATAGCATCCATATACGAAAATTTAATCCTTTGAAGACATGTCCTGGGCCTAGGGTTTTCAATGCCCCTTGTAACCACCGCTGCCGATAGCTCGTCTGCTATTTTTGAAGCAGACATCATAAGGGGAACATAAACACATTCTATGGTCTGAAGCGGGTCAACGATTAAGCTACCGAATGACGGTGACACATCCCTCATCTTCATGGCATCTTTAATATAGTGCCAATCTTCTCTAATCATTGGAAAATACCTTAACATAACAGTTAAGGGAATGACTATCCCCTTAGGCATATGAATACGATTCATCGCCGCCATAAATTCATTTACTCTTGTTGTGGAAATGAGAATTCCTCCTAGGATACCGCAGGGAAATATTTTCCGTATAAACATGCAAAAGCTTACAATCATTATTCTAAGTGATCCACTAAGATATGTTGCACTTAATACCTGTGTAATTAAGATTAAAAAATAGACGCCTGTCATTCTAAATGAAAATTTATTAGCACCACAGAGAATACCAAATACCAAAATACTGCATACCAATGTTATTTCAACCCTTAAAGAGCTGGCAAAGAATATCGATAGATTTCCAATTAGCAGGATAAATAACTTGGTCCTTGGATCTATTAGTATCATGCCTTGTTTTGAATCAGTTTTAAAGATTGATTTCATGCTACAACCCCTGCTTTTTCAAACTGCTTCCTAAGTAATCTTCTGCCGATCAGGGCACTGATTAATGCACATATTAAGGTTCCAACAATAATGGCTGGAAGCATCCAATCCTTGGCTGTGGCAACCATCGTATCCATATAGGTCTGCTCTGTTCCCTTTCCCACCAGGTATTCAATATATTTCGTTTGATTCAACCAAAGCATCATGTAGGAACCAACAGGATTCAGAGAGAAAATCATAAACCCTAAAATATTGAATTTTATATTTTTAAATCTACCAATGCCTGAAATCAATTCTGCAGCAATGGCAAGTACCACATAGGCAACGGACCATATCCAGTACATTCCCGTTACAAACATAAGGACTCCCATCAAAATACCAAGAATGAGAATTTGCCGTGCTTTGGTACCTTAGCAACAAGTAAAAGGTAAACCGGCCCAGTAAGTAGGGCTATTACCGGTGCCAATAGAAAAGTCAATACCGGATTAGGAGCAAAAAATATCCCACCAATCAATGTTACTACACAAAATAGTCCGGAAAAAATACCTGTTGTTACCAAATCCTTGACAGTTAATTTTTGTTTCTGAATAGATACCTCATTAAACATATCAATCTCCTCCTAACAATATTGAATCATTTAGCTGTAACCCATATTGACATAACTGTTATAAAAAATTAAAATAACAATAAGTTAGTTATTACTAACTTATAGTCACAGTATACAATGTGACCTATGAGTTCACAATCATCTACAGGCACTTTCGTCTAATCCTGATAAAGATTCGTCTAATCATGTCATTTGGGGGAGATTTAATGAAAAGTTTTATTAAGGATATCCATGAACCTTACCTGTTTAAAAAGGGATTTGTATCTGTAAGCTGTAATAAGGAATATAACCCCATGGGTAATACCTACAGAATTGACCCTAATCTAGGGAAGGGCTATTATTGGATATATGCTCATGAAAATCTCTTTGCAATCGTGATACATGACTTTCTCTTTTATGAGGATTACTTTCTGGAATGTCGATTGCCTGAATATTTAAGTATTACCTACTATGATTCTATTTCTGGAGAGGAGTTAAATCCATATAAACGATTAAATGCAGGCTGTGTTAAGGGATACTGGAGCAATCAAAACCTATATCAGGCCTTATTTCATAAAAATATTCCAATCCGTTCAATTGGTATTGAAATCGCTCAAGCATATTATGAAGATTATCTAAGGGGAAAATATCCTGAAGAATACATTAATCCGCGATCAGCTTTACTGAATATAGATGAGACAACAAATTTTCCCGAAATGATTCTGTTATTGCACCAGATCAGAAGCTACCGTGGAACTGGAATGGCCGCTAAATTATTTTACGAGGGTAAGGTTACGGAAGCCATATCCCTGATTGTAGAAAGAATGAAACAAATGGAGTCTAAAAATTTCAAGAGGATAAAAAAACAAGATCTAGAACACTTAGAGACTGTTGCCGGGTATATTCATGATCATTATGCCTATGATCTTTCTTTAGAACAGCTGACTAAAATAGCCTGTATGGGCACTACTAAACTAAAATATACATTTAAAGAAGTGTATAAGTGTACCATTACTGAATACATTCAACATAGACGGATGGGTCAAGCTGAATATCTACTAGCCAATACAGATTTAAATATAGGGCAGATTGCACAGAGTGTAGGATATAATAGTGCCAGTCGCTTTTCAAAATTATTTCATCAGAGTACGGGCCTGCTTCCCTATGAGTATCGAAAATTCTCTTTAGGAAAAAAGGGTTAAAATAGATCTTTCCTATACCAAATGATCGGCTTCTGGGGCATTTGCTATAATCCAGTGTCAGGTATTACCGTATATTTTTTCTTTAATGACTTTGATATACTGATGATTTTTTTCATAGAATGCCTCGATATCATTCTTGTCTTTCTCAGATAATGAAACCTGGCCACAGTGTTTATTGATCTCCTGTAGATGAGGATTCTCTTCTAAAAAATTTACTACATCATAAAGATTAACAACGCTGCTATAATGAAAATGGTTGTAAATATGGCGAAGTAGCTCATAGTCTTCTATGTAATCTAAGGTTAATCTAAGCTCTGGTTTCTTTAATGAATCCATTATGTGGATGGTTTTTATATTAAATAGATCAGGTCTATCAAGTAAGGGTCCCCAAATTTCGGTGTCCATCATGCTTTTAATACGGCATACGGTTTCTAAGGCCTTAACGCCTATACCATAGGTAGCACAGCCTAAGGGCAATCCGCTAAGCTTTACATAATCATATTTTTTTCTTTTAATCGTATCTACAATTAAATTGGAATAATGGATTGTAAATAATGGATTATCGGCTGTAATGCCAATAAAATAGTCTAAACTAAATAGTCTGGCTGCTTCCAGAAGTCGTTGAAGGACATCTTCTTCACTTCCATTATAGTAATAGATACGATTATTTTTGGCAATATCGACCAGGGGTCTATCCTGAGGGTTATTTGATGTACATAATACAATCTCTGAGATATCTTTTACTGCTTTTCCTCGATCAATAATTCTTTCTATAACAGTCTTGCCATTCAAGTCTTTCAATATTTTGAAAGGTAATCGCTTTGATTTTAATCGTGCCGTAATTAAGAACCCAATTTTCATTTTTTCTCCTCCAGACCACCTGTTAGTGTTTGATAGGATGTTTCAATAAATTCATACTTAACTTTTGTATAATCTATAATCTCATCTTGGTTTATATCAACAATTGCCTCTAATCCAACTAATCCTAATAAATCTCTCTGTTTAATCGTGGTCTCCTCCACTGTCCTTTTAAAGCATAAATTGCTAAGACTCAATTTTTCTCCCTTACGTATTATGCTTTTTGCCACGATTGCCTTTTTCATTGGTCCTACGTTACCATATTTCTGCTCTGATTGAGACATTCCCAATGAATCATCACCAAGAACCTGTAAATACAACGCCATTTTATTCTTAATGGCTATCATCTGTTCCCTGCCGACAGCCCCATGGTAATCTATCCGTTTCTTACCGTAATCTGGTGTATAGTGCTTTTCTAGGACATTGATGCCCATAGCAGCTGCCATGGCTGATATATCAACGTTATTTTCATCATTAAACACTGTATGGTCAGCATATCCCACCGGGAGTTGAAAAAGGTCCTTTAGCTTTAACATCTTGGCCAGATGGATGTGGGTATAGTTTGTTGGATAGGCTTGAAACCCATACATTAACAAGATATCCTCTTTTCCTTTGTTTTTTAAATAATCGACAGCATATTGTATTTCGTCCAAGGTTGAACCGCCGACACCAAGTATGATTTGATTGGCAAATGAATAGCTTTCCTCCAGCATAAAAAGGTCGTTGATGCTTGTAGCATGCAGCTCAATTGCCTTTATGTCATGATGGTATTTTTTGATAAATTGTATGGAAGCCACATCATCGCACAGGGCGATAACATCCAACCCCTTTTTGTATGAAAGCTGTATCAGTTTATGCCATTGTTCTTCGCTGAACATCCAGTCCCTAATCGTCTTTAGAAGCGGATGGTTATTCTGAAGATAATCCTTTGGTTCCATTAATAGATGAAATTTTACTGCCTGTAAACCTATCTCGCTGATTTCAGCTATCATTCTATTTAGGTAATCGAAATCTCCCTCATGATTATAGGCTGTTTCCCCAATGATGTAGGGCTGCATCAAACATCATCCTTCCCTATTCTATTTACTTTCCTCTTGAGTAGATCATCTCCCTGTTTTTTCATAAACCCTTCTCTACTCAATAAAATCTTTAGCCGATTACAGGTCATAAAATACCTTCTTTAAACTTATTCCTTCTAATAGAACATCATGAATTATATTAATTACTCTGTCAGAAACATCACCATCACCATAAGGATTTTTTATCTCCTTTAATTTATTTCTAAAATCTTTAGAAAAAGCTTCTTTAAATCCAGCCAGTATTTCTTCTTTAATGGGCCTGCAATGAATGACAGTATCGGCACAAATCCTTCCCCTTTGTCGATCCCCAATATTGATTGTAGGGATATGAAAAGAGGGGGCTTCGATAATGCCACTTGAGGAGTTACCCACAACTGCATCTACATATTTCATCGCACTTAAATATCTGAGTTGTCCCATCGAAGTAAAGACCTTAATCCTTTCCTTGTTTTTTTCCCCATAGGCATCGATCATCCTGTTTATAATCCTGCCATAGGTATCTGCATTGGCCTTGGTGAATATGATCTTGACATCCTTCATCTCATCTAAGGCGGCTAAAAGATGGGTTAGTTGATCCTCTGCTGTATCTTCTTCCAATGTTACGGGATGAAAGGTGACTAATACCGTTCTTTTGTCCATCTTAAATCCCATGGCCTGCTCTAATTCTTCCTTGGATAATAAATTAAGCTTCTTGATATTCTCTATTCCGATGCCCCCTACATTAAATACCCTATTCGGATGCTCACCCAGTTGAATGACTCTTTGTCTGTAGGCAGGGGTACTGGTAAAATGTATGTGGCTCATTTTGGTGATACAATGTCTGAAGGCTTCATCAAAGGCCCCCTCCGTTGTTTCACCACCGTGGATATGGGCCACGGGAATCCTTGCTACCGCTGCAGCACTGACCGCTGCAAATATCTCATACCGATCCCCTAACACAAGGACCAGTTCTGGTTTTAACCGTTGATAGACCTCTGAAAGGCTTATCATCATCAACCCCATTGACTTTGAAATGCCTATGGGCGTATCGGTGCCTAATAGAATCTCAACCTTTTCATCTATTTTAAATCCATCTTCACTTATTTCAGTGGCAGTAAGTCCAAATTCCGGACACAGGTGCATACCCGTCACAATTAATTGAAGTGTAAGACTATGGCTTTGTTTTATTTTATTCATAATAGGTTTTAAAAGACCATATTCGGCCCTGGTGCTTGTAATCACACACACTTTCTTCATAACTCAATCAGCTCTTCCTCTGAGAAATCCCGCTTTGCTCTTCTTCCAATGATTTTATCCCATTGCATTGGCGAAAGGCCACTGCCTGGTCTTTTTGTGGTTATATTATGTTGCGTGAATGCTTCCCCCTTTTTAATGGCTGTTTTAGCAACGATACTTTTTCTTGAAATGCTAAGGTTTTTTAATTCAGAGGGGGAGGGTTTTTTGATTCCTGTTCCCAGGGCTTTTTCAATATGTCTTATTGCCTTTACCATATCTCTTAATTCATGGGGCTCCAAACTGGCCTGATGGTCTGGTCCTTCCAAATGTTTGTCTAATGTAATATGCTTTTCAATTATCTTAGCTCCCATGGCTACTGCTGCGATAGGCACCTCTATTCCCAGGGTATGATCTGAGTAGCCAACCTTCAGCTGAAAGGCTTTCTTCATAGTATCCATGGCTCTTAAGTTCACATCCTCCATCGGGGTTGGATATTCCGTATTACAATGTAATAAAGCAATTTCTTTGGCACCATTTTGTTTAAGAATCTGTAGGGCTTCTTCAATTTCACCAAGGGTGGACATTCCTGTAGAGAGAATCACTTTCTTTCGTAGCTTCCCAATGGCTTTTAAATAGGGCATATTGGTGATTTCACCTGAAGGGACCTTAAATAGATCGAGACCCAATTGATTTAAAAATTCAATGCTATCGATATCAAAGGGGGAGGATAAAAATATTAGGTCCATATTTTTACAATAGGTATATAATTGAATATGCTGCTCCTCATTTAGTTCCAGTCTTTTTATCATGTCGTATTGAGTCTCTTTATTATCGGTAGTTTTCTTTTGGTAACTTGCCTTACCAGCATACCGTGATACGATTTTGTCGGTCTTAAAGCTTTGAAATTTAATGGCGTCGACCCCTGCTTCACTTGCCATATCAATTAATTTCTTAGCTAAGTTCAAATCACCATTATGGTTGACTCCTGCTTCAGCTATAATAAAAACCTTTGCCACTACAACACCTCCCTGCAAGGATTTCCATAGGCCTTTTTATCGCTGCCTATGTCTTTGACCACAACACTTCCTGCTCCAATGATTGTATTTTCTCCAACTCGTATATGTTGAATGATGGTGGAATGGGTACCAACATGGGTATTGAAGCCTATGGTCACCCCACCACTTAAAACGCTTCCAGGTGCTATATGGACAAAATCCCCTAGAGTACAATCGTGTTCAATAACTGCTCCTGTATTAATTATACAATTACTGCCTATCACCACATCTGTATTAATAACGGCTCTTTTTCCAACGAAGGTACCTTCTCCAATAACTACGTCGGTTGAAATAATGGCGGTCTTATCCATAATAACAGGTACTACCATCCCTAATTCTTTTAACTTTCGATAGATTGTACTTCTTTTTTTGCAGTTCCCTATGCTTCCCAATGTAACGAAGCCATTTTCTATACCTGCATGATAATATCTGCTTAGCTCATCATCTATTCCTATTATTTTAATGCCCCTTACTTTCTCCCCAACCTTCTTTCCTATGTCTAAAATCCCGATAATATTAAATAACTGTCCTTCTCGTATGGTATCTATTACACTTTTACAATGTCCTCCGCCGCCAATTAAAATAATATCTTTCATGGTTGAAGCCCTAACCTTTTAAGCATATGATCCATTTCATTTATTTGCCCCATATCTAACCAAGACTCCTCACTTATAGGATATATTCCTACCCTTTCTCCTTTTTCAATATATATTTTAATCAGATCTGTGATATGAAAGAATTCATTTTCTGGAATATCCTTAAGGGCTTCAGGCTCTAATAGATACATACCTGTATTGACTAAATAATTATATTCTGGTTTTTCAATGAGTTCACTGATCAACCCCTCTTCATTAAGGTCAATGATACCATAGGGAATGGTGAGAAACTTTACAGAGGCAATCAGGGTAATTTTATTGTTATTTTCTCTATGATGATGGAGCATTTTATAATAATTATCATGAATTAATATATCGCAGTTGCTTACAAAAAAAGACTCCTTTATTTTTTCCTTTAATAGATACAAACTGCCGCCTGTTCCAAGGGGTTTATCTTCTTCAACAAATTCGATCTCATAGTCCTTATCCAGTTCATTAAAATAGGCCTTAATCAAATTCTTTTTATAATTAATGGTTAAATAGAAATTATTACAGCCATATTTTAAAAATTCCCCAATGACGCGTTCAACAATGGGGATATCACCTATGGGCACTAGGGGTTTGGGAAATACATTGGTAAGGGGCTCCAGTCTGGTTCCTTTTCCTCCTGCCATGATCACAACCGGAACATCAATGACTTCTTGTTGTCTGGATTCTGTAACAAAGAAATCCTTCCAGAACAAAACCTTTAGTACTTCCCTCTCTTTATTTAACACAGGGATTGCTTCTATATATTTTTCTTTCATAATAGCCTTAGCCTTTGATTCTTCTCCCCTCATCACACAGATTGGGTTGCTGTTCATAATGGTTTCGACCTTATCATTAAGATCGCCAGACCTTAAAATATATCTTCTTATATCCCCATCGGTAACGACCCCAGCTAATGCATTATCATGGAGTATAAAAAGAATTTTTTTAGCCGTATCATCTAATCTTTTGATGACATCCTTTATTTTTGTCTCCCTTGTTATACATAAGTCTTTCACATCCATTTAAACCCCTCTTTTAAAATTAAGTCTACAGTAACACGATCATTTTTTGATTCTCTTATTTGCGAAATTCTTTTAAACAATGAACAATCTTTGAAATATGCCTATTATCTAAATTGGTGCTACAGGGTAAATTCAAAACCTTATCTCTATACTCCCTGGCATTGGTGATGTGATAGTGCTGATGATTACGGTAGGGCTTCTGCTCATGAATAAGCCCCCATATTGGTCTTGTTTCTATATTACAACGCCTTAATCGGTGGAGTAGCTGATCCTTGTTTAAACCATAGCTTTCTTTATCAATCACTAATGAATAAAACCAATGATTTGATCTTGTATAGTCATTAAAGGGGAGCAGTCTAAGCCCTTCTATTTTATCGATAGCTTTTTGATAGATTTGATAATTTCTCTCTTTTATTTCGATAAACTGCTCTAATTGTTCTAGCTGGGCATTACCTAGGGCGGCTTGAATATTTGTCATACGGTAATTATAGCCTATTTCATCATGGAGGTAATAAAGCTCATCATTTTTTGCCTGGGTGGACAGGTACTTTGCTTTTTCAACAAGCCCAGGGTCCTTAGCAACCAACAAGCCCCCACCACCTGTTGTAATGATCTTATTACCATTGAAGGAATAGGCCCCGAAATCCCCTATTGTACCGGCAAACCTGCCTTCATATCTCCCCATTGTACTATAGCTTCCCAGGGCTTCTGTTGCATCTTCGATTACCTTTAACTGGTATCTAGCAGCTATTTCCATTACCTTTTCCATGTTCATCATATTGCCAAAGACATGAACGATGACTAAAGCCTTTATCCTCTTTTTCGACCGACGATTAACCAATCCTTCTCTTGTTAAGAAGCATTCTTCCTTACAAAACTTTTCTAGCCCTACCAAATCCATATTAAGGGTATGATCACAGTCCATAAAGATAGGTTCTGCTCCCACATACTTCACAGGATTGACAGCTGCTATAAAAGTAAGGGTAGGGACGATAACCTCATCTCCAGCCTCAACGCCAGAAAGCTTTACTGCCAGGTGAATGGCTGCTGTCCCACTTTGGCAGGCTGCAGCCTTTTCTATCTTTAAATAATGGGCTATATTATCTTCAAATTCTTTGATATAAGTGCCAGACGTTGACACCCACTCTGTTTCAATGGCCTTTGTTACATATGCAAGCTCCTTTCCTTGAAAATTAGGTACCGATAATGGTATTAATTGATCCATAGCACAACTCCCCGCCTCAAATATTGTATATATCCACTTTATATCTATCTAAATTTGCCTTTATCCAACGGATTGTTTCTTCTAACCCTTCCCTAAAGCTATACTGGGGTTTCCAATTGGTTAGTCTTCTTATCTTTTCACTGGAACCTAGCAGTCTATCTACTTCACTCTTGTTAGGTCGCACTCTTTCTTCATCACTGATGATATTGGCCCTTGGATTGATTAATTGAACCAGTTCCCGTGCCAGCTCACCTATGGCAATCTCCTGCTCTGTAGCAATATTGATTTCTTCCCCAATTGTATTTTTTGATTTGGCGATTTCAATAAATCCCTGTACCGTATCCTTGACATAATTAAAGTCTCTGGTGGGACTCAATGAGCCCAGCTTTATCTCCTCTTTTCCTACTAGCAGCTGCATAATAATGGTTGGTATCACCGCTCTGGCTGACTGCCTCGGCCCAAAGGTGTTAAAGGGTCTAACGATGGTAACAGGCAAGTTAAAGCTTCGATAAAAGGATTCAGCTAGGCGGTCTGCTCCAATCTTTGTTGCAGAATAGGGGGATTGACCCTGCAGAGGGTGCTTTTCATCAATGGGGACATACTTAGCTGTTCCATAGACTTCTGATGTAGAGGTAATCAGAACTCGACCAGTTCCTAACTCCCTTGCTCCCTGCAAAATATTAAGGGTACCTTTGATATTGGTGTCTACATAGGTATCTGGAGAATGGTAGCTAAAGGGAATGCCAATCAGTGCTGCTAAATGAAAGACTTGGTCAACGCCAGTCATTGCTTGTCTTACTCCATTTGGATCCCGTACATCTCCAGAGAATACTTCAATTTCATTCAGTTTTTCTGTTGAAAGTGTATCTAACCACCCCCAAGTATTAAAGGAATTATAATATGTAAACGCCTTTACCGCATAACCGCTTTCCAATAAACCTTCTACAAGATGACTTCCAATAAAGCCGTCTGCGCCAGTAACTAATACTTTTTTCATGATTACCTCCCAAAAGTAATATTCTCTCTACATAATATTATTTTTCTATGGTTTTGTGCAGGATAAGATAAGCCTTCTTATTGTTAATTGATAAGATCTCTTTTAGTAGTAGGGTTAATCTTGAAGCCATATTGGTCATTGGAAAAATTCATGTCAAACATACTTTTAGACAAAACAGGGCCTAAAAAAGGCTGACCTGAATATATATATTAAGTAAGGCAGCTCTTGATAATATGTTAAAATAAAGCGCATTATGACCATACAACTATATTCAGAAGTCTCCTTATTCAATAATCTTACTCATGAAAGGGTGATTCTATGAAAACAAGCATTATAATACTCACATACAATCAATTGGAATATACAAAACAATGCATTGAAAGTATTAGAAGCTTTACAAAGAAGGGTACCTACGAAATTATTGTAATCGATAACCATTCTAAGGATGGCACCGTTGAATGGCTGAAACAGCAAGAAGATCTTAGGTGTGTATTTAATGAAGAAAATATGGGGTTTCCTAAGGGATGCAATCAAGGAATGAAAATTGCCACGGGCGACAACATCATGCTCCTTAATAATGATGTGGTGGTTTCCCACAACTGGCTGGATAATCTAATAAAATGCCTGTATAGTGCTGACGCTATTGGGGCAGTTGGCCCCGTTACCAACTCCTGCTCTAACTTTCAGGCTATAAACGTGCCTTACAAGGATATCAATGGTATGCATCGTTTTGCAAAGCTTTACAATATCAGTACCCCTTCTCAATGGGAAGAACGTTTGCGCTTAATCGCCTTTTGCTTACTTATCAAAAAAGAAGTAGTACAACAGCTGGGCTTGCTGGATGAACGGTTTTCCCCTGGAAATTATGAAGATGATGATTATTGCTTCAGAATGCGACAGGCAGGCTTTCGCATAATGCTATGTAAGGATACCTTTATTCATCATTTTGGCAGTGTTTCCTTCGGCCATAATAATCACTCCGTTGGTAGCGTGCTATATCAAAATCGAGCAGCCTTCATCAAAAAATGGGGCGTTGACCCCTTTTGGTTTATGGATTATCGAAAGGATATTGCTGCCATGATTAGAGATGAGCGCATCTTGAGTCCTACTATTCTACAAATAGGCTGTGAGGCAGGGGGTACATTATTGGGGATTAAAAATGCAAGACCCGATGCCAATCTTTATGGTATAACAAATAATCCTAATGCAGTGGTCAACACCGATCACTTTGCGAAGATTGATATAGGTGATTTTGAAGAAATTCTGCTCGACTATCCAGATCGTTTTTTTGACTATATTATTTTTACAGTTTTGGGGAAGGATGAAACCTTTTATACAGAAGCCTTAATAAAGCTTAAGCGCTATTTGAAAGTCAATGGAAGCTTTATTGCTACTTTTCCTAAGGGGTTCACTTTGAAAAGTCCACAAAAAAGGGATCAATTAAGAAAAATCTTTAACAATTACACCTATAGTATCAATGAACACCCTCACCATGCATTACTGCGTTTCAAAAATGATTGTAACTGTAAAGCTCATAAAAAAATTGCATTTATTTGCTGCGTAAACGATGAAGAAGCCTATAGCAGGGCTTTGCCTTTTATACAGGATTTTCTTCATGTCCCTGGGGGCTATGAAATAGAGCTAATCAGCAAGAAGGATGCTGCTAGTATAACGAAAGCTTATAATGAAGCCATGATGTCATCAGATGCCAAATACAAAGTATACATGCACCAGGATGTATTGATAACTTATCCCCATTTCATTGAAGAGATTATTCAAATTTTTGAACGTCATCCTAAAATCGGTATGCTTGGGGTAGCAGGGGCTAAAACCTTACCCTCTAATGGCATATGGTGGGAATCTGATGATACCTATGGTAAGGTTTATGATAGTCATACAGGGAAAATGGAGTTATTGCAATTTCATGAAGTAAAAGAAGCTGTTGAGACTGTAACGGCCATTGATGGATTAATCATGATTACACAATATGATGTACCCTGGCGAGAGGATATTTTTGATGGATGGCACTTTTATGATATTTCCCAATGCTTTGAATTTACTAAGGCTGGTTATGATGTGGCTATCCCAAAACAAGAAAAGTGTTGGTGTATGCATGATTGTGGTATTGTCAACATTCAAAATGGATATGAGGAATATCGCCAACGCTTTATTAAGGAATACCTAAGTTTCAAAGAACCTGAATAGGCCGTACTTCCCTCAAATATGCCTTATTGGTTGTTATTATAACACCTAAAGATTTGTGGTACCAATCCCAGATGCTATAACTAAACTAAGAGGAGTGTTTATATGAAGATCTTAAAACCTTCGGCTGAATATACCAAGAACAACAAGACTACCGTATGTTTTGCATGTTTAACGCCATTCCATTTATTTCTTTCTTATCTATTAGCCAAAACTGTCTATCGAGATGATTACAGAATTCTACTTCTATCTGATAGTCACCCTAAGCTTAGGGAGGCCTTTGATAGACTAGAAGCCCTTGACATATGGCACGAAGTAATGCTTATCAATGATTATAATCAAAGCTACCCTTCTATGAGACAACAGTTATCTCAAATTGATTTCAAAAGTATTGATATCGTACATTATTTTTCTTTTGGCGCAGCCTCTTATAACTACCTCCTACTTGATTATATATCTGGAAATACGAAGATTATTCTCACACACGAAGGAATCATGACCTATTTTATTCAGGAAATGTGTGAACACTGTAAAAGAAAATACAATTTGAATCCCATTGATTTAGATAAAATAGGAGAAATTTGGCTATTGGATAAGACATTATATACTGGTAAACTCAATAGACCCCTATTCAATATTGAAATAAAAAAATATCTTGAAGATCCATTAAAATATGAGCTTTGTAATGAATTAAACTTTATTTTTAACTACAAATACGAAAAAAACAATTATCGGTATGATCTATTACTTTTTGACCAATGCCTTGCCCTAGCCCATATTTTGACTCCATTACAAGAAAAGCAGTTATTGGCATCTTTAATCAAAGAAGCAAGTAAATATGATCTCATGATCAAAAAACATCCTTCCGATTCAAACAATAAATATGATGATTTAGACATCACCCTATTAGAGCCTAATGATATTCCCTGGGAACTAATATATCTGAATCAGCTTATTAATGATGAATCACAAGCAAATAAAGTCTATTTGTCCTATCATTCCGGTGCCATAATTAATACCAATATTTTATGCACAAATACAAACAATCAATTCATTCTGTTAAATAAAATCTTAGATGCCTACAAAGGCTATATTGAAGATCCACAATACCATAATGTGGTCACAAATTTTCTTAATCATTTTACAACGCTATATCATCATAATACACTTCAATTAGATTCTTTATCTGATCTTAAGGATTTTTTGCATACTTCTCCATAAAGACTACAAACCCTCCACAATAATAGCATAGGGCCCATAAAATGCATATGCTATAGAGAAAGAGGAGGAATAAAAATGATAACCTTTGGATCTTTCTATGGTATTATCACCATGATTAATGATTTTGGCACAGGAACTGGTGAAATAATGGGATGCTACAAATTAATAACTGTACAGAGCACAAGAAGTGTTGTAAATTTTGTAGTATCACCCACTACTTACTTTGTAGACCATGTGACTATGAAGGTAGGCGATTTTGTAATCGGATTTTATGATTTAAATGCCCCTGTTCCTTTAATTTACCCCCCACAATTTCAAGCAATTGTTATGTCAAGACTTCTACCAGGTCAGAACGTGAAGGTATCCTATTTTAATGAACAGCTAATAAGCAGTGACGGTACCCTGAAGCTAAATATTGGGCCATATACTCAGATAATACTGGAAAATGATCAGGCCTTTACAGGAAATCCAGCAAACCGTAATCTAATCGTTGTATATGGTCCAACGACCAGGAGTATTCCTGCTCAAACTACGCCATACAAAATCATTGTTATGTGTCCGAAAGTATAATAAATTAGGGCCTGTTATACGGTATTAAAGAGCGGGTACATTTTATCTGAAAAATGTACCCGCTAATTTTTTAGGATGATTTAAGTTGCTATCCAGTTCATTAGGTGCCGCAAAAGGTTCGATAGGGGCAGGCAGAAGGGGCGGGCGGTGCAGCGTATTCACGCTGTTCAGGACGGTGATCGTAGGGATTGGATAGGGCGTTCAACAGGTGATTCATTACGCTGAGATCGCTCTTTTCTACTGCGGCCTCCAATGCTTCTTCGACCCGGTGATTCCGGGGGATTAAGGCTGGATTATTATTTCTCATCAATTGCTGGGAGGAGTCCTTTGATTCCTGCTGCCTGCCTAATCTTGCCTGCCACCGTTCATGCCAACTGTTAAATTCATCTTTATTGTTCAAAGCTGTTCCCTCTGACCTATTAAAGGTTAATGCAAGAAATGTATTGGTATAATCAGCTTGATAACGATGCATCATACTAAGAAGATCCTCAATTAAGGCTTGGTCCTGGGACTCTTGGTTAAATATACCTAGCTTGGCCCTCATTCCCTCCAGCCAATGATTGTGATATAGTGGTTTAAAATCTTCGATTGCATCCTGGGCTAGTTTAACTGCTTGATTCTGGTCATCATGCAATAGTGGCAACAGGGCCTCAGCAAATCTTGCCAAGTTCCATGCAGCAATTCTTGGCTGATTTTCATAGGCATAGCGGCCATGGGTATCTATGGAACTAAATACTGTTTTAGGGTCATAGGTATCCATAAAGGCACAGGGCCCGTAGTCAATGGTTTCTCCACTGATGGTCATGTTGTCGGTGTTCATGACACCATGGATAAAACCAACCAGCTGCCATTTGGCAATCAGTGCCGCCTGACGTTTAATGACCCCTTTCAGTAGTGAAAGATATTGATTCTCATCAGGGTCAGCCTCCGGAAAATGTCGTTTAAGTGTATAATCAGCCAATGCACGAAGCTCTTCAACCGTTCTCCATGTAAAAGCATATTGAAAGGTCCCAACCCGTAGATGACTTGCGGCTACCCTGGTTAGCACTGCCCCGGGCAGCTCTGTTTCCCTGATAATTGATTGGCCGGTTGTCACCACTGCCAGGCTGCGGGTGGTAGCAATACCAAGTCCATACATCGCCTCACTGATGATATATTCCCTCAGCATCGGGCCAAGGGCCGCCCGACCATCTCCTCTACGGGAATAGGGGGTTCTGCCTGAGCCCTTAAGCTGGATATCTACCCGAATCTCTTCTGGCGCGATCTGCTCCCCCAAGAGAACAGCTCGGCCATCTCCCAGCATGGTGAAATATCCGAATTGATGCCCTCCGTAGGCTTGGGCTATGGGTTCAGCCCCCTGGGGAATTTGATTCCCAGCCAATATTGCCACCCCGTCAGGGCTTTCAAGCTTCTGGGAATCTAATCCCAGGGATCTTGCCAAGGGATTGTTAAGAATAATTAATTCCGGTGAAGGCACTGATGTTGGGTTAGCTCTGGAAAAGAAGGATTTCGGAAGACGGGCATAGCTATTATCTAAATTCCACCCAAATTCTATGGCTTTTCTAGTCATTTGCTTTGTTTCTCCTTTATCTTTAAATTTCTTATTTTCTTCTTTCTATAGATGATATCCCATTCTATTTTCTGCTACTGTCAATTTTTATATACCCAGTATCGATCAATATACTACAGTAGCAGATATAGTACGTTTTTTCAACGCCTCTACAGGCTTGCATTTTATGGCCATTATTCCTTACTAACAGATCACTGAGAATACGAAAAAATATGAATCTGAAATTTCAATGGATTAAGCAATATTTTAGCTAGACAATTTAGCTTCACGCAATATTTTTCTAAACTGGAGCATAAACATAGTACCTGTAACAGTTGCTGCAATTAGATCTGCGATTGGCTCTGCCAGCAGTACTGCTTTCACCTGATCATTGAAGAATGATGGCAGGATGTAAATAAGGGGAATCAATAGAAACACCTTACGCAGCAACGCTAAAAATACGGAAGCTTTTGCATTTCCCAAAGCAATAAATGTCTGCTGACAGCTGATCTGAACCCCGAAAACCAAGGCTGCTGCCATATAAATCCTCATGGCCCCTACGGTGGTGCTCATTAATGCTGAATCGGACGTAAATATCCCGGCAAAAACCTGTGGCATCAGCATAACTAAAAGCCATAAGCTCACAGAATAGATCATTGCGGTTTTTAGTAATAGAACAAAGGTCTTTTTAACACGCTCAAGTTTACCAGCTCCGTAGTTGAAGCTGATAATCGGCTGTGCCCCTTGGGTCAGTCCTATCAAAGGAAGCATCATAAATTGCATGATACTTGATTGTATGGTCATGGCTCCGACTGCCAGGTCACCGCCATATTTTTGCAGTGAGGTATTAAAGGTAATGGCAATAATACTTTCCGTTGTCTGCATGATAAAGGGCGATAAGCCAAGGGCAATACAGGGTAATAATAGCTTAAAATCTAATTGTAGATATTTTCTTTTGATCTTCAGCAGGCTTTTGGGTCCTATCAGAAAATAGATAACCCATAATGCGGATACAGCCTGAGAAATGATCGTTGCCCATGCGGCACCCTTTACACCCATATCAAAGGCAAAGATGAAAATTGGGTCTAGTATGATGTTCAGAATTGCGCCTATCAGCACTGTCATCATACTGGTCTTTGCAAAGCCCTGGGCTGTAATAAACGCATTTAAGCCCAATGCCAACTGTACAAAGAGGGTACCGGCAGCATATACATTCATGTAAGCCATTGCATAGCCAATTGTATTTTCGCTGGCTCCAAATAGCATTAACAGTCTTTCACCAAAGATAAAGAACACTGCAGTTAGTAAAGCTGCCACCAACACAAGGGCCGTGGTACAATTTCCGAGTATTTTTTCTGCTGTATCTTGCTCTCCCTTCCCCATCATAATGGAAGCTCGGGGGGCACCACCCATGCTGACAAGGGCTGCAAAGGCTGCAATGACCATAATCAGTGGTAAAGTAACGCCCACCCCGGTTAAGGCCTGGGCACCAATTTCGGGAATATGCCCTATATACATTCTGTCAACCATATTATATAAAACATTAACAATCTGGGCAGTGATCGCAGGGAATGCCATGCTAAACAATAGCTTCCCAATGCTTTTTGTGCCCAGCTCATTTTTTTGTATGCTATCCATCTCAATTCAGCTCCTTATTCATTGCATTTGCAGCATTTTGTTGTATTTTCTTTAGCACCTTTTCTATTACAGCCTCTTCCTCACTGGTAACATTCGTATATAAAATACTAAAAAATTGTTTTTGAACCTGCCTTAGTTGGTCTATAATTGGAGCAGCCGACGGTTGGATTTTTAGATGAATACATCTTTTATCTCCTTTATCCTCCCCATAGTCCAGCAGGCCTTTTTTAATCAAAGAATCTGTTGATTTTGATATCAAGGATTTAGAAATAGCCCTATATTCGACAATATCCTTTGCCGTATCCAGGGGCTTGTTATTATGCAGAAAAAGCAGCACATCAATTTCATTTTGTGTAAGCTTTAATTCTTCAATGACGGAAGCGAACATTTTTTCGTACAATTTTTTCAGCTTCCAGCTCATGATCAATATATTATCCCTTTTATTTTCCATTTCCACCACTGCCTCCTCATAATATAGTTCAATATTGAACTATATTATCATGTCAGTATTATCTTGTCAAGTACAATGGCCTTGTCATTTTGATTCCTGTAAGAACAAAGCGACTGTGTAGCATTATCGCTGGCCTGACAACGATATTGTTGTGACAGAAAGGTTACCTTAACATAAGAAAAACCTCCAATTATTCAGTAATTGAAGGCTTCACCTTTATTTGATTTTAAATTTTATTCCACTTGGTTCTAAGCTGTTTCTTAATCCCCACTTTCAGATTGCTGAGCATCTTTCACAGCTTCAGCAAAGCGAAGCTCATCCTCGTTTTTCTGAGTATTGGCCGGATCATGCTCTTCACGCAGAAATATTTCGTCGGCAATCTTGTTAAAATAGTCAAGCCTAATACTTGTTGTACTTACGGTACCCTATTGGGAATTAAATGTCAAGGCAATAGATTTTAGCTTCTATTTTACTAGGGCCACTAGGAACTTAACAAAGAAAGCCTACCCCGAAACTAAAAAACATATTTCTATCAATTACCGCATAATCTGCTAATAGGGTAAAACGATTATGTAAATGGGAGGTTCCATACATGGGGATTTATATTCAGGTTGAACCAAAGGTTAAAGTATATGTAGAGGATATTAACCCTTCGGGAAGTAAAACAATCTTATTTATACATGGCTGGCCTGGCAATCACAATCTATTTGAATACCAGTTTGATGAACTTCCTAAATGGGGGTATAGATGCATCGGTATGGACATTCGTGGATTCGGCCAATCGGACAGACCCTGGGAGGGCTATGATTATGACCGGTTGGCAGATGATGTACGCTGTGTGATAGATACCATGGAGTTAGAGAATATTACACTGGGAGGACATTCAACCGGTGGGGCGATTTGTATTCGATATATGGCTAGACACAAGGGACAGGGTGTATCTAAACTGGCACTTTTCGCAGCAGCTGCCCCCAGCCTTATACAACGGCCCTATTTCCCCTATGGTTTACCCAGGCAAGCAGTTCTTAATATCATTCAAGAAACCTATACAGATCGACCTAATATGCTTAGGGGATTTGGCAATATGATTTTCTATCGATACGTTACAGCACCATTCTCTGACTGGATCTTTCAATTGGGTCTGGAGGCAGCAGGCTGGTCTACCGCAGCCATCGCCAATACATGGCTTAATGAAGAAGGTTTATTTAATGACTTGAAAACGATACAAGTGCCTACCCTTATTCTTCAAGGTCTAAATGATCAGGTCTGCCATTACCCATTGGCAATTGCCCAAAGAAACGATATTCAGAATTCCAAATTGGTTTTCTTCGAGTGCTGTGGTCACTTTTTATTCTATGACCAGCGAGAACGCTTTAACAAAGAACTGATACAGTTTATTGAGGCACCCTGACTAAGCCCTTGAGGAATATTGTTTACTTCTTATAGTGGATTAGTCCCCTATCCTTTGAAATAAATGCCCCTTTCTGACTGATACAGCAGAAAGGGGCATTTAAGTTTCAACTTTAAATACTTACTCACATTCTAACAGGCAATGATCTCCTTGATTAAAAATTCCTTTCCGCTGAGCAGATCCCATTCAACGCCCTTACAATTAGGGCATTTTCTTCGATGCTCAAGTAGATTGAATACCTTATGGCAACTTTTACATATGACATTGCCTGGCAATATTTCTATGTTAAGCCTTGCCCCATGCAATATCGTACCATCCGCTGCAGCCGAGTAGCACATTTCTACATATCTTGGGATTATTGATGAAAGCTCTCCAATTTGAAGAACCAAGGTATCAATTTTTGTTATATTATTCTTTGTGGCGAAATCCTCTACCTTTTTAATTACTTCGATCATGACGCCTAATTCGTGCATGTACTCACCTCTACTCCCTAGGGTTAAAAAGTAATTAATCTATACCATATGAATGGGCTTGTTGTTTTCTGTGTCGGTCCAAATTTCATCCTTTAGCGGATTCAGCCGATGCTTGACAATTCGATATACCTGCTTGCCAGCAAGAATGCCATGGATTGTCAGGGCCGCCAAAGCAAGGACCCAATTGGCTGCGGGATTATAGCTGACCCTTGCATTAAAGGAGCTGCCTATAGCAAAGAAATATGGGAAGGTCATCACCCACATCATCCAAAATGATAAGGTATGGGCACGGTTTTGAAGCCAGGTTCCCTTTGCCCAAAATACAGCTGGAATAATCGGTGCTATATTCAGTGCCACGCCAGAATAGAAAGCATTGCCCGGAGCACAGGAGTACACATATGCAATATTCCAAAGGGCGTAGGCTATAATATACAGAAGGGTCTGATCAGGCCATACCATATCTTTATGCTTACCGGTGGTAGCATATATACCACTCCAGCCGCAAATTAATAGTATGTTAAGCAAACCGGCTGCAGCATTGATGTAGTTCCATCCACCTGAGATATAGTACATCCCGTCAACCATTCCATTAAAACCTGCTAAACCAACCTGAAATTCCCGTACTACCGCTTCCAGAATATTAATCGCCAGGATAACTGGTATAAGGGCCAGGTACCATTTATGCCGCTTATGGTAATCTGTAAATCTGATAACAAAGCAGATGATACTGCCTGTAAGGGCCGAGTATGCCTTCACCTGAGTAAACCAGGACGTAATTTCATTTTTCCCCCTGGCTATCCATATTACTGTAAGGATTGCCGGTAAAATCATAAACATTGCTATACTAGTCCATTTGCTTCTACGTACCAGCTCATTTAATCCAATCAGCATACCCAACACTACTAACCACATGATTCCACTATACCAGGATATTGATTCGAAAAAAAACATCAATAAGACTCCTTTCAAATAAGTATTATCAGTTTCAAACGATCACCGGCTTAAGGCTTACACTTTGAAGGAATTAGGCTTTGCTGAAAAATCCGCTTATGCGTTTTTTTGCATTTTTAGCTTTTATTCTAACCTTCCTTTTGATAGCATATTTCATAATGGCTGGCTTTAGTTCTCTCAGTTCTACACTGGCTGCATCATATTTTCTCACCAGGGAAATGGCGTCAAACTTACATTTAATGACACAGGTTCCGCATCCTACGCACAGATATTCGTCTGTAATAGTGGCACCACAGCCTAAACAGCGTTCAGTTTCCTTTCTAACCTGCTCTTCTGTAAAGGTTCCACGTAAATCATGGAATGTTTCCTTAGCGTTACTTCCCTCACCATGGATTGGACTTTCCCTTGGAAGACGATCGTATCCTGCAAGATCCAGATTTGTTTTATCAAGTCCATGGTATGCTCTCTTAATACGACCGATAGTTAAGCTTTGTCCGGGATGTACAAAGCGATGGATTGAAATGGCCCCTTCTTTGCCCAGGGCAATGGCATCAATGGCAAACTTTGGCCCGGTTACCGCATCGCCGCCGGCAAACACATCAGGCTCATGGGTTTGGTAAGTGGTGGGATCAGCTTTAATTGTATTGTTGGGGTTTAATTCTATTTTACTGTCTGTAAGCAAGTTTCCCCAAACCATCGCCTGGCCTACTGAAATCAGAACATTGTTTGCCTTGACAATTCTTGTTTCATTTTCATCAAATATCGGATTAAACCTGTTGTTTTCATCAAAGACAGAAATACATTTTTTAAATACTACTCCCGTTACCCGCCCATTTTCTGTAAGAATAGCCCTTGGTCCCCAGGAATTGCTGAGGCCAATACCTTCTGCCAATGCTTCTTCAATTTCTTCCCCCAGGGCAGGCATTTCTTTTCTGCTTTCAAGACAATACAGTTCTACCTGTGAAGCGCCAACTCGTATAGCTGTTCGAGCCACATCAATGGCCACGTTTCCGCCGCCAATGACAACGGCTGACCCTTCCATTTCTATCCCTTCCCCTTCCCTAAGATTGACTTTACGTAAGAAATCAACACCGGCCATAACCCCTTGGGCATCTTCTCCCTCCAGACCAAGCATTCTTCCCCCCTGGGCTCCAATGGCCACATAGAAAGCCCTGTATCCCTGTTTCCTCAGTTCCTTAAGGCTAACATCGCTGCCCACCTCGACACCTGCTTTAAAGACTACACCCAACTCTTTTAAAATATCGATTTCTGCATTTACCACTTCTCTTCCCAATCTATAGGATGGAATGCCCAGGGTTAACATGCCCCCAAGAATTCTTTCCTTTTCAAATACTGTCACCGGGTAGCCTTGAACGGCAAGGAAATAGGCACAGGAGAGTCCTGCAGGGCCTGCACCGATAACAGCAATCTTTTCTGTATGGTGTCCTTTCTTTTTAGGAATAAAGCGATGGGCTGATTTTAATTCCTGGTCTGCAATGAATTTTTTGATTTCATCAATGGCAATTGGATCATCTATATCTGTTCTTGTACAGGCGGATTCACATTTTCTTGGGCAAATCCGTCCACAGACCGCTGGAAAGGGATTTTCTTGCTTAATCAGCTCAAGGGCTTCAGTATATCTACCCTGGGAAGCCAGCTTGATATAACCTTGAATACCGATATGGGCAGGGCATTCAGCTTTACAGGGACTTGTGCCCGTATCCACAACAACCTGTCTGTTAGTTCGATAGTGAAGGTTCCATTTATCAGGGCCCCATTCCGTATCATAAGGAAGAGGACGTTCCTTTTCGACAGCAGGTGTTTCCCCACAGATTTTTTGACCCAGTCTCAATGCGTTAACCTGGCAGTTTTCAACACATTCTCCGCAGGCAACACATTTTTCCTTATCGACTCGAGAAACGTAGTTTGAGCGCACCATATCGGTGTTTAAGTACATTTCAGCACTCCTCAAGGCCAGACAGGAGCATCCGCAGCAATTGCAAATGGCATGGGCTTTACCGGGACCATCTGTGTTGGTTATTTGATGGACTAAACCGTTTTCCTCTGCTTTTTTAATAATATCAAAGGCTTCCTCCCTGGTAATCTGCCGACCTCTGCCTGTACGAATATAGTATTTGGCTGCATGGCCCATCTGGATGCACATATCCTCCTTTAAGTGACCGCAGCCTTCACCCATCACCTCCCTTGCTGTACGACAGGAGCAATCGGAAACAGAAAAAATTTCATTCTCATTAAGATATTTAGACACCTCCTCATAGGATGCTCTTCGAGTTTCCCCTTGAATAGATTGTTCAATGGGAATAACCCTCATTAAACCCTTTCCCACTGGGAAATTCCCTACGGTCCTTGGTCCCCTTACCCTTCCGTATGCTTCAAAGGACTGGGCAATTTGGGGATACTTTCTGACGTTCTCCCTATGGTTAACCATCATTTCCATAATTCCCGGGACCCAGGTTTCCAGCCAGTATTGATCGACCCCGTCAACCTGATCGACAAAGCAAGCACCTGCCATTGCCAGCTCCCAGAGCAGCTTCGATACTTCCGCCACAGATTTGCCGCACAAAAGTGCTACCTCTTCAGCACCCTTGGGTTTCCGCAGTTCCAGACAAAGTCCAACTTCTGCCATCTCATTGGAAACTACGGGCTCCAGAATGATATATTCTGGATCATCAGGTTTAATTCCATTCTTTGAACCCCGTTTTGATCTGTTAATGTGATTAGCAAAATCCAGTACCCTTTCTCTTACCATAGATATCCCTCCCCATAGCGTTTTATATCTATTTTACGTTCCAATTATTTGCTTCGGTTCGTATCCAATCTACCCATTCCCCTATTCCCTGGCCTGTTTTAGCCGAAATAGGAATAATCCTGATAGTAGGGTTCAATTGCTTTGCACGGGCTTTTACTGCTGATAAATCAAAATCAAAATAATCTATTGTATCAATTTTATTGATTAATAAAACATCAGCAATTGAAAACATTAAAGGGTATTTTAACGGCTTGTCGTCACCCTCTGGTACACTTAAAATCATAGCGTTTTTTGATGCTCCGGTATCAAATTCTGCCGGGCATACCAGATTTCCCACGTTTTCTAAAATAACAAAATCAACATCCTCCGTTCCCAATCCTGAAAGGCCTTGTCTAGTCATATCAGCATCGAGATGGCACATGCCCCCAGTATGGAGCTGAATGACCTTAGTACCGGTTTTCGCCACGGCCCGGGCATCCACATCAGCGTCAATATCCGCTTCTAAAACGCCTATTTTTAATTCATCCTTCAAAGCTTCAATGGTTCTTAGAACAGTTGTAGTCTTCCCTGAGCCCGGCGAAGACATCAAATTTAATAAAAAGGTCTTGCTTTCTTTCAATTCCCTTCTAAGTAAATCAGCCTGTTGATTGTTATCTTCAAAGACACTTTCCTTGATTTCAAGAATCTTAAAACTATTCATCGCTTTCTCCCCCTCATTTTATTTTAAATTTTATTTTTGCGATTTAGGGTATCCTGAATACTATTTGTTAATTATTTATCATTTTCAGTATATGAAAAATAAATAACACTGTCAAAATAACATCAACCTTTAAATTTCAACGTTAAATTTACTTTGCATTTCAAGATCAGTTTACACTTTGAAAATCCTGGAATGGGCTTTGTAATCACTCTTACGAAGGCTTTTGATACAAACAAGTGTACACTATTCTTGAAAATAAAAAAGTTGCTTAAATGATCTAAAATCACCCAAGCAACTAATAGTAATCAATATTAATTTATAGAGTTGAATATCTCCTGCCATACTATTAAACAATAATGTAAACCTCTTTGGTTAAAGGGGTAAAGCCTTTTAAGCATGTCCCAACCGCTGTACACTGTAATGATCTAAATAGCTTACATATAACTCATTAAAATCTGTGAAAGTCACGCAGCTAATATTATATTCGCTACATTTCTTTTCAAGTTTAGTTCCCCTTCTTGCATACACAACGTCTGCTTCTTTGGCGGCATGGTAGTCTGAGGGTCCATCTCCAACAAAGATCACCCGATAACCAGCATCTTTATATTTACAAATAATACTGGCTTTATCTACACCATTTTCCTCTGACTTGTCTAAATAGGGATATTGTAGCTCAATCTCAGTACCTTTAAAACAAATATCATTAGCATATATATTGTTTGCATCAAATGTAAGCCCTATTGTTTCTAAGGAATAGACTACATTCAGCTTTGTTCCTGCACTGACAATTCTAGCCTCTATGTCTTTGTTCATAAAATCCTTAAAGCTTTTATCTACTAAAATCTCCTGATGGAGGGTATTTCTAAATGTTTCCTGATCAATATTTAGGGAGGTCAACAAATCGTGTACAAACTGTTTTACGTTGGTTTTACCTTCTCTAAATCTTTGTCGATAAGCTTCATATTTTTGAGGTATGAATCTATTGGCAAGTACATGGGTACTGTCATTAATAGCAATTGTACCGTCAAAATCGATTAAGAATATATCCTTCATACGCTTAGCCTCTCTTCAAGATAATAATGAAGAGGCTAACCAAAGGGTTGGCCTCTTTACAGCTATTTATGATATGATTTTAAAATCTGGTCTGGCTGAAGGCTTTTAAAAAGCTCCCTTCCCATCACCACATAATCAATCTGCTTTTCTTCCAGCATATCAAGATGTTCAAGCTTTATTCCCCCATCTGCCCATAATTCAATATGCCTGTAGGATTTAAAATCTATGATGTTTTCTAGGATGGCTTCATTAAAATGCTGTCCTTCATGATCTGGCTCTGAAGTCATGAATAATACCGCATCTATATCCTTAAAAAGATACTGATAGTCATGTACCTTTGATATAGGGTTCAGTGCTATTCCTGCTTTTATATGAAAGGACTTTATTAAATTGATAAGCTCCCTTAAATAGATCATGTTTTCCACATGAACAAATATGTGTGAGCAATTAAGGTCAGCCAGCTTACTTATATAAGCCTTAGGTTCGGTCACCATTAGATGGACTGAAAATTGCTTATTACAAATACTTCTTAAAGCCTGTATTGTCTTAAAGCCAAAGGTGATATTTTCAATAAAGTTTCCATCTTCTATATCAATGTGCAGATTGTCATAGCACGTGCCTAACCGTTCAATTTCACTTTGCAGATTCACTTGATTTGCCGATGCTATGGATGGAATGATTTTCATAGGATGCTCCTTTACCGAATGTTAATGCTTTCTCTAAAAGCCTTTACCTTATTCATAAATTTCGTAACTCTTTCAACATCTACATGATTTTCAAATTTACCGTCATATTTAAATGTGGTGCCTACAACGGCTCCGTCTGCAATTGATAGCTGCTGCTCTACATTTTCAAGCCTTACTCCCGTATTGGCCAGCACTACTGTTTCTGGAACGATGTCCTTCACTTGCTTTAATATTGCGGAATCTGTCTCGCTTCCTGCCGTCAGCCCTGAAACACATAAAGCATCTGGTCTATTATTAAATACTGTTGATTTTGCCACCTGTTTAATATCTCTATCCGCTACATATTTTGCTGCTTCTGGAACGATGTTAAATAACAGCTTTACGTTTTCTGCGCCGATTCTTCTTTGGTGTCTGACCGTTTCGCCTACATTTGTATTCCAAAGACCAAAATCGCTTGCATAGACTCCAGTAAATATTTCTCTTACAAATTTTGCGTCTACTGCTACCGCTAAATCTAGAGATTTCTTAGCATCCCATAAAACATTTACTCCATAGGGAATCTTAATTAATGGTTTTATTTCCCCAATAATTCTGGCCATTGCTGCCACTGTTTCTGTTTTTACATCCGTCAAATAAGGAAGGGAAAATTCATTTGAAAACATGACTGCATCTACTCCGCCTTCTTGAAGGGCTAAGAAGTCCTTTTTAGCCATTTCTATTACATGGTCCATTCCTTTTTCCTTGTCATAATAGGGGTCCCCTGGCAATGGTAATAAATGACACATTGCAATGATTGCCTTTTCTGTTCCTATCACATCTTTTAACCAAGTCATTTGCTTTTCCTCCTGCTAGATTATTATATATTTCATTCCTTTTTTAGGAATGATCTCTGTCGTTATTCGTTAAAACCCTAGTCTTGGTAGGCATTTCTTTTTACAAACAGTACCCCACCAACTGTGATTGCTGCCAATGCTACAAAGCCTAATATTCCCAATTGGCCAAACTTGGTGATCACGAAGTCAAATACATTTCCAATGTAGAGTGCGGATACTTTTCCACCTGCTGCAGCATTGAACCCATTGTTATTGGCTAACTGGGTAAAATATGGTGTGAACCAGCTTGCAAGTAACAGCACTAAAATCATATTAATGGTTGAGCTTATCAGTGTTCTTAACATATCTCCCTTATGGATGATTGTAGCCATACATATGAAAAATGGTACAAAGGGCAAATCTGCAAGGGGCAATACCTTATTTCCAGGTAATATAGCCGCCATCAGCAAGGTAATGGGAATTAATAGTATCCCAACGGTTATTGTTGTCGGATGCCCTAAGGTTACCGCTGAATCCAGCCCAATATAGACTTCCTTCCCCTTAAACTTACTATTAAAGAAGTTCTTTGCCGCCTCTGATATTGGTAGCAGTCCCTCAACTATGATTTTTATCATCCTTGGGAACAATACCATAATACCAACAACTGCTATCACTAAATTCATCGTGTCTTTAAAGTTATATCCAGCTAATAAACCAAATAGAATTCCTAAAAAGATTCCTATAATTACTGGATCCCCTATCATCCCTAGCTTTTTTTGGACAGCCTTTGTATCTAGTTTAATATTTTTCATGAAGGGTATTTTATCGTAGAGCTTATCCAGTACGGCATATAGAGGGACTGTGCTTGATGCATAACCTTGCGGTATTGATATCCCCTCTATTCCGATCTGATCTTGCACTCTCTTTGCAGTAAAATCTGCTGATAGTAAGGAAAACATTGAATGAAATATTCCTGCAATTATTCCTGCTACCAAGCTGCCTGATATGACATACACTACTGAGCCTGTCAGCGCATAATGTGAATAGTTAAACACATCGATATTCATGGTTTTTGTTGTACCAGTTAGCAGCATTAATACATTTACTGCGAAAACAACCGGTATGATGAGCGCTCCTATGGCTGTTGAAAAGGCAATTCCTGCCGCAGTACCTGAACCAACATCTATTACTGTCATATTTAATCCAAATCTTTCTACCATCAGATTCACTGCCGGTGTTAATTGTTCAGATATAATTCCGATTACCAACCCTAGGCCTACAAAACCAACGCCGACTGTGGCTGCTGTTTTAACTGATTTTAAAAGACCTATTCCAAATACCAAGCCAATTACCAATAAAACTAAAGGCACAAAAACATTTGATCCTAAAGATAAGATGTAATCTACTACTTGCTGCACTTTCATTGCCCCCTTTTATTTTGAAAGAATTTCAAGTATTTTCTCTTTAGCCATTTCTTCATTTATGCCCACTATAAATGGTGTTCCTACTACTACTGGAGCCGCATATGTCTCTTGTACCTTCATGGATGTCACGATGAGGTCTGCGCTGGCTGCATAGCTTCCAATTTCGCCTAAAATACATTGTGTAATACTGTACTTGATGCCCTCTTGCTCTAAAATCCCTCTAATCTTTTCTGCAATAATTGTAGAAGTTGCCATTCCTGTACCACAAGCTACCACGATTTTTTTCATGTCTTACCCCTCCTTTACAATTGTAAATTTTCCAAACGCTTGATTTGATTTATATTTTTTAAGAAAATTTGTAAGCAGATGATAGCAGTGTAATATATCCACTAGACTTACAACCTCAACCGGTGTGTGGGTATACCTTGTCGGAATTGAGATATTAGCCACAACGGTTTTTGAATTTTCAAATAAAATGTAGGCTGTTTCTGTTAATACCCCCAGGGCCACCTCCCTTTGAACGGGTATATTATTTTCTTTGCACATAGCCTCTATAAAGCTGAGGAATTTTGTATTGGGAACAAGTCCTGCCAAGGTTCCTCTTCCATGGTGATTCATATAGGTCAATGCTGGTCCCTTCCCAATGACAACCCTTGAGTAATGAGCTGTATCTGGCACGTCACAGGAAGGAGTAACATCCAGGCCTATTGCAATGTCAGGAACAACCTCTCTAACCGCCGGCATAATTCCCCTTATATTAAATTCCTCCTGTACGCTAAATACAAGGTATAAATCACAATCCAACTCTTCCTTCATAATGTTTTCCCCTAGATAGACCAAAATTGCCAGTAATGCTCTGTCATCCATAGCCTTATTAGAAATCATATGATTCGCCAGATCATTAAAGCGGCTTTGCATTACAATTGGATTCCCAACCGCTACCCCTAGCTCATCAGCATTTTCCTTAGAAGTTGCCCCTATATCGATATAAAGCTTGTCGAACCCATCAACCTTATATTTCTCTTCAGGCTTTAAAAAATGATGGGATTTTGCCCCTATCACCCCTAGGACTTTCCCCTTTTCACCCATTATTTCTACAGCTTGCCCAGGTAAAATGTTAGGATTAATTGAACCTAGCTTCTCTACTCTTATTAATCCGTTATCTTCTATCTTTCTGACAACCATGCCCACCTCGTCCATATGGGCAAACAGCATAACTTTTTTCGCATGGGCTTTTCCACATGAATATTTGACTGTTACATTCCCTATTGTGTCTATGGTTATATCATCACATTTGCTTTTTAATCGGTCATACACATATTTGATTATCTCATCTTCATATCCTGAGTTCCCATTAAGCTCTGTCAAGTCTTTAATTAAGCTTCTCAATTGATCCATAATCAACCTCCTCTTCTAAACTGTTCTGGTTAATTTAATGCTTGATCCAGTAAAGCGCTGATTTCATTCACATTATTTGATTTTTTCAGCCTTAATAATTCCCCTTCATCCTGTAGCAGATTAGCCAGCTTCATTAATCCTTCAATATGCTTGTCACTATTTTCAAACACTAATCCAAATATCATTTCCACTTGAATTTTTTCATTATTTTCTGCATTTAAAAATTCAACTGGCTCCGATAGTTTGATAAATATTATTTTACTGGCCTTTGTAACCTCTGGATCAGTATGTGGAATGGCAACATTTATATCCTTTAATTTAAAGCCTGTGGGAAATGTATGCTCCCGTTCTTTTATCTTTTGTCTATAGGCTTCGGTAACATATCCCTTTTGAAATAATGTATCTGCCATAAAGTCAAATAGGGCTTCCTGATTTTTAAAGCGCTTCCCTAGAAATATTAAGTCTTCATCTACTCGCATCTTTTTCTCCCCTTCTATAAAGCCTTGTGTCGAAGATAATTTATAAAATCCTTTAGACTCTCGGCCTTGTTCAATTCTTCATATAAATTATCTTTTTGTGCTAAGGAATTTATTTTTTCTACTGTTTTTACCAAGATGTTTTTTTCAGAAGAGGCAATCAGTATTAAGAGCTTAACTAGCTTGTCTCCTGGAAATACAACACCTTTTTTTACATATAAAATACTCATACATGGGGTGTTAACGTTTTCTTTTGATTGACCATGGGGTATTGCAACATTGTTTTTAAGAACAAAATATGCTCCAAATGTATCTATTACATTAAATATTTCTTCTAAATATGCTTGTTTTATTTCTTTGGTTTTGATTAATTTCTCTCCACATATGGTCAATGCAGTTTGCCAATCTTTAATTTCTTCTACAACTTCAACCTGATCATCCCTTAGCTTGTCAAATAATGTATGATATTGTATATCCTCCCTATGGCTGTCCTTATGAATGATTTGTAGAAGGTCATCTTTTAGCTTCGCCTCATTTTTTATCACCGTATTCTCCTTTATAACCTCTAATAATCTAGCTAATGAAATGGCTTCCTTTGTTTTTTTTCTGTTTATATTGTATTTTTTAAGTATTTCATCATCTTTAAAGGTAAAGAAAGGTGTAATCAAAACCATAGGGATCTCTATTTTCTTACTGATGTCTTTGTTTATTTTCGTTGTACTTATTATAAGATCAATATTTTTTACATTGTAATCTACTATTTCTAGCCATGAAATATTGTCTACTATTTCAACCTCGTAGTTTTGTTCAATTATATTTTTAACAAGGCTGGAAGTGCCATAGCCGCCGCCACAGATCAGCAAAACTCTTTTTTTAATCTGTCTCTTATTTTCGTTTCGTCTTATTGAAGCTAAAAAGTGTACTGTGATCAGGGCCACCTCTGCATCTCCCAATTCCTTACCGATAAGCTTTTCGAGTTTTGATAAAGCTCTTTTAACAATGCTGAATAATTTTGGATACCCCTCTATTGATTCATAATAAATTTCATTTTTGATACTGAGGTTTTTCTTTGACCTGTATATGGTCGGCTTGATATGATTTAATAGGCCTTCTATTAACATTGCATCGTTTATGATGTCTTCTTCGATACATTTATCTACAAATGCTATTATGTCTTTAATCAGTATTGTAATTTTGATCCAATTTTCAAATATCAGGGTATTATACTCATAGGATACAAAGCCTAAAATATAATCCGTCAGCATTAATAGCTCATTTTCCTCCCAACTTGCTTCCTGTAAATCTTCCATACTGTCTATTATTTTTAATACTCCCTTATATTCAGTTGTACTTTTAAGAAATGCTGTATTTGAGATGTCTTTTATTCTAAATCCTCTTTTCATTCTCAAATGACTTATGATTAAATAGGCAAAGATAAGCTCATAAAATTTACTGTCCTTAATATCAAAGCTGGTTCCTAATGATTTAACAAAGGCCTTTACTAATCCTATGTCTATGTCTTCTATATACTGATAAATTAACTGTTTGACTTTACTTGTACTACCCTTGCTTTCTATTTCTAAATGATAGAATTCTCCAAGCATGGCATGATAGTTTTTGAGTAAACACCTTCTAATATCATTTTCTAATGCGTCAATGCTGTTATTGATAAGCTTGATCTCATCCTCCATGAGAATCTCTTCAATACATTTAAGATCATTTTTTATGGTGCTTCTGCTAACAAGAAGCTGTCTACTGGCTTTGGCGATATTAACATTCCCATCGAGTAAAAGCTTTAATATTAAGAAGCTAATCCTTTCTTCCTTAGAAACTGCTTCATTCTTTGTTAGTTCATCAAAAAGTGCATATATGGCTTTATCCGGATAAAACTCCAATTCTCCCTTTGGTAATTTTTCAACTTCCTTAAGCTTTGCTTTTTGCAAAATATAGTTTATATTATCTATTTCATACCTGACGCTTCTTTGGGAAATATTTAATTGCACACATATTTCTTCAAAAGACGTTTTATTATTAATCTTCAGATAATTATAGATTTTAATTAGCCTGTCACTTATTTTCATTTGCATCACCACATCTTCATTATAAGTAATTTATTAATTTGCAGAAATATACAACATTTGAAAGTTTTTTGTCCAAATTTTGTATCCCCCTCTGATCATTGACAATCTATCTCTGTAGGAATTTTTCACACAGTGTAGCCCAGAAATTCACTGGACCAAAATAAAAAAGCTGCTCAAATAATTAAATCATCCAAGCAACCCTAATTAATTATATTATTAATACAAATTTTATTGGATAGGAAAGATTGCATCAGTTTTATAGCGTCTTCTTTATCTTAATTCCAAACTTGTCCATTTTTTTATATAAAAGACTTCGGTGTATACCCAACTCATTAGCTGTTAGCTGACAATTCCAATTGCATTTTTTTAATACTTCTTTTATTATAGAAGATTCATAGCGGCCTACCATATTCTTTAGCATTTTCTCACCAGAACCATCAAAATTATTTACATTATGACTGGAAACCATTTTAGCAGGCAAATCGGTTAATTGTATAATAAATTCATCACATGATGCGTAGGAGCTTCTAATAACATTATCCAGCTCTCTTATGTTTCCCGGCCATGAATAGCCTTCAAAGCATTTTTTTACCTCTTTGCTTAACGTAGTTGAGGTCTTGTATTCAACATTAATTTTATTTAAAAAATAGTTTGCAAATATGAGTATATCTTCTCTGCGCTCTTTTAACGGAAGCATTTCAATATTAATAACATTGAGTCTATAATATAAATCTTCTCTGAATTTCCCTTCTCTAACCATTTTGGCTAAATTCTGTCTGGTAGCTGCTATCACCCTTATATCTACAGGAACTGGTACGCTTCCTCCTATTTTATCAATCTCTTTTTCCTGCAATACCCTTAGAAGCTTAACCTGCATGTCCTGGGGCATATCTCCAATTTCATCTAAAAAAATAGTTCCTCCATCTGCCTGAAGAAATTTTCCTATTTTCCCACCCTTTTTGGCCCCTGTAAAGGAACCTTCTTCATATCCAAACAATTCTGACTCTAACAGCTCGGAAGGGATTGCGCCACAGTTAATGCTAACCATAGGTTTATTTCTTCTATCACTGCCATTATGAATTGCTCTTGCAAAGACCTCCTTTCCTGTTCCAGTTTCTCCTGTTAATAAAACCGGAAAAGAATTTTTTGCTGCTTTTGTTCCCATTTTTTTTATACTTACAAATTTTTTACTACTTCCTATCATTCCATCAAAGGTATATTGATTTGTACTTATTTTATTGTACTCTTCCCTGTAAAATTCAAGCTCTGAGTATTCTTTCATCAGCTTTTTTGCACAATCCAGGGTCTGTAATCTAAACTTTACTTGGGCTACACTGGCAATGACCTCATGCGCTTCATCAAAAACGCAGGATCTACTAACCAAGAGAAATTTATTATCCACTTCCTTGGTCTCACCCTCTACAAATTTGTGTATGGCCCCCTCTTCCCTGCAGGCATTCTGCATAATATCAATCATTTTTGAATTCGATATGGTTTCTTTAATATGTCTGCCAATAACCTTTTCTTTACTTGTACCTAAAAAATCACAATACTGGTCGTTAATGTCTGTAACGACACCTTCTCTGTCAACAACAATAAAACCATCGTCGGTCATTGTGAGTATTTCATCGAATATATATTTGTATCTATCTACATCATTATTCATAATCATTACACACCTACCTGTTTGAACTTAAATGAAACGGGCAGACATAGCTGTCTGCCCATTTGCTTATTGCTAAGCTACTATCTAGCTATATTATACTTTTAAACTCAATGAATAGCAATAAGGTCTAAGTTTGAGAGGATCATTTGTTTTAATTTTATATCTCAAAGGACTTGTTCTTTTCAACCTCTTTAATCATGGCTGGAATTACTTCCTTTAAATCCCCTACAATTCCAAAATCACAAACCTTAAAAATAGGAGCCGTTGGATCAGTATTAATTGCTACAATGTATTTTGAATCACCCATACCTGCCAAATGCTGAATTGCTCCAGAAATGCCGCAGGCGAAGTAAATTTCTGGTCTTACTGTTGTACCAGTTTGACCGATTTGATGCATACTATCAATCCAACCAGAATCAACACAAGCTCTGGATGCGCCAACTTCTCCACCTAGTTTTTCTGCAAGATTTCTAATTAACTCAAAACCTTCAGGCCCTTTTACACCACGTCCCCCTGACACAATAATTTTTGCTTCAGTAAGGTCCACGCTTTTTTTACTACCTTTCTCTATTTTAACTACCTTAGCTGCAATGTCAGCCTCTGTAATATTAGTATCTGCTACCTCAACAGCTCCTGATGGATTATCTATATGAGCCGCTTTCTCCATCACCCCGGGTCTTACTGTAGCCATTTGAGGTCTGTTTTTTGGACATATGATGGTGGCCATAAGATTACCACCAAAAGCAGGTCTTGTCTGAAGAAGCTTCCCATCCTCTTGATCAATATCAAGCATTGTACAGTCCGCAACTAACCCTGTACCAACCTTTGCTGCAATTCTAGGTCCTATATCTCTTCCTATTGATGTAGCCCCCACTAAAACAATTTCTGGTTTTCTCTCAAGAATAAGATTAGCAATTGAAATTGAATAACCATCTGTTGAAAAGGTCTTTAATAATGGATTCGATATATAGATAATTCGATCTACTCCATAATAAAGAAGCTTGTTAACTTCTGCATCTATTTCGTAGCCTGCAATCACAGCTACTACTTTTTTATTAATTTTACCGGCAAGTTTTTTTGCCTCCCCAATTAATTCTATCGTTACAGGATGGATTTTCCCTTCTCTTTGTTCCCCTATTATCCAAATATCATGATAATCATTTAAATTAATATTCTGATTTACCTTTGCTCTTTTCATGTTCACACCTACCTCCTATATAAGCTTAAGATCGAGAAGTTTGTCAATTAAAAGTGTTGCCTTTTCTGTTTCGTTGATGCCATCGATGATTTCAGCAGCTTTAGATTTAGTTGGTACAAAAGACTTGTATACATTAGTAGGAGAGCCTTTGAGACCGATTTGTGTACTATCAACTACTAGATCATTGCTGCTCCATACCTTTATTTCATCTACATCAGGTGCATAGGCCTTGAAAATTCCTCTTACACTTGGGTATCTTGGAACATTTAACTCTTTAATAGCCGTTAACAGTACAGGTAATTTAGACTCTATTATATAATCTCCTGTTTCTGTATATCTTGCTACTATTACTTTATCTGCTTCCACTTTAATTTCTTTTGCATAAGTGATTTGTGGAACCCCTAAAAACTCAGCAATCTCAGGACCAACCTGTGCTGTATCACCATCAATAGCTTGTCTGCCACAAAGTATAATGTCATAATTTCCAACCTTCTCAATAGCTGCTGCCAGAATCGTAGCAGTAGCCCATGTATCAGAACCACCAAAAGCTCTATCACTAACAAGAATAGCTTCGTCAGCCCCCATTGCTATTGCTTCTTTTAAAGCATCCTTTGCCTGGGGAGGCCCCATACTGATTACTGTAACCTTTCCACCTTTTTCATCTTTGATTGTAAGCGCCGCTTCAAGGGCATTTTTATCATCGGGATTAATAATACTAGGTACACCATCCCTTATAAGGGTTCCTGTCTCTTGATTAATTCTAACTTCGTTTGTATCCGGAACTTGTTTTAAACATACAATAATATTCATTGTTCTCCTCCTAACGTAATACTGCTCTTGAAATTACTAGTTTGTGTATCTCAGAAGTACCTTCATAAATTTCAGTAATCTTTGCATCACGGTACATTCTTTCTAGCGGATAATCCTTCATATAACCATATCCCCCATGAATCTGTAATGCTAGGTTCGTAACATGTCTTGCTGTCTCTGCTGCATTTAGTTTAGCCATAGCAGCTTCTTTAGTGTGGTTTTGTCCCGTTGCCTTTAACTGTGCTGCATAATATACTAACCATTTTGCAGCTTCGGTTTTAGTTGCCATATCAGATATATACCAAGTAAGACCTTGAAGGGCTGTAAGTGGTTTTCCAAACTGAACCCTTTCCTTCATGTACTTTACACTTTCTTCTAAAGCACCTTCTGATATACCAAGGGCCTGAGCTCCTACTCCGATTCTTGCCCCGTCAAGAGCAGTCATTGCTATCATAAAGCCTTTACCTTCTTTACCGATAAGGTTTTCCTTCGGAACACGGCAATTATCAAATATAAGCTCTACAGTTTCTGAACCATTAATCCCCATCTTGTCCTCAATCTTACCTATGGTAAACCCTGGAGTTCCCTTTTCAACGAGAATACAAGATAGTCCTTTAAGCCCCTTTGAAGGATCTGTTAGTGCAAAAATAAGTAGATGCTGTGCTTGTCCACCATTTGAGATAAAACATTTAGTTCCATTTAGAACATACTCATCACCGTCCAAAACAGCTATTGTCTTTGCAGCGCCTGCATCAGATCCTGCATTAGGTTCTGTCAATGCAAAAGCAGCAAGACAGCCTCCACTTGTTACCTGGGGTAAGTATTTTTTCTTTTGTTCTTCAGTACCAAATTTTTGAACAACTTGAGCAAAAATCGAATGTATTGACAAAATAGCCGCTGTCGCCGCACATTTTTTAGCAATTTCAGAAACAATGATAACTTTATCAATATCATTTCCGCCAGAGCCACCATATTCTACTGGTGTTCCAATGCCGGTAAACCCTATTTGGGTCATTTTGTCAAAGGTTTCTCTTGGAAATCTACCTGTTTTATCAATTTCTTCTGCAATTGGTCCAACTTCTTTTTCAGCAAATTCCCGTGCAACTTTTTGTAGCATCAATTGCCCATCTGTAAGCTTAAAATCCATATTAAATCCTCCTCGTTTTGTTATCTTTTTCTATTTAGTAAATTTAGAATGCCAGCCCCATCTTTTCATCTTTAAATATTTTTTCATCCATTAACTTTAAGTCTTCTGCAATTAATGGTTTGAACTCCATATTTGCCAGTATATCTTTCTCTAAGTCCACACCTGGAGCAATTTCTATTAGCATAATGCCTTTCTCTGTTAGCTTAAATACCGCTCTTTCTGTAATGTAATAAACCTGTTGTCCAGTTTCATTCGCATATTCAGCTGAAAAAGTTACTTGCTCTAATGCTTTTTTGAATTTAATTGCTTTACCATCTTTTACGATATTCAGCTTTCCATCTTTAATTTCCATTTCCATTTTTCCAGCCTTAAAAGTACCTGTGAAGCAAACTTTTTTAGCGTTTTGAGATATATTGATAAATCCCCCTGGTCCTACAACTCTTCCTGCAAACTTAGACACATTAACATTACCCATAGGATCAATTTCAGCGGCACCAAGAAATGACATATCTATTCCTCCGCCATCGTAAATATCAAATATATCTGGTTGTTTGTAAATACATTCAGGGTTTACTGTACCACCAATGCCAAGTCCCCCTGTAGGCACACCACCTAGGGCCCCAGACTCAATAGAAAGGGTTATCTTATCGGCAAGTCCTTCCTCACCCGCTACTGCCCCAACTGCTTCTGGTATACCAATACCTAAGTTAATTAGGCTATTGGGTTTTAATTCTAACGCACCTCTTCTTCCACAAATTTTTCTCTGATCTAATTTCATTGGTTCAATAGCTGCTAAAGGTACTTTGGTTTCCCCTGATAATTCTGGTCTATAGTAATCACATATAAATGATTGGAAGCTATTTTCCTTACTGCCTTCTACAATATAGTCAACCATAAAACCATGCACCTGAACATTATGGGCTTTTAAGGTTCCCTTTGACACAATCTGATCTACTTGAGCAATTACAATACCTCCTGAATTATGAACTGCAGCAGCCATCTCCAGCTGATCAGAAAAAACAGCCTCTTTACATAAAGAGATATTCCCACTTTCATCCCCTATTGAGCCTTTAATAAAGCAAATATCCATAGGAAATGATTTATATAAAAGATAATCTTTATCTTCTATCTTCACTAGAGATACAACTTCTTCTTTCGAATCTATAGCTGCCTGATTTGCTTTACACCCTTCAAGTCTAGGATCTGCAAATGTTTTTAACCCAACATGGGTTAAAACCCCAGGCTTTCCCCCTGCTATTGCCCTTAATATATGACTAATCACTCCTTGAGGAAGCATATAGGATGCTAATTTATTTTCTACAGTTAATTTATTTAATCTTGGCTCCAGACCAATATGACCACAAATCAGTTTCTTAACTAACCCCTCTTCTCCAAGACGATTTGCTCCTCTTTCAGCTGCATCACCAACAGCTGCACAGTGGACAACCGTAAGATCTTTAGGAGATTTTGTTTGAAGATATCTATTTTGCAGGGCTACTAACAAATCTTCTGGGACACCAAAGCCAACAAAACCGCCAATCCCTATGGTCATATTATCCTTTACCATTTCGGCTGCCTGTTCACGTGTAACGATCTTACTCATATTAAAAACCCCCTTTAATTAAAAAGTTATTATTTTATTTAATACATTTTTATACTACTACTGAACTACCCCAATGCTGGAAATATAGAAAATAGAATTACTGCAACGATACTGCCCACTGCAGGGGTAAATACTGTAAGCCAAAATATTGGACCATATGCATCCTTATGGGTTTCATTACATAAGCCATTTGTCACCGTAACAATATATCCATTATGTGGTAATGAATCTAATGCCGCAGATGAAATAGCCATCGTTCTGTGTATTGCACCTGCTGCAACACCCTTAGCTAAATAAACCGGACCCAATAGAGGAGCTGCAATTCCCAGTCCTCCTGATGCAGAACCGGTTATTCCTGCTATCACTGTCGTGCCTACGGCAATACCTACAAACTCTGGTCCTGGAATGTTAACCATTGCCTCTACAACCACCGGAAAGGCTAAAGATGCCTTAACTACTGCCCCAAAACCTACCACGGCACAGGTATTACTTATAGAAAAGATTGATGTTTTACAGGCTTCTCCCACATTACTTAAAACTTCATTATTATCTTGATGTTTGTTTAGAATAATAAATACTAGTATCGAACCAGCAAATACACCTGCCTCAAGGGGAAGCAGCGGCTTGCCGTCAACCTTAAAGTTAATTAATATAATTGTGATAATTAGCGGGATTAGTGCCATCAAACCATTAGGAAGCGCTGTCTCATCCTTAAAATGATCTACAGATTTGGCTACAAAATGCTCTCCATTGGCTTTGGCCTTGTTTACCATGCGATATAGAATAAATGCTCCTAGCCCAAGAATTACACCACATGAAATAAAACCAATTACTGTTCCTGCCATTAAGTCTGTGCCCAATGCCTGGGCAGGTATGGCATTATGAATCTGTGGAGCCCCGGGGGCAACCATAGCAAATGTAGAGCATCCAAAGGTTAATGCAGCTGGAATAAATCTTCTAGGTAAATCTGCTTCTTTAAAGACCTCAATTGCGATAGGAAAAACAGCAAAGCTGGCAACAAAAACACTAACTCCACCGTAGGCGATAATACCACAAGCTAAAGGAATTGATATTAACGCCATTTTTGCGCCAAAGATTTCAACAATCATTTTTGCTATTGCTTTAGCACCATTTGTAACTTCGTACATTTTTCCCATTAAAGTACCAGTTAAAAAAATTAAAAAGTTATTTTTAAAGAACCCCACAAAGCCTTCCATATAATCTAATTTTAAAGCATCATATAAATTCATCCCCCCTGTTAGGGCCACAATAGCTGAACAAGTTATGGCTATGATGAAGATATTGACCCCTTTCATTACTAAAACGATTAATAATGCTAGTGCAAGTATAATGCCAATTAAATTGATTAACTCTGCTCCTGCCATAGATAACCTTCCTTTCATTTTTCAATTGTTAATGTTAATATTTTATTAACTAAATTAGGTACAAAAAAATCTGTTTAGGACTATTTGTTTCTAAAGATTGGGTCTCTTTTCTCGATAAAGGCTGTCATTCCTTCATCCTTATCCGCTGAAGCAAATGTAAGGGCTGCTAAATCCTTTTCAAGCTCAAGGGCATTGCCTAAATCCAGATCAGCTCCCTTATTGATGGATATTTTAGCGTATTTAACAGCCATGGGAGCCTTTGAAATGATGGCACTCATCATCCCTTTTGCTTCATTTAAAAGCGCCTCCTCAGGAACTACCTTATTTACAAGTCCTATGGCAAATGCTTCTTGGGCTTTTACCCTTCTTCCTGTAAAGATCAGCTCTTTAGCCCTTCCACTACCTATCAGCCTGGGTAATCTTTGCGTGCCTCCAAAGCAGGGTATCACACCTAGGCTTGCTTCCGGCTGCCCAAAAACTGCATTTTCAGAAGCAATTCTCAAATCACAGCTCATGGCCAGCTCGCAGCCTCCCCCTAGGGCATACCCATTTACTGCTGCAATTATCGGCTTTCCCAAGGCTTCTATCTTATTAAATACGCCCTGGGCATATTCTGAATAGCTTCTGCCCTCTTCCCCTTTGTAGGGCTGCATCTGCACAATGTCTGCTCCTGCAACAAAAGCCTTTCCTGTACCTGCTATGATAACACCTAAAATTTCCTTATTTTCGCCTATCCCCTCAATGATGGTATTCAGCTCATCCAGGGTTTCATTGTTTAGTGCATTAAGTGCCTTCGGCCTGTTCATTGTAATCACTGCTATTTTTCCTTCAATTTGCAGCTTAATGTTGTTAAGCTTTAACTCCTTTAGTGCTACACTTTTCATAAGATCATCCTCCTGCATTTTTAAGTAAAATCGAATCTTGGCTTCTGCATCATATACTTGCAATAAGCTTGCCAAAAAAATATCAAATTGTTTTTTTACTTCTGGGACATTTGCTAATAGGTACTTTCCTATAAAAAACAAAAGATAGGAGGACTTTTATCCTCCTATCTTTTGTTTCTACAGTCATCTAAGATGGCTTAATAGGCCAAATTATTGTTTTTATCATCTTATTTATCTTCATTCGGAGCTAATCTTTAAGTAAGTAAAAAATAAATATAGGAATTAATAAAAAATATGTTAATAAATATATGGATTGAGCCTAGCGAAATATAAATTATCATTTTTGAGATAAAAAATTAACAATTTCAATCATTGCATTACAGTATTGCCCCTTATATTATAGTAAATTTAGCGCTTTTCAACCATATTTCGACAAAAAATATTGGTATCATCTTTTTTTAGACAACTGAATCAAAAAAGAGACATTTATACTGTTACCCCTATTTTAAAAAGCTCTCTTGATTAAAAATATCGATTAACCAAGTAATTTGAATACCTAATACAATTTTCCATTGAAACGGTACTCATTATTTCTCCTGCCAGGAAAATGTTGTTCTTCCCTTGCATCCCTTCCATTTTTTTATAGAATCCCTTCTTGAGCCCATGGGAATCAACATATGGGCATTGCTTCCAGCTCTTAAAATGATATAGTCTTGGATTCTGAATACCTAATGTTAATAAATCACACTCTATCACCTTTAAGGATTCTGCACTGGAAAGTTCAGGGGAATTGTAAGCATAAACCGTTAACAGTCCCTCTTCGTCTTTTGAATCCCAACGGGAATTCCATAGGATAAGATGTCCCTTTTTTTCTGACGACAGATTCTCCAGTACACAGCCGCATCCTTTTGGCAGCTTCTCTCCAATAAAAGCATAAACGTTGTAATCTTGATACTTGATGGATTTTAAAAAATCTTTCATCTCATGATCCTCATCAAAAAAACTAGAAAATTGATCAAGGGGTGCTGAAATGACAACACGATCAAATTCAAGCTTTTCAAACTCCGTATGTACAAATAATCTTTCCTGATCTGACAAAGAGATTTTGGTTACATTTTGCCCTAGCCTCAGATTTCTAACGGTTTGGCTTAGCCCTTCGATCAAAGAGGACACGCCTGTTTTCCAGGTAAAAAATTCAGGCAGCTCCATAAAGGACATTACCGTATCATAATTCAATATCCGTAATACATAAAGTGCAGGAACTGTCTCAATGTCTCCCAGGCCGTAGCTGGTAAAATAGTGCATATAAATGCTTTTTAAAACCCTCAAGTGATGAAGATCACACCATTTTGAAAAAGGCAGCGTTAACGACGGCTCCAGGTGATGGATGTTAACCTTTTCCAGAGATTGATAAGTCTCTAAAATATCGGGAAGACGATCGACTTCTTCAAGAAATTCCCCAAGGGATTCCTTCGGTATTTGCATAATTTTATTTCCATATCTATCATAGTTCACCCGTGACAGATTTTTGCCATCTATTCTAATATTGTATTCCTTCATCAGGGCCTTCAAATGCTTCTGAATTGGCAGCCCGAAAAGCGCACCTAATTCATAGGACATGCCCTTATACCAAATGGTGTGCAACTTGCCGCCCACTCGATTGTCCCTTTCAAAGACAGTGACATTTCTATAGCCCTTCTTCTGTAGGGCTGCTGCAACTACAAGTCCGGAAAGTCCTCCGCCAATTACCGCCACACTGCAATTCATTTTATTCATTCTCATCAACCCCCTTAGATTGATTCAGTAAAGATAAGAGCCAAAGAGGCAAGGTATCAAAATCTACATTGTTTTGAGCTGCCATTTCAAGAATAACCTTGGCAGGGGTTTTCCCTGTATTACAGCCCTCTACAATGGTTCTTATGAAGTTGTATTGCCTTAGTAACTTGTAAAATACCCTTTCAGCCTTAACAAAGGAGTCAATACTATTATCTGTTCCAATTCTGCTATAGAAATTTTTTACTAAGAACTCGTTAAATTCATCTGAAGCTTTTAATAAAGGAAGCTTTTTAGGTTCAACAAAGCTGTGATTGAGCTTCAGATGCTCAATAATTTCTTTGTATTTATTACCTTTAATAAAGTAAGGGATAAAGTCCTTTGTCTTTATTGTAATTAGTTGATCAATTTTTAAATTGAATGTTTTAAGTAAATATACAATTTTTAGCTGAAAAAAGTACCAAATATCTATATCCTGCTTTCTGTTATATAGCTTTACAACCCCTAATTTTGAATATACATCATAGAGACTGTATTGATAGATTCTACCCACCCCTTCAAATTTACCGATATAATCAATTCGTTGAACTACAAAATGACCTGGGTAAGCCGCTTCTAAACAGTCATCGAAAAACGGGCTCAGGTCTCTATTCTCTTGTTTTCTGTTGGGGTGATGGGCTCTATTTTTAGCATATGTTATCCGCTGCATCTTTTTTGATAGATTGTTCCGCCTTAAAACATTGTAAATTCCAGATTCTCCGATATTGAAACCTTCGAATTTCAATTCATAATAAATTCTTTTGGGACCATCCCTTGGGCATCTCTCCACATAGGCTAAGATTTCTTGCTCAATTGCTTTGCTTACTTTATTAGGCATTTGGGGCTTTTTACGCTCTTTATTCTTCAATCCATTTAGACCATACTCCTGATACGCCCTGTGCCAATTGTAAAATGTCGACCTGGAAATACCAAACAGCTTACAGGTATGGGAAACGTTATTTTCTTTCAACCCATGTTTTAAAATCATAGATTTGTTATGGACATTAAAACCTTCTGATTTCATTACAGTGCCTCCCTATATTAACCAATATGGTACAAAATCCATGTCTACACAAGCTTATCCCACAAATATTGGGATATTAGTTTATTTCTTCATCCATAGTTATTTTCCTTTCTTCTTTTTTAAAATTAGCCAACAGAGAGCTTGTAAAAACTGCAGAAAAAAAGGAAATTGTACTGCATCTATAAAAATAAACAGCCGCCAAATACTTTGACGACCTCAAGGGACAACGAATTGCTATCAGGAAATTTTACTAGGGCATAATCCGTTAATTTAGATGGCACAGGCTACTGGGAATCAGCATATAATAATTTAACTATGCTATGAAAGGAATGATCAGTATGTACAATAGTTACCAACCATATCCCTGGCCTTATCACTATCATACACCAATGTATAACCCAAATCATACTTATTACATGAATCCCTACCCCTACTATCCCTGGCCCCATGGACCAATGGATTCTCCTGACATTTGGCAACCTAGTATTGAGTTAAAGGATTATGGACCTGAGCCCTTTGTTATTAATATTGAGGAGGCCACGAAGCAAAATAATAATTACCGCGTTGCCTTATGGACAGGATGCTATCTACAGCTTACTCTGATGAGCATCAATGTTGGAGAAGACATAGGGTTAGAGGTTCATCATGACCTAGATCAATTTATCCGTATTGAAGAAGGCCAGGGAGTCATTAAAATGGGGGATAGAAAAGATCATCTGGATTTTCAAAGAGAAGTCTATGACGACTATGCAATCATTATCCCTGCTGGTACATGGCACAATCTAATCAACACAGGCTGTAAGCCCCTTAAATTGTATTCTATCTACGCCCCACCTCAACACCCCTATGGTATAGTTCAAGAAACTAAGCCAATGGAAGACTGCCATTAATATGCAACAAGGAAAAGCATTTCCCTGGCAATAGAAGATAATGTTATCAGCACATAGGAGCGGTACTTCTATCTTGCCTTAAAAATGTCATATATGTATCAATCTTATATAAGGTGATCGGGGGTCCAGTACAGCATCGCCCCCTTAAAGTGATGTATATAAGAGTACTTTCCCTTTATCGGTATATAGTACTGCTCCAATATTTTTTGAACCTGTTTTACATCATAATGATTAGAGAGAATACGTCCGGTTTCGTTTTTGATAACCTCCTCCATGGAATCATATTGATAAACTTTTTTAAGGGGAATAATTCTGCAATTTACATCGATTCCCATTCCATAGAGCAAATTGATCAGGTAAATATAATCTAATTGACTATAGCGAAGCTTTACTCCTAATTCCATTTCAAACCTTTTGTGGTAGGGCTGCTCTGGACCGCTGGTCATTCCAATGATGCACATTTTTTCGGCCATTGAGTTGATTTTTTCCAAACAACGTCCAATCTCGCCCATACGATAAAAGCAATTGAAGCCAAAGATTACATCATATTTTTGTGTTGGATGAAAGCTTTCCCATTTTGAATGATGGGTCTTGATATGAAAAATCCCATTTTGAACTGCTTTTTTAGTAATATAGTCCAACACATCCTGGGAAATATCAACGCAATCCATTTGCCTGGTCAGGGAAGCCAGGGCTATTGTATAGTTTCCCCAGCCCGGACCGATTTCTAAAATAGATTGGGGCTGGGCTTCCTTTAAAAGCTCCTCTAGCACCGCTGCTATTTTAATGGCATATTGATCCTGGGCAGCAGCCTCCTTTTTAGCCATAAATCCCCTCCAAAAGGCCTGCTCTGCCTCGTCACTCAAGGTTCTGTCGTTATATTGTCCGTCGGCCTGCTTCATGGCCTCCTGCCAAAGCTTTTCAAAATCTGGCAGCTTAACACCGTAATACATGGATATTTCCTCCTTTATTTACTGATTATCTTATTGGGCAGATGGAAATTTTCATAAAAACTGGCTGTTATGATCACTTAGCAGGCGGTGCTTTATGAAGGCTGTCAAGTGGAATGAGTATCAGTCCGTCCTCTGTGTGTTTAATTTTGGCTTTAATTTGATAGACCTCTGCCAAATTTTTTTCTGTAATTGTTTCAGCAGGTGTGCCGTAGCTATAGATTTGTCCATCCTTCATCAGAATTACCTGATCAGCATAGCGAGCTACCAGCATGAGATCGTGCATAACCAAAAGAATAACACAATCCCGTTGAACAGCAATTTCTTTTAATAGATTCATTACCTCTAATTGATGCTTGATATCCAGGGCAGAGGTAGGCTCATCTAAAATCAACACCTGGGGCTCCTGCACCAATGCCCTGGCCAGCATGACTCTTTGTCTTTCTCCCCCACTAAGCTCGTCCAGATATTTGTTTGCCATAGAAGTAATTTCTAAAAAAGTCATTACCTCCGAAACAATCTGTTTATCCTGATCTGTAAGCGACCAGTTAACATAGGGCTTTCTCCCCAGCATTACCATTTCCAACACAGTAAGGGAAAAGGCTGTACTGGTATTTTGGGGTACATAGGCCTGTTGCTGCGCAAGGTCCTTTCTGTGTATTTTGAAAAGGTCATGGCCGTTCAAGTATATGACTCCCTGCTGGGGCTTGATAATCTGAGTCATACATTTGATCAAAGTGCTTTTTCCCACTCCATTTGGGCCGATGACACTGGTAACTTCTCCTTTGTTCAAGGTAATGCTGACTCGGTTCAGCACCTGATGATCCCCGTAATGAAAGGATATTTTATCGGTATAAACATACATTTGAATCAGCTCCACATTGTCTTATTTTTACGTGTTAAGATAATAATGAAAAAGGGAACGCCAATTAAAGCAGTGATAATCCCTACAGGAATTTCTCTAGGAGCTAGAATGGTTCGGGCAATTGTATCAGAAGCCAAAAGAACAATGGCCCCCAGCAGGCAGGAGGCAGGAATCAATCGCCTGTTGTCGACCCCTACTAATCCCCTGGCAATGTGGGGGGCAACCAATCCAATGAAACCAATTACACCAGAGAAGGCAATGGTAATCGATGAAATTAAGGTTACGGCAAGCAGTGAAAGAATTTTAACCTGCTTTAAATTCACCCCCAGGGTTGAGGCTACCTCTTCTCCCGCATTCATGGCATTTAGATCCCAGGCCAGCTTTAGCATGAGGGTAATGCACGTGATCGTAAGGGGCAATAATATGATGATTGATTTCCAATTTGCCCCCCAGAATCCGCCCATTAGCCACATTTCAAGATTCTTTAATGCCTCTGCACCAGAAATGTATTTTAAAATTGAGACTCCAGCAGAAAAAAGGCTGCTGATGGCAGTACCGGTGAGTATGAGAACGCTGGTATCGTTGCGACTTAAGGCAGAAATCCCATAGACCACCAATAGAGAGAGGCATCCAAAAACAAAGGCATTGATGGCTACCATGGAATAGCCAGTAAAAAGAAAATTCTGGTCTAAAATACCAACCCCCAATACCATGGCCAGGGCGGCACCAAAGGAGGCTCCACTGGATACCCCCAGGGTAAAGGGGCTGGCCAATGGATTCCGTAATATATTTTGCATCACACAGCCCCCTACTCCCAAGGCAATTCCCGTCAATGTACATAAAATAATGCGTGGCATCCGTACATGGAAAAGAATGTACGAATTCATGGCAAATTCAGGATACCGTTGCCCTTTCTCCTGAAAAAAGGCCGCAACCAGCCTGAGAAAGGGAAGAGAAACCGATCCTGATGATAGGCTGATCACAATTAAGGCAAGTAGTACTAGGGCCATAATACTGAAAATCAGTGTTGTTTTAGAATACAATGAAGAATGCTTCATGGCATTATATTAGATCTTCAGCTGAATAAAACCAAATCCCTTTATATTCCTGACCTAGCCAATCTTTAAAATATGTTTGTGCATAGGCGGCCACATCAATATCTTCAAACTTTTCAGGGTAGAGATATTTTCCAAGTTGCAGCAGGCCGATATGCCGTTTGGCAGCTCCCAGCATATCGGTATGGAAAATATAAACCGCTTTTTCCTGACCTGCCTTCATCTGTTCAATAGAAGAAATCTCATAAATATTATTTATGACCTCCTCAAAGGGAGCGGTATCTTCAGTTTCATAGCCACCTAGCCATGTTCCATGTAATGTCAGTACATCGGGATTACAATTGAGTGCATATTCTTCTTCAACTAGAATGGTGGTGCTTGCCTCCTTTGGGTCCCATTTTACATCTGCGGCATCAACACCCCCTGCTAGGATGGTGGAGTAGCCTTCTCCGACACCTATCTCCCCGTTGGTAGCCATACTTGGGAAAATACGATAGCCTCCGTTACTATTAAGAAAGCCTACAGACAAAGCCAGCACACGGGCCTTTTCTTCTTCGGGAATATCTTGAATACGATCTGCTACTAGCCTTTCTATTTCTTTACGATAGGTTAAAAATTCCTGAGCCCGAGCTTCCTTTTCAAGGATTTTCCCTAGCAGCAGCAGCTCTTCCTCATATTTTTCAGGTTGATAATTGTCCATTCGAATGACCTTGATATCAAGGGGTTCCAATTTTTCTTCTAATACTTCCGTTGCCCGGTTGGTATGTACGAATACTGCATCAGGCATGAGGCCAATGATTGCCTCAATATTCAGCTCTGAGGTTTTCCCCATATCGGGCAAATCGTTGAATCCAAGATAGGGATTATTTGCAATCGTTGTGTCTCCTGTAGCGATGACTTTATCTGCCGCCCCAAGGATTGTAATGGCCTCTGCCGTTTGACGGTTTAATACAACAATTTTTTGTAAGGGGGCCTCTAAAACAATTTCCTTACCTGTTGAATCTTGAAATGACATGGGATACGTGCTTTCTTCAGAATTCTCTGCCACAGCCCCTTGTTCCTCAGGTGTCTTAAGCGATTCACCTTGGTTCTCAACAGGGGCAGCGCATCCAGCTAGAATACTAGTACCCATTACGATCAGCAATAAAAATATCCATATTTTTTTCATAGTGCTTCCTCCTCTTACTTCAGTTGAGATCGACTTGATTAATCAATCAAATCATGATTCTTAATTCTGCTTTTTTTGTTGTTATAACAACAAAAAACGTTCTCAAAAATGAGCGAGAACGTTTTTAACACATAAAAAAACATCCCCCCTATCGACCGTAGAGTGATTCCTTTGATACTACAGGCAGGTCTTCTGGCTCTAGCGTCATGGCTCAGTGCTGCCTTCCCGATTTCTCAGTGGCACATTGCACCTCGCTCTGCTATTACAGCGGCGGGACCGCATAGGCTTTTCACCTATTTCCCTTGCAAGCAGCTTTAGCCTGTTGAAGTTCAACGTAGCCGAAGCTGCTTTTCCTGTAAGTATATTCTTTCATGTATATCATAGCATAAAATGGGTGGATAAAGAAAGAAAACACGCAAGAAATTTGTTTAAATATAAAGAAATTTGTCGTTTTCATCGGGATATGAAATTAAATTACAGGCTATTCATTTTTAAACACCGCTTTTGTCCTTGCTCCCAGTATCATTAATAAAGCCCCTGGAATGACAAATGACAGCATGATATTAACCCTTGCCAGGGGGCCAAACAAAATCATTCCAAGGGGGATAGCTATAGATGAAGAAAGGTCTACAAAGGAGAATGTACGCCCCATATACGCTTCCTCTGTTATTTCTTGAATATGGGTTGTCAGCGGTGTGTAATATAATGGGCTTCCAATGCCCATAACAAGCATAAGGACAGTGAATAAAATAATATTGTTACTGGGAATCAGTAGTATCATAACTAGGCCAAAGAGTACGGCAGATAATCCTACCAGTTTGAAGGGCTCTGTCTCTATTTTCTTATAGGCTAGAAACAGACTCACCAGTAATGCCCCTACAGAAAAGGCAGTTTCAATTGTACTTAGCACCCAAATCTTATCTCCAAATTTCTGTGAAGCTAAAAGTGGCGTTAGCTGTGATGCCGGAACAACTAATAGAGAAAAGAAGCTGTAAAACAGGATACTGTTTTTAAGCCGTGGATTGGATTTTATATAGTGAACACCAGATTTTAGCTCATCTATAGGTTGATATTTGTCGGTTTTCTTTTCACGTACAGGCATTGCGATTACCGCAAGGAGCCCCACCCCCATAATGGCTGTAACAACATCAATGAAGAATACGCCAACAATTGATATATAGCCCAGAATAGCCCCACTTAGACCAGGTGATATTAGTTGAATCACACACCAAATGCTTGTATAAATACTATTGGCACGCATCAATTCCTTTTCGGGCACCAATATCGGGAGTATGCTTTTACTGGCTGGCATTTGTATACCCGCACCAAAGGATCGTAGGCTGTTAAAAAATAATAACCACCCAATATGATTGATTCCTGATAGAAAAAGAAATGCTAATATTAGTGTTGTTAAGGCGATGGCGGAGTCCGCCAACATCACAATTCCCTTAGGCGGATACCGGTCTGCCAGTACACCTCCATATAGCATTACTAAAGCCTGGGGCAGGAATGTGGTGATCGTCACAAGGGTTACAGCTAGTGGCGATTCTGTTCTTAATGTCACATACCACATCACGGCAAAGGAAACAACCGTAGAACCCAGTAAAGAAATTCCTTGACTTGCCATATAGGCAAACAACTTAAACTTCCAGCTTTCTTGATTTAAGTTTTTATTCATGGTTTTTTTCCTCACTATATATATTTTCCGGTTACACTCTGGCTATTATTCCCTATGCTTTTCGGCGAACCTGTAGCGACAATCGTTCCCCCACAATTACCACCCTCAGGGCCAATATCAATTACCCACTCTGCTGCACTTATAATATCGGTGTTATGCTCAATAATTAATACTGTATGCCCTGCTTTTACTAGCTTTTTAAATATTATAATCAGTTTTTCGATATCACGGAAGTGGAGCCCTGTGGTCGGTTCATCAAGAATATAGAGCATATGTTTTTTTTGTTTGCCACTTAATTCCTTAGCCAATTTTAATCGCTGCGATTCTCCTCCACTAAAGGTTGTGGTGCTTTGCCCCAGCTTAATATAGGATAACCCCACTTCATCAAGAACTGCGAGCTTATGATAAATTTCCCGATGCTCCTTCCAATGATCTAGGGCTTCTGTTACATCCATCTTCAAAACCTCGGCAATGGACTTGCCTTTGAACATGACTTCAAGTACTTGGTTTTTATAGCGCTTTCCCTTACATTCCGGACAGGTTGAATAATGGTCAGCCATATATTGAAATGCAATCTTTATCTGACCTTGTCCCTCACAGGTGGGACATTGACCCTCTTTTGAATTAAAGCTGAAGTGTTTTTCACTTAATCCTAATTCCTGTGAGTCCTGCTGTGTGGCATAGACCTTACGAATATCGTCAAAGAATCCAATATAGGTTGCGGGTATGGATCGGGTAGATTTCCCAATAGGGCTTTGGTCCATCTGTACAACCCCATCAATTTCTTCGACACCAGTAATACTGGTGAAATTTCGACTTAGCAGACGTTTTTTCCCTAGGGCTTCTTCTAAAGCAGGGATCAGAGTATCGAACACAAGGGTACTCTTTCCTGAACCACTCACTCCAGTTACACAGCACATCTTGTGCAGGGGGAATCTCACTGTAATATCCTTTAAGTTGTTTTCTGTACACCCTGTTAAGGTGAGCCATTTTGTTGGCTCCGGTAATTCAGGCAGGGTCTTTTCAGATGTATCCTTTAAATATTCACCTGTTATAGAATTAGGATTTTCAATGACATCTTCTACGCTTCCATAGGCGACAATTTCGCCGCCTTTGATTCCTGCACCAGGGCCCACATCTATGATGTGATCAGCTGCTAGCATAGTTTCCTTATTATGCTCAACAACGATTACTGTGTTTCCCTTATCCCTCAATTTTTTCATGGTGTTAATCATTAATCCATGGTCTTTTGGATGCAGTCCAATAGATGGTTCATCTAAAATATAGGTTAGCCCAACTAATTCGCTTCCAAGCTGGCTCGAAAGTCGAACCCGCTGCAGCTCCCCTCCCGAAAGTGTTGGTGCTGTTCTATTCATCGTCAGATAGGATAACCCCACCTGCATTAAATTTTCAACTCGCACTAGGATTTCAGGTATAATATCCCTAACCTTTTCTAATTGGACTTCCGTTAGATTTTCTAATAACCCATTGACCCAATCTCGAAGCTGCTTAATCGGCATTTGGGTTAATTCAGGGAACCTCCATCCCATAATTGTGGTGTACCTTGCCTCTAAGCAAATTAATTCTTGCTCGCAGGTAGGGCAGGGAATTTCTTTCATGTATTGCTTATAATCATTGTTATCTGTTTTAGATTCCCTAAATAGGCGCAGAATGTGAGAAAATGCACCAGATGCTGGCCTTGATATTGTTGTATCCCGTCCTCTTGAATTATACGTAAAGTGATAAACCCTATCACCGGTTCCGTATAAAATTGACTCCTTAAAGTTATCTGGTAATTCACGCCAAGGAAGATTCAAGTCAATTTTCATAGCTTCTGCAAGTGCATACAACTCACCAACCCACCAGTTCCCCGTTGGCTTCTTTCCACGAAGTTTTCCCCACCAGTGGGTGGCACCGTCAAGTATCGAAATTTCTTCATTCTTAACTATTGATTCTGGATTGATTTCATATAGATGCCCAAGTCCATTACAGTCATGACAAGACCCTGCATGGGAATTCGGGTTAAAGGATGAGCTTGTTAGGGCAGGATAAAGAAGTTCACAATCAGAACATTTAATTTTACTTTTACTAGTTTTCACTAATTCACTTCCACAATAGGGACAATGGGGAATGCCAATTGCTACATACAGCATTCTCAATTGATCAAGAATACCTGTTAAGGTACCCACTGTGGAACGGGGATTTTTGCTTCCCTTCTTCTGTTCAATTGCAATGGTAGGTGTAAGGCCATGTAAGGAATCAAAATCAGGTTTTTCGATTTGCTCCTGCAGCTTCGCAGCGGTTGATAGATTATCCAAATAACGTCGCTTTCCCTCTGCATAAATTGTGTCAAAGGCTAAGGATGACTTTCCACTTCCACTTACCCCTGTGATTACGGTCATTTTATTTTTAGGAATTTTCATGTCAACGTTTTTCAGATTGTTTTGTCTGCCACCCTTTAGGGTGATATGGTTTTGATCTACATTATTCAAATTAGGTTTTACTGATGGCTTTGTAACACTGGTCTCTTGTATCTTAAATTTCTCTTCTAAAGAATTAGGGGATATTCGCTCATTTTGTTCACTTATATCAAGGGCTATTAATCGAGAGCGAATGGATTGCAGGTATTCATCAGGAAGTATTTTCAAAAGTCTACGAAAATCATCAATGGTTGAACTAGAGGAACTAATAATTTCAGCTATTTCATCAAGAATTTGCTTATCATTTTGGCTAAGTGTACTAAACTTTTTAGTACTGATATCCGTCCATAGATCCCAGGGTAGAAGTTCATATCCTAACATACTATTGAAATCATGTAAAAGATTCCCCTTTACTGAAAACCACCCCTTCCAATTTTTGTTATAGCCGAAGTCCTCTGGATGGCCCACACCCAGCCGACATTTCATCCAGGCTTCTCCACCGGTCACATATCCCTCATAATCCTTCATATCTAAGGTATTAAATGTAATCTTATAATGTTGTCTTTGAATTTCATCAACCTGTGGGTCCAAGCGAATCCACCTGTTTTGTTCAATGTTGTAATATTCTGTTAGCCAATGATCTTCATACATTAGATCACTGTCAAAATAATCGGCAAATCCAACCCGTAGCCTTGCCGGTATTTTCTTGTGACGCAAGAATGAAAGCAAAAGTAATGCATAATCCCTGCACATTCCTACTAATCTTTGTTTTGGCTGCCTGGGCTCTAGTAAAGAACGACTATCATATTTAATAATGTGTTCTAGCATTTGCGGTACTGTTCTAAGCAATTCTTCATCAGTCTGCTTTTTACTGAAAGCAATACCATATAATTTGCCAAGGGCACCATGTAAAATTAATCCCTGTACAATTTTCAAAAGTGCTTCGGGATCGTCAGGAAGTTCATCTAAATACTTGGAATACTCACCTGGATTTGTGATAACACTTTGGGTAGCATAAAATTCATAGTTTTTCTCAGTGATCATTTTTTTCATCGCCTCCTATTTCGAGGCTACACCCTGACACGGTGTTACGGTCAAGGGGGGATTTTATTATTTCGATGGGTATTTGAATCTCAGTTAAATAGTCCTTTGGATCAATTGCCTTCTTATGATCAACTATTGTAATCTGTCTACTTAATCCGTTAATTCTATACTGACTATGCTCATCAAGCCAATAGATAAAGCTCGAGTAGGCTTCTGCCAAACGGTCATATGGACCATATACCATCATACAAGCCATATTTTCAACACCCTTAAGCTCTTTGCTTTTTTTATGACGCTTCTTTACGATTAATGCCACTTCCACATCTACATCCCTATCCATATGGCCCTCATCGTGATAAATGGTGATATTATTGTAGCTATGTCTTTCAATTTCAATATGTTCCCTGCTAACAAGCTCCTCTAGCGCACTCCACAATTCTGCTTCACAGGAGTAATTAGGAATTTTTCTTCTAACAGATACAACTTCATAGGTGGGGATTGATTTGATAGTTACGTTATAGTGCATATCTATCTGCTTTTTCTGAATATCCTGTATGGCAGCATGAATTTTATTTATCCTATTTTGCTCTGATTGTATCAGCTCCTCTATTTCTTCAATCTTCTTATTTAACTGTTGTGAAACAAAATCATCGTCCCAATTTCTTAAGACCTCTGTAATTTGAGCCACAGAAAAGTTAAGGTCTCTCAGTAAAACTATTTTCTGCAATTCCGGAACCTGAGAAACGGAATACATGCGATAACCGGTATAATTATCTATCTTGTCAGGCTTCAATAATCCATGCTGGTCATAGTAGCGCAGCATACGAACCGAAACATGAGTTAATTTTGAAAAATCTCCAATATTCAACATAGAAGCACCTCCTATTCCAGTATATTGAAAGGTTTTTAATACTTCAAGTTTTAAAATCCAAATATTTTGTTTTTCAGGAAATCGCTACAAAAAAATACGTACCCTGCTTCAGAACCAGCAGGATACGTTATAGATTTGACTAATACACTATTTTACAGGATCCAGGATCTCTTCTAAAAGAGCATCCGTTAAATCAATGTCGTATTGGCGTTTATAAAAGGCCTTCATATAGTCTTTAAAGGACTCCTGACTTATTGTATCGGGATAATTTTTCATCGTCATCCATATCAGTGTTAACGGTGAATCGACATTTGGTGCACCCCAGTTAAACATGCCTTGAGGCATATCATATATCGCTTTATTCTTAGATGCTGTAACCTGTGACCAATCCTGGCCTTCTATTGTATTTTGAAGATAAGCATCTGCATCTTGACCTACAAAATCATAGACGATGTCGGGGTTCCATTGATATAATTGTTCCATAGTTATCTGGGCACTATCACCTGCCAGGTTTCCTGCGGCATTAATTAGGCCTGTTTTAACCAGCCAATCATCACCATAATAGTTCATCCCTCTGACGCTAAATGAGCCCTGCGTGTTGTCTCTGACCATTATTGCAGTTTTTTTATCTGTATCGCTGATATGCTTTAGCGCCTCATCTACTATTTTATTGGCTTCATCCCATTCTTTTTGTAAAGTGTTTTCTTCCTTTATTTCAAAGATTTCTCGCATTAAAATGTCTATTTTCACTGACCAATTTTCATTTTCTGGATCATCCAAATAAAAATCTACAATTGGAACATTGACATTTTCAAGTCCCTTTTTCTGAGATTCTCCATATACTAGAATAATATCTGGGTTCATTTTTAATACTTCTTCAGTATTAGATGTGAATCCGCTTAAAAAAGCTGTATTGATGGACTGCCAATTGGGAATAACAAGGTCTAGTAACGATTTATTAGCAACATTAATTGCCGTTGGATGAATACCAACTAATTTTTCAGTGTCCTTTACCACACTGGCATAGGTTGCAACTAATGGTGGTGCAACGATAACTACCCTATTTATTTCACTAGCAGGTGGAATTATCACCTCTTTACCAGTCAGATCAACAATAATTCTTTTCTCTGATTGGTCTGTTTTGGTTGTATCTGTGCTTGAACAGCCTGAAAGTACCATTGAAGTTATCATAATGGATAGTAAGAAAAAGATACCCAATCTATATTTACTCAAATATTTTTTCAAAATTTATATCCTCCTCTATTTTTGTTCATGTTATGGAACCAAGACAAAAGCCTTTGCATCAATTCCCAGGGCTTTTAAATCCAATATTCTAGTTGTGACTCCAAAAAAACGACTTATATTTTTTTCGGTTAATACCTCGCTTGTATCTCCAAATTCATAGATTCCACCGGATCCCAATAATAGTGTGTAATCAGAGACCCTCAACGCATGTTCAGGATTATGGGTATTCATAATACATGAAAGATTTCTTTTCTTTACCAGCTGACTTAGCTTATTTAGTACCAATTCTTGATTCTTAAAATCAAGGTGTGCTTCAGGCTCATCTAATATTAATAGCCTAGGATTGCTTGCCAGTGCACGGGCAATATAAACCATCTGCAATTGCCCACCACTCATTTGAGAGCATTTGCGCTGGGCCAAATGCTCTATTCCCACTTGCTCAAGGCTTTCCATAGCAATAGATCGATCTAATTTAGAGGGCATTGAGAAAAATTTCATGTGCTTAGTCCTTCCCATGCAAACCATGTCAAGTGCAGTATAGGGAAATGTAACCTGATGAGCCTGGGGCACATACGCAATGTCTTTAATATTAGCAATCCCATCAATTTTTTCTCCATTTAGGTTTACAAACCCTGATTGCCACTTTAATACACCTGTTAGACAACGTAAAAAAGTGGTCTTCCCGATACCATTTTGACCTAATACACAAAGAAATTTTCCTTCTTCAAGACTTAAGGAGAGATCTTTCAATATGGGCTTATCTATTGTATAACTAAAGCATCCCTGTACAACATCAAGTCTCAATTCATTTCCCCCTCCTTCTTAAAGAATATTAAAATAAAAATCGGGGCCCCCACAATGGCAGTTAAAATACCGATGGGAATTTCTGCTGCAGCTGCACATCTCGCTAATAAATCCACCATAACCATAAATAGGGCTCCAGCAACACAGGTCGCAGGCAATAACAGTTTATTATCAGCACTTATATACTCACGGCAAATATTGGGGATAATCATACCTATCCAACCAATAATACCAGTTACAGTCACACAAGCTGCAGTTATAAATGTGCAGGCAGCAATAATCACAAGTCTGTTTTTCACTGGATCTATACCTAAGGTATAGGATTCTTCATCTCCCATAGAAAGCACATTAATCTTCCAACGCATGGCCAGTAAAACGATCAGTCCAGCACCAACAAAGATGGCTGTAAACAATACCTTGCCCATCGTAGCACCTGAAAAACTACCCATCAACCAATAGGTGATTGACGGCAATACAGAATCCGTATCCGCTACAAGCTTTATGAAGGAAATTAAGGCGCTAAAAAATGATGCCACAATAATCCCTGAAAGTACAAGCGCTAATGTTGATTGTTCCTTTTTCATCTTAGAAATAAAATAGGTCATTAAAACACTAATTAGCCCCCCGCTAAAAGCCATTGCTGCGATACCAAAGGGGGAGCCTGCACCTAAAAACATTGCCAGTGCGGCTCCAAATCCTGCGCCATTACTTACTCCCAAAATATCTGGACTTACTAAACGATTTTGAAAAACACCCTGAAATGCCGTACCTGAGGCTGCTAATCCTGCACCAACTAATATATTTAACAGCATCCTTGGCATCCGTATATTCCAGACAACGTTTACCTCTATGCTAGAATCTGCCATTCCTAATGCTTTCTGGATTAATATTGAGATAACCTTTATAGGTGATAAGGAATATCTGCCTAAAAAAAGAGAGACAAAGCTCACCAAAATAAGGCTGAGGATTCCGACCATAATAATCCTTTCAGCATCATTCTCTACTTTAGTCCTCATTTCTATTTTTCCATACTATAAAATCTAATCCATTTTTATTCTGATACACAGTTTCTAGTCCAGCCTTTTCAATAGCATTTTTGATAACAATATTTGGCTTTAAAATATCTAATCCGTTCAAATGACTTGATAACCATCCTAGAATAAAATTACTTGGTGCCGTAAATTCTTTATTGATGCCATGGGTATTAACGTAAATATAACCATCATCATTAAGTGAATCATGTAATTTCTTTGCCATCTTGTCTAAATCTCCCACGAAATCTAAAACACCAGAAGCAATAATGAGATCATACTTATCTTCAAATGAATCGGTACTAAAGTTCCCAGCCAGGGTTTTCACTTGATTAGATACGCCATAGGACTCTATAATTTCTTGAGTGAGTTCTATCACCACCGGTTGATCAAATACCACACATTTTGAATTTGGAAAATTCCTTGCGATTTCTATCGACATAATCCCAGAGCCGCCACCCATGTCAAACACCTTGAACGCTTGATCTTCTTTGAAATAATCCTTTATCAATTTGATAAACTTCTGTACCCTTCCAAGATACATCGTATTTCTTGCCCCTTGCCCCATAGATCGAAAATCAAAAAAGTCTGACCCATTTTTATCTTTAAAATCAGTTTTTTCTGGTCCCTTTCTGACTAATTCAGTCATATTGTTAAGGTTTGTCATATCTCTCCAATAGAGGATATGTTCACCTAAATACATTTCACTTTCTGGATTTAAATAATAATCAGTCTCATCTAAATTTGAAAAAAAGTTTCCTTCTTTATTCAATAAGCCGATGGCGGTTAAAGCATTTAGCAAAAGCTCCAGGTTTCTTGCATTATAGCCCGTCTGTTTTGCCAGTTCTTGTACTGAAACAGGCTTTCCCATTCTTTTAAATAGGTCAAGCTCTATACCTGCATACATCACTTGAGCTTCCAGCACAGCATGGGTTTTTCCCATGAATTTTTCGGCACCAAAGCGTGGCATTTCATTTGCTGTTTTCATTTTAAATCACTCCTCATGGATATTTTTTTAGGGTACATACATAGTGTAGTGGTAATGCTATAATACTTTTTAAGAGAAGCACTTTAACCGGATAAATTGCTATGCCTCGTTATCGTGGCACAACTGCAACATTGTTGTGGAAGAGAATTACCCACAGAACAAGGCAAAAAAAACTGCCCTTTCGGCAGTTTATAGTAAATAAAAATATGCATTTGCAGGTGTTCACAAAGCAACTCTATCTAACTCTCCCACCGAAAGCTATGATCAAGCATATACGGCAGGTCTTCTGACTCTAGATCATTCAGGCACTTTATCTTCCCAGTTTCCCAGTGATTATTGAAGCGCCTGTCCCTATTACAGCAGCGGGGGCTGTTGCAGATTTGCACTGCATTCCCATTTTAATATTAAAAATAACCCTATATGCACGATATTAAATTACATTCAGTTTAGCATGTTAAATTTTCCAAGTCAAGCCAGTACCTGTGAAAATCCTTACCAAACATATCATAGCATTGTGTGTATTAGACAATATGACTTTCTTTTAAACGATGGATCTATTTAAGGGCGACCGCCTCAAAGGTAATTATTTCTTCAGAATCTAATGGATATTGTCCAAATCGATAACCTGAGGAAATCACAATGTCTTTAAAGCCTATACTTTCTAGTATTAATCTGAGCTCTTCTACTCCATACCACCTTAATGGGAAATATTCTAATTCAGTTTGCAAAAGAACTCCTTTACGCCACTTCTCATATCGTCCATGGGAAATGGTATATTGATTGATGTAGTCAACCGCTACAATTTTATTTTCTAATGTAATTATATCTCCATTTGCACATTCCCAGGTTTTAGTAGATACTGTTCCTAATGAAATATCTGTTTGCAAGGATATATCAAAAATCAATCTGCCTCCATTAGCTAAATGCTTATAACAGTTTTTTAATGCTTTTATGGAATCTGCTCTTTTATGCAGCAGAAGAAATGTTCCAGTGGGCACGATTATCGCTTCATACTCCTTATCCTGGGAAAAAGACTCCATTCTTGCCTCAAAGAGCTTCGGGTCCAGTCCTCTTTTTTTGCAATTAATCCTGCATATATTTAGCATCTCTTCTGAACTATCGAATCCATCAACCTTTAGTCCTTTTTCTAAAAGAGGAATCAATATCCGACCTGTTCCTGTTGCAGGTTCCAGGATAGGTCCTTTACATGACTCTAATCTATCGATGTAAAATTCCACATCTCCAAAGGAATGCCCTACGGGCTTATCCATATCATATACTTCTGAGGACAATCTGCCATAATAACTTAGCATTTTTCATCACCTTTCTTTCAGATGCCTGTATGTAAGTATTTACATTTATTCAAACTATTATTTACGCTTGCTTTTGGCTCCATTAATAACCTTGTTATTTACTTTTTAAAAATAACCTTTACCGGTTTTTATCAATAGTAATAATCTTATTATAGCAATTACATTCTAATAAAGCTGTTCCTGTTTTGCTAATTTAAAATATAGTTTGAGCCGCAGGGACATCCTGCAGCTCAGAACAACCGAGTAGCCAATAGTAAAGCCAATCTTGTTTTAGGTTTTTATAGGAGATTCCTAGACCCGATGCTCCACATACTTCATTTGGACGTATACTTAAGTTTCAGATCCTTATAGGTAATTTCTAAACATGACCAATTGAACTACATGAACCACTTGCTTTAGGTTTCAAATCCTTATAGGTAATTCCTAAACTTCTTGCTCTACAATTTGCGCCACATGGGCGAGGAGGAGTTTCAAATCCTTATAGGTAATTCCTAAACCTTGTCGTTTTCATGGCCCTAGTCTCAAGCTCAAGGTTTCAAATCCTTATAGGTAATTCCTAAACAGCTTAACAGCACCTACGGACAAAGCAGCTGCAGCAAGTTTCAAATCCTTATAGGTAATTCCTAAACATACCTACATCGGGGAGGGAACAACAACATTAACCAGTTTCAAATCCTTATAGGTAATTCCTAAACTATGACGTCATTACATGGAAAGGCCGTTATTGAAAAGTTTCAAATCCTTATAGGTAATTCCTAAACTTTCATGCGTCCACTAGAAGAAATGAGGAGTAGGACACGTTTCAAATCCTTATAGGTAATTCCTAAACATCATAGTTTCACTTCCTTCTCTAATATCGATAAACGTTTCAAATCCTTATAGGTAATTCCTAAACGAGAAAGTCACAATATTTATCCATGATTACCGGCACAACGGTTTCAAATCCTTATAGGTAATTCCTAAACGAAGGAGGGTAGGAGTTGCTAGAAAAATTCTTTGTATTGTTTCAAATCCTTATAGGTAATTCCTAAACAAGATTAGAACATTGGTTTGGGAAGAATTATGAATTGTTTCAAATCCTTATAGGTAATTCCTAAACCAGATATAGAATTAGATATAGATAAAGATATAGATAGTTTCAAATCCTTATAGGTAATTCCTAAACCATTCTTCTTGGCACTAAGGAGTTCGGTGAGATACTGTTTCAAATCCTTATAGGTAATTCCTAAACAGTATTGACAGGTGTGGCTACACCTGATATAATTTAATGTTTCAAATCCTTATAGGTAATTCCTAAACAATGTTATATGGATGGAATTTAAAGCTATTTTTTAGGTTTCAAATCCTTATAGGTAATTCCTAAACCCATTGGTAGAAGTATTGCACCAAGGGTTCCAGAAATGGCGTTTCAAATCCTTATAGGTAATTCCTAAACATCCAGACTTGAGTTCTCTGATCAGTTATTATTTTTATGTTTCAAATCCTTATAGGTAATTCCTAAACGTTCTATAGGGCTTATCTCCAAGCATTCAGCAATTCTGTTTCAAATCCTTATAGGTAATTCCTAAACCGTTTTCATATTCAAGCATATAATCCCTCCTAATAGTTTCAAATCCTTATAGGTAATTCCTAAACTGGCAAAAGTTCTAGCAATTGACTGGAATCCTGACGGGTTTCAAATCCTTATAGGTAATTCCTAAACACCAACGGTAAGGCGGTAGCAACATTTGGACTTGTTGGTTTCAAATCCTTATAGGTAATTCCTAAACGGCAGTCCGCAATCGGCGTACTAGATGGTATGGGAAGTTTCAAATCCTTATAGGTAATTCCTAAACGTGATTATAGAAAGCCTAGATTTGATACTTACGAAGCATGTTTCAAATCCTTATAGGTAATTCCTAAACACTGCTAATAACCTGGGAATAAACTCCCAGGTTATTTATAGTTTCAAATCCTTATAGGTAATTCCTAAACCATTTATACTCCTGCTACATCTTAGCAGGAAAAGAAAAAGTTTCAAATCCTTATAGGTAATTCCTAAACCAGAGGTTATAAAAGGGATTACAGAAGATGTTGATAGTTTCAAATCCTTATAGGTAATTCCTAAACGTTTGAGTACTCAGAGGGTGAGTTATCGGTTTTGTAGTTTCAAATCCTTATAGGTAATTCCTAAACCATGACAGATTTCATCAAACGGTCGTGCTTTTCCCTAGGTTTCAAATCCTTATAGGTAATTCCTAAACCCAAGCCCATCAAGTTTGGTGGGTTTGGATAAGGGTGTTTCAAATCCTTATAGGTAATTCCTAAACTTGCCTGCATGAATATATCCCATGGGGTGATTTCCATGTTTCAAATCCTTATAGGTAATTCCTAAACGCAAAGTGGTCAATGGCTTCTTTATAAAGAATATCATGGGTTTCAAATCCTTATAGGTAATTCCTAAACATGATTCACAGTCATATTTTTTGAGGTTTTTTTTGATAGTTTCAAATCCTTATAGGTAATTCCTAAACGGAGGCGATGGATATGATCTTTGAAAAGTTTTTGAAGTTTCAAATCCTTATAGGTAATTCCTAAACGTTAAAATATCAGTTACAGCACCGCTAGACCATGGCTTGTTTCAAATCCTTATAGGTAATTCCTAAACACATCTCCAGTAGGATTATTATAATCCAAATATACAGGTTTCAAATCCTTATAGGTAATTCCTAAACGGGATAAATATGGAAAAGAGAGAAGCAAAACTAATTGTAAAGTTTCAAATCCTTATAGGTAATTCCTAAACTACTGTATCATCGTATCCCGCAGTATTCTCCACTCTGTTTCAAATCCTTATAGGTAATTCCTAAACCCGAATTGCGCTACTCTGAAAAAGGTACAGCAATATCGTTTCAAATCCTTATAGGTAATTCCTAAACCGAGTTGCGAATTTGGCTTTGATGCTGGCCAAGCATTGTTTCAAATCCTTATAGGTAATTCCTAAACCATATGATATTGAGTGGAACGGGAAACGAATAGATGGTTTCAAATCCTTATAGGTAATTCCTAAACTGGCAAGGCGGGAAAAAGTATATCGGATGCCCAGGGTTTCAAATCCTTATAGGTAATTCCTAAACGCCAGCATATCGGTTGTATATGGTATTTTATTACTCAGTTTCAAATCCTTATAGGTAATTCCTAAACATATTCCAGACCCACTCACGCTAAATTGTTCCCCAAGGTTTCAAATCCTTATAGGTAATTCCTAAACCTGCGACCACTAACCAACCCCTAGAAATTAGGTTCAGTTTCAAATCCTTATAGGTAATTCCTAAACTCGGTATATATTTGTTGTATCGTTTGTCAGTTGGAAAGGTTTCAAATCCTTATAGGTAATTCCTAAACGATTGGAGAAATTGATTTCCCCGTCATTTCTGAGATATAGTTTCAAATCCTTATAGGTAATTCCTAAACTCCCCGGATAGACGATAATACTTTAATAATCTTAAAGTTTCAAATCCTTATAGGTAATTCCTAAACACAATTGCGATGGAATTGCAATAGCTGAATTAGATGGGTTTCAAATCCTTATAGGTAATTCCTAAACAACCAATACTTATCGACTTACTTAATAGAATGGGCAGTTTCAAATCCTTATAGGTAATTCCTAAACACTTTTGAAACAACCCTTCTAAAATAAAAGTAAAACAGTTTCAAATCCTTATAGGTAATTCCTAAACTATAGTTTTAACATTTAATCCCTCCCTGTATATTTATGTTTCAAATCCTTATAGGTAATTCCTAAACAGAAGAGGATGGCTTTTTCTATATCGATTAAAAATAAGTTTCAAATCCTTATAGGTAATTCCTAAACATGGCTATATAGAAAAACAATATGCGGATAGTTTGGAGTTTCAAATCCTTATAGGTAATTCCTAAACTGTTGACGATGAACCCAACAAAGAACCCAACAAACAGGGTTTCAAATCCTTATAGGTAATTCCTAAACGCTTTCCTTTATCATCCCAACCTATTGTTTTTCTAGGTTTCAAATCCTTATAGGTAATTCCTAAACCGGCCTTGGAGCGAAAGGCATCGGGCCAGGAAGCCCGTTTCAAATCCTTATAGGTAATTCCTAAACACATGGGCGAGGAGGATAATTTCCGCATCTTGGACAAGTTTCAAATCCTTATAGGTAATTCCTAAACCACTACGGCTGGCGACAACATGAACAGTTTCTGTTAGTTTCAAATCCTTATAGGTAATTCCTAAACATTTACGGGTTTGTATCCATCTTCAACTAGGATGATGTTGTTTCAAATCCTTATAGGTAATTCCTAAACTTCTTGACTGCTTCTGCCGCAGCCTCTATGATAGCAATGTTTCAAATCCTTATAGGTAATTCCTAAACCTTTACTTAAAGCCTTCTTAGCCGCTTCTGTGTCCGGTTTCAAATCCTTATAGGTAATTCCTAAACCAACTGTTCTGTTTATTGTTGTTCCCGTTGAAGGAGAGTTTCAAATCCTTATAGGTAATTCCTAAACTTATATCTATTCCTCTGTAACTATCGTATGATCCAGTTTCAAATCCTTATAGGTAATTCCTAAACCCCCATTTCTCTGTGGTGCTTGAATCGGAGGATGGGAGTTTCAAATCCTTATAGGTAATTCCTAAACTTTTTACAATATTCTTCTTGCACCAGACTTCCTTCTGGTTTCAAATCCTTATAGGTAATTCCTAAACCCATCGGTAACTTCCTTGCCTGTATTGCCAGCAGAAGGTTTCAAATCCTTATAGGTAATTCCTAAACACTACCCCACATGACCAAGAAGGATTATCTCCCATTCAAGTTTCAAATCCTTATAGGTAATTCCTAAACCGGAGTCTTTTTTTAGGAGGTAGAATATGGTATACAGTTTCAAATCCTTATAGGTAATTCCTAAACTTGCAGCGAGAGCTGTTAGGGCGGCGACAACTCCGAGTTTCAAATCCTTATAGGTAATTCCTAAACCAAATGCCTTGATTCGACCTATGAAAGCAGTCATAGTTTCAAATCCTTATAGGTAATTCCTAAACATTTCAGATTCTTTATCGTGTCCGCCAATATGTTGTGGTTTCAAATCCTTATAGGTAATTCCTAAACTTGAGCCTCTAGTTGTTCTACCCTGACAAGCAAAGCAAGTTTCAAATCCTTATAGGTAATTCCTAAACTTGAGATTATATGGAATAAATAATGGAGGAAAAGTTTCAAATCCTTATAGGTAATTCCTAAACCTTTAAGCAGTGGTTAGACATATTTGCTTCAGAATAGTTTCAAATCCTTATAGGTAATTCCTAAACCCGGGGATTTCTCCCCGTCTACTGTGGCTTTCCACGTTTCAAATCCTTATAGGTAATTCCTAAACATCGAGCGAATTGATCGAAATATTGAAGGGGTCACGGAGTTTCAAATCCTTATAGGTAATTCCTAAACCTGTTGCAGCAGTATTGTAAGCATGCAAGGTAATAATTCTGTTTCAAATCCTTATAGGTAATTCCTAAACGAGAAAACATATGCACAGAGAAAAGCCGAACGCTAGTTTCAAATCCTTATAGGTAATTCCTAAACCCCTATTCTAAAAAACTAACAACAAATAGAGAGATTAGTTTCAAATCCTTATAGGTAATTCCTAAACTAAGTAGATCTTTTCTATCGGGGCAAGCTTGTTTCACGTTTCAAATCCTTATAGGTAATTCCTAAACTAAATTTTCCCACTAATCAGACTGTGACTGTTTCAAAGTTTCAAATCCTTATAGGTAATTCCTAAACGATATGGACACACGTACCACATATGACCCAGGTATGAAGTTTCAAATCCTTATAGGTAATTCCTAAACTTTTGATGGGAGCATCATGTATGAATTGAAAAACATGTTTCAAATCCTTATAGGTAATTCCTAAACCTTTTTCTTCTGCTTCTTCATCGTCTGAAAAAAGCTGGTTTCAAATCCTTATAGGTAATTCCTAAACTCTTTTAAGTTCGGATACTTCTGAATCCACAGAATTAAGTTTCAAATCCTTATAGGTAATTCCTAAACTTGGTACTACAATTTGCATATGGACTCCCCTGTCCTAGGTTTCAAATCCTTATAGGTAATTCCTAAACTTTGTCTACAGCTTCATAGTCAAAACTGTGATCAAAAGTTTCAAATCCTTATAGGTAATTCCTAAACTTTGAAACTCCTTTTATTTTCCACGTTGAGCCTTTAAGTTTCAAATCCTTATAGGTAATTCCTAAACTTACTTTTCTGCTCTTAATGAGGCCGGACCTATAAGGTTTCAAATCCTTATAGGTAATTCCTAAACTAGAAGTTGATTCTATATCATTGCGTCCTACCAACATGTTTCAAATCCTTATAGGTAATTCCTAAACTTACTTTTCTGCTCTTAATGAGGCCGGACCTATAAGGTTTCAAATCCTTATAGGTAATTCCTAAACGAAAAGGAAACTATATTAATTTATAGTTTCCTCTACTAAGGTTTCAAATCCTTATAGGTAATTCCTAAACATGTAAAAACAAGGAGGTGAGAGAATGCCAATAGATTAGTTTCAAATCCTTATAGGTAATTCCTAAACCAATTGATACTATTGATTTTACCACATCTTCTATATTATGTCAAAAGAGACTCTTCTATTTTATGTAAACTTATAAAATCAATTTTATGTACCTCATCTATTGGAATTACTTATTTCTTTCAAAAATCAAAGTGTCGTCGATCCCCCAGGTTTTTTACGCTATTGGAGGTCGACGACATTTTATTTGCTTTTATTTAATACTCCCTTTAGAATGATTTATAAAAATAGTTCTTCTCCACCCTTTTTCACGCCATATTCTTCTCTTTTTGAATAGGCCTTTGAGCGGAAAACATAAAAAAGAATTGAATCCTCCTCTGTATTAATCTTTTTCAGTAATTCATGCTTCAGCTTTACGAAATTGGCCTCTGAAATATCTCCCTCTAAAACTGAGTTTTGCACCCAGCTTAAATATTTTCTAGAAATTTTCAGAACTCGTCCTACTCTCTTTGTATTCACATCATACACTAAAATCACAAACATGGCTACCACCTCGAAATGAAAGGGGCATAGGTTTCTTCTTCCATAAAGTGCTTTTGAAGCTTATAAGCCTCCATCCGTATTAACCGCTGATAGGATACTTTTCTCCCCAATTCTCTATGTTCAATTGTTGCTTGAAGCCGCTCATTAAAAGCTTTTACGAAAGTTTGTCTTCCCTTCTCCTTCAAATAGATTCCTCCCATTTCTTTTTCAAAATCCTTGGCAGTGATCATTTTCTTTCCTACTAAGGTAAAGATAATGCGGTCGATCATAATCGGCTTGAATATCTCTGATATATCTAGGTTTAACGTAAATCTTCTAAAATTGGTAGTGTGTAGGTATCCAATACGTGGATCTAAATGGGTCTTGTATATTTCACTAAGGATCAAAGGATAAAGAAGGGAATTGCCAAAGCTGATTAAAGCATTTAATTCATTTTTTGGCGGTCTTCTGGTTCTTCCTTCAAAGATAAAATCTTTGTTATCTAAGATTATATCAAAGGCTTGATAATAGGATTCTCTGATATTTCCTTCAATCGCCATTAATTCTGAAACGCTCTTCATCACTTCAATTTTTTCTTCCAAACTTTCAATGACATTCATAATTTCACCCAACGATTTTTCACGATGATCATAATACGACAATACCTTAAGGATATTCTTACAGCTTCCTCTCACAAAGGCCTTTGACAGTTCTAACCGCTTTGCTTCATCCATATAAAACTGGGCCTGTTTTAGTATCATATAGCCCGAATTCAGATGCTCCCGCGGATAAAAAGTACCTGAATAATACTCATAATAATTAAAAAAGTGAATACAAATTCCTTTTTGAGAAATAAAATCTAGAAATTTTTTATTGAGTGTTACTTCCCCAAAGACATAGATATCGTTTGTATCTTCAACAGGAATAAAGCTTCTGCCTGCTTCTGTATCAAAATAAATGGTATTGTCTTTGCGCTTTAACTCACCGTCACTGAATAGATATCGATTCTTTTTCATTCTCTCAATACTCCCCCTTAAGCATAGCAGATTTCGTTATAGGCGCAGCTTTTACAGTAGGATATTTTTTTAACTGCCGGCGGTTTTACCTGATACATAATTTTGAGAATCTCCTTGACGGCCGACTCCAGCTCCTGCTCTTTTTCCGGAGTCAGTCTTACTGCTTCCCGCTCCTTTTCCTTAGGAAACATTAAGGAACCTGTAGCCTCCACCCCCATATTTTTCAATTCCTTTAAGTAAAACAGCAGTTGCATTCTGGCACTCTCCTTAAACTTAGAAGTCTTCTTCACTTCGCCAATAACCAACTGTCCCTGCTCATTTTTCACCACATCCAGCACAATATTCCCCAGAGAAATCTCTTTTTTATCTCTCTGATAGCTTTGCTCATGCATAAATCGCCCGATCTCCACATTGGTATTTTCCTGATCGGGAACCAGCTGCCGGCTCATCAGCCAGACCTCTCGCTTGCAAATGTAGTAATACCAAATTAATGTACCTGTTACCCTGATTTCCTCCACCAATTGCACCTCCTCTAATAGGTAAAAGCTTCCCCTGAGCCGTCCTTAAATCCAGTGGTCAGGTCATAATATTGGTCGATTTGCCCCGGGGGAATCCAATACATTTCTGTAAACACTTGCCTTTGAAAGCTCTGCTCTCCGAAAACCTTGCTTGAATAACGATCACTAAACTCAGGTGGCCTGTTTTCCCTTAATTTCATCACCCTAACTTGGATCATATATTGAGCCATCTTAGATTTAATGAGCCTGAGTAATGCTTTTTTCTTGTATTGGTCCATGCTTTTAATTGTATCTGAAAGCTTATGCTCTGTTCCAAATACAGGAATGATATCATCCTCCTCCAGGGGCCCATCTAAAAAGACCTTTTCGTACAAATCTGCCAGCAAAGTGGCCTCATCATCGATCTCAACGAAGACATCCTCTGTATTGTCTTTGTCAATAAGCTTAAAGCCTTCTATTTTGGTAAAATCCAATTTTAAAATGCCATGATCCCAGACGTTTTTGGTCTGTTGACTGATACCATGTTCCAGTGCGGCTTTATAGAAGCAGTTTGCTAGTGAACCGTACTCTTCTTCCAGAATTTCAGTCGATTGATTTGCGATTTCTAGTATCGCTTCAGTCTCTTTTTGGATTAAAAGCTCATATACCATTCGGTTATCTTCTCTCTGACTATCGTTTACGATTCTAACCAGGTAGACTGGCAAATGCTTGCCTTTCTTTCCTTCACGATTCACTCTGCCGGCGGTTTGAATAATTGAGCTGAGGGGCGCTAAATCCCGAAAGGCCATTTGAAAGTCTAAATCTACACCTGCTTCAATGGTTTGGGTGGAAACTAATATTACCGGCACGATTGTCAGCTTATCATGAACCTCTTTGATCACCTGCTTTCGCTGCTGTGGAACAATGTTTGTGGACAAATAATGAACAGGAATCTCTAGGCCTATTTCTTTCAAGCGTTCCTTAATTCCCTCATAAACCCCTATACTTCTTTTTATCGTATTCACTACAATTAATGCAGATTGATTCTGCTGCCACTTTTCAAAGAAGAGTTCAATAAATTCATCCTGGGTCAATTTTTTATCCAGAAGGGGAACCAGCTTGGTTCTATCGAGCTTCTGAAAATATTTTTCATGATCAGGTAAAAGCATCTTAAATGCGATTTTTTCATTCTTTAAAAGCTTTTCTCCGAAATCGATGATTTTAGGTTGGGTAGCTGTCATTAATACAAACCGGGTGCCAAGGTATACGCTTAGTTTTTTCAAGGTAGCCCCTACCAGAGGCATATAGGCTTCGGGAATTGCTTGAACCTCATCTAATACCACAATACTGCCCGCCAGTCGATGGAATTTCTTTAAAAGCCGATTTTTCCCTGTGAAAATGGACTGAAAAAGCTGAACAAAGGTGGTTAAAACAAAATCTCCCTCCCAGGATTCCACCTCCATCAATTTCGTTTCCACACGATCTTCCTCTGAATGATCTGTTAATTTCTTATCCAAATAGGGTTGATTATCCTTTCTAGGTCTTAGTTTCGAGAAATCATTCAGTCGGTGATGGATAATCATCCTTCCCTCATTTCCTACTACAGCAGCATATTCATCTTGATTCTGTTCAATAATGTTCACAAAGGGAATGGCAGTAATTACTCTTGGAGAGTATTGATAGCGCTCAGCCAACTTTTTTTGCAAAATCAAAACAGCCTGTAGAGAAGCCAGGGTCTTTCCGATTCCTGTGGGAGCAGTCAAAATGAAAAAGTTAATGCTTTCAAGCTCCTCTTCTGTTAACAACTTTACTACCTCTAAAATAGATGCCCGAGCCTCTTCTCTCTTGGAGACTAAAGCATGGCCCTTCTGCTTTGTTTCGAGGTAAGACGCTACTCGATCAGGCGAAATCATGATCGGAGAAGCCATTGAAATTTGAGACGAATCCAGCTTATCGGAATCGATTAACAGAGAGAACATATAGATCAGAAGAAAATACCATTGAGGATCTTTCCATTTTCCGCAGGTAAATTCGTTCATGGTTATAAATACCTTTTTAAGAAGCTTTTTGACATCTTCCACGGGCTTAAGCCATTCTTCAATGCTGCCGTCACATAGCTCAGCCAGTTCAGCAGCAATAAGGTGCTTTCTTTTTAATAGATTTGTCCACTGTACACGAAGGGTCTTCTGTTCGTTGTCTTTAACTCCAGAAACCAAATCTCCAATGTTAAAATCAAAAGATCGATGGTGATATTTAACACAGAGATAGGCAATCATTAAAATTTTCAGACGATCCCTTTCTTCCAGCCCCTGCAACTGATCCTGAAGCACGATAAATACATAGAGGGCTGAAATATGGGCATGGCCTTTATAGGGGGAGGATTTATCCAGCTGTAGATATTCCTGAAAGAAAATAGTGTATTTCCCCAAATCATGAAAGCCGCCTACGGCATAGGCCAATTTCTTCACAAGCTCATTACTGATGTTCCCAAAAGCCACAGTGGGAGGAACTCGATCACGGCAGGCCCTTCCCACGTTGGTTAGATGCTCTTTCAGTCCTTGTTTACCACCAGTTTTTTTATTCAAATGAGCCAAATTTTCCATTTCTTTTTCCATTCCTTTGCCTCCTTAATAGAAAAAGCACCGAAGCAAAGGCCTCGATGCTTCCTCTATGTTTTATTCCATCCAGAGGATATTTTTTTCATCCGAAAGCTGTACATATTCTCCTACAATGGCATAGATGGGGCTTGGATTCAAATTGACGAGCATATAGCCCATCCCCTTCTGGGTAATCTGCCGGTCTGAATTGAACTCTAAGGGAACCTCTTCTTTAATCACTTTATATTTCTGCTCCATTTGGTCCAGCTTCAATTCTTTGATCTGATCCATAGGCACTGTCGAATGAATGGGGATAACTTCTTTTTTTTCCTTAACCTCTCCGGTATACATGCTTCCCCCTTCAATCCACCCCAGGCTGAATGCCGATCCCAGGGCCAGGCTGATTCCGGTTGTTCGGTATACATCTTCTGTGATCAGGGCTTCCAACCGCTCCATGATTTCGTCATTTTGATGGGAAACCCAAATCTGATACTCGATCTGCCCCGTTCGAATATTTTGGGGGATAATCAGCTCTGTTGGGGTCTGGCTGTGATTGGGCTGGGACCCATTAAAATCGGCAGCCTTCTTAATCATTAAATAATTTAAGGTCTGTATATTTTTCTTAATGGGCTGGGTTATGGCAATGGCAATTTTACACTGCTCTCTGTTAAAGAGGTCATAATAGCTGTCCCGCTCATAGCCCAAAAGACCAGCTAAAATACCTGTTAACGTGGTTCTGGGAGGCAGAAAATAGGAAAGGGCTGAGGAATTGGAATAGATCTTTCTAAAGTGAGCCATTTTCCCTATTAGCTTAAAGGATACAACTTTCATCGCTACCCCTCCATCTCAATGGGGGCCCATAAATCAATCCCTTCATAATCTGGCAGATTCTCTGGAAAATTAACCAGCTTCTCATCTGATAAATAGGGATGAACCCAACCGACAATTTTCTCAAGATAGCCTTTTTCCTGAATCTTTTTAATTGCTTCTGTTAATTTTGTAAAATCCACCTGGATATCGTCAATGCTTCTGATTGCTTTATTTTCCACATATTCTGCCTTAATGAATCTTCTTAGATCACCTAAATACCCGTCAAAGGCTGGCTTGTACACCAGCTCCAGATAGAAGGCTGGCTCCTGCCCCTGTTTGCTGTCTGTTTGATTAGCCATCAATCCTTGAACCAAAGCCTTGCGGAATACCTCCCGATCCTTCAGGGTCATTCCGGTTTTTTGAGCATTATATTTATTAATCGTTCCATAATGGGCCACCAGACTATAATAGACCTTGGGCTTTTTCCCAAAGGTAGAGTTGTCGTCATTCATAATGGTGACGATGGTGTTGGATTTAAGGAGCTCCACAGGATGAAGGGAATAGCCCCAGGACAGCTGAACAGGCCCTGTAAAGGTTTTACTGATGCCTTCAACAGCCATAGCACTGCCGAAAAGTCGAACATCAATCAGGGCATCCTGAATGATCTCTGTCAAAAATTGATTATCAAAGGCTTTAATGGGAGCTTCAAGCTTTTCTTTTTTGGCATTTTTTTTCTTCTCTAAATAAATCTCTTTATAGTCTGGTGTCTGGCCAAAAATGTTCTCCCAGTCTTTTCTAAGCTGAGGATTTTGAGCGAAAAGTGCTTCCATTTTATCAGGGCTTTCTAAATAGGTGTCTTTGATGTGCAAAAACATGGTGTCCATGGTGACCTTGGTTTCCCCGATGGTATCCACGAAAATCTGGTAGCCCTTCTTTTTAAGAATATCTCTGACATCCCGTTTTCTTCTAGCATCGCTGACCAGCAGGGTATTGGTTTCATAATCCATTCTAGGCTTGTTTTCTTGATCTGGGTCACCGTTAGGGTTGGTCAGCGTCGCTTGAAACCCAAATAAAAAATCACTATTCTGATTTAACATCTTCCTCATCCTCCTGTTCTTGATCGATATCTAATCCCTCTTCATGATCTCTTTCCCCTGTTTTTCCCCAGTTGCCAGAGCTGTAGCTATAGCCTGACATAATGTAAAAGATATTGGCATGCTCATCTAGACTCCAGTTTTTTGTAAAGGATTCACCGCAATATTCATGGAGCTTACACAATAAGGATTCGGCAAAAAGATCCATTTTTTCGTATTGCACCAATTTCTCTAAGACATCTGTATATAACCGCTGAATTTCTCTACTTTTCATCCCTTGGAACTGAATCTTTTTTAGGATGGGTTTTTTCTTATGTCCTTTTTTATATTGGGCTACTCCGACCCTATTGATCATAGCCCCCAGGTAAAATAGGGCCTTTGCTTCTGGCGAAAACCCTTGCTGTTCTAAAAAGTCTTCCATCTCTTCAAAAGCAAGGTTCACCTTTTCCGATGAAGTCACTAGCTTACTCATTTTTTCTGATCCCTCCCCATTAAAAATTGGTTGAATTAATTGAAGTCTTTCTAAGGTTTTCAATAATAAAAGATAGTTTTTAGCGGTGTCCTTCATAAACTGGTCTATGGCCCTTTCCCCAAAAAAGCCTTTGTAGCTCCTTAGATTTAAGTTTTGATAATTGTCTATCTGAGCTTTTTCCAGCTGTTTGGTTCCTTTATCTAAGGCCTCTGAAAAATACTGAAAAATAGTTTTTACGTCGATGGTGTGGCCTGACAGAATGGCATCATAAAGGGACAGTACCCTTTTCACATCCAGCTGCTCTCGCTTCTTGTTGGTTCTCACCGGCACAATCCAATAAATTCTAGCCAGGCTAAAGACACTGGCGGTTTTCCCTCTTAGGGCTGCTTTCTCCTTTATTTCTTCAATTACCTCTGAGATTTCTACCAGCCGATAGACAGGTACATCTTCAATAGTTTCTGTCACTGATAAGGAATTGCCATCACTTCGGTAAAAGACCAGGTTCATGCTATAGCCCTTCAGCTCATCGCAATGGACATTGTCTAATCCCCGAAACCAGTCAAGGGATTTTTGAGGTCTAAATGCCTGGTCAATATCCCTTTCTATCCGTTGAATCATGTCATATTCAAAATCCTCTGTCAGTCCTTCTGGAATGATAAAAACAGGCTCATTGGCAATTCTGGAAGTAAAGTTTTGACTCACCAGCTTCTCACCTGAAAGCAAATGATTATAGCAGACTTTGCAGATACCGTATCGATCATCATGATCAAATTTATTACTAAATCCTGAACTGTTGATGGTGGTTGTTGTAAAGATTTTATTGATACCGCTGCGACTAAATTTAGCGCTGTAGCTGCTGGAAACATCCGCTTTTAAGCTGCCGCACAGATGACAGATTCGTTTAGAAGCGGATTCAGACTTTTCCTTTTCCCCCGAATCTCCCAAATTATTTTCTTTAATGACCACTGTCTCGTAATCATTTAATTGAGAAAGGGTGTAAGATTTGCCCTCTTCATCAATTATTTCGGGTATGATTAAGGCAATCTTTTCCTTCATCTTTTCTTCACCCAGCATCAGCTTTGTAAAGGCTTCATGTCCCAGTTCTTTTTCATCGAGCCTGATCTTTTTATCAGCCAATTGAATTTGTTCATAGGGGGTTCCTGTCAACTTATTCAGCGTGATTTTCCCCTGGCCTTTTTTTTCAGCCAATTCCAGAAACCCTTTCTCTTCCAATACTTTCAGAGATAACCCAAGCTGACTATTATCCAGATTATGCTTTCGTAAAATCAAGTAGAGATCACTCAGGGCAGATCCTAATAAATAGTGAAGACTGTTGACTTCACGAACGATATAATACTGGAAGCCTGCTGCAGAGTTATTGCCAAAATATCGATACTCCGCTGCAGAGTCTTCTGTCCACTGATCATGTAGTTTAAGCCTGATTTCATCCTTTGAGATATCGAAGATCAGCTTGACCACATAGGAAATTTCATCGTCCTTTAATTTTTGCTTGGGCTGCTTGATCAACGGTTCTAAAATACCCTGCTCTCCCGCAAAGGCCTGTCCTATTCTAGCCGTTACTTGATTGAGATTCATTCTTTTCCTCCTTCCTGTGAATTGATTTAATATAACCTAAAGACAAAAACTGCTACCTTTCTACTACCCTTACAAGGCCAAACCCCTGGGCATTCTTGCTTCCCAACGATGCCTCTAAACCAAATCGCACCAATTCCTTTGGCCCTGAAAGTTTTAACTTTCCTGTGTAGCCCTTTATGATAATATTTTTATAGGTGATGGTCACCTGTTTACAAGTGGTTAGAGCTTTGACTGTGATTAAGCCTTCTGGAGGAATCTGTTGATAAAAGGATTGATATTTTTTCTGTAGATTCTCTGTAATCAGGCGATTATAGTCGGTATCCCCCGGCTGAAAATAGCAGGTGTATTTTCGGCTGTCTGGTCTTAAAAAGGTGCTGTAGACAACAATTGGTGACAGGGTTTCGACGATTGGGTTATCTGTGTTTAGATCAACTGCTCCACCTTCTAAGGAGGTCAGCATAAGATTATTGCTCCCTAAACGAATTGTCTTACCGATTAGAAAGGTTTGGGACAGGGCATTAAAAAAGCCTTCTACAGGGGAAGCAATCCATAGGTCGACCGGTCCATTGAAAAAAATTTTGCCATTTTTTTTATCCAGCTGATATTCCCCTAATAGCCGAGAAAAGGAAAACATTTTAAAGGAACGGGTATGGTGCTTGTAGCCCTCATCATGGAGGAATTTTGACAGGCCATGATCGATGCTTTCATAGATGCATCCCTGGACAATATGATTGTAATCGATAGGCAGCATGATGGGCCCGTTATGGGTATTTTCAAGTCTGATTTTTAAGAGCATTTTTTCACACCTTTATTAGTTAGTAGGAATATTATCCTATTTTTAAACAAACTTCTATATATTTCCTCAAATTCCTGCTTTATTTTTGAATTGATGTAAAATTTTTGATATGTATATGTTGCTAATGTACCTATAAGGCTTTGAAACTTGCTTTAATTTTGTGAGTGAAGTAGTAATTACCTATGAGGAATAGCAAAAAGCAATTGAAGTCCGGTTATCTAACTGGACTTCAATTGCTTTTTGCTTTATAGCCTATTTATTGTTTAATTGGAAATAAGATAAGACTTGATCGATATATTCAGTAAAATCACTTAGGTGATCATTAATAACCCCTTTAAGAATATTCAAATTAATATTTTGGTAATCGTGTACTGCTATATTTCTAAAACCCACCATCCGTTTCATTTTTTCAGATAAATCTTTCTTTACGACATTATTAGCTTGTAACAGATCAAAGGCATCTCTGCTGCTTTGGGGTATACCCAGCTTCTCTTCTGAGATCAAATGCATGGCCAAATCGATTGATGCTTCGCAGGCTCTCTGTAAATTTAAAATGATAGAATCCTGTTTGGTAAAATTGCTTAGGTTTTCATCATTTTTATCGTATTCCTCGTTAATTCGCTTTAGACAACGCTTTATAATTTCAATTTTATTATAGACTATATCTTTATTCATGGCTCTCTTCCTTTTCGTATATTCTATCCAAAATACCTTGACGTTCTTCATTTAAAAGGGCGTATTCCTTTAATACTCTAATTTGAAATTCGTTTGTTTCATTCCTGGAAGTTTCATAAATTACTTTTCCATTCCCTACAATTTGTGCCTTTAAAACTGTAGAGGCCTTTTTAAAATTGATTAAATCTACATCTCTTCCAATGACTGACGCAAGCTCTTGGGCAATCATAAAAGCTTCATAATCCCCTATATTATTATTGCTTAAAAACGCTATATCAACGTCACTATCGCTTCTCAGTTTACCAGCGGCAGCCGACCCAAAGAGATAGAGAAATTGAGGGGATAATTTCTCAACTAATATATTAATAATGATTTCCACTTCAAAATTATTTAGGTGCATGTTTTTCATCCTTTTATATTTAATTATTCATGAAACCACTGCTAATTGGATATTAGCACAGTTACTATTTTTTGTCAAAAATCAGGATTTATCAAGCTTTATTCTACAACAAAACTCCAATGAAATATTGTAATCTTAATGTGTCACTTTTGACTATTTAATAAATTTCTATGCAACACCTAATCCTTATAGGTAATTCCTAAACAGTAGCTGGATTTGTAGGTTACGACAAGTTCGAAGAGCCGTTTCAAATCCTTATAGGTATCTTCTAAACTGCGCAATCGTTAGCGCCGCCGATATTTTGGTTCTCTGTTTCAAATCCTTATAGGTATCTTCTATACCCACAATTATAGAAACAGGCGTACAGATTCTGTTATCACGTTTCAAATCCTTATAGGTATCTTCTAAACTGCAAAATGGCCCAATCGACTGATCCGGCCCAGCTAGGTTTCAAATCCTTATAGGTATCTTCTAAACGCTCATTATCCGCATTGACTATCGGCGCACTCGCCTGTTTCAAATCCTTATAGGTATCTTCTAAACCATCGTGAATAAGGAGTTAGTCGAACTAGAAAAATTATTTCAAATCCTTATAGGTATCTTCTAAACGGCAGGACGTACCTGGTACCCTGTTTCTGCTATTGGAAATTTCAAATCCTTATAGGTATCTTCTAAACGAAGATGGTCTATTGTGTATAGACCAGATCAAAGAAAGTTTCAAATCCTTATAGGTATCTTCTAAACCTAAGCCCCGGGGATCTTCAATTTACATAAATATAAAGTTTCAAATCCTTATAGGTATCTTCTAAACTGTTCTTGTACTGGGGGTATTACACACGTCGCTTAGTTTCAAATCCTTATAGGTATCTTCTAAACACTTTTATCAGAAACGTTTGATGGTTCATTATATTGTTTCAAATCCTTATAGGTATCTTCTAAACTCCATGTGTGTCAAGCGATATTCTGAATTGTCAAAAGTTTCAAATCCTTATAGGTATCTTCTAAACCAGTTCCGTTACTGAGTCCTAAATCAGTCTCCAACTTGGTTTCAAATCCTTATAGGTATCTTCTAAACAAGAAGATTAAAATCATGCGTGAAAATGGTATGAGTGAGTTTCAAATCCTTATAGGTATCTTCTAAACTAAGAAATACTGTGAAAGGAAGTGGTCTAATTGAAATGTTTCAAATCCTTATAGGTATCTTCTAAACTGAGTTGAATTTTTTACTTTTCTAATATATTTTAAGGTTTCAAATCCTTATAGGTATCTTCTAAACTGTGCAAGGAGTTTTCCAGCCTCTTCTTTTAGTGCCTGTTTCAAATCCTTATAGGTATCTTCTAAACAGGGGCAAAAGTTAGAACAACAGGAGTTAATCCTAAGTTTCAAATCCTTATAGGTATCTTCTAAACACCCCAGCTTCCCGTAGTTGAGTTTTTATTTTGCGGTGTTTCAAATCCTTATAGGTATCTTCTAAACGTGATAACATGGCAAATATTCAAGCGACTGTAAAAAGTTTCAAATCCTTATAGGTATCTTCTAAACATTATAGTGGGGTTGCTTGAACTTGTACTTGATGGGTTTCAAATCCTTATAGGTATCTTCTAAACTTAGCCGAATACTATTCAAAGAACTTAGCAAAAGAAGGTTTCAAATCCTTATAGGTATCTTCTAAACGAGAGACTAACCTAAATGGCACATACACATTTGAAGGTTTCAAATCCTTATAGGTATCTTCTAAACGATTACAGAGGTGGAAAGACCTACCCTTTACGCAGCAATGTTTCAAATCCTTATAGGTATCTTCTAAACATCATAAATTTAACTCCACACGATATCAACATCGTGAAGTTTCAAATCCTTATAGGTATCTTCTAAACATTAGCGTTTATTACTAACAGGGCCACTACCTCACTAGTTTCAAATCCTTATAGGTATCTTCTAAACCTAAAGGGGTGATGTGATTGACTGTACTTCAAATAGAGTTTCAAATCCTTATAGGTATCTTCTAAACGCATGTTAGCCTCATGGAGATAATAGAGAATTTGTATCGTTTCAAATCCTTATAGGTATCTTCTAAACATTTCAGATTCAAGCTTTTCGGCCCTTTCTTTCCTGGTTTCAAATCCTTATAGGTATCTTCTAAACCGTGAAGCACTTCAATTAAATGATGGTTATTTAAATGGTTTCAAATCCTTATAGGTATCTTCTAAACGGTCACAATTGTACTTACTTCCAGTTCGTCATCGTAAAGTTTCAAATCCTTATAGGTATCTTCTAAACCATGTGGAGTTAGCAAAGGAACCAGTGCATCTAGAAAGTTTCAAATCCTTATAGGTATCTTCTAAACAGCGAACATGCAGCCCTGGGTAGCCTAGCCCATGAAGGTTTCAAATCCTTATAGGTATCTTCTAAACCTTCTTTCATTTTTTCAATCACCCAACCTTGAAAGTTGGGTTTCAAATCCTTATAGGTATCTTCTAAACTGTCTTTCAAGTTTTAATACCTCATCATCTGGATGGTTTCAAATCCTTATAGGTATCTTCTAAACCCACTCGGGAATACCATACTCTTTTGACTTTTGTGTGAGTTTCAAATCCTTATAGGTATCTTCTAAACATTAAAAAAAGGAGAGAATAACAATGGCTCAACAAGGTTTCAAATCCTTATAGGTATCTTCTAAACAAAAACTAATATCTGTGTGCAAACAATCCTGTTGTAGTTTCAAATCCTTATAGGTATCTTCTAAACCTCCTACCTCCAATGCTTCCCCTAGACAAACGCCTCGGTAGTTTCAAATCCTTATAGGTATCTTCTAAACCCTTCTACAGGTATGCCGGCGAAAACTACTTCCAACGGTTTCAAATCCTTATAGGTATCTTCTAAACAGCCCCAGCCCTTATTTTTATATCTCCAATGGCTTGTTTCAAATCCTTATAGGTATCTTCTAAACGTTACAATCTCATTATATTGCCAATTTGTTTTTGCCATGTTTCAAATCCTTATAGGTATCTTCTAAACCAGGGTAAATCTCTGGTCGACTAACACACTTAATGGGTGTTTCAAATCCTTATAGGTATCTTCTAAACTTTTTTCAAATAGTTCTTTATATTACTCCGATGGAGGTTTCAAATCCTTATAGGTATCTTCTAAACGCTTTGAACTGTGAAGAGAATACGAGGGTGACCTAGTTTCAAATCCTTATAGGTATCTTCTAAACGGTTGATTTGATCTTTTTACACTAGCTGGATCATGAACGTTTCAAATCCTTATAGGTATCTTCTAAACTGGTCTATTGTTGTCCCACTTATAGACGGAGCCTTTAGGGTTTCAAATCCTTATAGGTATCTTCTAAACTCGATTCTTGTAACTGTTTCCACAGAACCAAAAGGGAGTTTCAAATCCTTATAGGTATCTTCTAAACGGGCATGGAAAAGGTTTGGAGTAGACCCGACTACCATGTTTCAAATCCTTATAGGTATCTTCTAAACATGGAGAAGGAAATTTAGGGGGTGATGAGTTGAAAGGTTTCAAATCCTTATAGGTATCTTCTAAACGGAGGCAGCAAAAGAGATGCTGGGAAAGGGGGGCCGTTTCAAATCCTTATAGGTATCTTCTAAACCCGAATGTCATTGATCAACTCAAAGGTTGTATCCCTGTTTCAAATCCTTATAGGTATCTTCTAAACGTTGAAGTCGGTTCAATTCTATTTATCGCCCAACAACTGTTTCAAATCCTTATAGGTATCTTCTAAACGTTGAAGTCGGTTCAATTCTATTTATCGCCCAACAACTGTTTCAAATCCTTATAGGTATCTTCTAAACTGTTGGTTCTATCGTGCATCTTGTCGTGGCATTTGCCGTTTCAAATCCTTATAGGTATCTTCTAAACGTTGACTGGGCTGGATAATCCCAACAGCTTGACCCAACGTTTCAAATCCTTATAGGTATCTTCTAAACGTTTCTTAACGTAATTCCATAAATGTAAAAAGATGAAGTTTCAAATCCTTATAGGTATCTTCTAAACTTTCTAGGGACCTGGGTCTGGCTCGGGTGGTTTAGGGGTTTCAAATCCTTATAGGTATCTTCTAAACTCTGCATCAGCTGCAGCTGCCTGTGAAATGTTTTCAATGTTTCAAATCCTTATAGGTATCTTCTAAACGACTGGTATCAATACCAAAACGATCTGACACGATAGTTTCAAATCCTTATAGGTATCTTCTAAACGGAAACGTTAAGTATCGCTGTTGATATCTTTGGAAATTGTTTCAAATCCTTATAGGTATCTTCTAAACTAACCGACACTATTGATATTATCATATTTACTAATTAATGTCAAAACCCCCAAACCAATATTATGTCAACCGTTTTGCATGTTTTCTTAGGCCCTAACTATTGAACTTACAACATTTCTTTACAAAAACATAATGTCGTCTATCTCCCGGTATTTTTACGCTATTGGAGGTCGACGACATTTTTACAAGTTTTAAAGGCTTATTTTGTGTTATCCCATTCAACTATATAGATATTTAAAACATTAATAAAAGCAATCCTACAAGTTAACCCTTCTTAAAATGACTTCATCGTGTTTTGATACTTCTTTTTCAATACAATCCAGTTTATCAGAATTTTGGGTGTACCCATCAAATAGAGCTTGCAGTTTCTCTCCATGATTATGTTCAATACTTAGAACCGTTTTCTCAACCTTACTTAATCTCTCGTCTACATTTTCCATCTTAACTTTAATATCGTCAATATCCTGCTGCATTTTATCCTGACCGCTTTTAAGATCGGCATACATTTTGGTCATTAGATCTAATAATTTATCTTCACTGTCCATTTTGATTGTCCCCTTTCTTTGTAGCAGGTGTGTGACGAATATTCAGTGGCGGGAAATGTCTGATTTCATTTCCTTATAGGTATTTCTAAAACCCATTATATGTATTGATATTATCACACCTACTATCTTATGTCAAAATCAAGCATTTTGAGTTATGTAAATTTAGAGCTACTGATTTCACTATCAAAGTTTTGAATTGATTGGCTCTTTTTAAAAAAACAAAATGTCGTCGATCTCTCGGTTTTTTTACACGATTGAGGTCGACGACAATTATGGTTAGCTTATGCCATATCAAATAGGCTTATCTGCTTCTTTTCCTGCAAACGATTCAGGGTGTTGGGGTTCTTATCCCTAAAAAAAGCATATTGTATTTCCTTTTCTTTATCAATAATCAAGCTTCGATTATTAATAGCTTCTCTCAATTTACAGCTATATACCACAGGAAAGTAGGATCTTATAAAGCTGCCCTCGGTATGGGCTGTCAAGGCAATCATCTGGAATCCTAATTTTTCAGCAATATAAAATACCGGGTCCAGTACATGATCACTAGATGCCTTGCCAAAGGGATTGTCCACAATCACTGTACGACTATTTTTCAACCCCGGCTGAATTCCCTGCCTTTTCTCGGCAACATAATTGAGCAATCCTAAAAACAGGGTCATGTTTTTACTCCATTTTTCTCCCCCGGACCATTTATTGGAGCTTTCCCAGGTGGTCAAGCTGCTGCTGATTTGATTATCGTTTGTCACCTTACGACAGCTGATTTTAATAGGATTATTTTTCAAAACAATGGGCAAAAGCTGTTTGACATCCAGCCATTTTTCAATTACCTTTCGGATGCTGCCGTTATTTTCTGTGCCATCCTCGTTCTTAAAGGAGTTATTGTCCAGCTCCTGAAGCATCCAGTCGATATAGTCTCGAATGGCCTCCTTTCCCTTGTCCTCATCCCAATCTGGTATATGAAACACAAAAATTTCCTTCCACTTATCCTCTACCTTAATCCTTGTCTTTTTGGGAATCATTTTCAATTCCTCTGTGATCGTACGAATATAGAGAAACAAATGATTAACAAATTGTTCCAGATCCCGATCATGATCCCGCATATCATCCTCTGCCACCCTGATCGTCTGCTGAATGCTCTTTTTCATTCGATCCTGCCACTGTTGAATTTCATCGTATCGATCCTTTTGCCTTACTCCTAAAACGGTTCTTTCCCTTAGGCGTGGATCTTTGATTTCTGCATTACAGAAATGGATGAACTTCTCTTTGTATGCCTCTAATTTTTTCTGAACATCTTCCTTGGTTTCTTTTGTTTCTGCCAGTTCCCTGCTGGACTTTTCAATCCAGGGTATCCGATGATAGGAAAATTCCTGATGAAACGCTGAAGGCAACTGGACGGCATGTACTTCCTCTGCCATAAACCCGTATTTGGCATTTTCAAGCTCCAGTCTTCTGATCCCTTCGCCAATATTAGCCGCTTCCTTAAAAAAGTATTCATAGTGCTGAACATTTTTACTTCTTCTTTCCTCCAGAAGATGCTTTTCCTCATCCAGTACCCTCTTGACGGTTTCCAGGACATCCCCAAAGAGGACCACCTGATCAAACTCCTCAAGAAATTGTTTTTTCCGCTCTCCCAGGATCGTGGATTGTCTTTGAAAATGTCTTTGGAGCCCAGACAGTTGATTCTCCAGCTTACTTTTCTCTGGCTTAAGCTGGTTGATGGCCTCCAGTAGCTCCTCTAGCTGCTCATCTCCAAAAAGGGGATACGCCATTTCTTCATCAATGGGATAATTACTTTCCTTCCGCTCTCGTTCCAGGTTTTTGATGAGATCCGCCTTACGCTGCTCCTCCCTTTTCATCTGGGCCTCTAGATGTAATATACTGGTTTTGTGCTGATTCAGCAGCTCTTGAATCTGCCTGCGCTCTTCCTCCAGGGCAGCCTTACTTCGATTGGTAAATTCGGTTTTAGTGGCCTTTACCTCCTGATATAGGGGATCATCGTGGATTCGAGTCAGCTTTCTTTTAAGTTCATCCTGCCCATGCTTCAGGTCTTGAATTCGATCTTCAAGTATAGAGACCTCTCTTTTGACTTCCAGAATTTTTCGCTTATACTTTTCTATTTCCTCTTTAATTCTATTAATGACCTCCTGAAGGCTCTGCAGAGCCTGTTCCTTAGTCATATACCGCTGGATTGTCTGGATGGATTGGTTGAGCTGATTTACTTCATCCTTGTATTCGCTGAGCTGCACATTTAAACGTTGGCTCTCGTCACGAATTTCTGTCAACCGGCCTTCCTTTTTACTGATTTGGAGGATGTGGGATTTAACCTGGGCTTTGACGGCATCCAAGTCTTCCTCTAATTCCTTATAATATTCATAGGAATATTTCGCCAAAAAGTCCTGGGTTTCTTTTAAGGCCTGTTCAAAGGTCTTGAGTTCTTCTTCCTTCTCCCTTCGACTTCCACTTAGAGTTCGAACCTGTTGACTGATATTCTCCTTCCAATTTTCGAAGGCCTCTTGATTGATGTTTTTCATCCAGTGTTGGGGAAGTATCATAACCTCCTTTTGGGTTTGGCCATGCTTAATTAAATTCATAGCCTCTTGCTGACCCAATAGTAAAATGGGGTAGGTAATTTGGGTACTACGATTTTCTATTTTTTCTTTCAGCCTGGGTATCTCCTTCTCCTCTGCTACCACAACGGAAGACCAATAGGGATAGGCCTTTACAAAGGCCTCCTCTTCCTGTCTCAGTTCCTTGGCTGCCCGCTGAATATATTTAGTACCCGTTTCGATCATTAGGAACTGGGTTTTCCATTCCTCTACCCATTTTTGTAAAAGGGGTTCTGCTGTAAATCGCCCATGGCTGCCGTAATCGTCCTGGTATCTTCCAGTTCTTCTTTCCTCCAGCAGCAGCTGCTCCTTTTCCTTCACCAGTCCCTCAATTTTTCCCTGCAGATGGGAAAGAATCCCCCGTTCCTTCTGATAGACGGAGGTATGGTGATACCAGCCTTCATTCAGGGTTTTTAGCTTGAGAAGCAAGCTCTCCTGTTCAGCGATGATGGTTTGAATAGTCTGCTCTAAAATTATCCCTTTGCTTTGGAGAATTTCCAGACTTCTTCTATCTTCCTTTAGCTCCCCGTCCAGCAGAACCTGCTGGTTCTGATATTCATTTAAGGCTGTTTTGTGAGCGACGGTCATTTCCTCTAATCTGGCTACCCGTTCCATATATTTCTGCTGCTGATTCTTTAGGGTCTCATGGGGTTCTAGGCCGACAATATCCTGCTTGATTCTCTTTAACTCAGCTTCTATTTCAAGGATTTGGCCTCTATTTTTATTGTATTCAGCCTCCTGCTCCTGTTTAATCCCTTCTACCTCCTCCTGTCGCCTATTTTCATCCCTTTGGGATTCCATAACCTTTTCCAGTTCAAGACGGATCTGATCAAGCTGCTTTTGTAAGCCTTCCTCCTGATCTAAAAAATATCCCTTTAGCTGGGCGCTGTTTTCTTCAAGCTCGGCCTGAAGCTCCTCAATATCCAACTCGGCCTCCTGCCGCTTCAGCTGCTGCTGAGCGTTGGAAATACTTTCTTCTGCTTCTTTAATTTCCTGCTTTATTCGGGCTACCTTTAAGCTGTAGTAGGCTGTACTTTTTTCATCATGCCGATGCTTTACCTCTGCAAAAAGATCCTCTGCTACCTTCATCGCTGCCTGATCCTTCCCTAATTGGCGGTCTAACAGGGCCAAATCATAGGAGTAGGCCTTCCTTTTCAGCTCCAAGGCAGATTTTTCGATGGCCTCGGCTTCACTTCGATTCTCTTGCAGCTGATCTGCATTGGATTTCTGTTCTTCATTGATATACAAATACAGGGCCTTTATCTCTTGCTGCTTCTTGAGATACTGATTTTCAATCTCATGAAATTTCTCAAACTCCCCTACATATTGATCAATTTTTTCCTGAATCAGCTGACTTTCCTGAATTCTTTCCCGAAGCTGCTTATGCTTTTTAAATCGTTCCCTTTGCTCTTCAAAAGTCTTTACAAAACTCTTTGAGGCATTCTCAGCAATGGCTTCCTCCACTACGGGAATCAGAAGATTGTCCACTAGTTGGCCTGTTGTTTTACAGTTTTCAAAGTAATGCTCCACGCCCCCCTCAGCACTGTTTATACGAGCAATATTTTGCCATTCGGCAGGAATAATTTTAAAGTTTTCTTCCAGATATTCATGGTATTCTCTGGCGGTTTTAAAGAGTCGAGCATTCATATTTCTGGACTGCATGGTCTGATAGTAGTCTGCCATTTCTCCCTTTCCTGCGGGACGCTTACTGCTGTCAGGCCCTGAGATGACAAAGGGAATCTCTTCAATACCATGGCTGTCGTCGAAGTCATATTCGTAGACATATTTATAGGATTCTAATTTATTATTGTTTATGAATAGGGTCACGGCCGTTACAAGGTATCTTCTGGGCTTTTCGTTTAATATCCACTCGATGGCAATATGACAGGGGCCGCCCTCCAGGGACAAGGTTTCTCTTATTTTTCTGTCCTCCATGTTATGATGGGGCAGAATTGTCTGGATGGCAGTCTGAATAAAAACAGTTTTTCCCCCGCCGTTTTCCAGTAAAATGGCTCCATTATAGCCTTCAAACTGAAAGATATCATCATTATATCTTTTTCCCCCATTGTCATAGACAACGTTGGTAAATCTAATTTTAGAAATGGCTGGCATTCGATTCCCCTCCTTCTACCTGATCCAAACCGTAGATAAAATCAAGGATTCCTCTGTTAAACTCGTATTCCATATAATACCGCTGGATAATAGTCTTTGCCTTTTCAGTCAATTCAATTTCATCATTCCCCAACTCATTGACCAGCCCCTGGGCCAATAGAAAGTTTTTGGTGATATTGATGAAGCTAAGGCGGCTGGCCGTTCTGGCATCTTGACTCTTTACGCTTTCCTTGAGATCATCTAAAGGGTCCCATTTATCAATGACATTGAGCCAATTATACTCAAATTCCTTTTCCAACTCCTTTAATCTGTCTTCCCCATAGTCCTTTAAGGAGAAAATCCGTTCGTTTACTGTATTCAGCCAGTCTTCTAAGGAAATAAAGTCTCTGGTGGGATTCATGCTCTGATAGCCGTCATAGAATTCTCCAAACAGTATTATGATCATAACATACATGAGATAGATGTCGGAATTCAGTGCCTTGGCGGGCAGATAGTCACGCTTTAGGCTTTCATTGGATACATGAAAACCCGAGGCCGTGGCCTTGGGAATCATGTAAATCATATCTCCTGCTACAAAAACCGTGCATTGTACCTCCTCTGCAAAACGATCCACCAGCCCTCTGATCTGATCGTCTACAAAATACTCTCTTAAATCGGCTTTTTCTCCTGAACCTGCTGCCGCCAGCTGGCTGTATATTTTGAAGGCCTTCATAATTTGCTGCTCATCATAATACAAAATCCTTCTCCTCCAATTCTATCTGCATATTTTTAATGCTGTATCTGTCCTCGAAATGGATTACTCCTTGGGTTTCAGTGACATGGATGCGGCGATAATGTCTTTTTAATTTTTCAATAACTTGCTTCATCAGCCCTCCCTGCTCCTCCTGATTCTGCTTAAGCTCTAGGGGAGATTTCTGATGCAGTATCATAAAAAAATGATAGAATAACAAATCTTCCAGGATGAATGCATACATCCCTTCCTTCATAATATTGATTAGGGATTCAAGGGTGATCCGGTTTTGATCCCCCATGGCCTCTATCATAATAGCAGTAATGATTCCAAAATTCCTTTGCTGAATTTCCAACTCCTTCTGCCTTAAATCCTCCGGCTTCATGGCTAAAAAGGCCGAACTCTTCTCTTCCTCGCTTTTGTTCACTAGGCGCTGGGGAGCAAATACCGTAATGGGAGACCAGTTTTGTTGCTTTTCCTGATACAGCAGGGGATTAATTAATGTTCTTGTGGCTTCAAGGGGCAGGGGAGATGAAAACAATCTTGAGACGATCTCTTTTTGGAAATTAAAGGACTCCATTCCCACATAATACAGGGATTCCTGAGCTGACTGAAGGGTTGTGGTTTTCAGCTCAATGCTCTTTTGCAGCAAATTCCTGTGAATCCCATGGACCTCTCCCAGTTCCCTTTGGATTCGGATAATGTAATCAAATGCCCTGATATCTTTATCGTTTTTTAAATCATAGGAAAGGGCGTCCCGGGTCTGATTGACAAAGGCTGTCAGCTCGTCAAATTCTTCGTTTTCTCTGATCAGTCGGCTGTTGATGTCTTCAATTAGCTCCTGATATCTTTCATAGGTTTTTTCTGACAGAATATTTCGCTGTACCTCATGCTTGATCTTCGCCATCCGATCTTCCAAATTTTCCACGTCAATTCGCATCTCATCAATTTGCCGAAGGGCTCCGATAAATTCCCCTTTTTCAAGCTGTTTTCGCAGTAACAGCTGATTGATGGACAATTGAAATTCACTGAAATATTCCTTGGTAGCAAATACCAGCTCCAGGCCATGCTCGTCCAGGGTATAGTATTGGGTGTTGGACTTGATATCTGACTTAGAGGCCTTTAAATAACTATATTCTATCTGATCTTTCCTTCTTGTTTCCCAGTTATAAAAGGTCTTATAGTTTTTTCTGCCTCCCGGGGGTCTAAAGGTTTCGATCAGACTTCGAGCCAGCTCTAAAAAGGCTTCACGATCCAGGTCAATTTCTCCCTGATTCAGATTATAGAGAAAATCTGCTAGCTCCCTCACTCCAGTTCTCTTATTGCGCATGAGCATATTCTCAAAAAAGAAGAGAAGTGTTAAGAGACCAAGGCTAAAAAAGTCAATGATCTTTCCACTTCTATCTTTTGTCTTCTTGTTTTCTAATCTATATAAGCAGTCAAAAATCCCCAGTCTTTCTATCCGTTCCTTGTAATGGTCTGTGACTGCTGTCATTCTATCCTCCATGAACATGCCTCCATATTGATTTGATTTCTTCTCGGTTCAAACCTTCCTGGGGGTAATAACAGCCTGATGCTAACAGGCTCTTGATTCTTTCTCCCTCTTCCTGAGAAAAATAGGTGATAAAGTGTTCCAAAGCCTCAGGGTTTTTTCTCTGACTTTCTTTCCCATATGTAGCAGGCTTCCCTAATAGGGCTTTGTAAAAGGGAACTGCAGGGGGGATTACTTCCTTTTCCTGTAGCATGTACCAGATGGAAATTCCCTCATAGTCTAAATCACCAAAATACAGGATCTGATTCTCGCCATTTTCCAGACTCAGCTGTTTAGGCAGCAGTACCAGGTTCGAGACAATCTTCCATCCTGCACCGTATACCAGTGCTGTCAAAGGGGACATCTTGAGGCTCTCTAAGCAATCGTGAAAGGTGGCCTTGTTTTCCACCACCAGATGAAAGTGCTCTACCTGATGAATTCCTTTGAGGTTAACGGCCATCATCAGAGGGTCTACGTTGTAGGTTATATTAAGCTTGTCCCAAAGACCGATACGACTTAATAGCGCTTTACCCCCTTTAAAATCAATCCACTTTTCGTCGCCCAATATCTCATAAGATCTTTCTGGGGCAGATGCTTCTTTTTCGGGGAATCCATTTCGTTGAATATATTGATCGATTTTTTGTATGTATGGAAAATCCTTTTCCCATACCTGTTGGCTCAAAGAATAATAGGCCTGCAATTTGATGCTTTCGTGTACCCGGAGGACTTTAACTTGAATATGATCCAGCAACTCGTCCTTGAAAACCCCTCGATTGATTCTATAGGTATGGTAAAGGGGGATGGGTTTATTATTTGTATGATGCTTTTTAACGGGCCTTAACACCCCTTCTGCTTCCATACGCTTAATCAGCTCAGCAAATTGAAAATAGTCAGTTTCTCCAGGAAAAATACTTTGCAGCTCTGTCAGGGAGATTTGTACGGTTTTTCGAGATTTTAGATATTTTCTTAATCTTTGCTCCAAGGATAATCACCTGCTTCTTTAAGAAAATCAACTATATAGCTTGATTTTAACTGATTTTTCATGATTCGTCAAAGGGAAAAAAGAAGGCAAAAAGATGAAGGGCTTCCCAATTAAAAGGGAGTTACAAAATAGACAGGAAGAAGTGATTCTTATAGGTCCTTTTTAAACCTTATGATGGCAATTATAATGTTGCTCATTCAATAGGGTTTCAAATTCTTATAGGTACTTTCTAACCCAGGGCAATGAGCTGCTCTCTTGCCATTTGTTCGAGTTTCAAATCCTTATAGGTACTTTCTAACCAAAGGCCAGGCGTGAGGGCTTCAACCTAAAGCAAACGTTTCAAATCCTTATAGGTACTTTCTAACCTGCAGATGAAAAGGAGACTCGTCTGTATGGGGTAGCTGGGTTTCAAATCCTTATAGGTACTTTCTAACCTGGATGTGTAATTTATCGTATACTCAACTTCCACAAGTTTCAAATCCTTATAGGTACTTTCTAACCCCAATTAAACTATTGACAATGTTATATGGATGGAATTGTTTCAAATCCTTATAGGTACTTTCTAACCTATAGACGGAGCCTTTAGGCAAGTTTAATACTTTTTCGTTTCAAATCCTTATAGGTACTTTCTAACCTTTGATACAGTGGTGATCGATGAACTTTCCAGCTTGTTTCAAATCCTTATAGGTACTTTCTAATCCACAGGGCACTATTTCCTCAACGCCAGCAGTAAAAAGTTTCAAATCCTTATAGGTACTTTCTAACCGTGCTATAGTAGCCGCTTTCGTTGCTACGGTTTGGGCGTTTCAAATCCTTATAGGTACTTTCTAACCATTCTTCTATTTTGTCATTGATCTCTTTTAAGAGTCTGTTTCAAATCCTTATAGATACTTTCTAACCTGTACTTAGGGGATACTGAAGTAAGCTATACCATATTGTTTCAAATCCTTATAGGTACTTTCTAACCGGAATTTTAGGATTTCATGCTTGTTTCCATAGGTTGTAGGTTTCAAATCCTTATAGGTACTTTCTAACCTTGAAATTATTTTTATGAAAATATCTGGGACTAAGGTTTCAAATCCTTATAGGTACTTTCTAACCATGACTTGTCCCCCTTTTCAGAACACGTGTTCGATAGTTTCAAATCCTTATAGGTACTTTCTAACCGATAGTGTGGAAAAAGTTGGTCGGCTTCACAATGTGCCGTTTCAAATCCTTATAGGTACTTTCTAACCGTAGAAACAAATTTAAAAACTCTTCTTGATGATTAGTTTCAAATCCTTATAGGTACTTTCTAACCTTTCCCATTACCTCATATAAAGGTGGGACTACTCTAGTTTCAAATCCTTATAGGTACTTTCTAACCGAGAAATTAGATAAAAGCGGTGTAACCATTGGAGAAAGTTTCAAATCCTTATAGGTACTTTCTAACCTTGGGACTACTACTGTAGCTGATGCCATCACCAACAGTTTCAAATCCTTATAGGTACTTTCTAACCGCGGAGGTGGGACAGGCGAACCCAACAATAACCATATTGAGTTTCAAATCCTTATAGGTACTTTCTAACCACTCGAAGTAGAAATATATCCGATTACCTGGAGGCAGTTTCAAATCCTTATAGGTACTTTCTAATCGCAGGAAATAGGCTTCACCTTAACTCCTCCATCCGGTTTCAAATCCTTATAGGTACTTTCTAATCGTGGAGCTCCTTGGCTGAACGAGTATCCTTATGAATTGTTTCAAATCCTTATAGGTACTTTCTAATCGCTTACAGGGATTATCTCTAGGGGGATGAAGTATATAGAGTTTCAAATCCTTATAGGTACTTTCTAATCATTGGACAGAGGATTTCTGAATACCTAGTAGATGGAAGTTTCAAATCCTTATAGGTACTTTCTAATCGAAGATGGTCTATTGTGTATAGACCAGATCAAAGAAAGTTTCAAATCCTTATAGGTACTTTCTAATCATTTTGTGCAGGGTAGTTTTATCTGCCCATCTGACAGTTTCAAATCCTTATAGGTACTTTCTAATCATTATTAGGCAACATTTAAAAAATCGATTCCCTGAAGGTTTCAAATCCTTATAGGTACTTTCTAATCTGTTTGGCTGGAAAGATGATGGTTGGCTGACAATGTGTAAGTTTCAAATCCTTATAGGTACTTTCTAATCTCCAACAGCAAAATATATACAGGAAATGCTAAAGAAGTTTCAAATCCTTATAGGTACTTTCTAATCTGTCAGTACAATGTTTTCCTCATAAACTCCAGAATCGTTTCAAATCCTTATAGGTACTTTCTAATCGACATTCCTGTATCGATCTTATTTGAGTGTCTAGGGGAGTTTCAAATCCTTATAGGTACTTTCTAATCAAACAATTGAGTTAAAAAACGCTGAAACACAACTCTGTTTCAAATCCTTATAGGTACTTTCTAATCGGGGGATATAGATGGAGATATATGTATTACCTTTTAGTTTCAAATCCTTATAGGTACTTTCTAATCTCTTTACCATGTTTTCCATGGAGTTTCCTTCTTTCTGTTTCAAATCCTTATAGGTACTTTCTAATCTGGATGGTGATGCATCGCCTTCTGATGTTATGTTGGGGTTTCAAATCCTTATAGGTACTTTCTAATCAATGGCGTATACGGAGTTTGGCATCAAGGTTAGGGTGTTTCAAATCCTTATAGGTACTTTCTAATCTCAAATTCTTCGTGCCGGAGGAAGCGGTCAGAATAAAGTTTCAAATCCTTATAGGTACTTTCTAATCGATTATTACCACAGCTTGGGAATCACTGGGAAAGGTGTGTTTCAAATCCTTATAGGTACTTTCTAATCCAGGGAACAATTCAAGGGGCGTATACGCACAAGGCACGTTTCAAATCCTTATAGGTACTTTCTAATCAAAAAAGAACTGTATTAAAAGGAGGAATTGAAATGATGTTTCAAATCCTTATAGGTACTTTCTAATCGTGTCGACCCTTTTTCATTCGGGCGGTGGCACTATGAGTTTCAAATCCTTATAGGTACTTTCTAATCCATATTCGTATCCGCCACCCCACTTCTTAGACCTTTGTTTCAAATCCTTATAGGTACTTTCTAATCTTTATTTTCCTCCTTATAGGTTGTTGAAACTGTCTAAGTTTCAAATCCTTATAGGTACTTTCTAATCCATTTAAGGCTCTTTGGAATGAGTTTGCCATCCTTCGGTTTCAAATCCTTATAGGTACTTTCTAATCCTCCTGGAATTCAATGAAGAAAGGGAGGAAATAGTAAGTTTCAAATCCTTATAGGTACTTTCTAATCTTTTCTCATTTTCTTCATATCCCCTTTCGTTTATCTGTTTCAAATCCTTATAGGTACTTTCTAATCGAGATATAAATGGCAACTGATAACAGCACAACCAAGGGTTTCAAATCCTTATAGGTACTTTCTAATCTGGGCGAAATAGTGGAAAACTGGGTGCCTCAAGCTCAAGTTTCAAATCCTTATAGGTACTTTCTAATCTCATCCTATGTCCTCCTTCACCCTTGATTAAAATCCGTTTCAAATCCTTATAGGTACTTTCTAATCGATATCATTGACTATTGAAATGATGCCAGGCCCCTTGAGTTTCAAATCCTTATAGGTACTTTCTAATCCAATATCCTCCTCCTTCAACACATACTCTTCCGTCCTCCGTTTCAAATCCTTATAGGTACTTTCTAATCTATCACATTCTCGAACCCTGCAAGGTATGTATTAGCGTTTCAAATCCTTATAGGTACTTTCTAATCCCATTACATATATTGATATTACCACATATACTATTTTCTGTCAAAAACACTCTGGTAATTTTATGTAAACCTAAAATCATTAGCTTTTATTTTCAATCGATTGTAATTACACTATTTTTTCAAAAAATTAATTGTCGTCGATCTCCCGGGTTTTTTACGCTATTGGGGGTCGACGACAATTTGGTACTCAAACAGCTTATTGTTTTATATTCACTTTAAATATATCGTGAAATAACCTTTACCAATTTTGAAGGAAGATCCTTTAAATCAGCAATGTCCAAGAATCTTTCTTCTCTATATATATGACTGATGACATCCTTATCCTGTCCAATGGCAGCTGCTAGAAATGTGATACCCTTTCTTTCAAATTCAGCAATGGTCTGCTTCATATCCTCTACTGCATATTCTCCTGTATAATCATCCATTGCTTTAGGCTGTCCATCACTTATACTAATTAGCAATTTTGTTTGTTGGGGAACAGTCAACATCCTTTCTGCAACAATTCTAAGGGCCATTCCATCACGATTATTACTTCGACCCCGGATGTTCATAAGCCGATACCGATTGTGATAATCATCTTTTTCAAAATCACAGTAGGCAAAAATAGACATTTGTTCTAACCTTGAAGCATTGGCCGTATCGCCATAGACCAATACAGGTATATTGCACATATGGCAAAACTCATACACCGCTACAACCGCACGTTTTGCCGCCTCTAATCTGCCAAAGGCAGACATGGAGGCAGATTCATCTACCCTCAACCCCACTGCCAGGGAGGGTGATTCATTTGGAGGCAGCTTTTTTGAAAAATATCTAAAATCCTTATAAACAACACTATCTGATTGGAACCTACTACCATAATAATGGTTTCTTGCAAATTCGGTAGATATCTCATGCTCTAAAAGTGGAGTCGTTTTCCTGGCAATTTGTCTTACAATCGGCATTAAGTCTCTATTTAGCTTAATATATTCTTCTTTATTTTCCAAATCCCACTCAGGTCGATGAACGATTAATTTCACATGCTTATGCATTGAATCGGTCACTACTTTTCTTGCCTCTATATTTAGCTTTTTTCTAAATTTCCTTTCTTCCTTTTTGAAATCCTCAGAATTTTTGTCTGGATTAAATTGATGATACTTGGGTGATCCATTTTCTCCTAAATCTGTGCTTTCTGTTTCTCCTATTTCATCAGAAGCGTCAGATGTACTTTCCTCACTGTCCGGTGATTTTTTTAAGGCTATGGGCTTTTCCCCTGTATCAAAGTCTGAATCATCTACAAAATCAGTTTCGTCGAATTCTCCCCAGGTTTTAATTTCCGCTACTTCAGAATAACTTTTTTTTTAATCTCACTTTCTAATTCATCTAATTTTTCCAATACTTCATGGGCATTGAGGGCTTCCTCTAATATCTTAATTTCTTCAGAATCAGTTGTTATTTTATAAATTACCTTATGATATAAAGATTCTTTTATGGAAGTACCATGGTTAATGGCATCTACCCAGTAAAAGAATGAACGCATCCCGGCGACTCCCTTAATGGCGTTGGCTTTAGCGGTTTTGTCTAAGACAATAATCACATCGGCTAATATCTCTAATAAGGGAATATGTCTGAATCCTGTTTTGGCAATGGCACGTTCTACCATAATTTCCTTACTTGGTAAATCCATTTTTTCAGTATGCTGAATTCTATCACGCAGTGATTCGTTCAAAGGCCTACAGCCCAGATAATTACGATTTGTGGTAATAATTGCAATAAAATCGGGATGACGGTGAATAATTTCAGTGGGAAGATTGATACTGCCGTCTAGCTCCAGGGCAGAATTAAGCCCCATTAACACTGCAGCATCCCGAATAACTGTTGGCTCCTGTATTTCTAAAAGATAGCCCTTACGATAGGCCCTTATAATTTCAGATGGATAGAATCGATATTCTACAATGTCTTCTCTGGAATATTCTTCTGTTATTTTCATTAGATGCTTTATTTTCAAAGCTGATTGCTCCTGAGAAATATTCAAAAGCCCCATAAGGACCTCTGTAGCACTACGAAACCCGTCGCTATGGTATAATGCTTCCAAAATCATCTTATCTTCGTCATTCACTTTTTTTAACTTCTCATCAGAAATAACAGGTAAAATGGCACCAATAATATCAGACTTATCCATATCAGCAAAACAGGTTACCTTGGTATATGGAAGGCCAAAATTGGCTGACAGGGCTTTGGCAAGTTGCGTTTTCCCTGAGCCTGCATCTCCTTCCAAAAGTATATTGGCAATTTTCATTTCCCCTCTATTCCAGTTTCGTTTTACTTCCTTACATATTCGGATTTCTTCTTCGCCGATCTTATGTGATGAAGGCTTTTTCCATATTAATCCCTTTTCCTCCTCATTAAATTTCCTGTCCGGCGAAAGATAGTATTTATTCTGAACAAATTCGTAACGATCATTACTCAAATTTTACTCACTTCTTTCTCAACTCCTCGAAATTTTACGAAAAGCATTTTAATAACCTTAATAGCCCATTTCCTTTAATATTCCTGATAGGGTTCGCAGCCGTTCTCCAATCAGTTCCCCATCCTCACTTAGGATTTGATTAAACAATTGAATGTCTTCCTCTATTTTTTCATTATCGGTACATACAGAAACCGTCATGGCATCTCCTTGTAATCCTACTCTGTCTATAACAGGGTTTTCTGTATCATACAATTTTTTATATCGATAAGCATCCTGAAAATGTAGCTTAGTTCTACAAACAAGTATTGCAAGATCAAGAACCCGATGAAGTGGTAATTCTTCTGATTGCCTTGACCATTTATCCCCGGTATGTCTCCAAACCTTCGCAGAAATATCTACCTTTCCCCTGTCATTCCACTGTGCTAGCCCTAAGGAAAGTCCCTTGGCATCGGTATGATAAGCATATCTGCCATCCACATTCTCATAATTTTCAGATACAATAACCGGTTTGTGCTTTAATTTTGCTGGTATTTTCATTTTATTCCCTCCACACTTTTACTAAATTAGTCAATTAGTAAACTAGTAATTTACTAATTAAATTATATGTAACCTTTTACCGATTGTCAATACCTTAGGGGTTAAAATTTAAATCACATAGTTCACTTAATGGCACAATCTCATCATAATCTTTTCCATTTTTCGGCTACCCATTTAGACCAAAGCTCCTAATTCTCCATCTATTATCCTGCATAATTAACCCATAGAAAATAGCTTCCTCCACTTAGAGAGAAAGCTATAGGAAAGTCCGACTTTTTAGCAAATGCCCCAGAAGCCGGTCATTTACGTAAGGAATACTTTAAATAGACAATACTGCTGTTATATTGTTTTCCGTCCCATTCCGTATAAGCCAGTTCTTCACCTGAAGGACTCCAGCTGGTACTCAGGTGTTGGATATCAACAGCTATTTGGGTGGAATCACCGGTTAGCATGTCGTGAATATAAAGGCCATTTACAGTTCTACCGTTCACATCTGCCTTCAGGGTATAAGCTATCATCCTCTGGTCTGGTGACCAGGAGACTCCTTCCAGTTCTGCCCCCTCAGCGATTACTTTTCTGTTGCCTCCATCCGAATCATAAAGGGTCAAGGTTTTTTTTGCACCATCACTTTGTATCGCCAGTATTTGATTTCCGTCGGGAGAGGGAAATACACCGTAAACATGGCTTATGTTCAAACTTACCTTTTCCTTTGAAGACAGGTCCAGCCTCCATAGGCTTTCATCGGAATTTGTATTGTAATAGATATGATCCTTAATCTTTTCAGCTATAACCAAAAATTCTCCCTTTATTTCGTCTACTGTAGTGATCTTCCCAGATGTACTTGCTAGATAGGCGCCACCACTGTAGTCTGCTCCAATAATCGTCTCATTATCTGCCCATTTTGCACTCATAGCTCCTGCAATATTCGCTCCCCTAATACCAACGGTATTTAGCGTATCCATGTTCATCACATTAAAGGAGGGATCTCCTAGTGTGTATTCATAATATAGCAGGTTTTTCTTATCAGAGGACAGGGTAGCACCTCCTAGATTTACGTCCTTGCGTTCCTTTAAAAGCTCATATTCCTCAGTATCAATGTAATATAAATATAAGCTTTTGGGATGAGAATCCGACAGCTCTAACAGGCTCATTTTGTCTAATGAAGTATTTTCCTTTGAGACAATCACCGTATTTTCATTTAACCAATCAGAAATTGCCACATGCTCATACCGGTCAATTTTTACTACCGAGATAATCGGCTCACCAGTCTCCTTACTGTCATCGTCAATGATGGTTATGGTTTTTCCAGGCTCCTGGATGGTAAGCCTATCTCCTTCCTCTACCTTTTCACAAGCAGTAATGAATAAAAGTAATGCCATCACAACTATAATTTTTTTTGTTTTAGTATTTTTCATTCAGCTCACCTCCTCAATATATACATATCTTATCAAGGAATTATTTCTATAGAATATGCAAATGTTTCAAGAATGTAAATAAATGCTTCAAAGATGTTAATTATTTTCCTGGCCTGATGGTCTATAAGCAGGAAACAAAATTCTAAAGATGGTGCCCTCTGAGCTGGTGCTCACTAGGATGATAGAACCTCCCTGTGTTTCTGCATACTTTTTGGCAAGGGATAGCCCCAAACCTGCCCCGCCATTTTCCCTTGATCTGTTTTTGTCTACGGTAAAGAAGGGTTCATATATCTTATGAAGGAGTTCTTTTGGAATACCAATGCCAGTATCGGCAATTTCAATTATCGCCTGGGCATCCTTTACGTAATTCTTCACATATATATTCCCCCTCGTTTTGTTATACTTAATTGCATTATCCATAAGATTCACAAGAATAATCGTCATGCTGTCCTTATCCGCCTCTACATAGGCCTCCGTTAAATCGGTTTCCAGTTTAATTTTAAACTTATCTATTTTGCCCTTCAAGCTGTTAATAACCCCCTGAATTGCCTGCTTTACATCGAGCTTTTCCATATTGTATTCAAAGTCATATTTTTCCATAGCAGATAACTGCAGAACCTTTTCTACCATTTCATAAAGCCTTTGGGTTTCATCTTTGATATTTATTTTTGCCGTTTCCAGTAACTTATCATCATCAGGGTACATTTCTAATAAATCAATATAGGCTTTGATTGAGGTGAGCGGTGTTTTAAATTCATGGGTTACGTTTCCGATAAATTGTTTTTGCTGCTGGTCAAGCAAAGATAATTTATTGATGGCTAAGGTTAGTTTTTTCTGTTCCCCCTCCATATCCTGAATGGTCCTCTTAATTCTCCCGCTCATAGCGTAAATCCCCTCACTGAGCTTTCCAATTTCATCCCTACGCAGGAGTATCGTGGTATCATAATGTCCTTCTCGAACCCTGGCCACCATTTTTTCTAGCCTGATGATCCCATTGGCAAAGAAGCTAAAATAAAAATAAGCTAAGATAAAGCTAAGAAAAAATACAACGGCTCCGATAGAGATAAACAACTGTCTGATGCGATTGTAGAACTCATGCTCCCCTGATAGAGAGTAGTAGAATTGTACAACCCCCACCTGCTCATTTGCTACCTTTAATGGAGTCAGATAATACAAAGAATCCTTTTCCACCAGATAAGCAGTTTTATTACTTAATGCAAATTTCAATGTTTTTTGAATACTATCGGATTCCATATGATCAACCTTTTTACTGACTAAGGTCCCCTTTCTGTCATATAATACTAAAAGCTGACCGCTTATTAATTCTAACTCCTCTACAAATTCCTCTCCCTTTGTTTCCAGAAAAGTTTGAGGCACCTTATTGTCTTCAGCTAAAAGTGTCTGCATAAAATATATATTTGCCCTTTGGGCTTGCTGATCTAAATACACCTCATACTGACCCTGCTGATTCACCTTAATTCCCCTCAGCACCAAAAGACTTAAAATGAACACAGTAAGAAGCAATAGGACCGCCAGAAATATACTAAATTTTATTTTTATACTTGTTCTCACCATGACCTCCTAAGGCTTTATAGCCAATACCATGAAGGGTTTGTATGATTGTACTGAAATCAGGTCCCAGCTTTTTTCGCAGCCTTTGTATATGAATGTCCACGGTACGGGTACCGCCGATATATTCCATTCCCCATACCAAATCTAAAAGCTGCTCCCTGGAATAAACCCTATCGGGACTGGATACCAGCAGTGCCAGTAGGTCATATTCCTTTGGCGTCAGCTCCAGCCGCTTATTTCCTGCATAAGCAGTTCTTTTATTTAAATGAAGCTCAACTTCACCTAAACTGATGGTATCTAACTCCTGTCTTTTTTCTGTAGTCTGAATTCTCCTTAGTAATGATTTTAAACGTGCAAGCAGCTCCCGCATATCAAAGGGCTTTGTCATATAATCGTCTGCTCCCAATTCAAGTCCCAATACCTTGTTAACAATATCCTCCTTTGCAGTCAGCATGATTACCCCAATCGCTTCTTCATTCTGAAGCTTCTTTAAAATATCATATCCATCCATCCCCGGCAGCATTACATCTAAAATAATGGCATCAGGACGAAATTCACTTAGCTTTTCTAAGGCGGCATCCCCATGATAGACAACTTCAACCATATATCCTTCTCTTTTTAATGCATATGCAATTGCATCTGCAATTTTTTGTTCATCCTCAATTATCATAATTTTTCCATTCATTTTCACCATCTCTTCCTGACCAGAAAAGTCAATTTAATCACGATTTGTATTTTAATAGTAAAATAGAGTTTTATCATTGTCTAGCATTGGAAGAAACAGTATAGTTTGAAAAATATACACATGGGATTTTTATTATTTCAGATGACATAGCCTTTATAGATATGATACTCTTTTTTTAACCTTTTTAAAAATTATTTTTTGTTATCGCACACTTAACAACGATTGTGGCAGTTTTTTTATACATAAAAAAACTGCTGACAATTTTACTTTTCAACAGTCTCAATAAATTAAATTTAGAAATCATTCTTTGTTATTTATTTAGGAGGCCATCTTTCATTAAAACTAGATTTTTCTTTGCCTTATTGGTCATATAATAACCCAATATTATATATATTACTGAATGGGCTAAATTAAAAAGGATGATTCTCTTGCTTTGCCCCGCAATCAGAGAAAACCAAAATAACGGACAAAAGGAACCTAAAATTAATATAGATTGGCCAGACTTTTTAGCAGCTAATAAAGGAGTCACTTTTTCTTTATCTTTTTTTTTCAATGTACTCAACCATTCGTCCAGTTCTATCTTCTCTTTATCTTTACTTACCTTAATTTTTTTACCCCAAACATAAAGTGGACAAGCTAAAAGAACTGCAATAAAAAACTTAGATAAAATTGTTGCACCTTTATTAAGGTTATTACTTTTATCCATAGTACCCTCCCTATATTAACGTTAATCCAGTAAACTGAAATACATATCCGCCTATTATTGCTATTAAAATCATACAAACTACATATGCCAAAATTGCTTTTGGTTTAAATGAAATGTTTAGAATTGAAATTTCAGCAAAACTAGCACCAGTACCACCAATAAGTAAGGCCATTGCGGCACCAGAGCCCATTCCCTTTTCTAAAAGAACTTTCAACAAGGGAATAGACATTTCAATTCTCATGTACAATGGAATGCCTATAACAGATGCTATTGGTATCGCCGAAGCTGATTGGTTTCCTATGTATTTTTCTATATAATAAGTTGGAACAAATACACTTGCAAAAGCACTTATAGCTGCACCGACTAGAACATATGGAAATACATTTAGAAAAATCGACATAGCGTATATTATAGACTTTGTAATTCTTATCTTCTTACTAACAACTTCATTTCTTTGTATTATTTCTTCTTGATTTTCAGTGGTATCTGATTCATTCGTCTTTAAATCACTATTTTCTATATAGTCTGTATTCACTATAATTACATAGTCCAGATATTCTTCAATGGTATCAAAATCTTCCTCGGGGCTTAATCGTTGTAAAATACCCGGATCTACTACTTTAACTTCTTCTTGTATTGGTGTTTTACCAATGAGATATCCTGATAATATTGCACAGCCAAATATCCAGATAAACCAAAACAAAGCAACCTTCCACCCATAAGCCCCAATGATAATTCCCATTACAACAAAATTAATAAGATCAGCAGTAATTACAAAAGCAAAAATAGAAGAAAATGATGCCCCAAATTGAACCATATTCATAATTACTGGAGCAGATGAAGCGCTACAAAATGGTGTTAGAATTCCAAGAGCAGCACCTACCCATACTCCCGATTCTTTACTTAGTCCTAATCTTCTGTGGAGCTTATTTTGATCTAAAAATTCTCTCATAATTCCAGATAAAATAGAAGCACCTAGAACTATTAAAAAGAGTATCCACAGGAAATGCCAAAACTCATTTAGTGCTAAGCCCAAGTTTTCCTGCCACAACTTCATCTCCTCCTACATTATTCCTCATTCCTTAGTTCTTCCCATTCATCACTTTCAGCACCAATTACACATTTCCCATCTATTCTCATAGATAGACGTAGTTCACATCGAGATATTTCATCAGCCATTAGTTCTTTAGGTATAGCCATTACAGTTTGACGAATACATGTATCAAAAAGAGTATCATTAGGTAGGTAATGGTAAAACGACCATTTTCCTTCTTTTTTTTCATAAATAAGTCCTGAATTTTTTAGAATTTTTAGATGTTTAGAGACATTATATTGATTCTCTTCCAAAACATCTATAATCTCAGATACACTAATTTTTGAATCTATTGAAAGTAATAGCCACATTATCTTGAGCCTCGTCAAGTCAGACAAGGCTTTAAAGATAGTTGTATATCTCTCTAAATAATTAATTTCATAGTTTTCCATATTACACCTCCATATACTTTACACATGCCCTTCTATGCATATTTAAAGTATATGATTATGACCAGTGTTTGTCAAAGATATTTTAAGCCTATACGCGATTAGATAAGCATAAATAAAATCCCACCTGATGTTGCAAGTACAAAAACAGTCAAAGTAAAGGCTATAATTCCTTTTGGTTTTAGCATAGATGAAAGTATGGCAAGTTCTGGTAAACTGGCACCAGTGCCCCCAATAAGAAGTGCTATAGCTGCTCCCATACTCATCCCCTTTGTAAGTAAAGTACTTAGAAGTGGAATAGCCATTTCAATTCTTAAATATAATGGTACTCCAATTATAGCTGCAACAGGTATTGCAAACCATGAATCTCCACCAACATATTTTTCAACAATAGTACTTGGAATATATGCAAGTGCAATACCACTTATTGCTGCACCAACAATTGCATAAGGAGCTATTTGCTTAAATAGTGCAAGAGCAAACTGAAAAGCACCCTTAATTTTTGCCTTATGACCACCATTTGATATGGATGGAGCAAAGCAGCCCGACCCATCATTTTCTAAAAAGGAAGTTGCCTCTGGAGAGCTGCAGCTTGTCGTAAATCCCTCATTACAACAAGTAGATGTTGTATTTTTGTTTGCTTTTTGTTTCTTAGCATTCGATTCCTTCTTATCTTTTGCTATTTCAGCTAAGTTTTTAACCTGAAATCTAACTTTACTGCGCCCCACCGTAAGACCTGCAATAATTGCACCACCGAATGTCCATAAAAAGTAAATGAGTGCAACTTTAAAGCCAAATGTTCCGAATATTATACCCACCACAACAAAATTAGACAGGGGAGCTGATATCAAAAAAGGTAATACTGTGGAGAATGGCAGTGACATCTCGATCATTCCCATAGCCACCGGTACCATAGATGCACTACAAAAAGGTGTAAGCACACCAAGGGCAGCTCCTATAATTGACCCCATCAGTACATTTTGATTTTTCAACTTTTTTTGAAGCTTTTCTTGAGGTATATACTCTCTAATAAAGCCTGTAAGTACTGAGATACCTGCAATTACTATTACAAGCACTGATGCCACATGCCAAAATTCACTAAGTGCAATTTTAAGTTGTTCATTAATCATTTGTCATCCTCCTATTTTTGTTTATATGCATACATGCGCTATGGTGCATATGAATATTATATATTCACCAAGGTTCCTTGTCAATAAGATAATTATTTTTATTAGAGCTAGGTTAGATAATTAGATAAAAAGCTTGTATGTTTTTAATAACTTCGCTATTTTTTATTTTTATGTATAAAACTGCTACACAGCAAATTAGCTTTGTACTTATAAAAATTTCAATATTAAAAAATGTTATTGACATACGGATAAGTATTTGTTATTCTATTCACATGCCATTTCGAGCATATGAATAAGCAATTCATCCTACATCTATTTCTTCTTTCCATTGTTTGACAAAGTATCTAATATTACATGAGATCAAGCTTTCCATATGATATTCATGGACATTTTAGCTTATGAATATTATTAACTTCTGAAAAACAGCATATCATACGAACACATTAATATCAGCAAGTCCAAAACAGTATAAAAAATTTTAGATTTGTGTGCAAAAATGAAAAAAGAAATCGAAATATTGAATTTTCAAGGTTAAGAGATATATGGAAGTTTAAGTAATTTTGAATGTATTAATTTATAAGGGAGACGATACGATGAAACCAATCATTGGAATATTATCAACTTCAGAGGATACTCAGGCAGATTATATAAAGGCAGTAGAAAGAGCTGGAGGTACACCAATTGTTTTACCTATGGTAGAAGAGATTAGGACTTTAGACCCCATCATTGATAAATTGAATGGGATTATTTTTACTGGAGGATCTGATATTAATCCCCATTGTTATAAAGACTATCCCAAATATGGATTGGGGAAAGTACTTCCCAAAAGAGATGGTTTTGAAGTTCCTTTGGCCCTATCCATTTTGAACGATTCAAATATATCAATTTTAGGAATTTGTCGAGGCATGCAACTTTTAAATGTTGTAACTGGTGGGAGCTTATATCAAAGTCTAGAGAAGGAGAATCCTATTAGCTTCAATCATTGGATGAAGGACATCTACCCTAGATATCACCCTAGTCATGAGGTCACTATAGAAAAATCATCTAAGCTATTTTCTATTTTTAATAAAGATAAAATATTTGTAAATAGCTTTCATCACCAAGGGATTAAAACTCTAGGCAAAGGGTTCCAGCCAGTCATGACAGCTGATGATGGAACAATAGAAGCAATAGAGTTTCCAGGAAAACGATTTATTATTGGTGTTCAATGGCACCCCGAAATGATGATAGACACATATCCTGAATATTTAAATTTGTTTAGAACATTTGTTATGCAGTGTCAAGTATAATTATTATATATCAAGCCCTACGGATTGGAGATTGCATCTTCGATCATAAGTAACTGTTTCCATAGTTACAGAATGGCAGTATGTGTCTAGTACCCTACGTCATATAAATTAAGACTATCTCTGGTGAAATTTCCAAACAGGTCTTACTACCTTATGCAGGGTACTGGCTTACATCTGGTCCTGATTAACTTTTAACTTTTAGACTACTCCTACTTTTTCAAAATGCTTCTTAAGCATTTTACGTCCAAGCAACGCACCGATTAAAGCACCAATGATAGTAGCTCCAAGTGCAACAAAAAACAAAGGACCGGTAATAAAATTAATCATACTCATAATGTAATCCTGCGCATAGCCACCTGCCAAGGCCTGGTTAATATAGGAATCCGTTGCTAATACCATAGGAGACATAAAGCCAAACCACAGACAACCGGTATAGACAACATACCCTAACGTAATTCTCCAAAAACCCTTATATCTGCCTGTATAGGATATAAGTTCAGCGACTACTCCACCCACGAATCCATATAGGGGCGCTAATCCGTAGGTTCCTATTAAGAAGTAAATAATAGAAATGACAGAGGTCATAATAATAATTGCCCCTCTTTTGGATATTTTGGTAACAACGTACATGTAAATAATGCCGCAGGGAATTGAGCCCACAGCAGCATAAAAGATGAAAGCTACCGGAAATACACCCATTACTGCCGCAAATATAAAGAGTACTACAGCAAATAATACTGAAAAAATGCCCAATGTAATTAGATCTTTTGTCTTAAGCTTAGAATTGTTTTTTGTGCTTGGCATAATTAATCATCCTTTCCTAATAAATATGGGTACTGAACTCAACTAAATTGATTTAAGAAAAAACTGTTCCAAATTAGGCAAATGCTCCAAATCAACTGGATATTCTTTATGAATTTTCCCATTCTCTATCTCAATCACTCTGTCACAGGTGCTTACAAGGAACTCGTAGTCATGTGTAATGATAAAAATTCGCTTTCCTTCATTACGAAGGGTTTCCATCACTACTTTAACCCGTTGCATATTCTCATAATCTAGTCCACTGGTGGGCTCATCTAGTATCATGGTCTCGGAATTTTGAACAATCCCTGCCGCAATTGCCAAGCGTTGTTTTTCTCCGCCAGAAAGACTCATAGGGTGTCGTTGCTTAAATCCATTAAGCGAAAGCTTGTTCAAAATTGATTCAAATCCATTCGTTGAATCTCTATTCGTTCTACAGGACAATGCTAATTCTCCCATCACGCTGTCACTGAATAACTGACAGGAGGAATCCTGCATAACCAAGTAAATCTTTCCTATTCTCTTTTTATAGGGTAGACGATTGCCACGATATTGTACCTGCCCTTTGTTTTCTTTCAGCAATCCGCAGAGACAACGGGCAAAGCTGGTCTTTCCCCCTCCATTTCTACCGATAATGGCAATAATTTCTCCTGGTGCTGCTTTGCAGGTAATACCGCATAATACTGCCTTTGCCTTATGATAGGAAGCCCACAGGTCTTCAACAATAAAATCCGATTCATCACCTTTTCTACAGCTGTTGTCACCCGGATGAATGTTTTTAAGATCATATGGACGCAATCCCCGGCTTATCCGTTCTTTCATTGTCAGTTCTGAAAATTCTTGGCCAGTCCAGTCATCCTTTAGACGTCCATCCCTTAAATATAAAATACGGTCTGCAATTCCCTTCAGGTAATAAAGCCGATGCTCTGCAATAATAAGGGTTTTTCCCTTTGCTTTTAACCTGGAAATCAGTTGTGCAAGCTCCTTGGTGGCATCTGTATCCAGATTGGAAGAGGGCTCATCCATTACAAAGATATCCGGTCCCATCGCATAGGTCGAAGCAATGGCCACCATTTGTTTTTCTCCTCCAGAGAGGGAAAAGATGCTTCTGTCCATCAGATGAGAAATTCCTAAATCATCCACTGTTTTTTGTACTCGTCTATGGATTTCTTCTCTGCTTAAGCCAAGATTTTCACAGCCAAAAGCAATCTCGCTTGTGGTATCAAGGTTAAAAAACTGGCTTCGAGGATTTTGGAATACTGAGCCTACCTTAGTAGAAAGAGCCTCCATGCTCCATTTTTTTAATTCCCTTCCATCTATGGAGACATTCCCCCTTAAAGTCCCGGAATAAAAATAGGGAATCAAGCCGTTTATCAGTCGTGTCAAAGTAGTTTTCCCGCATCCGCTAGTGCCTGTCAGCACAATACACTGACCCTTGTCAATCTTAAGAGAAATATCATGTAGTCCTACAGCTTCACTTTCATCATAGGTAAAACTAGCGTTTTCTATCTTGATCATAATAAAATCACCTCCCGATAACGACAGATACTATGGAAAGCGTTAAAAAAAACATAATAAATACACCATCCATAGGGGTAAAGCGAACCTCATAATAGGAGGTACGGAGCTTTGACGAATCAATTCCTCTTGTAACAGCTGCAGCAGACAATTCCTCCGCAATAGTGGATGCCCTTAGCATAATGGGCACTAAAATACTTTCCATAAGCATAACCGGATGTGAAAGTATGTTTGTAAACGAAAACCGTATTCCCCGTATTTTCATAGCATCTGATACCAGGCCATATTCCTCTCGAAGGGTTGGAAAAAACCGTATTGTAACAGAAAGCGCAATAATGATGCTTTTAGGAAAATGAATATCCTGTAATGCTGCAATCAACTGGCTGACTTTTGTTTTAGAAATAACTGAAGAAGCAAACATAAAAATAGGGATTGTTTTTCGCATAATAATACACATGACAGCCAACATAGCCGTTGCTGCATTTTGGTATTGACCAGAGAGGGCAAATAACGCCAGCATCCCTGCATAAATCAGCCAATACTTCAAGCATTTCTTATACATTCCCTGCCAAAGCAATACCCCGCCAATCAATGCCATACAAATTATTTCCATTCTTAGATTAGATAAAGAGATAGAAATAACATTAATTAGAATAAGGATAGCTATTTTGGCACGGGGATCAAGGGAACGGGAATGGGGCCCTTCTTTGTCATAGCCTTGTAACCGACGACATTTTTGCCCAGCTTCAATACTTTCCCAGTTAGATGTAGTACTCATTACTCACCACTCCAACGAAAAACCTAAGCTGAGCTTTATTTGATAATTTATTAAGTCTTTTTTTCATTTCCCATCGCTCCTCTGTATTATAATACCTATTTCTTTGTTCAATTGACCCAATAGGATTTTGGTGTCACTAAGTTAGATAATTCTAACATAATATTCATTATTCCTTAATCAATGGATATAGTCAACCTATTCCCTTGGCATTTGACAGATAGCCAAAAAAGTAAGTGTTATTACCGAAAAATAAATCTACAATCCCCCATTCTATCTCTATTTTTCAGCGCCCACGCTCCATTTTGAGCTTTCTCTTTGTAGGTCAAATAAATGTCTGTATAGACCATCTAATTCCATAAGCTCTTGGTGCTTGCCCATCTCCTTTATTTTTCCTTTCTTGAGAACAACAATTTTATCACAATCCTCTACCGAACGTAATCGATGGGCTATAATCAGGACTGTTTTGTTTTTGATGAGCTTTCCTATCGCCTCTTGAATCAATGTTTCATTTTCAGGATCAAGGGAAGCAGTTGCTTCATCCAGCAGAATAATGGGAGCATCTTTTAGAAAAGCTCTCGCAATAGAGATACGCTGTCGCTCACCGCCAGAAAGGGTCTTGCCATTTTCTCCTATGACAGTATCAAATCCATCGGTAAGTCTGCTGATAAAGTCTTCGCACCTTGCCATTCGGGCTGCGGCCATAATTTCCGCTCTTGTAGCATCCTTCTTCCCGATTTTAATATTGTTGTAAACAGTATCGTTAAACAAAATCACATCCTGAAAAACAATAGAAAAATACCCCAGAAGTGTCTCTGGATCAATGTCATTGATATTTTTTCCGTCAATTAGAATTCGACCCTTGCTTACATCCCAAAAACGGGATGCCAGCTTGCTCAGTGTGCTTTTGCCGCACCCTGAAGGACCAACTAATGCCGTAATTTCCCCCTGCTTGGCTATAAAGGAAACCTCATCAATAACTGTTTCGGTATTATAAGCAAAGGAAACACGATCAAAGGTAATGTCATAGGAATTGAGTGTGACCTCTGAACTGCCTTGTTGCACTGGATAATCCCTTATCTCTCGAATCCTAGATGCACTTACCAAGGAATAGAAAAACTCTCCCATCTTGAAAAAGACAGTTGTCAGTGGATCGTAGATCCTTGCTGCCACAAAAAGAAATAATAAATAGGTAATCACATTAAGCTCTCCATGGGTGATTAAATATGAACCTGTAACTACCACTAATCCCAATCCCAGTCTTAAAACGTTATAGGCAGTACTAATAAATACTCCCATCACCAATTCATAGATCATGGATGTATGAACTACCTTTTTGATCTTTTTTTCTAAACGCAACCGGTAGGATTTTCTTTGGGGGGAGGCATGTAAAGCTTTAGCGTTCTCCAGAAATTCTTGAATCCCTTCACTTACATCTAATTTAGCATTTCGATTCTTCCAGTTAGATGAAGTACTGACCCATCGGCTGATAACAAGCACAAGAATGGAAATGGGCAAACATATTAATAGACTTAAGCTCATTCGCCAGTCAAAGAAAAATAAGGTTAGCAAAATGACCGTACTAGAAATCATCCCCCCAAAAAGCTCCGTTACCCCGGTAGTGAGTGTATGTTCAACTGTTGTCGTATCGTCCATCAACGTACTGGTAAGATCGCTTAAATCTTTGCTTCCAAAATAAGAAAGAGGTAGTCGTCTAATCTTTTCAGCCAGTGCCATCCTGGTATCGGCGCTTTCCTCATAGGCAGCAATATAAGGCAATCATAATCACTGTCTTGCCCTTCATCAGCACATTCAACGCTTTTTGAATTTTGTATTCATTCTCTGGGTCCGCAAAAGCCGTAGCCTCATCTAACAAGACTACAGGCGCATCTTTTAATATGGCCCTGGCTAAGGCGATACGCTGCATTTCCCCACCTGATAGATAGATATTCTTGGTACCGATGACCGTGTGAATTCCCTTGGGAAGCTTATCAATGATGTCATCACACTGGGCTAGGTGCAGTGCTCTTTTTATTTCATCCTCTGTGACAATTGGCTTATTGAAGGCCACGTTTTCAGCTATACTCATTTTAAACAAATTAACATCCTGAAACACGAAGCTGACCTGATTCATCCATTCATCATAATCCATATCCTTCACATTTACCCCGCCGATACAGATACTGCCTCTGTCTACATCCCAAAACCGAGAAATTAAATTGGCAACTGTGCTTTTACCTCCTCCTGAAGGGCCAACAAGGGCTGTGATACTACCCTCTTCAGCGGTAAAGGACAAATTGTCAAGAACCTTCGCCCCATCTTTTTCATACCTGAAGGATACGGAATCAAAAACAATGTCATAGGATTTTGGTCTTTTGGGATGCGTCGTATGGATCATAGGCTTTTCATTTAGAATAGCTTCAATGCTGTCTAAGGCCTGAATGGTAATCATTTGATTAGAGGAGCTATACATAATCCGCATCAAGAGCACAGCTACCAATGGTGTGAATACCACAAAAAAAACAAAGCTAAGAATAAAGCTTTCCTTATCTATTGCCCACTGATAGAGTACAATTCCAGCTGGTATTAATACAAAAAAGATACCGTGAACCGCCCCAATATATAAGCTCATGGGTTTTTCCATGGATAAAGCATAATCGGTGACAAATTTTTTATAGCGGGTGATAGAATCATGAAATCGCTTAAAGGAAAATACGGTTTGGCCAAATACCTTAACTATAGAGATACCTCTTACGTATTCCACAGCAGCATTATTCATATCACCTAAAGAATTTTGATACTGTTCCAAAAAACCGCCGCTGTTTCCTGTGAGCATAGACCGCAAAATCATAAACCCAACAGCAATAGGGACAATGCAAATGAGAGCCAATCGCCAGTCAAAATATAGCATACTTGCAAAAAAAGCCAAGGGAGTCACAATGGCCTGTACTGTATCAGGCAACTGATGGGCTATAAAATTTTCCGTATTTTCTGCGTTTTTTTCAATGATTTTCCTTAGCTTGCCACTGGCATTGGTAGCATGAAATCCAAGGGGCAGATCTCCCAGATGTCGAATCAACTGGATTCTTAAATTAGCCATTAGGTTAAAGGCCGATAGATGGGAAAATAATAGCGCAATCCCATAGAGCATAAATGAAAGGGTAGTGGCTTTTACCGCAAGCCATCCATAATGAATCATTACTTCACTATTGAGCAAGGTGATGTTATTTCCAGCATTCACCAATTCTCTGGCCACAAAATAAATGCAAATATAGGGACCCAGGCTTAATACACCGGTAAATGCTGAGAATATCCATGATAACACCATGGTCAATTTATATTTTCCTGCATATTTCATCAATCGAGGCAATACCCCTGTCTGCTTCAATGTCTTTTCCCTCCTTTACAAGACAGCCTCTCATCGAAAAACCGTTCCAATATGGGTAACATAAAAACCTTCCTTTCTATCAGATGATAAAATTTAAATTTAGTCCTTTAAATCATCTGAAATACTTGATATAATAGATTGTGTTAGAATAACCTAACTTTGTTTGTATCATATCTCTTATTTTTTTTTCAGTCAATAGATTTTGAGGCTATATGACATACAGCCGAAACTGTTTGTGGGATTACCAAAAGGTAGGAGGGGTTATTGTTGAAAACTATATTAAATGAATTATACTTACCTTTTTTATCTAGGCTTGGGCTCTCTGCTACAGAAAACCTGAGTGATTTTAATCATTGTGGCCTTTCCTATGAGCTAGATCCTGCTATTGGAACAGGATATTATTGGGTTTACCCCGTTGAGAATTTATTTGCTATTACAATTTACGATTTAGTTTTTAAAAGTGATATTTCTCTTCAATGTGACCATCCTCCCTTTTTATGCCTTGGTTGCTATAAAACGTCACATGCAAAAAAACTCCTTGGACAAGAAGTAACTCATTCTGAAAGTCTGATTGGATATGTAGGCCATAAAGATATCTATCAGCTGACCTTAAACAAGGATATGTCAATTTGCAGTATTGGAATTTCCCTAATGCCAGATTTTTATGAGAAATTTCTTCCAAAGAAATACCCAGGGAATTTTGGGGATTTAACCCATCTCTTTTCTAGACTTAATGGCAGTGAAATTATTCCGGAAATTATGCTGGTATTAAAGCAAATACGCACCTTTAAGCCTTCAAGAGAGATTTCAAAAATGTACTATGAAGGAAAGGTTATGGAGCTTCTTTCCCTCGTCATTCAGTGGGGGAGGAACCAGATATTATTTTCTGTACCTGATTGTATTCCAGATTGGGAGCTAGACCATTTAAGTCGCGTTGAAGCCTATTTAAATGAAAATTATACAAATACCATTCCATTAGATGCATTGGCTAAGATCGCCTGTATGAGTCATAATAAATTGACGAATTCCTTTAAGCAGGTCTATGGTTCCACAATAACAGCGTATATTAAATCGCTTCGCATTCAGCGAGCAAAGGAAATGCTATTAAGCTCAGATCGTAAAATCAGTGAGATTGCAAATGAAGTTGGATATAAGCTTCATGGCAGCTTTACTGAAGTGTTTAAGGATTCCACAGGATTTACACCTAATGAATTTAGAAAAAATTTTTTACAGTATCATTCTTAGGAAAGGGTAAGTTTCTGGGTTATTTAAAATAGCCGGATATAATAAGCTGGTGAGCTTGAAAATAGAAAGGGCCGTAGATGAACATATTTCATCTACGGCCCTTATCTTTGAAAAATAAACTTTAACAGTGCTTTTTATACAGCCTCCTCCCCACTGATCTCCATAAGCTGGTACGCTGTTGTACCTAATCCAATCTTTTCAGCGTGCTGTAGAGATGGTCTGCCCTTTTCAAATAACTTTTCTCCACTATTTTTCTGTACCAGGTCCAAACAGGCAGTATCTAAAGCTACCGGGTCCTTACTGGCAAGAATACCAATATTATCTGTAATCGGCTTCATTGCTTTGCCCATACAGTCGCAATCCTTGGTAATATTATGTACAAAGGTAATATATATAATATCCTTATCCTTCGCCGCCCCATAGGCATATTCTGAAAGCTTCTCAAGGAAATTGGAACCTCCCCAGGTATTTCTTATGGCCCCTTGAGGACAAACGGCAATACATCCAGCACATCCGGCACATTTTCCCTCATCAATAATAGCCGTATCGGTCCTATAGATGGCATCAAAATCACATTTTCCTACACATAGATCACATCCAATACATTTTTGAGCATTGACAACAGGAGATATACCTGAGTGCTGGTCTAGTTTCCCACCCCTGGCAGCAAATCCCATGCCTAGCTGCTTAAGGGCACCACCAAAGCCAGCTTCCACATGACCTTTGAAATGGCTCATTACAATAAACTGTCTGTAGCCACCATAGCCCTTGCCTATTTTACATTTATTTAGATAATCTTTGTTGATCTCTATTTCGTCATAGTCTGTCCCTGTCTCGCCATCAGCAATAATTATGGGAATCTGGGTAAAGCCATGGTCTCTAGCAGTTTGAATATGGCTTTCAGAGGTGGTTCTTGCCCCCCTGTACAATACATTCGTTTCAATATAGGATGGAGACACTTCCTTTTCTTTAAGATAGTGGATGATTTCATCGTAGCATGCAGCAGGCATAAAGGTTGTGTTTCCCTTTTCACCAAAATGCACCTTGATTGGCACTTCCTTTTCAAATTGATGTCCTGTTTCTGCTATTACTCTTTTTAATAATACCAGTGCCTCCTTACCCAATCGACCATAATCTGCCTCTGAATTTTTAATAAAATACACCTTACTCATCATATCTCTCCTTTATCCCATTTTATAACCTAGCCTATCCTTGACAATCTATTCATTTTCCGCTATCACCTGTTAAATACTCTAATAAGGCCTGGCATGTATCAGGCTTTACCTTTGACATGGCAGCTTCCAGCATGTTATCTTCCTCCTTTAATAAATACCAGCTCATTTTCTGTAGATAAATCCTCTGCAAAAACATAATTAAGCCTGTCAAATTTTTTTAATGGATTCGACCTGCTTGATCTGGTTTTCTGCCATAAATCGAACCATTTCTCCCCGGGCCATTTTCACCTGGGTTCCCTTTTCTATTACTCTACCGTCAATCATTTCTCCAAAAATACAGGTGACAAATCCTATACTATCATCTAAATGATCAGCTATACATTTGCTATACTCCTTTGAGGCCAAATTGATGATACAACTGCTTTCAGAAAAAAGCTGCTCTGCCAGCCTGCTGCCCCAAAAATCATAAAGGGAATTGATCTCCCTTCCCATAAGCTTTGCCTGCATTTCCAACCGATAGGGCACGACTCCATCAAATGGCTTCAACATACCATAAAAGCCCGACATAATCCTTAAATGTGCTTCTATATAGGCAAATTCTTCAGATTGAAATATTCCAGGAGCCATGTACTGATACTGAATGCCCTCATAGGAAAGAATGGCCGGTGTTAAGCCACGATGCAGATCCATCCTCTGAACTCGATCATAATTGAGAGTCGCAATTTTATCATTGCACTTCCATATGGATTTTAACCCTTCATAGGTTAATTCCTTCAAATACGCCAACAGAATTTCTGTTTCCTTTAAAAACTGGGGCAGCTGATTATGGTCAATAAAATCTGTGTCAGCTTTCATCTTCTTTGCCGGTGATATGATTATTCTCATGGCTTTCCCTTTCTGCCTTTAAACCTACATTGTTAGTAAAGGCTGAATTCTTCATCATGTTTTTTAAAAAAACTATAATAGGCACGTACATTTTCCAGCCTTGTCCAATGCTTTACATCCACCGGATTTTCATCCAGGTCATATATTTTAGCCCCACCCATTGCCAGTAGAAAAGGGGAATGGGTGGAAATAATAAATTGACAGTCAGAATAACGTACAGCATCCTTAATCAATTCCACTAACTCCAGCTGACACCTTGGAGAAAGGCTGTTCTCTGGCTCATCTAATATATATAGCCCGTTCTCCCCAATTTTTTCAGTAAAATACAAAAAAGCACTTTCTCCATTGGAGTATTCCCTTACATTATTCATTAATCTTTTTCTTACATATCGGGATTGGGTCTTGCTTTTTGCTTGATTTACCCTTTTAAGATCCTCATAGTCTGCCAAGGACCCCATAGTAAAGCTGGAGTATTTCGCTTTTAAATATTCTTCAAACAAAGCTTCCCTTTTATGATCAATTCCTTCGTTTAAATGACGGATATTCAGCATGTAATCAAACACATCATCACTGGTGATAATTCTGCTGCTTTCAGGAATTTCCTGGGCCAGCTCCATTTGACATAGGCTAATATAGTCAGCATAAAAATTTGACTTATTATAGATAGTATCCCTTTTAGCCCCTATCTTTTCAGCAATGACATTTAATGCAGTAGATTTCCCTGACCCATTTCCCCCATATAAAATTGTCACAGGCTCGAAATCTATCCGTTCAAAACCATGCCTTGATAATATTTTAAATGGGTAAAAGGAATCGTAGCATGTTCTTTTAATTTCCATAAAAAAACCAAATTCCATATCCTCATTGGGAAAGGTAAAGGCCTTCAAGTAGTTCATTTTCATCATCCTCAGCATAAATTAATGACACAATTTTCATATTATATGTCTAGTCTTTCTTTAGAATAATTATAGCATAACCACCTGTTAGATTCTATCGATGCCTTTACTTTATCAAGCTCTTTAGACAAATGTACAACAGTATTATTGCGGCCGTAAAATTATCTTCTTTCTTTATGTAGCGCCTATCTATAGTTTAGCCATACTCACTAAAGGTTAAATTCTATGTAAAACACTTGACATTTATTGAGAATGATTATAATATTCATTTAGTTGGTTAGTTGCGATTAACTTGCTTTTATAATCTTAATAACACATAGGAAGGGAGATCTTATGAAACTTAAAGGTATTAAATTTATTACTGTAACAGCTATTGCACTGTCCCTAGTCTTAACAGGCTGCGGAAAATCTTCAACTGCGCCAGATACTACTGCTCCTCCTAATGAGGTGGAAAATACTAATGAAGCTGAGACTACTTATCCAATTACCATTGAGCATGCTTTCGGAGAAACAGTGATAGCCCATAAACCAGAACGTATTGCCACCATTGCTTGGGGCAATCATGATCTGCCCTTGGCGTTAGGTGTTGTTCCTGTAGGAATTTCCAAGGCCAACTATGGGGTTACCGATGACAGTGGTCTTTTACCCTGGACCGCTGCTAAGTTTAAAGAATTAGGTGTAGAAAATCCTGTTCTTTTTGATGATACTGCCGGACTAAACTTTGAAGCTATCAGCGATAGTCAGCCGGATGTAATTCTTGCGGCCTATTCAGGTATTACCCAGGAAGAATATGATTTATTAAGCGAAATTGCTCCCGTAGTAGCTTATCCAACCCTGCCCTGGCAGACCTTCTGGAGAGAGCAGATTTTAATTGACGCAACAGGCATGGGAATGAAGGATGAAGGAGAAGCACTGGTTGAGGAATTAGAGGGGCTGATTGAGGAAAAAATGGCAGAATACCCACAGCTTGAAGGAAAAACCGCTGCCTTCTTCTATTTTAACCCAGCTGATTTAGGTAAGTTTTATGTGTATCTTCCTAATGATCCTCGGGCTGCATACCTTACAGACCTGGGCATGGCCTTCCCTGAAAGTGTCACTAAACTGGCTACAGAATCCAATAGCTTTGCGTTAGAGATGAGTGCAGAAAATGTGGACTTATTAGAAGGCATTGATATTATCATTGCCTATGGTGATGACTCATTACTAAAGGCATTACAAGCTGATGCCTTATTGGGAATGATGCCAGCAGTAAAAAGAGGCTCCGTTGTATTAATAGAAGACGGTACGCCACTGGCAGCTTCCGGAACCCCCAGTGCCCTTTCCATTCCGGCAACAATCGATGACTATCTTCGCATCATCGGAGAGGCAGCTGATAAAGTAAAATGAAGCATTCTAAAATAATCATCCTGCTGATTGGCAGTCTACTTATTTTATCCTTGTGCATTTTGGCTTCTTTGGCCTTCGGCGCACGATTCATCAGTTTCAATGAAGTCATTAACATTTTAATTCATTCTGAAAAAGAGACTTTGAACGAAATTGTTGTTCATGAACGGATTCCAAGGACTGTTTTTGGTATCATAGCCGGAGCAGCCCTTGGGGTATCCGGTGCCCTCATGCAGGCAATCACCCGCAATCCAATTGCTGATCCCAGTATTCTAGGTGTTAATACTGGTGCTTCTTTGTTTGTCGTCAGTGGTATCACTATCTTTCATATCGGTTCGGCCGATCAGTATGTTTGGTTTGCCCTGATGGGAGCTGCCGTGACTGCTATCTTTGTCTATGGGATTGGCTCTATGGGATACGGCGGTGCAACCCCTATCAAGCTTGCTTTAGCCGGTGCAGCCACCAGCGCTGCCCTATCCTCTGTCGTTAGTGCAATTATCTTACCCCGTACAGAGGTGATGAATGCCTTTCGTTTCTGGCAGGTAGGCAGCATCAGTGGTGCAACCTGGGAGGGCATATGGACAGTGCTTCCCTTCCTTATCGTTGGATTATTAATTGGTGTAATGGTTAGCCCTGCCCTAGATGCCCTTGCCCTGGGAGATGACGTTGCAACTGGTTTAGGCGTTCGTACGGGAGTTATTCGACTCATCGGTGCCTTCGCCGGCGTTCTGCTATGCGGCGCAACCACAGCCCTTGCTGGTCCCATTGGATTTATCGGCCTAATGGTTCCCCATATCATGCGTCTAATCTGTGGTCCCAATCTGCGGCTTATTATTCCAATGTCAGCCATCGGCGGGGGAGTCCTTCTAACCATATCCGATGTACTTGGAAGATTTATTGGCAGCCCAGGCGAGCTGGAAGCAGGAATTGTGACGGCCTTCTTGGGAGCGCCGATACTGATTATTATTGCCATGAGAACGAAGGGGCGTGGAATATGATGGAAAAAGAACTTACTATTGTTCAATCCGGTTATCGTCATAGACGTTTAAGATGGATAATTGTGACGCTACTCTTAGGAATATTAGTCTTAGGACTTTGTGTCACTGCCCTTTTACTTGGTAATACCATTTATCCCATTGATGTCGTCGCCAGAGTTCTTCTGGGCGAACCAATACAAGGGGCCACTTTTGCAATCGCTACCTTGAGATTACCCAGAATGCTTTCAGGTCTTCTTGTGGGCATTGCCTTCGGAATGGCGGGCAGTACTTTTCAAACGATGCTACGGAACCCTTTAGCCAGTCCCGATATCATTGGGGTAACCTCTGGGTCCAGTGCAGCAGCTGTTTTTTGCATACTTGGACTTAAGGCCAGCGGTAGTGTTGTTTCCATGAGTGCTGTTGTTGCAGGACTAATGGTGGCAGCATTGATTTATTTCCTATCCAGTGGCGGGAATTTCTCTGGCGGTAAGCTGATCCTCATCGGAATTGGTGTACAGGCCATGTTAAATTCCTTCATTTCTTTCCTATTGCTTAAGGCATCTCAACATGATGTGCCCAGTGCCCTAAGATGGCTCAGTGGTAGTCTCAATGGCATCAGAATGTCTTCAATCCCCAGCTTAGCTTTGGTTGTGGCATTCTTTAGCTTAGTGATTATCCTGCTGGGCAGGCACTTAAATATCTTGGAACTGGGTGAGCAATCGGCTGTTACCCTTGGGGTTAGAACGAACCTTACTCGAATCACGCTGATCTTGAGTGCTGTGTTCCTAATTGCTTTTGCCACTGCCGTCACCGGCCCCGTGGCCTTTGTCGCCTTCCTTTCAGGGCCCATTGCTGCTAAGCTGGTGGGAATTGGCTCGTCTAACGAGCTACCTTCAGGCCTGGTAGGTGCTATTCTGGTTTTAGGAGCGGACTTAATCGGCCAATTTGCCTTTGATGTCCGATTCCCCGTTGGCATTATTACCGGTATACTGGGGGCACCTTATCTACTTTATCTACTCATTCGTATGAATAGAACAGGAGGATCTGCATGAATACTGCCCATTTGTTTGAAGCCAATCATATCGTTGCTGGATATGACAAAAAAATGATTATAGACAAAATAAATATTGCAATTCCATCCAATCAAATCAGTGTCATTATCGGTGCTAATGCCTGTGGTAAATCCACTTTACTTAAGACCCTTTCCCGATTGATTCTACCAACCGCCGGAGAAATTTTGCTTGACGGCAAAAAGATCACCACTATGCCCCCTAAGGAATTGGCGAGAGTTCTGGGTTTACTTCCCCAATCACCAGTGGTGCCGGAGGGTATCACTGTAGCGGATTTAGTTGGCCGAGGTCGATTCCCCTATCAATCCTTTTTTAAAGGCCTGGGTAAAAAGGATTACGAAGCAGTGGAGGAGGCTTTAGCCCTAATGGGTATTACAGACCTGGCGAACCGTAGCATTGACGAGCTTTCTGGCGGTCAGCGTCAGCGTGTATGGATTGCCATGGCCTTGGCTCAGCAGACGGATATTCTACTTTTGGATGAGCCCACCACCTTCCTTGATATTACTTATCAGGTTGAAATCCTTGATTTACTGACGGATTTAAACAAGAAGCGTGGTACTACCATTGTCATGGTCCTTCATGACATCAATTTATCTGCAAGGTATGCTGATTATATATTCGCCGTTCAAAAAGGGAAACTCGTTGCCCAGGGTTCCCCTGGCGATATCATTACAGCCTCTTTAATTAAGAAAGTCTTTGACTTGGATTGCACAGTTATCTCTGATCCCGTATCGGGTTCCCCCTTTATTGTGCCCAAGGGAAGGCACCATGTGAACTATTAGAGGTTTTTTAGCACACTATGAGTTGAACACCCTTTTTAAGTTTGTCAATAAATTCTCATTAGCCAATACTTCTACGTCTAAACCCAATTAGTCCTAACCATGTAAATACAGCCGCAACAACAATTAAAACAATCAGTGGCACAATGGAAAGCTCATGGATTGGAATACTGTAATGGGCATAGGCGAAGGGAGTCCATTTCAGTGCGGACCATTCTACGATTCCGACCTCCCAGAGCATCTCGATGAAGATAAACACACCCAATATAAGCCAATTAAGTACAGATGAGATACGGGGCAGCCAGCCGCGGTCTCTTCGCAGATAGAGCTTAAGCAGCTTGGCTGTACCGAAAAAATGATTTCCTTTCATCTCAGTTCGACTCCTTTCCCTCAAGTTTTTCTCCATAGTGACGCATAAACAATTCTTCAAGGGTGGGAGGTTCGAAGCGTGATGTATCTATATCGCCATAAAACCGTTCAAAGCTGCTGGTTTCCACTATTTTACGCCTTTTTACCAATTCATCCTTCACCACTTCGGAATCAGTAAAAACCGCACCCTTTATAAAATCAAAAATCCATGGATATTTTTGCATTACCTGAATTTTTAACAAACAAGTCTGTCGCAGACGGTCAAAAATATCCTTTTCGCTCAAATCAATCTGGCTATATCATTTGTGCTTGTGCCGTCAAAGCCCTTCTGGGCGAAAAGCTCGTCTGCGCCATCAAGTATCTCGTTTCTGCGTTCTTTAGCTTCTTTTACAATCCTCATCTTTACATCTCCTTACCATAGACTGACTGTCTGTCTATTATGGAATAATATACCAATTGTGAGCTGTCAAGGAAAATAATAATCATGACCGAGGTTTGTTCTAGTACATGAATGGTCCTGCTCACGTATTCTTACCCCTCAGGTCTTTCATCTTATTAGCTTAGACCTGGCAGCAATATTACTTGGGGTTATACAAACTAAAGTTGAGGCCCCAGTATTTTTGCCGAAAAATGACTCCGATTTCTCATTTGCCTTGATCTGTATCTGCGGAATTTAGATTTCCTTTTTTTGGAATACGCTTTTACAATTCTTTTTAACTAAGCTTTTTCATCTAATTTTCTTTCCATATACAAATAAAAAGGATGTGAGCATACTTTAACCCACACCTTTTACTAATATCGATTCTGTTTTATCTCTCAATCCTTTACAAACTATAAGAAATTCATCATTTTCTGCTTTAAGTTATATCTCCATCAGAAAAACAGCCAAGCATACCTTGCATCGTTTTATCGAAGGAAGGCATATTTGGCTTTAGCTATAGCATGTAATAAATTTTTCCAAAAGGTATAATTCCTATTTGTCAGATATCTGTAAATGTTCTACAGTTGAGAAAATATCTTCAAAGGCTTGTGATCCAAGACCGTAAAGAAATTGTGTAAAGTTCAAGTCATGATCGTATCCATCATAAATATGAACGGTTAAATTATCTTTCTTCAATTCCTCAAATCGCTTTTTAACATCATAGGTTCCTTGAACAGGACAATTTGCATCATAAGTACCCTGGAAGATATACATAGGAATATCAACCTTAGTCATTATATCCTCGGTTTTGGGTAGTTCAAAGTGGGCCTTAAACCAATCTGTCATGAGGGGTGGCATAATTGTTGACATATTTTCTGCAATCCATTGATCATCGTCGTTTTCAATTGCTTCAAAAAGACCATCTTTAGCAGGAGCCATCATAATGGTAAAATCCTCTACATCTATTAAGCCGTCACCGTCCAGATCAATATCCTCAAATGTAGCTCCGCCCAATAAACTGTCTATAATTACATTGGGGTCTGTTTCATATTGTTCTTTTGTAATCCCTTCTGCGCCAACAACATTAAACAAAAGTGTGTAATTGAAAAATGACATTTCACCACCTAACTGGTACTCCAATACATCACGCATATTGTCATTGCAGTATCCCAGAAGGAGTAGGGCGTCAACTTCTGCGCCATATTCCGTTACGGCCAGCGGTGCTATAATGGTTCCCTCGCTTGCTCCAAGAAGTATCACATCTGCCTCTGATAAACGTGGGTCTTGCTTTAATTGCTCTATCATATATTTGATATCCTGAGCTATGTTTTGGGGAGTGTATTGTTTGTAGCCATTTGCATCAATATCAGCATAATAGGGTTCTATATTCCCTAAACTAATGCCTCTTGTATTATATGTAAAAAATGCTGTTCCATCACTGGTGAATCTATCTGCATATACATCCAGATATTTAAACCTGATACCTGAAACGTTGTTTTGACGTCGTATCTCATAAGTATTAGGACCTGTACCATGAACAAATATGACAAGCCTGTCAATTTTTTCTTCCCCAGACGGCACCGAAAGCCTACCTGTTACTTCAAATCCGTCAAATGATTTAATGGACTTAATTTCATCTTCACGGCCTTGTAGCCCAAGGGATTTAATTTTGTCGATTGCATTATCCAAGTCTGCTTTTGACAGTGGTTCGCCTCCGTTAAAATTACCATTTACGTCAACCGATAAAATGCCATGAGCTACAACCTTTTGAATACTGCCCAAGGCCCATGTAGGCAATTTCTGCTGATCCGTAAAAACTGGACTATCCATGGTCTTGGGTAATTCCATTAAATTATCCAACGCTATGGCAGCTTCAGCACGAGTAATAATATTGTTGGGACGAACGGAACCATCAGTGTATCCTGTTATATATCCATCCCTCTTTGCTGCTATTAACTCATAATAATCCTCAGTTTCTGAGTCAATATCCCAGAATATTTCCTCTGTTCCCAACACCGTATGGATATGGAAAGTTTCATTTATCATTTCTATAAAACTACCTCTGGAAATATTACTTTCAGAAGCTCGAACCGTAGATATAGGTGCAACTATAAGTAATAAGGCTACAAGTAAAGCTGTAAATTTCTTCATGACATTTTCCTCCTAACTTATTTAAAAGAATAAACATACAACATCTAAAAGTAAATGAGCCTGTTTTTTAGACGTCAAGCAAGATATTGATTATGCCAACTATTATATCAAATATTAATATAAATAAAAAGATTAGCTATTCCTCAAACTGGTATTTTGTCAGTTTCGTATCCTTCTATAGGAGCTATATCGACAAACTAATAAAATGAAATTTTGGGCTTAGTTAAAAATATGTCTATTTTTGATATCCATTTGTTTCAAAATTTTCATTTGTCTATACCCTTAGATAAGTAAAAAAACCTGAGAATTTTTCTCTCAGGTTTTTAAATAAAATCCATTTATTTTTCACTGTTGCATCCACAATCGTCTTTTTTATTCAATCCGGCATGTGGACAACCAATACATTTGGCCCCTTTTCGCTTTTCGCTAATAACCTTAGCGATTGCTAAACCGATAATTGATACTATCACTATTCCAACAATTATATTTGCCATAATCTTCTCCTATGCAGCAACTGTTTTTAACTTCTGCTCTGCTTTTTGGTTCCCTTTTTTCACAAGATGTGCAGTATATGCTATTAGTGCTACAACAAAAATCAATCCTGGAATGAAACCATTGCCCAGGGCACCAGTTGTTACTAATGTACCAATTTGGTAAGTTAGGAAGGCTACTACATAACCCATTCCAAATTGGAATGCAATACCGCCCCAAAGCCACTTTTTATTTTCCATTTCTGAGTTCATTGCACCTATCGCTGCGAAGCATGGAGGTGTAAACAGGTTAAACATAAGATATGCTAGAGCAGCTACTGAAGTTAATCCCATAATACTTGCAACGTCTGATCCTCCTGACACTAATGCTAATTCTTCTGTATCAATAAAGTTTGTAATAGAGTAAACTACAGCTAAAGTGCCAACAACATTTTCTTTTGCAATAAAACCAGTAATCGCTGCTGCCGCAAGCTGCCATACACCAAATCCCAATGGGATTAATAATACAGCAAATGGTGATGCAATGCTTGCTAAGATACTAGTATTTTCTGCTCCTTCTGCAACAATTTGAAATTGCCAGTTAAATGTTTGCATAACTTGTACTGCAGCATTACATAGAAGGATAATTGTACCCGCTTTAACAATAAATGCTTTTCCTCTTGAGAACATTGAAATGGTAGCCCTTTTAATACTTGGAAATCTATATTCTGGTAATTCCATAATGAAGAATGATCTTGCGTTTTTCTCACCAGTAATTCTTACTACGACTAAGGCACCAAGAATAATAATCCCGATACCTATAAAGTACATTGTTGTACCAACCCATGCTGCATCATTAAAGAACACACCAGCAAATAATGCAATAACTGGTAACTTTGCTCCACAAGGCATGAACGGCGTCAGCATTGCAGTTGTTCTTCTTTGTCTTTCGTTTTTGATTGTTCTAGTTGCCATAACCCCGGGGATTGCACAACCAGTACCTATAATCATAGGAATAATTGATTTACCTGATAACCCTACTCGCTTAAAGAAACGATCCATTACTACAGCAACACGTGCCATGTAGCCACAGTCTTCAAGTAATGCTAATAAGAAGAATAATACCATGATTAGTGGTAAGAATCCAACTACGGCACCAACACCACCAATAATGCCGTCTAATAATAATGAACTAAGAATTGGTGATACCCCTTCCCCAAGCATCCCTTCCGCCCATACATATAATCCATCAATCCATCCAACAAATGTATCTGCCAATAATGGGCCTAAATGCTCTTGAGAAATAGAGAATACTGCCCACATAGCCACAGCAAAAATTGGAATTCCCAACCATTTATGGGCCAGAATTCTATCAATAGCATCTTGCTTTGTTTGAATATTGCTACTTACCTTACGCTCTTCAACCTTTAAAACTATCCCTTTGACAAACTCATAACGCTTTTTATCAGCGTTTTCCACATCTGTAGCACTTGTAAGGTCAATATCATTGCTATCAAATGGAGCAGTTTGATTTTTCCCTTTCACTTCTACGACTCTTGAAATTAACGCCTCTAAACCATTATCCCCTGATCTTGTTGAGACAGTTTTGATTACAGGGCATCCTAAAGCCTTACTTAATTCATTTACGTTAATAACTGTTCCCTTCTTTTCATTCAAGTCACTCTTATTAAGGGCTACAACTACCGGAATGCCTAATTCTAAAAGTTGTGTTGTGAAGAATAAGCTTCTGCTTAAATTTGTTGCATCAACGATATTAATGATTGCATCTGGATTTTCATTTTTTACGAAGTCCCGAGTAATTGATTCTTCAGATGTAAATGGTGACATAGAATATGCACCCGGGAGATCAACTGCCGTGATTTCTACACCCGTCTTGTTTAAATTCTTTTTGATATCGCCTTCTTTTTTCTCAATGGTAACACCAGCCCAGTTACCAACATGTTCAATTCTACCTGTTATGGCATTAAACATGGTTGTCTTACCACTATTAGGATTACCCGTTAGTGCTATTCTCATAATTTCCCTCCTTAATCTTATTTGTGCGAAAAAATTAAGTATCAATTATAACCATTTATATATGAAATCGAATATCAAAGTTAACCTTAGCTAACTCGATAACCAATTTAAAAGCTATATCTCTATAGCTTTCAATGAAAAATTATATACTAATCACTTTTGCTAATTCTAAGTTAATACTATATCTTGCATCCTTTACAGATATAACATAGTTTTCTCCCAATACAGATATTACTGTCACCTTTTCACCTTCGTAACATCCTAATGAAAATAAGAAACTCTTTAGCTCATCATCATCCGTTTCAATCCCTTTTATTGTATATTCTTCATCCGTTCTTCCTTCTGATAATTTTTTCACACAATCACCACTTATCTTTTTAGCATCAAAAGTTCCAGCCATCACTTGACTTGCTAAGGTATTGGCCATATTTATACCTCCTTATATATCACTTTTAAATATATTTACAATGTTTTTCTATTACACGAAGCAGGCTGTCACTAACAACTTCCATCAGTTTCTTAATAAAATCTGATATTAACCTAAATATAAAGTTAGCCTTGGTTAACAAATGTATTTTATACTTGTTGAGAAGCTTTGTCAAGAAATTATTTATCCATTCGACATTTCACTGGTAAATTTAATCCAGTATATTCTTCATTATAATTTTTTTATTTACTTCATGATAATTTCTGTTTCAATGACATTGTATAGCAATTGATTATGATTGTCAATGTCTTTTGAATTTTTTCCCATAAACTTCATTCACTACTCAATTGAAAAATTAAATTCCACCCCTACGGGTTACTGATATGGAAGTTACTTTTTCAAGATCAACGTTAGAAGTTAGTTCTTCAAAAAGTTATGATGTTTGGAGGTGACGCTTCTTTAGGAGGTAGCTATGAATAAAAACAAGCATCTAATCTTAGAGGAAAGAAACATCATTGAACAGAGGTTAAATGAGAGGGAATCTTTTAAAGGCATCGCCCGTGAGCTTTTAAGGGATCCAACTACCATTGCCAAGGAAGTCAAAACCCATATCCAGTTTAGGCAGACTGGCTGCTATGGGAAATCTTTCAACAACTGTATGATTCGTAAAGACTGCACTTCTCGGCATCTTTGCGGCAACCGCAAGTGTAACCGTTATTGCCGCTTCTGCAATACCCATCTCTGCTCATCTCTGTGTCCTGATTATCATCAGGAAATGTGTAAAAGACTTTCAAAACCTCCTACATCTGCAATGGCTGTGGAGACAGAAAATCCATTTCAAAGTGGACAAAAGGTGTCGCATCGGTCGTTCCTATCAGTATTTCCTTGAATTCATGGCACAACATCCTGGACTTTCTCTTGTAGAAATGGACTCATTGGAGGGAAGAAAAGGTGGTAAAGTGCTGTTAACGCTGCATTTTACCATACCGCAACTTATGCTTGCTTTTATCAGGGATGCGAATACCTTCCAGTCTGTCATAGACATCATCAACCGACTCTACACAGAACTGGGTTCTGATATGTTTTGTAGGTTGTTTCAAGTTCTGCTTGGAGACAATGGCAGTGAATTTTCTAATCCATCTGCTATTGATATCTGAACTTCTTTAATCAAGGAAGATACAAGAGCTTTCCGTTCTTCATCATTAATTCTGTCATGCATTTTTTCAAAGTTAATCATCAGCCTATAATGTGATTCGTGTACCTGGGTTCCTCCAGCTCCCTTCAGATTCCACTTCTCAATGGACACCATTGCTCTTGGCCTCCGTACCGGACTTCACCAGCAAGTTCACCCCTATGCTGGGCGCACAATAAAAAACCGATAACCGCATTTTTCCTGCGTGTTACCGGCTCTGGCTCTTTTCGTCTGCTTCTTTGATAACTGATATGTTTCGTTGTTTGATATTAACCAAATTTTCTTGTTTACATTTAGGGCAGAATAATGGAAAATTTTCAAGTATTGTATCACACTGCAAGTAGGACATACAATCCAATCGGTATACACTATATCTTATTTTCTCTCTCGGATTATTGCTTTATCCTGTCGTATTCAGCAATCAGTTCAATCAAGTATTTATAAGTACCTCCTGTAATTCCAAAGGTATTTTCAGTATTATTTCAATAAAATTCCTCTGCAATTTTCACCATATCATCGATTACATGATTTATTTCAAGCACATTCTCTTTCCAGTATTTTATGCATTTAACCGCTCTCTTATCTTTTGCAAGCAATTTGTTCTCAAAGCAAAAGTCAAGGTCCTTTATAAAAAGATTCCATCCTTTTAAATTGAAAGCAATTTTTTTATCCTCACTCTGCATCAAACGATCAATTTGTTCTTGAGAAATTGTAGTATTATTTACTATCTGGGAAAGGAACGGGATAACAGCAGGGGCTATATTTTGCTTTTCTGCTACTTGTTTACCCAGTCTGGATAACACCTCAAAACCATTGTACTCTATCACGTAACGTGATATACAAGCATTCTCGTCAATATAATATTGATTTATTTAATTCAAACATATGAGATATGTAATCATATCTAAAAAAAGATATGAACAATAGAATGTAGTAGGTGAATTGATATGAGGCAAAAAAAATACGATTTTAAGGCTTTCGGTCAAATCATAAAAGCAAAGCGATAAAGGATTACAAGTTGTTACCCTACAGCTAGAGATATTGTCTCTATATTGAAAGTTTATATGTTCTACTCATTGCAAACTTTGATCCTTAATTTCCTTTTTCTCTGCAAAAATATATAATAGCTTGGTAAATAAAATCACTTAAATCTTCATTGCTATATTGGTTTATATACTTTCTAAATCTATTATCAAATTTATAAGTATTTGCAATACATATTAAAATTTCATTATCACAAGAAATAAAACCTTGAAAACGCTCAGACCATTGCTTGACGATATATTGCACTTTTTTCGAGATAGGAGATTCTTTTATATGGCAGGCAAATAATTTAAAAAACCCTTTCATGTCTTCATCAAAAGTAGTAAAAAGTCTATCTTTTTCTTCATCAGTTAATTTAGCAATATTTCTTTCATACTCTTTATATTTCTCTGTTTCACCATAAACAAATTTTGCTTCTCTTTTATACTGCTCTTTTAGGGGAAGAACGCTTGTATCCTCAAATATATCCAGATCAAATACTTCCTCACCTGACAGATAACGCTCTAAATTAGACATCATCTTTTCTAACTTCTTCTGCTTTTTTGATAAAATTTCAAAGTGATGTTTCAGTATTCTATTTTGCTCTTGCTTTGATAATTGCAAAATACTAGATATATCTTTTAAAGGTAAATCCATTTCTTTAAGAAAAAGTATAATTTGCAGCCTTTCAAAATCGTTCATATCATATAATCGATAGCCCTGTGGAGATAGATTTGTTGCTTTCAACAAACCGATCTCATCATAATAATGTAATGTTCTCCGTGTAATTCCTGTTATTTTCGTTATATCATTTACTGTATAATACTGCTTTCGCACTTTACTCCATCCCTCCAGTCCAGCATTATAGTTTTAAGTTTTATCTATCCTAAAATTCCCATACTCTCAATCCAGCTTTGGACTTGTTTATCATCAAAATCACTCGTTACAGCAAACCCCGGTAATAGCTTTGAGTTAGGACATTCTTTAGATATATTGATTTCTATTTGCCCAAACCCTCCACCTCCATGAGTACAAAAAGGAATGATTGTTTTTCCACTTAAATCAACACTACGTAAAAAACTCAAAATTGGCGGTGCAAAAGATTTGAACCAATTAGGTGTGCCTAAAAAAATATATTCATAATTGTTTATTGACTCATTTCCAGATACCAACTTGGGGCAGTACCCCCTTTCAATTTCACTTCTTACCTCTTTTGTTGCACCATTATAATTAAATGAATAGGGGTTTTCTATGATGAGTTCCCTAATATCTCCATCTGTAATAATTGCTATATCTTCTGCTAAACTCCTTGTTGTATTTGAGTAAGTGTAATATGCAACCAATATGTTACTCATAAAAAGTCCCTCCAAATTCTACTAAATATCTTCTATTTATTTTTCTCCATTATAAGCTATAACGTTACGTAGCAGTCAAGGTTTTTATAAAGAATGGCATAACGATTCCAGAAGAAGAACTTCAAGCAAAACAAGTAGAAATAATTTTTCTATTCTTACTATGGCTTATTTGGCAAACCTGCTAATAGACAGATATATGTAAAATTTAGAAATTAAAGGCTTACTACCGATATAGCAAGCCTTTTTGGTTATCTGGAAATTTTCCAATTCTCAGCTTTCTCTAAGATACGTGAAGCTTTTAGGTTCTTTCATAAATCCAATAAACCACAGTGCAGGAGCCGCTATGACTTTGATACGCTCGTTGCGGAGGGCACTCTTGTGAAGATATAACCTACAATTTTATTGTAATCTGGTATATTGCCCTGGTACAATTTCGTCATAGATATACAGAATTCCTCTAAATAAGACATTTCCTTGTCATTTAGATATTTCTTTGCAATCGACACGTCTGATTTGATGGATCGCTTTATCATCCTCTAACCAACTATATTTAGAAATTATATCTTTCATCAATTCATTGTCTTCTACCAATCCATCTTTAATAGCCTCTTCCCATGTAACACCATATGGCGCTCCTCCAGAAGTATATCCAACAATATAATAAAATGTTTCATCCGAATCCATTCCATTGTCTAAGCTCTCTTCTTGCTTTTTCTGTAGTTTATGCTGCTGTCTTGCCTTTTCCTTTGCTTTTAAGCTTTCTTTTACTTGTTTGATATATTCAGGTTTGAATTTATGACCAAGTATTTCTAATTCTTTAATGGCACATAATTTGTTCACGCCAAAATAATTACTGTAACCTTTAATTATATTTTTTCCTTTATACTTAAGTATCCAATTTTTAGCAGCTTGAAGTCTTGTATTTCTTTTCATTATCTTATGTCTTGGAGTATTTGCTTTTCTTTTTTTCTTCATATATACTTTCCATTCGTTTTATCCCTACTGTATCAAACTTTTACAACAGTATCAATATATTTACAGCCACAAAATTACCTAAGTGTTTATGATGACAATTGTAACTACTGAAGATGGGAATTTGGTTTAACAAAATTTTTGCCACCAGTTACTGTCAATACTACTGTGACTTTCATCAGCCCGCGTCAAGTAAAAACTAAAAAACGATTAATAAACCCATTACAAGTCTATTAATCTTTTTTTATTAACAGTTTTATTCACTCAATCACCAACAGCCCCTATTATATATTTCTCAATCAAAGGCCATCTATCTCTTGGGTTATTGACAATCTCAGACGCAATTGCAATCACAATATCCTTCTCTGGAATACAGCAAATGACATTTCCTCCTGCTCCTAAAGCCGAGAATGAAAACAAATTGTTTTCATTCTTTAACCACCATAAATACCCATAATGATTACTATTCATACTAAGTGACTCTCTAATCCATGCTTTTGAGATAACTTGCTTTTGTTCCCACTTCCCATGATTCAAATAGAGAAAACCAAACCGTGCCATGTCCCTAGGTGTCAGTGTCAATCCAAATCCTCCCGCTGTTATTCCCTGTGGATCTTTTGTCCATCCTTTAATTTCCTTTCCAAAAACAGCCTCAAGGCTAAAAGATTCCATATCATAATCTGGAATTTCCCTCATTCCCAAGGTTCGGAATAACTCTTGATTGGCATACTCGAGCATACTTTTACCGGTTGCTTTTGTAATAATGGCTGAAAGCAAATGGGTACCTGCTGTATAATACTGAAATTGACCGAGCTGCCCCTTTTGACCAAGTAAATTTAGGGAATACGTAATCCAGTTCTTTTGTCTTCTGAGTCTATCTAAAGGCTCGTGACTACGTGAATCACCTTCTTTCCATGAAAATGGAAAGGGTGCTGTCATAGTAAGTAGGTGTTTTATGGTCACTGCCTTCTTTAAAAAATCCTCATTTGCAGATTGATACTCCGGAAAGTACTCCAGTACCTTTTGATCAACACTTTTTATATACCCTTGATCAATAGCAATACCCACAAGAGCAGATACAACGCTCTTAGTTACCGAAGCCACATGATGAACATCAGAGTCTTTATAACCATTATAATAATTCTCATAAACAATATTACTATTTTTTACAATGACGATTCCATTGATATTTTTATAGTGAGACTTGATGTGTCTATCGATCTCATTGAGTTTATCCATGTCCATGCCGACGTCTTGTGGCGAGACAATGTTCCATTCACAGGTCGGCCAGTAACCTCTAATCACTATAAATACCTCCCTGTAATAGAATTAGGATTATCCTTCAATGTTGAAGGTGCCCCCGATGCGATTAAATAACCACCATCTTCTCCACCGCTTGGTCCAAGCTCAATAATCCAGTCACATACTTTGAGTAGATCCGGATCGTGTTCCACAACAATGACAGAGTTCCCTTTTTCAACAAGTTCATCTAATAGTGCGATGAGCTTTGCAGTGTCATACAAACTAAGGCCTGTAGTCGGTTCATCTAATACATACAAAATATTCCCTCTTCGTTTTTTGCCTATTTCCTTCGCAAGCTTTATTCTTTGAGCTTCTCCGCCACTTAGCGTGGGGGTAGGTTGACCCAATTTTATATAGCCCATTCCAATGCGATCCATTACAGTAAGGACCGAAAGAATTCCTCTTTGATCCTTGAAAAACTTGACAGCTTCAGAAACCGTCATTTCAAGAATGTCATAAATACTTTTCTCTCTAACCTTAATTTTCAATACCTCTTCATTATATCTTTTTCCATGACACGATTTGCAGGTCTTATTGATTTTGAGATTGCCGCCAAGCCAAATTGTTTCTTGTCCACTACCACCACAAACAGAACAAGCGCCTTTGGAGTTGAATGAGAAATGCCCCGCTTTAAAATTATTCTCTACTGCTAGCAATTGTTCTGCAAAAAGCTTACGAATCTTATCCCATATTCCGATGTAGGTTGCAGGATTTGAATTCATATTTCTTCCGATAGGTGCTTGGGATATTTCAGCAAAACCTGAAATAGTTTCGATCCCTTCAAGCTTTTCTGCTATTGTTTCAACAATGTCAGTTTCTTCACTTTCATCCATCTGACTTTCATCACTTTCTACTTCGACACTACCTGATTGACCTGACAAAGATTCTTTCACTAAAGGAATCAATGTATCTGAAATCAGTGAACTTTTTCCACTTCCAGACAACCCCGCAACACCCACTAAACAGCCCATTGGAATAGAAACAGTAAGATCTTTTAGATTATTTGTCTTAGCATGTTTAATGGTTAATCCCGTTGAATCCGTGGCAACAATGGCCTTATTCTTTCTTGTGGGCATGCTATCCGTAGCGAGATATCTTCCTGTTATAGAGTTCTGACACGCTAGTAACCCTTTTAAATCGCCATGGTAAACAACCTCTCCACCTAAGTCCCCAGCTTCCGGACCAATATCTATGACATAATCAGCAAGTTCAATGGTGTTTCTGTCATGCTCTACAACAATAACTGTATTCCCTAAATCCCTTAACGCCTTCATGGAATCAAGTATGCCTTCTTTTTCGGCTTCGTGAAGCCCTGCTGTTGGTTCATCAAGAACATAAATTAATGAATCAAGTTTTGAATCTAAATGCGTTGTTAAAAAAAGTCTTTGAATTTCTCCACCACTTAGACTTGGCATTTCTCTATAAAGTGTTAAATACCCCAATCGTACCTTTATCAAGCTGCTCGTCTTATCTAGTATTTCCTTAGTGATATTATTCCTGAACCTTGAAAAGGTTTCTCTATTCTTCAAATCTTCAAGAAATCTTTCAAGTTCTGAAATGGCCATCTTACCAAGCTCGCCGATGTGTTTACCTCCAATAAGAACGCTTCGTGCCTCTTCACCAATCCTAAAACCATGGCACTCTGAACATATTGTCTTTCCATAAAAACGACTAACATCTTCATCTTTCCTATAGAGTTGGCCTTCAAAGATTTTTGTCAGACAATAACTACGCTTATCCCCGTTACTGCCAACGTTTTGACCATAAATAACCTCAGACTTTAGTTCATCGGATAGTAGCGTAAATGGTGAATCCATGTATGCCCCATATTTCCTATCTAACAATCTTTCATAACCTGGTGTTAACCCAGCCTTCATGAACACCTCTCTAAGTGTTACTCGATCATCTGGTATCAATTTTTCCAAATGGATTTTGTTGTAGAATCCACGGCCTGAACATTTAATACACATACCATTAGGCGAATTGTGAGAGAAATAACTTGGTGGAAGCCGCTTCTCTGAACTAATATCTTTTCCCTCCCCTGAATAAAGCAAACATAAAAGGTTCAAAATACCTGTCTTCGACCCCACGGTTGAACGAGGATTACTCTGTCTGATAATACTCTGTTGTACTGCAATGGTTGGCCCTATACCAGAAATGCTATCATATTTGTCTTCATCATCAATCCCCGATAGTATTCCTAAGGATTTTAAGTACTGGCTACGACCTTCTTCAAAAACTATGTCGAACATAAGGCTGGATTTACCTGATCCGCTAACACCTGTTGCCACGATTAACTTGCTTTTGGGAATTGATATATCAATATTCTTGAGGTTATGAATCCTTGCACCCTTAACGGTTATGTTTTGCATATGATCACCTTCCATTCATATAAACAAATTAGTATTTCTTTGTGGATAACGGCAACCTTACAATGGCTTAACAGGCACATAAATATCAACAATGCTTTTATGCTCTGGATGTTCATTAGGATTATTCATGTACACTTCAAAACATGGGCGTTCATCCGGCTGATAACCACTTTCCGGTAACCATTCACCCCATATAAAATCCCATGCACATTTAAACTCATCTGCACCGATTATAAAATGCGCAACAGCATATTTCCCTCCTGGGATTACCATTTTGCCAATTTCGCCTTCTACTTTAGTATGAGCCGGTACAGTGATGCAAAGGCTGGTTCTAAGCTTTATATCGTCTGTTATATCAGGATTATCATGGTAAAGGGAAAGGATTTTTGTTTCCGGAAACTGAACTAAGTCCCTAATTTCTGCCCATCTAACAAGTCGTGATATAGCCTTTTGAAATACTTCTATTTCACCATTAAACATACCAATAATACGAATATAAGCAGCTGTCATTTCATTATTATTTTTCACTTCAATACTAAGGGGCCGCACCGTAGGTACATATGTTTTTATTGCCATATTCTCCACAACACCATTATAGTCTAATGAGTCAAAACAATCTTTGCACCCCTTGCTATCTGTTTTACATTTCTTGCTTTTTAATAAACTTTTATCTTTACGAAGTTTGCTCGCACTAAAACCAAAGTGCATTTGAAAAGCTCTTGAGAATGAAGTTTGATTTTCAAAACCACACATAGAAGCAATCTGTCCAATCGGATACTTTGAATTTGAAACTAGGATGAGCGCTGCCTTCTCAAGACGAATTCTCTGAATATACTTTGACAAGGGTTCTCCGACAATGGTGCTAAATATCCTGTGAAAATGATAGCTGGAAAAATTCGCTACATTTGAAAGTATTTTTAGTGACAGTTCATCACCTATATTTGAATCGATATAGTCCAACACTTTGTTAATCCTATATATATATTCATTATTTAAATCACTATTTTTATTTACCATTCATTTTTCCTCACGTATTTTATTTAAAAATGTGTCTTTATTCCTAATTTTAATGATCAATTCTTGTTCTAAGTATATTTCCATATTCCATATAGTTCGTAGGGCATTTATTCACTTTTAGCTCATTACTTTATATTATATCAAATGTTATAATACATGCCCATTTTAATTTGAAAATAATTCCAAACCACTTGGCGAGCTCAATGGATTAAAACCAGATAAAAAAACCTGCTGATTCGACCAGGGGATTCATATTAGTAGTTAATTTCAATTTCTTATGTCCCTACATTTCACATCCACAAGCCAATCCTTACGATGATTTCTCTTTCAATTCATGTTCTATCCCCTCCCCTTTGCAAAATCTTCATATATCTAATACAATTCGTCAGTCATACGATCCTCCGTTGCTAGTTCTTACCAAACAGCTGCTTTAAAGAACTTGTTTGATTGTTCTTTTTTCATAATCTCATGTATTCTAGGGCTCCATATCAACCTTTACTTTGATCAAATATTCTTTGAGTGCTCTTTAATGATCTGATTTTCCTTGAATCGAGTTGAAAAATAAGCGGTATGGTCATTTTTTTGACAAAAAAGATTTTGACTTTATTATGTAAGTATGATAGATTTTTATTTGTATTATTATTTTACCGCCGGGTAAACGTCTTGATATCATTCCATTAGGCCTTAGAAGGAATGGTGTTAAGGCGTTTTTTTGTTTATTGGAGATATATTCTAAACAACTTGGTGTATCAGGAAGGAGGAAAAGAATCATGTTTAGAGAAATGCGTAGGACAGATAGAAAGCTAACAGAATAGGAATCCGTGCAAATTTTGTATGACAATCAATATGGATTACTATCCACTGTTGGTATGGATGGCTATCCTTATGGAGTTCCAATCAGTTATATTTATGTAGACGGGAAAATATATTTTCATGGTACAAATGTTGATAGCCTTAAGAAGGAAAATGTTGAACATTAATTTAAAGATATGCTTCACTGTAGTTGAAAAAATAGAAATTCTTCCATCAAAATTTTTAACAAAATATGAGAGTGTAATTGCTTTTGTCCAGATAAAGGTTTCAGAAGATAAGCAGGATATATTAAGAAAAATACTTCAAAAATATAGTCCCAGAGTATTTGGATAATGGAGAAAATATAATGGTCTATGAATTTGAGATTGTATCTATGCCGACAAAGCAAGAAAAAATGGTTAGAGCAATTTATATATAAAGAATTACAAAAAAGAAAATTGTATGAGGAGGCTAAACTATGCACGGATTTGATTATAAGGATATTTATATTGAGGACGGCAAAAGAGTATTGGAAATAAATATTCTTCCTGAAAAGTACTGTAATTTTGATTGTATTTTCTGTCCAATTGGAAGATCAAATAACAAAATTGATACTAAAATTACATTCGATAATGTAGATAATTCATTAACCGAGTTAGGAAGAATTATTGAGCAAACAAACGCAGATCTGGTTTTTATTAACTCAAAAGGAGAAGCTCTTATACATGACCAAATCTGCAACATTATCGGTTTCATAAAAAATAAGGGACTGCCTGTCCGATTGCTTTCTAATGGTTATTTACTCAATAGAAAAGACTGTATAGAAATTGCAAATATGTGTGATGAGGTTATTGGCGAACTAAAAGTAATTACCGAAGAGTCTTTTCAAAAAGTTCAAAGACCAATACAAGGCTATACATTATCCCAATATATATCCAATATGGTAAACTTTCAAAAGCAGTACAATGGGAAGCTTATCTTTGAAGTCACAATTATAAAAGGATATAACGATGATGAGGTATCTGTTCAAAAACTAAAAGATATTATTCAGGATATTTCTCCTGATAAATTAATAGTCGTAAGGCTTGAGGAAGAAAAGTTTCAAAAAAAGCTTGGAATAACTGATGAGCGGTTTTCAGAGATTACAAATATGCTCCAAAGTGTTGCCCAATAGAATTCGCACATAAATAAGAATATTCAAATTGACATCGGTATGAGCCTTATTATTACTTTAAAAATAACAAAATCAACCCGCCGGGGTTTCTATTGTGTAGTAGGCCTGAGTTACACAACACAGGCCTATTTTTTTATTCTTATATGGAGGTTTCACTTTATGAATAATACAAATTGCTTTAAAGATTTTATCAAATATTCATCACTAAACGTACTTGGTATGATGGGGCTATCCTGCTATATTTTAGCAGACACTTTCTTTGTTTCAAAAGGACTTGGGACAAATGGCTTGACTGCATTAAATCTTGCAATTCCAATATATAGCTTTATTCATGGTAGTGGGCTAATGATTGGTATGGGTGGTGGCACTAAATATTCTATTTTAAAAAGTCAAAATAAAAAAGAGGCAGCAAATCGTACATTTACAAATGCTGTTATATTAGCACTTGGTTTTGCAATTGCTTTTTTTATAATCGGAATTTGTTTCTCTGAAACAATTGTAGAAATGCTTGGAGCTGATGAAACGGTTTTTCATATGAGTAAAACTTATTTGCAAGTAATTTTACTGTTTTCCCCTATGTTTATATTGAACAATATTCTCTTATGCTTTGTAAGAAATGACGGCGCTCCACAGCTTTCTATGACTGCTATGATTGTGGGAAGCTTATCTAATATTGTTTTAGATTATATTTTTATTTTCCCATTTAAAATGGGGATTTTGGGAGCAGTCCTCGCAACTGGTCTTGCCCCGGTTATCAGTATGTTTGTACTATCTCTTTTTTTCTTCAAAAAGAAAAATTGCTTTCATCTAAAAAGATGCAAAATTTCAAGCAAGTTGACTATAACTATTTTTTCAAGTGGATTACCCTCACTTATTACAGAGGTTTCTTCGGGTATTGTTATCATTATATTTAACATTATTATATTAAGGCTGCAAGGAAATATTGGTGTTGCTGCATATGGCATTATAGCTAATCTCTCGTTAGTAGTGATGGCAATATATACAGGTGTAGCGCAGGGTATTCAGCCAATTATCAGTAGTAATTATGGATCTGGGAATCATGCCAATGTTCTAGCGATTTTGCGTTATGCAATGACAACCATATTACTTATATCAGGCATAGTCTACTTCTGTGTATTTTTCGGAGCATCGCGGATAACCAATATATTCAATAGTGAACATAATACTCTCCTGCAAAGTATTGCTGTAACCGGGTTAAGGTATTATTTTACTGCTTGCCTGTTTGCCGGATTTAATATCATAATGTCTGTTTACTTTACCTCCACTGAATATGCGCTCCCTGCACATATTATTTCGATTCTGCGTGGATTTATAATTATTATACCTATGGCTTTCTTCCTATCGTCAATCGGTGGTATGTTAGGCGTCTGGTGTGCATTCCCAGCAACTGAATTACTTGTAAGTATAATTGGATCTACTTTATATCTACTGCATAAAAAAGTTACTGATAAAGATATCAGCTTTAGAAACAAACTTATATCACAGACAAACGGAGGTTTTGAAAATGAGTAGACTAATCACAATCGGCAGCGATGGCCGTGAAGTAGGCAGGTCTCTTGCTGAAAAATTGAATATTTCATACTACGATAATGAAATTGTTTTAGAACTTGAAAAAGCTAATAAAACCCGTCTTGAAAATAAATTGACAGTTTGCCGGAGAGATACTCGTTTTAGGGAACGTAAGTAGCAATGATATGACTTGATAAAATCAGCAATGGAGAGAAAAAATCTCTAATTTCTTCGTTAATCAAAGAAATAGAGATTTTCCATGTGACGATGCTGAATTGCCTTTGAAGTCTATTTTATTTAATTTTCCTGTTTATAAGGACGGTGGAAATGTTTGTGGGTTTTTGTGGGACAAAAGTACGCACGTCTCCACATGTGTGGTATGAGGAAACATATCAACACACTTCCCCTTAACAATTTCATATCCATTCTTAACTAACTCCTGTAAATCGCTCACCAGAGTTTTGGGGTTACAGGAAACATAGACAATCATTTCTGATTCAAAGCTGATGACATCTTGCAGTGCCTGGGGGTGGATCCCAGCCCTTGGAGGGTCTAAAATGATTAGATCAGGCCTTTCAGGCAGTTCCTTTACCTTCGCTCTAACATCTCCGGCAATAAAATGGCAGTTGTCGATATCATTTAATTTTGCATTTTCTTTGGCTGCTTCTACGGCCTCTTCAACGATTTCAATTCCGATTACTTCCTTTGCCTTTGATGCTACTATCTGACCTATGGTGCCTGTACCACAGTAGAGGTCAAATACCCTTTGATCTTGGGCATTCCCTACAAAATCCCTTACCACGGTATATAGTCGCTCTGCCCCCAGGGTATTGGTTTGGAAGAAACTAAAGGCTGATATTTTAAACTGCAGCCCTAGGAGCCTCTCAATAATGTAATCTCTTCCGAACAATATTTCAGTTCGATCACTTTGAACGGTATCTGACAGGTTATCGTTGAGGGTATGTAAAAAACCCACCAGAGTTCCCTTTAGAGAAAGCTGCCTTAGCTGCTGGGTTAGCTCTTCAAGATCAGGGGCTAGCTGGGTGGTAGTCACTAAATTCACAAGGATTTCTCCGGTATAATGGGCCTTTCTAACCACCAGATGACGTAGATATCCCTCATGCCGCATACTATGATAATAGGAAATATTTCGCTCTCTAAAATAGGCCAATATACTTTTTAAAATAAGACGATAATCCTCATCCATAATCAGACATTCATCCACTGTCACAATATCATGGTGTCTTCCTCTTTTATGCATTCCTAGACTTAGTTCTCCGCCCTTTTCTTCATCCCCGAAGGAAAACTCCATTTTATTGCGGTAGCCAAAGGTATTAGGGCTTCCCTCAATGGGTAACCATTGAAAATCAGTGAGTTTTGCCTCCTCAAACAAGGCCTTTACCTGACTTTCCTTTTCCTTCAGCTGTTCCTCATAGGATACGGCCTGTTGAAAGCAGCCGCCGCAGGCACCGAAATGACTGCAGGTATTCTGGTCTTCCAAGGGGGAAGGGGCGATTACTTCTAAGATTTTCCCCTCGGCCTGGTTCTTTTTTATTTTTTTAATCACTGCCCGTACGATTTGGCCCTTAATACCATGCTTTACTTTAATTTTCACACCCTCAAGGGTTCCATAGGCCTTGCCGCCAAATTCTGTATTTTCTATCTTAAACTCTACGATATCCTTCTTTTTAATCAATTCTTTCACTCCCTAAGCAATTATATTTCATAAAATAAAAATATAGTGACCTGTCCTTAAGTCACTATATTATATCCTATTTTATTTTTTAAATCAAAGGTACTCTTATTTTGCAGACTTGAGGATTCTATCCTTCCCTTAACGCCTTCAATTCCTGCTGGGTTAGCTCTCTATATCTACCCAGCTCAAGGGATGGATCAAGGCTTAGGGTACCCATGGTCATCCGCTTCAGATAGATGACCTTTTTCCCAAGAACCTCAAACATTCTTTTTACCTGATGAAACTTCCCCTCGTAGATGGTCAGCTCAATTTCGGAGATTTCACCGGACACAATGATTTCTAATTCAGCCGGCAGGGTTTCGTAGCCATCCTCCAGGGTAACCCCAGCCTTCAATGCCCCTTGGTCAACTTCAGTGACTTTTCCGGTAATCTTGGCATAGTAAGTTTTGGGTACATGCTTTTTAGGAGAAAGTAACTGATGGGCCAGTTGACCATCGTTGGTTAGCAGCAGAAGACCCTCGGTATCTATGTCTAGTCTACCTACAGGAAAGACCTCAAAGGCTCGATAATCAGAGGTTAACAGATCCACCACGGTCTGATGCCTAAGGTCTTCTGTAGCAGAGATCACCCCCTGGGGTTTGTTCATCATAAGATAAACGAATTCACGATATTCAACAGCCTCATCTCCTACCATAATAATGCTGGCAGCAGGGTCAACATGCTGACTGCTGTCCTTAACAGTCTTGCCGTCTACGGTCACAATCCCTGATTTACAGATGCCTCGTATATCCTTACGAGAGCCATAGCCCATATGTACAAGTATTTTATCTAAACGCTGTGTTTTTGCCATGGTGACCTCCATATAGGGAATTAAAAATGGGTCCCATTCTCATAATAGCTTCTCTTTTCAAAGCAGGTAAAAACAATATCTACGTTTGAGACTCCCAATTCATGGATATACTTCGTAATCAATTCCGCAGCCTTGTCTTGCAGTACCAAGCCTCGATCAAACCAGGCTACCTCCACAAAGGGGTAAGCCGCCTCAATGTTTCCCTCCCTTATGGCTAAGGTCTGAAAATACTCAATTTCAAAATGATCCCTTGGGCAGTCAATTAATTCAGACAATTCGTTCAGTAAGACTACACTAATTTTACAAAGCTTTTCCGGGGAAATACCCCTTACCTTTATTTGTGGCATATTTTTTTCCTCCCTTTAGTATTTTTCATTCACATAATTTTCTATTAAAGAACGTCGAATTCCTTCTTTAAAGATTCCCTCGTCCCTCAGTCGCTTTAAAAGCCATTGACTGGTTGAATGGAGTATAACCTCTTTATGATCTGTAAAAATGATTTCGTAAAGCTTATTTTTTAGATGTTTGGAGCTTACCTGGATAAAGTATGACTCAACACCCCAATACTCCAAAACCTCAATAGCCCTTAGGGTAGCCCGATCCTTCTTATAATAATAATCATCCACCAACCCTAAGAATTCCTTGTATTTTTCCATATGCTTTCCATAGGCCTTCGTTTCATTGGCTAAGAGATAAAAATACTTTGCCATGGTATTATAATATTGATAGTTAAAAATGGCCTTTTCAAAGCTATCTATCCTTTTGAAGGGCTTGATATTTAATCTTTGAATGTCAGCATAGCCTTGTTCAATATATTCCTTTTTAGTAATATCCCCCTTTTTAAACTGCTGTATCAAACTTTCCCTTGCATTAAAAAAAAGCTGAAAAATATTTTCCCTCGGTATATATTTCAATGTCAACACCCTTTACTACGAACTATAAAAGATAACGCAAATGGCCAGCTTCTGGGGCATTTGCTAAAAAGTTTTCCTTCGGCAGTTTATTCAGCACGAAGAGAATAAGTGAAGGCCCCCGCAGGAGCCCCATACCTATCTTTTCTTTAGTTTAATTTTCTTGCTGATCATGGAATAGGATAAAAAGATCATAATCATCCCAACTAAGTATATGTTTACTGTATAATTTATTGCATATAGGGTCATTAAAGCCACAATTCCACCACTTATGGTGATGGGAATTCCCATGTAAACTCCTTCAAATTCAACAATATTAAATTTTGCCAGTCGATAAGCACCACACAGGGCAAATAAAATAATAATTAATGTTCCTGCTAGACCAATGTCATATAGCTTATAGCTCCAAATCAGGATTGCCGGTGCTACTCCAAAGCTGATTAAGTCGCATAGGGAGTCCAGCTCTTTTCCAAGCTCACTTTCCACATCAAGCTTTCTGGCAAGCTTACCATCGAAACGATCCATAAATGCTGCTAACAAAATTAATAGTGCTGAAACACTGTAGGCTTCTCCTAGAATGCTTATAATTGCCAGTATTCCTAAGGTTAAATTTAAAAAGGTAAACATATTGGGTATATGTGCCCTAACTTTCATCCTCTATCACCCCGATTCCAATTCAATATAGTACATTAACGCACTACATTAGTTTGTTATTGAAATTCTTCATACCTACCCATTTTTATATATGTCTTTATACTATTTTACTTTATTTCATGTAAAATTAATAGTGACAAATCTATAAAAGTTATTATTATTTTTACATAAATTTTGGGTATTGAAATTAGTAGGACTGGGTATATCTATAATAGCCATTCTGTATTAAAAATAAAAAGCCTGATTAATTGCTGTTTCTCCTCAGATATGATAAAATTTAGAAAGTAAATCTACATAATTTTATTGTATTTCAGCTTTAAAATAAAATATGAGGAATCAAATAATGATTAGGAGGAATTTTTATGCCATTAGTAACGAGCAAAGAAATTTTTCAAAAGGCCTATTCAGGCAAATACGCCATTGGTGCCTTTAATGTCAACAATATGGAGATTATTCAAGGAATCGTTGATGCTGCAAAAGAGGAGTCTTCTCCTTTAATTTTACAGGTTTCAGCCGGTGCTAGAAAGTATGCAAACCCCACTTACTTAAAGAAGCTGGTAGAAGCAGCAATAATTGAATCAAACCTCCCCATTGTTCTACATTTAGACCATGGTGAAAACTTTGAAATCTGTAAGCAATGTATTGATGACGGTTTCACCTCTGTTATGATTGATGCTTCCCACCATCCCTTTGAAGAAAATATTGCTCTAACAAAGAAGGTAGTGGAATATGCCCATGATAGAGGGGTCGTTGTTGAAGCAGAGCTGGGAAGATTAGCCGGTGTTGAGGATGATGTAAAGGTAAGTGAAAAGGATGCAAGCTATACAAATCCAGAACAGGCAGCAGAATTTGTAGAAAGAACTGGAGTCGATTCTCTGGCAATTGCTATCGGAACCAGTCACGGAGCTTACAAATTCAAGGGAGAGCCTCAATTGGATTTTGATCGTTTGGAGGAAATCACAAAATTACTTCCACACTTCCCATTAGTGCTTCATGGGGCTTCTACTGTAATGCCTGAATTTGTTGAGATGTGTAATCAATATGGCGGTAATATCCCAGGTGCCCAGGGAGTACCGGAGGAAATGCTTCGCAGGGCCTCTCAATATGGTGTTTGTAAAATTAATATTGATACGGATTTAAGATTAGCTATGACTGCGGCCCTAAGAAAGTCATTAGTAGAAGATCCAGGTAACTTTGACCCTAGAAAATATTTAGGGGTTGGACGAACCGCCATCAAGGAAATGGTTCAACATAAAATTAAAAATGTTTTAGGCAGTAGCCATACCCTATAATTATCAAAGCACCCCCGTGGGTGCTTTTTATTTGGAATGATTTATCAAAATTTGGCAATGCTAATAGGAAATATCCTTTATTGGAGGAATGAAAATGAAAGCATTGCAAAGAAGATTATTGACATTGGCTGTAATGGTAATTTTTCTGGATATGCTCTTTCAGCTGGGCAGCTTCAAAATGCTGAAGGATTTTCAATTCAAACTGCCCATGACAAATTGGATCTTTCTATGGGGCTTCCCCCTGGCCTTTATCCTTGGGGCATTGGTAGCTATTCTTTCATGGAATCTTGGGATTAGCAGCTTCTTCATTGGGCTATCTATGGTTGTATCAGCCTTACTCTATGGGGGATACACCCTTACTGAAGGCCCTGACGCCATCATTTTTCTTCACATCATCCATGGGATATTGCTTTCCTGTAGTATGACCTTACTTCTACTTTTGATGATAAAGACCTGGTCTAGGGAGGACTATCGTCAAGGCCTTTGCCGCCTTGGATTATACCTATCGCTGCTGGCAGTGGGTGCCTTAAGCTTGAACCGATGGTTATCCAGCTTATTTACTGTCCAGTGGGGCCTCTACAGTGTGCTATTTCTCTATGCATTTTCTGGAACGCTATTAATGCTGTTGTCTAGCTATTGGAACATTTCCCATGATCATGATACTTCAATGGATTCAAGGGGGCAGATGTCTGGGAAGATTTCAGCTACGCCGCTACTTGCCGTCATAACCGCAACCTTTACCCTTGGGTTTCTGTATCAGCATTTCATTTACCAAACCAATGAAGCATCATCTACTAAACTGCTAGCCCTTCTATTCTTCATCTCCCTGGCTCTGGCCTTCATCACGAAGGTAGGTGCTGTGGCTGACGTCATTGGGGATTCAAAGGGAATCCTAATGGGTTTTTTGCTTTTGGCCTTTTCTCTTTGCCTATTTACCTTGACCGAAAAAACTTACTTCTTCTTTGTTCCCGTTGCCCTTAGCGGTACTGCCTATGGTCTTTTAATTCCCTGCTTATATGGATCTTTTTGGAGCTATTTTTCATCACCTTCGGGGAGCATCTTTGCAGTGCTGTACCATATACTGGCCCTATTAGGCGCCTATCTGGGCTATCTATCGGCCAATGCTGTTGATGTTCAATCCTTCTCCCCTTACCTGTTTATCTGCCTGATTGTGATCAGCACCTGTATTCCCTATATTCGGAGTATCCATCAGGAGGCTTCTACTTACTAGTACTACTGCTTTGTCATCAGCAGTTCCCCTGGGAATCGCCTCTATCAATGGTTGACTGGGGCAATCTACCATCTAGAGTGTTAGTCTGCCTCCTATGATCCGTAAATCAAACAGGTCCTTTGCCAATAGGTAGGGACTGTAGGTAAAGGTGATAAAGGCCAAAAATAGAGATAAGCAAATGATAGAGAGCTTTAGGTTATTTTCTTCTTTCACCTCATAATAATACAGCCCAGTTAAGAGTAGACTTAGGATGGAATAAAGAATAATAAGAAAATAGTGGCTGCCCCTAAGGGAAATCAATTGTGGCCATAGGATGGTAAATTCATAGGTAAATAAATCTCCAAGCAATAATACATATAAAATAACGGCAGTGGTCAAGGTGGCTATGACAAAGCCAGCTCTATTTAAGATTTTGCTAAATTTAACTTGTAATACTAAGAGTACTGCAATTAAGGCTACGATTAAAAAGAAAAGCGAAATTGTCAGCATTTGTACAGATGAAAAAATATTATTTAAGAAGGCCAGTACAAAATCCCCCACTGAAAGGGTGATCTCATTATTTAATAAACCACTGGAGGTCATTAGCTGATGCCGTGCCTGCCATGCCATAATTAATACTCCAGTAAATAGGACGCTGTAGCCAAATAATACGGGTCTTTGCTTACACCAGCTAGCCAAGGGATTGTTTTCTCCCTTGGTTCTTTTAAGCCAAAATACTTTATATAAGGCCAGTATGATTCCAAATAACAAAAAACCCAGGGTATCTCTCATCATATATATAACCTCTGCGGCAGGGTTGATATTACCATGATTACTTAAATAATTCAGGACAATTTTACCCACAGGTATAATAGCAGTTGGGTTGATTTTATCTGGCGTATCAGCAAATGTACCAATTCGGCTATTATTGCCATAGGTAATAACTGTTGCCAATATTCCTTGATTTCGAAAGGTCATAAACTCGCCGATATCCAAGAGGTCGTCGCTTTCATAGGGTATCCCCGCCGCCTCTACACTGCTGCCTAATTGCGTGAGCATTAGCCTGGCACTGGTTCGCTTCATATAAGGGCTTTGATAGGTACCAATTAATAGATCCTCATTCGATTGAGGAATGATCTGATCAAGATATAGCACCTTCGTCTTTTCAGTAGGAAATAGTTTTTGACTGTAATAGTTCTCAACTCCAACACTTCCCGTATGCTTTCCATTAAAGGCTGCAAAAACCACTGTGGCATCGTAGTTGAGTCCACGTTCAGTCATGGCCCTGGCCAGTTCTAACATCAGGGCTGTGGCGGCAGCATTATCAGAGGCACTGGGGTAGTACTTGCCACTGCTGCTGGTTCCCAGACCATCTAGGGAGGTGGCAATAATTATGTATTCCTCATATAGGGGGTTATTTCCGGGAATGACCCCATAGATATTTTCAGATTTACTTTCATAAAATTCAACTGGCAGCTGTATATCCACCCTATGGCCCTTTTCTGCATAGCCGACGAGCTCGTTAAATACTGCTTCTTTTACCCCTACTTTCATTAGTCCACTGTTTAAAATCACTGTGTTTTTGCTTCCTAAATCAACCCTATGCTTTTCTACCTGTTCTTCCTTATAAATAATTGCCTTTGCCTTTTCAGCTTGTAGTCGATTTCCAATTTGATCTTCACTGTATTGTATTTGCGAAATATCTGGGTCTGAAAAGTCTATTAAAACTGCTGATTCTGAAAAAAGATCATCGGTGGTCAGAATAGCTGCTCCCTTAGTGATATGTGTCATTTTCCCTTGAAAGCTTCCCCCGTAGCTGTTGTTATCCAGTCTGACAATAAAATCCTTTTCCTCTGCGTATTCTGCTATGACCTTGCCCCCCTGGTCAATTACCCTTAGGGAGGGAATACCGTTCCAACGGAAGGCAGCTGCTGGATAATCCCTCCTATAGCTGCCATCGTCCAAGGGGCTTAACCCTATGGATTTAAAGTGATTTTCTACATAACTTACTGCTTTCTCGTTCCCTGGAGTCCCCACCCTTCTCCCCTCAAATTCTGAGGAGGACAATAGCGCTACATGGGCTTTAATATGATCCTCTGAAAGGCTAGTCCACGGGCTTTGCTGTTGATTACAACCCGTCATTGTAAATAGAATAATAAGGATTGGAATAAATGCTAACCTGTTTTTATTCTTCACTACACCATCCCCTTGGTCTATAGAATAATATTTCTATACTTATTCCCTGTCTTTCGATATTTTCCTGCTTCACTATTCCTTGATAGGCAAAAACCACTGAACAAAATTATTCAGTGGTTTTTTATACATTGATTTAATAGATCAGCTTTTCCAGTGAAGGGGCTACCTTTAGGGCTTTTTTCAGCTCCCGGTACTGTTCCATGGCCCCTGTATCACCATAACCAGTCTTAACAGCCCTTAAAAGTAAGTTTTTAGGTGTTTCTAATGGGGAAATATACTCAACGATTGAAACCCGATACCCCTTGGCCTCTAAAAGCAGTGACCTAAGCCCATCAGTTAAAATGTCTGCCATTCTTGCCTTGAGTATGCCATGCTTTAAAATAGGCTGTAGGGGCGCATATTCATATTGATTCAATAGCTCCCTCTGACAGCAGGGAACCGATACTATGGCCTTAGCGTTGCAGCGAATCCCCAGGGCCAGGGCCATATCCGTAGCCGTATCGCAGGCATGAAGGCTAATGACCAGGTGAATGTCTCGATCGGGTATATAATTCTTGATGTCCTGCTGAAGAAAGGTCATATTTCTATAGTTTAGGTTTCCAGCCATTTTTCTAGAGGATTCAATCACTCCCTGGGAATAATCCAATCCAATAAAATGGCATTTTCTCTTTAATACCTCAGTTAAATAATAATTCAGCACAAAGCTTAAATAGGATTTTCCGCATCCGCAGTCTAAAACTGTAATTTCCTCCTCCTGGTCCAGTTCCTCCAGAAGGTCCTTAATTAAGGCAACAAAATGATCAATTTGATTGTATTTACGAATCATATCATTTTTAATTTTTCCTGATCCGCTGAGGATACCGATTTCTCTTAACAGATCATTGGCTGGCCCCACCTTAATTAAATAGTCCCGATTTGAAATTTGGGCGGTGGAATAGTGTTCAGGAGATTCCTTGATTTGTTGATCCTCATACTTTATTTTTACGTTTTTGTTATCTCCTTTAATGAGGATTATGGTTCCCCTTTCACGGTATCTAATTTCTATTTCATCATATTGACCACAAATTTCCATAAGTTCCTCTACCAGAATTGAAGGGATCAGCTTTTTTGTTACCCCATTGAAATTAAAGGAAATTCCTTCGCCTTCAAGGGTTCCCTTCCCCTTAAACCTTTTATGGCCCGAGATACAGATTAGCTCCATGTCTATAAAAATATCGCAGCTTTCTTGAAGCCTTTCCTGCAGGCCTGATAAAAAAAGCTTCAACTTCATTAAATTTTGTTTATTCATCGACTGTTTCCAATCCTTTCATCCTCCGTTTATGTTAGCAGACATCTAAGATCAAAGTTCAAATAATCACAGGAGATTAAATTGTAGGCTACATTTTGAAAGGTTCCCTTTAACCCTGCTCCATAGGCCTCTTCTCCATGGAGGTGGCCATAAACCACCTGCTCAACTTTATATTCCTCACATAGGCTTGTAAATAGGGAAGGTGCCAGGTCATCGTTGGTAGGCGGGTAATGGAGCATAACGATTTTTTTTTCGCAGCCAGCCCTTTGGGCCAGCTCCAGGGAGGTTCTAAGGCGCTGCTCCTCCCTCCTATATATTTTTTCATCCTGCTCTGTAAAGCGATAACCATTGGGGCAAATCCATCCACGGGTACCACATATGGCGTAATCTCCATAGGGATAAAAATTATTCTGAAGAAAGTTCATGTTGTCAAAGAGCTGGTTTAATCGAGAAATGCTCCCCCACCAGTAGTCATGGTTTCCCTTTATCAAAATCTTCTTTCCTGGCAATTCATGGATCCATTTTAAATCGACGATGGCTTCCTCTAGCTTCATAGCCCAGGAAATGTCCCCAGGAATTAATACGGTATCATGTTCATTGACCTGCTTAATCCAGTTTTCCCGAATTTTTTCATAATGCTCAAACCAATGATCTCCAAAAATATCCATTGGTTTGGGCTGATAAAAGCTTAAATGTAAATCTGCTATTCCATATAATGCCATCTTCATTCTCCATTTCCACTGATTGCATCCTATTCAAATACTTCATACTTCTCGCTATAGGCACCGATCTCCTGGGAGAGCTTTTTCAAGGCACGAACATCCCCCTTGTCCCAGACACCATTAAAGCGCTCCTGAAATTCAGCAGCTTCCTTTGATTTTCCCATCAAGTACAGCAGCTGAATATTCCTTAGTATACTTGAAACTGTATTAGACTTTACCTCAAACATTTTTTGGGCCTGTCTTATTTCATGACGTATTTCAGACATTTCCTGATCTAATTGAAAGGCAGCATCGGCGGCCTTTTTCAGCCTATCATTAATATGCTCGGGAATATTGTGCTTATACTTGTATTTTAGGGAATGCTCAATGGTTCCCCAGAAGTTCATAGCCAGGGTACGAATTTGTACCTCTGCCAGGATTTTTTTTGACCCCAGGGCCGTTTGTATCGGATATCGAATAATCACATGATAGCTTCGATAGCCACTTTCCTTATAGTTATTAATATAGTCCTTTTCTGAATGAATTTCTAAATCCAGGCCATCCCGTTCCCGTATGTAATCTACAACAGTATAGATATCCTCTACAAATTGACACATGATACGGATTCCAGCAATATCTTCAACCTTTTCCTCAATTTCATCCATATCAATGTCTAGCTTTTTTGCCTTTTCTAATATACTAGAGACCTTTTTCACTCTCCCGGTGACAAATTCAATGGGAGAATATTCACCCAAGGTCAACAGCTCATTCCTAATGCTCTTAAATTTTACCTTTAATTCCTCCACTGCATGCTCGTATGGTATTAAAAATTTTTTCCACGCTACATATTGCATCCTCATCACCCCGCTACCCGATTCATTATTGGATTTTATGCAAATTTGGATATTTCATCGATTTCCTTTACTATTATACCATTAATTCGATCCCCTGGGAAAATCAACTAGTGTTAAATTTAGCTTTATTCTAGTCTTTTATGATTTCCTTATTCCCTATCTCAGTTGATATTATTAAATTGCTTTAATTTAGATAAATTATACTCTTTACTAAAATTGTGTGAAAGGAACAAAACTATACGATATTACTTTATGATAGAAAAACTGCTATTGAGGTACCAACAGCAGTTAAAAAGCTTATCTATTTCCTATGTAGGCAGCTAAGTCTAACAATCTATTAGAATATCCCCATTCGTTATCGTACCAGGCCACCACCTTAATCAATCTTTCAGCCACCAGCATTGTTGACAGACCATCGACAATAGCTGATCTCGTATCCTTTTTGTAATCTACCGATACCAATGGAAGCTGGGAATATCCTAGGATTCCCTTCAAGGATTCCTGGGCTGCTTCCCTTAGAGTAAGGTTTACTTCCTCCACTGACACGTCCTTTTTCAGTTGGGCCACCAGGTCTATCATGGATACCACAGGAACTGGAACACGTATTGAAATACCATTAATTTTTCCCCTTAGGGAAGGAATCACCTCTGCTACAGCCTCGGCGGCCCCTGTTGTGGTAGGTATAATTGACTCAGCCGCCGCCCTGGCCCGTCTTAAATCAGGATGGGGTAAATCTAATATCCGCTGATCATTGGTATAGGCATGAACAGTAGTCATTAGTGCAGATTCAATGCCAAATTGCTCCTCCAGTATTTTTGCTACAGGAGCCAGACAGTTTGTGGTACAGGATGCGTTGGATAAAATATGCTGCTGATTTGGATCATAGTTCAAGTGATTTACACCCATGACAAAGGTGGGAACGTTATCCCCTTTTCCAGGGGCAGATAATATTACTTTTTTCGCCCCGCCCTGTAAATGCTTTGAAGCCAGACCATAGCTTAAAAAATGGCCTGAGCAATCAATGACAATATCCACCCCCATATTGCCCCAGGGTATTTGAGCAGGGTCTCGATGGGCTGTAAAGTGTACCCTTTTTTCTCCAATAATTAAGGTGTTTTCTTCCACCGTCACCTCATCTGGAAAAATACCATAGATTGAGTCATATTTAAAAATATGCCCATGCTGCTCTGGTCCACTGGTGCTGTTAATTGCCACCACCTCTACCCCCAGGTTCCTTTCTAAAGATGCCCTCAACACTGCTTTTCCTATTCTTCCGAAACCATTAATTCCAACTTTTATCATTTGTTTTGTCCTCCTCCTTATAAATCCCCCAATATTATATAACACATTTATCATTTATAACATACTTATTCCATTATTTTTTCTTAATAATTTCTATTATATAGTAATTTTACTTATAATGTTATATATTTAACTAATCGTATATATGCTTCTGGGGCATTTGCTAAAAATAGAGTTTTCCTATTAAACAAGAAAGACAGCCTTTTTAAGCTGTCTTGGTCTGATATAGATCCTATTTGTCTTTCACTGTCGCAAATAAAACTTAATCAATTTTTCTTCACCTGATGAAGCTTATATTCATTCAAATAATCAGGCAATGGCTCTTCTCCCTGGGGAAAGGTGAATATAAAGCTAACATTATATTTTAGTTCTAATTTACCGAGCTTTTTAAAGAATTCCTCCAATTCAGCCGGTGAAGTATTGGTAATCTCAATAAGGCCATCTACATATATAGCCTCTATATCATAATTGGAGGCAATGATACCACTTAGAAACCCGTAGAAGCCTGCCTCATCATCCACGTGGTAGTCCTTCATATTGGTAAAGCGTATACGGTAATCTATTTGAAACATATGGCTGCTATTTAAATCAATATAGACAATATGTCCCTTTGCCCGTTTAACTGACTCGTTTGCCTCTTCAATAAGGTGTTTCGTCTTACCCGATCCCTTTTTTCCAGTAATGATTTTTATCATCAGACAACCTCCTCAAAATATCGAAAATAATTGTTGTAATATTCTATTTATTTTTACAATTCGATATTCCTATTCGGTTTCCTGCTGGTAAATCATTTATTTAAATACTTTTCCGCCTAAATAATTTGCCTTTCTACCCTGATATCGCCCCTCCCGCTCCATTATTTCATGGATCTCGTCTCGAATTTTCCACCAGCTCTGGTTCCAATTGACAAATAGGGCATTCTCCTCTGGAGCCCTTCCCACCAGTCGTTGTACCACGATAGCGGGGTCCAGATATTCCAAGAAGATAATCACCCGCTCCTGGTATTCTTTAAGGGAAAGCATGTTAATTACTCCTTTACGGTATAGATCTCCCATCACCGTATCAGCCATAATATAAAGGGCATGAAGTTTAACCTGCTGTACCCTTAGGGCAGATAATATCTTAGCATTCTCGATAACATCCTCCATGGAATCCCAGGGAAAATTCAATATCAAATGGGCGCAGACATCAAAGCCATAGACTTTAATTCGAGATACCGCATCAATAAATTCTGCCAGGCTATGACCTCGGTTGACCCTACTAAGGGTATGGTAGTTAACGGTTTGCAGCCCCAGCTCCAGGCTGATTTCTACCCCGTGGTTCTGCTTAATTTGCTCTAATATAATCAGGTGTTCATTAGTAATGCAATCAGGTCTCGTGGAAATGCACAGCTCTACGATATCTTCTATAATAGCCTCTTCCATATAGACCTTAAATTGATCGACAGGCAGATAGGTATTACTGTAATTCTGAAAATAGGCAATAAATTTCTGGGCCTTATATTTTTTTCGAATATATGCCATATTTTGTTTAAGCTGAGTCGGCACTGGCAGGCAATTAGATAAATTCTCAAAGCCTGCCCCGATTTCGCCGCAGAAGGTGCAACCCCCTATTCCCAGCCTACCGTCACGATTTGGGCAGGTTACGGGGAGATTAACGGGGAGCTTATACACCTTTGTTCTGTATTTTTCCTTTAAATAGCTCGAATAGGCCCTATAGGGCAGGACTGTTTCCTTCATTTAAATCACCCTTCGTTTTACTTTTCTCTCCTATCAATAATGTGGCTCCGAGGCTAATTAACGCCATCACCGCCAATAGGGTAAATACTGCCTGATACTGATTGGCGTCATATATTCTTGCGCCCTCCAGCGCCTGGCCCTTCCATCCAAAGTCCAGTAAAATTCCGATTCCAAAGCTTAATACGGAGCTCCCAATAAATTCTCCCACATTAATAATGGCTGAGGCGCTTCCTGCAAAGTCACTGTCGTTGACCTCCTTCACATTAGTAAAGGCCAATATGTGCCAAATAGTGCAGAAACCTACCAAGAAAAATATTATGGGAATCTGATTAAAGGGCGGCTTTCCACCCATGATGGCCATGTATAGCCACAGGGCTGTATAGGTGGCTGTGGCTACATTTAAAAGCCGCTTTATATCTCCCTTAAATAGGGCAAGACCTTTGCCTACCAAGGGAGCACCTGCAATAAAGCCCAGGGATACAAAGGACAAGCTTCTCGATGCTTCCAGATCGCTAATTCCATAGACATGGGTTAAATAGGGGATACCCCATAGTCCTACAATTGCCGTTGTTGTGCCTACCATAAAAAACATCAGAAAAAATGGAGGCCAGGTATAGGGATTTAACAGTACAGCCCTTATTCCCAAAAGGGGGTTTTTATTTTGAACAGGCCTTCTGTTCATCCTATGGCCCAATTCACCAGGATGGTCCCTTACAATAACATAGATCCCTATTGCTAATATGATTGAGACTGCCCCCATTATGTAAAAGCTGTTTCTCCAACCAATTTGTAGCGTTAGATAGGCCAGGGGAAAGGTGGCCAGCAGCGCTCCCATATTACCAAAGAAGGACGTATAGCCACTGAGGGTAGAGTAGTCCTCCGGAGCAAACCACAGGGACTGTACCTTTAATATGGATACAATGATTACTGAGGTTCCAATTCCAACAATAAATCGGGAAAAATAGGCAAGGGGAACATTCCAGGCCAACCCAAAAAGTATGCTGCCAACACCTGTTAATAGTGTGCCCCAGGTACATATTTTTCTTACACCAATGGTGTCAACCATAATTCCCACGGGTATTTGCATCAGGGCGTAGGCGTAATAATTCATTGAGGTTAAGCTGCCCAACATTTTTCCCGTTAGCCCAAGCTCCTTAATCAGCTCCTTTGAAACTACCCCCATGGACAATCGATGAAAAAATACTGCCACAAAGGCAATCACCAAAATACCCCACACAAACCATTTCCTTTTGTCATATCGGGAACCCATCCATATCCTCCCTTTCGATAAAGAATAGAGATCTCTTAATAGAAATCTCTATTTCATGTATTCACTATTCTGTTGGTATTACCAAGATTTTCACATCTTCTCCCAGCTTTTTTTCCAAGCGAACAATCATATTATTCTCTGGTGTTATTTCTAAGGATTCCCCCATCACAATTCTGGCAATGCTATTTTTATAGCAAAAGTCTGTGATGGTCTTTTCCACATTGGTGGATCTTAATACTGTCATTTCTGCATCGACGGATTTAGATATATCAAAGAGATAATCCAGGGCTTCTCCCTCATGGGTATTACCCAATATATTGAATCCCTCTGGCGCAACATGGACTACCAATAGATCACCGCCCAGCTGAGTTTTTATTTCTAGCCCTTTCTTTATCAGGCGCTCACAGGTCTTTTGCTGTGTCACACATACCATGGTATGTTTTTTTGAATCCATTACTTGGCCCCCCTCTGTAAATAAGATTACTACTGGTTTCATTGTATATATGATGCGGCCACTAGATCACAATTCTATTATACTACATTTTTTCTTCTTGGTATGCTCTTTAGCATAAAAACACTACACTTAGATTTAATTTTAATGTAGTTGGGGGTAGTTTAGCCCTATATCTATTGTAATAGGGGCAGCATTTCCTGCTGAATTTCCCCTATTCTCCAAAGGGAAACTCCCTTTATGCCGTAATATTTCGCCATTAATATCTTACTATTCAAGCTGTTATAGTCCTCGAAGCGTATTGTATTCACCTGACCTGTTATGGAATCACTGTATTGAAAGGTAGGGGTCATGGTTTGATAATCGAAGGCCCTGCTTCCCACTTTACTTGCTAAGGAACCATAGATTCCTGTCATGGTAGGCGTGTATAGGGTTACCCCTTGATCATTGATTCTGAATTGTGTACCCCCAGCCACCTGAAGCCCTAAAATTACTTTTTCCTTTGGTACCAGCTCTAGTATATCCACAAGGGCCTCTTGCACCTTTGGCAGAGGTGCATGGTCTGTTAATTTAAGGGTGCTTCTTCGATCATAGTAATCATGGGCCATCAATACTACTTCATCTGCAGCTTTTCCAATGGCCTGAAAATCATATCCATCATAATAGCCTGCCACATTCCTCGGCTGTACTGCAACCGTCAGCTGGTAGCCATAGGGCCTTAAGGCTTCCTTCAAATCTGCCAGTAGAGATGAATAGGCCTTACTGTATTCCTTTTCAGTGTTTCTTATATTTTCCAGATCCATGACAATCCCTGAGAATTCATACTCCTTTAAGGTATTGACAATGGCTTCAATTAACGCTTCTTGTGCTGCCTTATCCGTAAGTAGGGGATAAATTAAATCGGTACGGGCTTCTGTAAGCATTAAGGTTCTTTTTGCCTCTGATTGAAGGGCAAATTCCATAGGCTCCTGGTAGCCGTTGGGTAAACGATGGCTGCTTTCCTTGCTTTGTAAGGTAAGGGTGATTTTGCCATCCTCTGTCTTAGTCAATGTACTCCATCCAAAGGCCACCTCATCGAAGTAGGCCATAGTATTCAATTGCTTGTAGGAATCGATGGCATAGAAGCCTATTTGCTTTAGGGGATTAGCTTGGCCCAGGAGCCGTGTAATCATTAGGGCTGCCTCGGCCCTGGTGGCAGTTTGATTGGGTTTAAAGCGTAAGCCCTGGGGTGTTTCGTATCCATTAATAATCCCCCTCTCCACTGTATAGGTCACATAGGATCTGGCCCAGGGGGAAATTTGCTCCTGATCTGCAAACCCTGTTTCAGAAGATACCTCAGCCGGTTTCTCTAGGGCTCTAGCCAACAATACTGCCATTTCCTGTCGAGTAATGGGCTGTTGAGGCTGAAAATGCCCCTGATAATCCGCTGCCACCAGCAGCCCCTTTAATACTGCTGTTTCTATATAGGGAAATGCCCAATGGTCTCTCTGAACATCCTGGAAGGAATTGACGGTAAATCTTATCTCTTGGGCTGGACCGAGGGAGGTAACCAGAATCTTGACAAATTCCGCCCGGGTGATCTGATTATCGGGCTTAAAGCTTCCATCGGAATAGCCGCTAAATATCTGTAAATGCTGCAATAGATATAGCTCGGGCTGATAATCCTTCATCCAATGCTGATCAATATCTGACATCATGACTACGGCCTGTCCGCCACTGGCAAAGACTACACTCAAAGTTATCATAAAAACGATTATAAAGCTTCCCATTGTTTTTTTCATTTTATCCCTCATTTGCTATGTATTGTAACAATTCTAATTATATCATAAAGTTATATTAAATTTAGTACCCTATCGCAATTAAATTCTAGGGTATTTCTGGTTAAATCCCTATAGCTGCGTTGTCGTCAGTCGCCATATTACTTGATAGGGCTACCTTCTTCGCCTTGCTTCATAAAAATTTTCCTCAGGGAATATTCCAAGTTTTAACTGCGACAGGGTACTAGGCTTTTTACCGCAGGATTATTTTGTATTGCTATTTAGCAAGGACCAATGGCCCCCTTTAATAAAATAGGGCCCATGGGATTTTGCTGTACTGGGGTTGCCTCTGGAGTGACAATTATCTCTGTAAAGCCCATTAGATTTCTCATTATTTTTTCGTAGCCCACTTCTATTCCTGGCTCGCCGCTGGGCTTTAATTCTATGGGAAGGTACACATCCCTTTCCTGATTAACAAGCCATGCTCGATAAGTACAATACTTTGGATCAATATCAGCCGGTGCCGGCAATCCGAAAACGGCAATCCACAGGGTGGGATCAGAAAAATCAAGGAAAGCCGTACCGCCTAAAATTCCCTGACGCAATGGGGTCAGATTGATTTCACATATCCCTTGATCAGGGGGGGGCACCGTCTTTGGAATACAGACCCGCTGCCCTACCTGGATTACATTTGGGTCTGCAATCTGGGGATTAGCCTGTATCATCTGCTGAACTGTCACATCATAATTTCTAGCAATAGAGAACAGGGTATCTCCTCGCTGAACTGTATAAATTGTACCATTTGTACAAAAGGGCTGTGGTGGGGGCGGTGTAACAATGGCAGGAATGCATAGCTGTTGCCCAGGATAAAGAACATTGGGATTACTCACCTGGGGATTGGCTATAATCAGAATTTGCAGGCTGACTTCAAATTCATTTGCTATTTTAAACATTGTGTCTCCGGGTCTAACGGTATAAATTGTACCGCCTGGACAATCGGGAACCGGTGGAAACTGCTGTTGACTTCTTACCATAAATGGATAGGGGTGACCATAGTAATGGGGCACATGAATCCTCCTTTCAAATCGTATTATTACATCTTATGCGCCCCTGGCCCGTTTGGTTATTCTTTTTAAAAAAATGAAAAAACGGACAGTAGTCGCCTACTGTCCAGGGTTGTTTCCAGGTAAAATTTATCTTCTCATAAAAAGCAACACCAGTATATATAGTCCTGATAATCCAATTAAGCAATAGGCTAATCTGCCTACGGGGCTCCTTCTTCCTCTAAAGAGTCCCTCTACAATATCTAAATTAAACAAGCCCACAAATCCCCAATTGAGTGCTCCGATCGTAACCAGTATTAATGCGATCCAGGTTAACACGTTAATCCCCCCTCAAATATTGGCTTATTTTCTGGATTAGTCCATATATATGAAGAGGGCCCTCTCTTTAGTACCTAGTAACTAATAACCCCTGCTTAAATCTACCAGATTAAGCATCTGCTCTTGATTTTTAAATCTTCTCATATTTTCAAGAATCATTTGATATTTTCTTTCGTTTCTAAGCTCAGAAATCCAAGAATTATGGGGAGAAACTAATACCCTCTCTATTTGCCATAGGGGATTATCGAAGCTTAGTGGTTCCTCTTCAAAGACATCCAGTGCCACTCCTAGGAATTTCCCTTCATTTAAGGATTTAACCAGGGCCTGTTCATCAATAATACTGCCTCGGCTAACATTTATTAAAACGGCTTCCTGCTTCATCTGTTCCAGCCCATGGGCATTAATTAAGTGATGGGTTTCTCCTGTGTAGGGTATGGTGATGACTACTACATCACTGGTGCTCAATACGTAACTTAATTCCCTGCTGCTGTAGCAGCGGTGAAAAAATTCCGTATCCCTTCCCGTGGTATTGACCCCTATCACTTCGGCCTCAAAGCCCTGTAAACGCTTTGCTGCTTCCCTGGCAATGCTTCCTGTACCAATAAAGGCCACTCTTTTTCCATAGAGCTCGAGGAGGTTTTTATCCAGCTTCCATAGGGCCTGTTGCTGTTGCCGATAAAAAACAAAGCTTTTTTTATAAATTTCTAGGATTTTCAATACTATCCATTCTCCCATGGGAATACTGTAGCCCCCTCGATTATTGGTAAGAAAAATACCCCTTTTGATTACTTCCTCCTTGGGAACCTGGTCTACACCTATGCTTGAGAGCTGTATCCATTTTAAGCTTTTCATTTTGCTAATATCAAGGTGATCAAAGGGGTTATAGCAGACCAGAACCTCGGTATCGGCCAGGCCTTCATAGCCAGCCACTTCATTTTCTCTGACCACATCTATTTTGTAGCCCAGTCTTATTATGGCTTCCATGTTTTCCTTGCCGTAATCGTATGTGAATAATGCCTTCATTTCATCCCTCCTATATACTTTTCACTCTATTTCATTATATATCCAATAGCGGTGAAATTAAACGATTTGGTACTAATTCTTTATCCATCAGAAAAGGTCCATCTCAATTGGGATGGACCTAGTTATCTGGTCTTACCTTTTTATTATTTTCGTAAAGCAATTTCTTTTAGCTTACAATTTTTATTTCGATCCAGCACCCGTTCGATGGACCATTCATTTTGAAACAGTAATACAGGATGCTCGTCTTCGTCTTGAACAATCAGGGTATCCATGGTAACACCAAAGGTATCAGTATCAAAGTTCTCCATCTCTACCCACCGTATATGTCGATAGGGAAGTCGTTCTAATATGATGTCTACTCCATATTCATTATTCAAGCGATATTCAAGAACTTCAAACTGTAACGCTCCCACAACCCCTACAATGAGCTCCTCAACTCCAATATTAGGCCGCCTAAATACTTGGAGGGTTCCCTCCTCAGCCAATTGGTTAATTCCCTTTAAAAATTGTTTTCTTTTTAAAGAGTTCTTGGCAAATACCTTGGCAAAGTGCTCCGGTGCAAAGACCGGAATGCCCTCATATTGAATCTTCGATTGATCCTCGCAGAGGGTATCGCCAATCCTGAAAATACCTGGATCATGGATACCAATGATATCGCCGGGATAGGCAGTTTCCACTACAACACGATCCTGGGCAAGGAATTGCTGGGGCTGGGCCAAGCGTACCTTCTTGTTCTCTTGAATATGGTTTACCATCATTCCCTTCTCAAATTTACCGGAGCAAATTCTTAAAAAGGCAATTCGATCTCGATGGGTCGGGTTCATGTTGGCCTGAATTTTAAAAATAAACCCTGTAAAATTTTCAGTTTCAGGATTAATGATCCCTTGATTGCTGGGCCGTCCCAGAGGGGAGGAGGTTAAATCTAAAAAGGATTCAAGGAAGGGCTGCACGCCAAAATTTGTCATGGCACTTCCAAAGAAAACAGGGGTTAATTCTCCTATTTCAATTTTTTTTAAATCAAATTCATCCCCTGCCATGTCCAATAGCTCAATTTCATCTTGAAGCTGTTGGTGAAGGGATTCCCCTAAAAGCTCCTTCAGCTTTTCATCTGCTAAATCCCCTGCAACAACCTTTGCAATAGATTGTCCGTGGTTTCCTTCATTAAATAGCTCTATTTGCTTCTTTCTGCGATTATATACCCCCTTAAAGTTTCCATCGGTGCCAATGGGCCAGTTCATGGGGTAGGACTGAATGCCCAGTACCTTTTCGATTTCTTCCATTAGCTCAAAGGGATCCTTTCCGGCCCTGTCAAGCTTATTTACAAAGGTTAAAATTGGTATTCCTCTCATTTTGCAGACATGAAAGAGCTTTTTCGTCTGCTCCTCCACCCCCTTGGCGCAGTCAATTACCATGACAGCGCTGTCAGCTGCCATCAGAGTACGATAGGTATCCTCACTGAAGTCCTGATGGCCTGGGGTATCCAAAATATTAATACAGAAGTCATTGTAATTAAATTGTAAGACACTGGAGGTAACGGAGATTCCCCTCTGCTTTTCGATTTCCATCCAATCTGAAACCGCATGTTTTTGCGCCCTTCTAGATTTAACGGACCCCGCCAGCCGAATGGCACCTCCATATAATAAGAGCTTTTCCGTTAAGGTGGTTTTACCAGCATCGGGGTGAGAAATAATTGCAAAGGTTCTTCTTCTCCGAACCTCTTCAATAAAGCTTAACTTTTGTTCAGACATTTTTCCTCTTCCTTTTTATCAGATTGATAGTTATTTTATTTGTTGTCCCTTTTACATTTTACCGCATCCTTCTATAATAAACTCGAATCATCACTTATTTGCCTTTTTGATTTTATACTTTTATTGTTTTTCTGTCAATTCCAAGGCAAAATTAATTGATTTCCCTTTCCTATTATCTCCCCTAAACAAAAAAGATATGGATTATCCCATATCTTTTTAAAACAGCACTATTTTGTTGCATATTTTTTTAGATATTTTGTTTTCTTCAGGGCTATCCCCAGAGGAACAAACAATAGGGCCCCGCCAAACCCCTGAACCATATTGGCGGGAACACTGGTTAAGGAAACCAGGAAGCTTCCCTTGAGAACAGCTCCTGCCAGAAAATAGCCAAGTACCATCCAGGTTGCTCCTGTCAATAGGGCGATGATGTTTCTGGGCCTTAATAGCTGGTCCTCCTCCTGCTGAGCGATGGCCCCTACCAGATATCCCATAATTCCCTTAATGATTAAGGTGGGCAGTGCCCAGTGGGTATATCCCAGTAAAACATCTGCCATGGCCGAACCAAGGCCTGCGGCCAGGGCCCCTTTCTTCTTCCCAAAAATGATTGCGCCTAAAAAAATCATACTGTCTCCCAAATGAATAAAGCCCTCAGTACTGGGAACAGGTATACTGATAAGCATAGTAGAAACCGCCACCAGGGCGATGAGTAATCCTAAAAGGGCTAACCCCTGTACAGAATAACGCTTCATGGTATCCCCTCCTAAATTGTATGTACATTGTATCTATATATCGCTACAATTATATTTTATCACGGAGGTGATACCATGTAAATCTTTATTTTTCAAGGGTTTAAATGTTTTTTGTATCGTTACAATTTTCCATTGGTTTTTTGAAGAGGTACTTTATGTAGGGGAACATAGGCCAATTTACCATCTACTCTTGTACTTTCCATTAAGGTGATGTCCTCTACAGAAAATTTCTCTTGTCGATAGAAAAGATCATCCTTTATCCTTTCAAAACCCCTTGACAGAACCACCTCTCGCCCCAGGGTAATATGGGGGCGATAGGGCCTTGGCTCCTTTTGAAATCCTTGCTGTGCCATATTCTCCTCTAACTTATTATATAACTCATTCAGCTCCTTGGAAGGAGTTAGTCCCAGCCAAAGGATCAGTTTATTCTTCTTGGTAAATGACCCCAACTTGCCAGTTTCAAGGGTAAAGCCATGGATTTCAGCCGCGGCCTGTTCCATTGCCTTTACTATATCGGCTTTCGATTGCTGAAGTTCACCTATAAACCGCAGGGTTAAGTGAAAATTATCAAAGGCTGTATAGTTTCCCCGAAGGGAATAGGGGATAATTTGATTTTGTAATTCCTCTAAATAGGCCTTTTCCCCCTGGGGGAGGGTGATCGCGGTAAAAACTCGCATTGCTGTCCCCTCCTTACGCCTTGTTCATAGACCTTTTACCCGTCAAGTGTCCTATCTCAATTTTGACTACAGCAGTTTTTTCATGGGCCCTTTCAATATACTCCAATCCCGACTCCAGAAAATCAGGACTGAACTTTTCTATGATTAATTTCAAGGCCCTTTGCTTTTCCTCTCCCACTACCTCTTTGGCAGTACCAAAGACCACAGTACTTTCATAGGTAGTGGTAAAACGTTGTGGAATCACTTGGTTTTCTCCATAAACCGTAAAGCATACCCGTTTATTTTCCCTAATGTTATCTAGTTTATGACCTTCTATGGCACAATGAAAATATATGTGGTCCTGGTCATATACGTAGTTAACAGGAACTCCATAGGGTTGTCCATCCTTGTCTACTGTTGCCAATATCCCGACTCCTTCCTTGCTTAATAGGGCCTTTGCTTCTTCATTGGAAATTTTTCGTTTTTCATTTCTCATATCTCTCATTTCATAGCCTCCTATCTTCCATTAGTTTTATTTTAAGTTCTTTTCCAATGCAGTACAAGCACCTTTATTTCGCACAGAAGCCATGACCAGGCCAACAAACAAAATAAGTCAAGCAGTGGACTAAATACTTCTCGATTAAAAGCCAGCATTAAGAAGAATAAAATGGTGGATAGCGTAAGCAGAAGCATCAGCGGTCCTTCCTTCATCCCCGTAAGTTTATCCTTGAGGGGAATAGGATATAACTTTATCCATATATCGTCCTTGAGCTGATACCAAATGGAAAAAAGAAAATTACCAAGAATAAAAATAGCAAATAAAAATGACACGCCCAGGGCTACAGGCTCCGCTGTGAAGAGGATAATACCAATCAATACACCCAGTATCGACAGAATAATTTTCAGGTTTCCCTTTCCCCTTATGAGAATTTGATAATACAGCATCAACAAACCACCTCTTTTAGTAAAGGGCTCCAGCTTTCTGCCGCTTAACACTGTCAAGGTCTTTCTGCGGAAGGTACTTTTTTCCTTAACTGGTACCTGTATGAGAAAGGCCATATTCCTTGCTCTTCCATTTACCTCCGTAGTAATCCATCGGGTCCATTGGGGAGTAATTTTTGATTTCACCACAAAGGAGAATACCAGTATCCCTACTACTATTAACATTAGGGTTAGATCTATTCCCCCCTGGTGGCCTGTTACTAAAAAGTAGGCCAGGGGCCATACGAAGGCTATACGAAGGAATCCCAAGATCCTCCTGAGCCATGGGCCTTGAAGATGAAATATTATATATTTTAGATTCATATTAATTAATTTGACAGCTATTCCTAAGAGTAAAAGGCTGACAGGGTTTCCCAATAGCCGGTCTATCTTTCCCCAGGTAATCAATTGCCACAGTCCTACATAGAGACTCCAAACACCTATTTGCAGCCCTATGGAAAGCCTGGCAGAATAGGATACAAACCGCTTTCCCAGACTGTTAAATGGAATTAAAAACACCTCATCGGCGGCCTTTAAATAGCCACGATAGCTGCCGCTTAGAATTGGCACCAGGGTTAACGTAAGGATAATATCGCTCCAGGGCCTACTGTAAAATTGGGTAGAAATTTTTAACAGTATTGGATAATAATTATATCCTATCAGTAGGATTAATATCAACGTGTATATCAGGATAACCCCATCCAGCTGAAAGGCAATAAATCGATGATAGAGCTTTAGTAAATAACTGATTCTTTTTCTCCACAGCAGCTTAATTCCCCTCATCTTCCAGCCTCCACATATCGATCAAAAAGCTCCATCAGGCTCCCCCCCTGCATACCTGCCTTAAGGGCCATCTCCTGTAGGGTTCCGGAAATTAGCATTTGTCCCTGATCCAAAACCACAAAACGGTCACATAATTTTTCTGCGGAATCCAGCACATGGGTGCTTAGTAGAATTGCCATTCCCTGCTCTTTATAGCTATATAGCTGTTTAATAAAGTTATTAATGGCCCTAGGGTCTAGGCCTATGAAGGGCTCATCTACAATTAAAAGGCTTGGCCGCTGTAACAGGGCACACATCACCATCACTTTTTGTCTCATTCCCTTTGAAAAGGAATTGGGAAAATGATTCAGCTTTCCCTCCATTTGAAACAGCTTTAACAATTCATCCACTCGCTGACTGTACTCCCTTTTCTGCACACCACAGCACATGGCTGTAAACTGTAGATGTTCCTCTAGGGTTAACTCATCGTATAGATAGGGAATTTCTGGAATATAGGCAATTTTCCCCTTTATACCTTCTTGATTTTCTTCCAAAAGCTCACCATCTATTCGAACAGATCCGCCAATTGACGGAAGAATCCCCAGCAGGGTTTTCATTAAGGTGGTTTTCCCCGCACCATTTGGCCCGATTAATCCCACAATTTCTCCAGCTGAAACCGAGAAGGTTATTTCCTGAAGTATTCTATTCTTTTCGTAGCCTCCCGACAAGTTTTGGACCTCAAGTCGCTTCATCCTATCACCTCGGTTTTAATTATATCACATTTTTAAATATTTCCCTTCTGTGGCAGAACCTTTTAATCTCTAAAACTGACGTCTTCTGTAGAATGCTGCTGATAATAATATGGAAGCAACCAACACCAGTAAAATAAAGCCTACCCATCCCATCATAAACTGAGCCGTAATTCCCTGGGAAAAAATCTTGTTAATTGATTCTCTCCATGGTATATTTGGGGACGTGCTTTCAACAATTATTGCGGGGGTAAAACTTAAGATCATAAAGATGAAGATGCTAATCATCCGCCCTTTATAATAGCCTACCTTAAAGTAAATAGGCAGAAAAATGCAGATCTGCAGTAACGTAATGGCAATGGCCAGCAATACATCAAAGGCTTGGATTAACTGCATTGTACTTGAAAAAAATTTCGTGTAAACTACTCCCAGCAGACCCAAGGCCACTAAGCTAACGGCAATATATGAGATACCAGTAAGATATTTTGCCAGCACCAGCTCCATCCGGCTGACTGGCAAGCTGATTAAAACTACTTCGCTTTTATTTTTTTCCTCTTGATAACAGGCATTTTGCAGTAATAGGTAGGTAACCCCTACGGCGCCGATTATATATACATTTCCCATATCTGACATAAATTGAAAAACAAAGAAGCAATATAAAAATATTTTAAATAGGGTTTTCTTTTGAATAATATAATCCTTCCATACCAGCTTAAACATGCTTCATCCCCCTTACCGTATAGAGCATAATCTCTTCCAGGCTTGGTTTTTCAATAATAACCTGCCCCTTTAGTATGGTCCTTAAACCACTGCTTTTCGTTGCCAGCCCTTCAAAGCCAAATTGATTCTGCTTCATACCAATAAATTTTTTCTTGATATCATCATTAATTAATCCATTTCCGCCCTTAATTAACTGAAATTTGTCTAAAATATCATCCTTTGTATCAGAAAAAATCAGTTTTCCTTCATGTAAAAAAGTAATATAGTCTGCAATCCTATCTAAATCCGTGGTAATATGGGTTGAAAAAAGTACCCCTACATTTTCATCCTGTATCAAGTCATATAGAATCTCCAGCAATTCATTACGAATAATTGGATCCAAGCCTGATGTAGGCTCATCCATGATAATTAACTCTGCTCCATGGGACAGGGCAATGGCTAATGAAAATTTCATTTTCATCCCCTTTGACAGTTCTTTGATTTTTTGGGTTGGCTTTAATTGAAATTGTTTTAAAAAACGACAATAGGCTTCCTCGCTCCATTTATTATAAAAGGAAGCGACAATATTTTTCATTTCATTAACCGTTAGGTCTTCATAAAAATAATTTTCATCATATACAAATCCAATACGGTTTTTAATTTCCTTTTCACTTATTAAATGGTCTTTTCCAAAAATTTTAATCTCTCCGTAATCTTTTTTCAACAGGTTCATGATTAGCTTAATGGTGGTGCTCTTTCCCGCTCCATTTGTTCCAATCAATCCCATAATATACCCCTTATTGAGGGTAAAACTAACCTCCTTTAGAGAAAACTCCTTAAATTTTTTCACTAATCCCTTCACTTCCAACAGGGTATCCATTATTCTTCCTCCTCAAATAAGATCTCAAGCATGCTAATGATCTCCCCTTTATTTAGCCCGATTAATTTACTTTGCAGTACGGCTTCAGCTAAGTTTTCTTCGATTAGCTTGAGCTTTTTTTCCCTTAACAGCTCCTTATTTTGAGCTGCTACAAAGGAACCCTTTCCTGCTACGGTTTCAATAAAACCTTCTCTTTCCATTTCCTCATAAGCTCGCTTAGTAGTAATCACACTGATTTGAAGCTCCTTTGCCAGGCTCCTAATGGAGGGAATCATTTCCCCTTCCCGCAATTCCCCTTGAAAAATCAAATTTTTAAACTGATTGGCGATTTGCTCATAAATCGGTTCCTGTGAAGCATTTGATATCAGAATTCTCATGTTTTTTCTCCCATTCTGTATATACTGTATATATAGTATATACACAGTATATACAGAACGAAGTCCTTTGTCAAGGCTCACTTTTGTGTGTTTATTTCCCAGGAAAATGCTGTCGATAATTGATTCTATTGATTTTTCATTATTTTCTGTCTATAATAAAAGTAACGATAATATCAATAAGCAGGGAGGTTTCCCATGGGTTTACAATTTGGTAAGCGAATTTTATTAGGTAAAGGGCTACATTTAGATGGGGATAAAAAGGAAATTACATTTGTACATGAGGGCGCAAATTTCCGTATCACCCTACATCCCAAGAAGATTAAGATAAACGCTGAAATTTCTGGGATAGATTTAAATCAACAACAGAAGCCTAAGCTTCAAGTTATTGAAAGACCCACCGCCATTGACTTTTTAAAATCAGGACTTAGTATGGAGTTAAAGAATCCCTATGATGGCCCTCAAAGGATATTGGGAATTGTCGGGATACTTTGTATTTTCCTTAGCTTTAAATATCCATTATTATTTTTTATTGGGGCCCTCTCAATTCTTCTTATGGGACTATGGCGAAAAAAAACTGACCCCCAAGCCTACCAAGTAAAAAAAGCCCTTAGACTCTATCGGCAAAAAAAATATCTTGATTGTATTGGTGTCCTTGAGACTGCCTTGGAGGCTCCCGATGCTGACCCGATTCTTTTATTGGTTATAGCAGATTGCTATCTAAATTTAGATAATCCCGCCAAGGCCTATGAAGTATATTTCCATTATTTTCAGTCTATCGATGTAAAGACCCTGGCCAATACAATTTTTTGGTCTCCTGTCATTAATACAATACTGATGGCTATTGATCAGAGAGATTATGATTTTGCTATGAAATTATGTGATGACCTTGAAGGTTTTAAGGGGCAGGTGACGGATCAATCCCTTTGGAGGGGATATTTAAAAGGGCTTGCCTTTATGGGGAAATCCCAATATGCAGCTGCAATAGAGGTCTTTAAGGATGCCTTAGGTAGAAAAAGAACCATGGAGGCCCCCTATATTGACATCCACTATCAGCTTGGCATATGCTACGGACTTTTAGGTAAAAATAGCTTAGCCAAACAGCGATTTACACGGGTCTATCGTTCAGATACCAGCTACAAAAAAATTAAGGCCATTATGGAGGCTATTGATTCCAACAAGGATTATACTTCCTTCCTTTAGTTACTAAATTAGAGCCAAAACAAAGGGACTTCATCGCATTATCGCTGGCCCGGCAGCGATATTGTTGTGGCAGAAAAGTTTCCTTAAACGCAAATGACCAGCTTCTTGCCCATTGGCTAAAAAAGTAGAACTTTATTTTGACATAAAAAAACCACCTTAACCTTTACATGTTAAAGTGGATCTTTTATTTTATCTATTCTCCAACAGCCTTTTTGAGTTTTTGTATAAATCTATGATCCTCTTCGATGATTTGCTCAGCACTGGTGATGAAATTCTTCATGGTTTCTTGAACTGACTCTATTATCTTCATATCCTTCTTTATTACTTCTATTTCCTGGAGTATTTCCTTGCTCATCCGCTTAATTTCAGTCGCCATCTTTTGCTGCTCATCTTTCAATTCCAGTTGCCCTTTCTTCATTTCCTGTTGCCCTTTCTTCATTTCCTGTTGCTCTTTCTTCATTTCCTGCTGCTCTTTCTTCATTTCCTGCTGCTCTTTCTTCATTTCCTGTTGCTCTTTCTTCATTTCCTGTTGCTCTTTTTCAATGTTTTCAAGCTTATCTAAGATTAGCTTTAGCAATTGCTCCTCCAAAAAAATCAACTCCTCTGCCGCTCATTTGATCATTGATAAATTAATTATATCATTTGGGTTTAGGATGAACAAGCTGATTAAATTAAGTTTACTTATTTTTCCTTCGACAGGCTAATGAAGCTTTCGATATCTGCCTCAATTAATTTCAAAGAGCTTCTCCAAAATTCTCGGTCGTTGACATCAATCCCAACTATTTTGGCAACATCCTCAATGGCCATTTTCCCTGTGGCCCTTAACAGGGTTTCGTACTTTTCGGGGAAAGTATCTCCTTCCTTAAGATATTGGGCAAAGAGCCCCTTTGAAAAGAGAATTCCAAAGGCATAGGGAAAGTTATAAAAATGTCGTTCAGGATAATAATAATGCACCTTGTTCACCCACATTAAGGGATGCAGCACTTGAGAACCTAAGCCATCTCCATAGGCCTTTTTCTGGGCATCCATCATTATTTCATTAAGCTCTGGAACTGAAAGCACATGGTCCCTCCTTCGATTAAAGACCTCACTTTCAAATAAGAAACGACTGTAGATATCCACAATTACCTGGGTAGCATGGGAAATGGTGCTTTCAAGAACACTAAATTTTTCCTGCTTTGTTCCTGTTTCCAGAACATTTTTCACTAAAATAGTCTCTGCAAAAATTGAAGCGGTTTCAGCCAAGGGCATAGGGTAGGTGCAGTTTAGCAGACGCTCCTCCTTTAGACATTCTCCATGGAAACCATGGCCAAGCTCATGGGCAAGGGTCGTTATATTTTTAAAGCTTCCAGTAAAATTCACTAATACTCTGCTTTGCTTAATAGGGCGTATAAAATAGCAGAAGGCACCTCCTCTTTTTCCTTCCCGGGGTTCAACGTCAATCCAACGATTACGATAGGCCTTTTCTGCATAGTTGCCCATATTTTTACTAAAGGAGCTAAAGTTGCTAATGACATATTCCATAGCTTCTTGATAGGTATACTCCTTTTCAATGATTCCCATCGGCGCAAACAAATCATAGAAGGGCAGCCCATTCTTATGGCCCAGCAGCTGGGCTTTTTGCCGCAAATAACGACGGAAGATAGGCAGGCTTTCTTCCATAGCTCCTAGCATGGCATCTAATGTTTTTCTGCCCATGCGAGAATTTTTTAAGGTTTCCTCTAAAGGGGATTCAAAGCCTCTTCTATTTCCAATGATCAGCTCCTCACCCTTTATCCCATTCAAGGCTGCTGCGGAGGATTCGGCAATCTTATTATAAGACTTTAATTCAGCTTCAAAGGCCCTTTTCCTTAAAACTGGGTCCGCATCATAGGCCATGTTCCTCACTACCTGCAGGGGCAAGGACTCCACTTTTTCTCCCACTTCTATTTCCACTAAAAGTGTTGAAGTCAGCAGCTGCTGTAAATTAGACCAGGCTTTTGCTCCTGTATTGGTCAGCTTAGAGATTAGTAGCTCCTCCTCATCACTTAACAGGTACTGGCTCTGGGCTATCAATTCCTTTATATGGAATTGATGGGCCATAAGGAATTCTGAGCAGCCAATGATTGCATCAATATCCTCGACTTTCTTAAGCCATTTAAGGAAAAGAACCTGGGCCTTCTTCAGATTAGCATATTGCTCTTCAACCTTTCCTAGGGACTGGGTAGCAAGGGAATTTCTTGCCTCTACGCTCTTTGTCAGACTTGAAAAACTCGAAAGCTTTATGTATATTTGGCGAATTGCAATTATCTTTTCCAGATAAGCAACAATCTTTTCTGCTTCATGATCATTGGAGATAAGCATCTCTTCTGCCCATTGATTTGTTTGTTGGATTTTCTGCCCAAGGGTCTCAAAATCCTTCTTAAAGCTTTCATCCTCAAAGGAAGGGTATAAATCCATTAAGCTCCAACGCATATCAGTCTGGTTCATATAAAATATCCTCCTCATATTACTTTTTTCTTATTATATTATCTGTAATTACGAAAAATTTCAACTTTCTGAAAAGTAAAGACTTGATTGATTGACTCTGTCACTTCTTGCAGGGCGAATTGTTTTATGCAGGAAAAAAGTCTCCCTATGGAGACCTTTTTTCTATGGACTTGGAAAACACAATAATTGAGCTATTTAACAATTAATCGTATCCCATTTTCAAGCTGTTCAATTTTCTTTTCCTTAAGCAATTTACCCAAAGCCCGTTTAAAGGCATTTTTACTGGTAGCCAAATATTTATTAATTGCCTTGGGGTCACTTTTATCATTTAAAGGTAAAAAACCTTGATGAAGCTTCAACAATTGAAGGATTTTTTCAGCATCCTCATCCATTTGCTGATAGGCAAGCTTTTTTGTAGCAAGATCAATTTTTCCATCCTCTCGGATTTTTACGATACGGAACCGACCATGATCTCCAATTTCAAGCTCCTTAAATATTTCCGATTGATGTATCAATCCAAAATATTGATTTTCTAGGGCAACAAAGGCACCGATTCTTGAATTCACAGCATAGACAGTTCCCTCTACCATCTCTCCCACTTTAAAGGAATCCGATAGCTTCAATTGATCCTCTATCTCCATGGAGGCACATAACCGTTTGCTTTTATCTACATAGATTTTAACCAGATATTTTTTTCCTTTTCTTACCCTAACAGTTTGCTCTCCAATAGGAAGCAATAGGTCCTTTTCTAAGCCCCAGTCTAAAAATGCCCCTATGGCTGTTATATCAACCACTTGAAGATACGCCAACTCCCCCACCTGTCCATAGGGTTTTTTCAAGGTGGCAATTAGGCGATCACGTGTATCCCGATAGATAAACACATCGATGCTATCCCCAGGCTTTAATTCCACAGAAACCTCTTTAGACGGCAGTAAGATCTCATCTTCCTTATCTCCAGATCCACTTAAAAAAGCTCCAAATTTTGTTAATTTAACGACCTGAACCCTGTTCATTTTTCCTATTTGTAGACTCAAGCTTTACACCTCTTTTATTTTTTCTATTTCCTTCTCATTTTACCACATTTTTTAAAACAAAGCGACTATGTAGCTTTATCGCTGCCCACAGCAATATTATTGTGAAGGGAGCTCCTATTTTTATTAGGTTATTAACGATCCTTCATCTCAGCAGCAAGAAATATAATGCAATTATCGTAAAAATCTGATAAAATAGTATTGTTTAGCTTAAAAGGAGGGAAATTAATTGAATAGTAATTTGTTAGAATGGTTAGGCTATGCTGCTTCAATCCTGATTGCCATCTCCTTATTGATGAATTCAATCGTGAAGCTCCGCTGGTTCAATCTTGTTGGTTCACTATTGTTTACGATCTATGGATTTGCAATCGGTGCCCTGCCCGTTGGATTTATTAATCTTTTTATTATCTTTATTAATTTGTATTATCTTTATAAGATTTATTCTGAAAAGGAATATTTTAAGATAATAAAAATAGGAAAGACCGATGAGTACTTAAAGGAATTTATAAGCTATTATCAAGAGGATATTAAAGGTATATTTCCACTGTACAAAGATGAATTACAGGAGGACTCCATAGGCTTTTATATTTTACGGAATTTGGTTCCTGCGGGGATTTTCATTGCATCAAAATACGATGACACCACCTTATTAATTGACATAGACTTTGCAGTACCAGCCTATCGAGATTTTAAAATTGGACGGTATCTTTTCACCAATTATCGTGATTATTTTTACAAGCTGGGCTACCGTCGCTTGATTACCTATTCAGAGAATGAAAAGCATTTACACTATCTGAATAGAATGGGTTTCACTTCCCTAGAAATAGAAAACAAGATGATGTTCCAGAAATATCTCTAGCTCATGACGATAAAGGCTATATGGCTTGATAAATTATTGAATACTTCTAACACTAAATAAACACAAAGTCAGGCAAATATTGACACAAAATCGAATATGGTTTAAACTATGGGTACAAGCCCAATCTCCGAGCTATTGCCCTAAAGAAAAAATTCTATGGGAAATTAGCCTACAGGTATTATTGGAAACGATAATGCCTCCCAAGGTGGAAAGGAGTCATATTAATAATAAGGGCTCATCTTGCCCCTTGTTTGATTTATGATGCCTTTATAGGCATTTTTTTTGTTGCAAACCATTAAAGGAGTTCATACAGATGGGGCTTAGTTGTTTTTTACATAACTTTTATAAGGGAGATGAAATGAATGGAGATGTTATTTAACCGAAAAAAAAGCATACTATTACTAAGCCTAGTGCTGATATTTAGTATGTTGTTAGCAGCCTGTGGCAGCAAAGCCCCTACCGAGGGACTAGAGCAGCCTGAGCAACCAGATCAATCAGAAGCTTCAGCCAGTGAAATTATTTTGTCAACCACCACCAGTACAGAAAACAGTGGTCTATTATCCTTCCTGCTTCCTCAATTTACAGAAGAAACCGGAATTGATGTAAAGGTTGTGGCCGTAGGTACAGGGCAAGCCCTTAAGATGGGAGAAGACGGCGATGCTGATGTCCTACTAGTTCATGCCAAAGCCTCGGAGGAGGAATTTGTGGCGGCTGGTCACGGCTTAGAGCGCTTTGATGTTATGTACAACGATTTTGTACTTATTGGCCCTGCCGATAATCCCCTTGACTTGGCAAATGCTGCTAAGGGAGATATATCCAAAGCCTTTACTTTAATTGACGAAAGTGTTGGTGCCTCCGATTCAAAGGCAATCTTCATCTCCAGAGGCGACGATTCAGGAACCCATAAGAAGGAGCTTGCCCTGTGGAAGGCCATCGGTGTAGAGCCTTCTGGAGACTGGTATATTTCTGCTGGACAAGGAATGGGTGCCGTTATTCAAATGGCAGATGAGATGAAGGGCTATACGCTTACAGATCGTGCTACCTACCTTTCCATGAAGGATGACTTGGATTTAACTGTATTGGTAGAAGGAGACGAACAGCTCTTTAATCAATATGGTATTATTGCTGTAAACCCCGAAAAGAATGATCAAATTAATAATGAAGGGGCTCAAAGGTTCATTGAATGGATTTTATCTGACAAGGGTCAAGCCCTAATTAGTGAATTCGGGCAAGAGGAATTTGGACAATCTTTATTTATACCCAATGCAAAATAGTTAGGAGGAAGTAGCGTGAAGGAAATCATAGAGGGCTTCAGAAGTGCAATTCAATTGTTGATTTCCGTAGATCCCGAGGTCTATGGCGTCATTCTTCTCTCCCTCTATGTTTCCCTGAGCGCAGTTCTAGTAGCCAGTATTGTGGCTGTGCCTATGGGAATCATCATTGGAACAAGGGAGTTTCCTTTGAAAAGGCTGATGATCCGTTTCTTATATACAATGATGAGCCTCCCCCCTGTGATTGTGGGGCTATTAATCTTTTTATTAATTTCAAGAAGAGGCCCCCTGGGGGGATTAGGCTTAATCTTTACCCCTGCTTCCATGATCATTGCCCAGGTATGTTTGGTAACACCAATTATTACTGGAATTATCTATAACGGAACCAAGGAAAGGGGACAAGAGATTAAGGCCGTAGCCAGAACCCTTGGAGCCAATTCCTTTCAGACCCTGCTAATTTTAATCAAGGAATTAAGAGTGATCATCTTTACAGGAATCGTATCGGGATTTGGCCGAGCCATATCAGAGGTTGGGGCAGTAATGATTGTTGGTGGAAACATTCAGGGTCATACCCGTGTCATGACGACAACGATTGCCATGCTACGAAGCATGGGGGATTATGAGACTGCTATTGCCATTGGTATTGTCCTATTAGTGCTATCCTTTTTTATTAACTCGATACTGTATCATTTTCAACAAGGAGATTAGTTATGGAGCTTCGTATAGAACGCATTACAAAAGTCTATGGCCAAAAACAGGTCTTAACGCTTCAACCCTGTGTCATTGCACCCGGTACCTTTTTAGGGATAATCGGGCCTAATGGAGCAGGGAAAAGTACCCTGGCAAAGATTATTGCCGGCATCGAGGAACCCTCTTCTGGAAGCCTATATTATGATGGTCGTCTCCTCAGCCCAAATCTAATGAGAAAAATGACACTGATTTTTCAAAAACCCTATTTGTTTCGTACCACCGTGTACGAAAATGTAGCCTATCCCTTGGTTTTAAGGGGGATTTCTAAGGGACAAATTCAACAAAGTGTCAATCAACTGTTACAGGCAATGGATATTTTTCATATTAAGGATCAAAAAGCCTGGACCCTCTCTGGTGGAGAAGCTCAAAAAGTAGCCCTGGCAAGGGGATTAGTTTTCAATCCTTCTCTATTAATCTTGGATGAATTTACAGCAAATATTGACCCTGCTTCCATGCTGGTAATTGAAAATAACATCAAGCAATATTATCAGGCCTATTCTCCCACGATTATTATGGTCACCCATAATATACAGCAAGCGAAACGACTTTGCAGTGACATTGCCTTTATGAATCATGGAGTTATAGAAGAAATGGGAAATGCCAAGGAGTTAATCAATCGGCCCTCCCACCCCAACACACAAAAATTTATTTCAGGAGAAATTGTGATATGAAGCCATCAATACCATGGGTATAGAGGCTTTTTTTATTATAGGAAAGTACTATTTATACAATTTTTTTTTACTATAAATTAAGAATAGAAAGCAGAGATTTTTTGTACATAAATCAAAGGACATCCAATAACTCCGAGTTAAAGGATGCCCTACCGACTAAATAAAATTATAAACATCCGTTACCCAAATAATTTATATCCTCAAGATACCATAAAAGAGGCACATCCCCTTATATTTCTATTAAGTTACGGCATCCATTTTTTGCAGCCAGTTGTGTCAGCTTTTCTATGGTCTCGACAGAAGGAGTATTCCCCTGTACCATTCCTTCACGAACCCCCAGGGGTCTATATTTTATCAGCTTATACCCAATATTAGGGTCTAAGGAGGCAATTAATCGACTGGTCTCATCAATGGTCCGGAAATTATTTAATAGTCCTTCCACCACCACAGTTCTGACCTCATAAAGCTTTTTATGTCTTGCTAAATAGGTTATATTTTCAAGGACGGTATCATTGTCCACCCCGGTTAAGCTTAGATGTTCCTCTCGATCAAATGCCTTTAGGTCTACCATGGCCATATCAAATAGATTGAAAAATTCCTGGTCCTCCCACAGTGGAAGAGAACCATTGGTATCAATGAATATGGATAAATCCAGTTTTTTTACCGCTTTAAAGAGATCCTTTAAAAAGGTCATCTGCAGGGTACATTCTCCCCCTGAGACAGTGATACCAGAAACAAAGGCCTTTGTTTTTTTGATGACAGTCACCACTTCTTCAACGGTCATCTCCTTCACCTTAGGAGAGCTGTCAATACAGCAGGCCCTTAAACATTCATCACAGCCTTCACAAGCTTCTTGATTCCAGGTAACCTTTCGGTCATCAAGGGTCAAGGCACCATAGGGACAACGGGTTATACAGTTGCCACAGTGGCTGCATCGGCTAATGGTTTCCGGATTATGACAGTAAAGGCAATTAAAATTACACCCTTGAAGAAATATAGCCGTTCGGTTTCCCGGTCCGTCTACCGAGCTAAAGGGTAAAATACGATTTACATAGCCCTTACTCATTTTCCCTCACTCTTCTTTCAAGAACCCTTTGATTTTTCACCGCTCCCAGCCCTAGGACAACTGAATCGTGTAATACCTGTTCCCCTGCGTTGAGCTTTTCGATGTCAGATCGCTTCACCAGGTACCCTGTAATTCTAATTACATCACAGTCACTGGAATACAAGGAGAAATATCGCACCTTCTCTTGAAAGGCTCCTCTGATAATGTCCAGAATATATCGTGGGTTCCTTTCGGTGGTTGAGTCAAAGGTAAAGATATCACCAATTCCTGAGGGAAAATAGGGATGAAACAGCCCTGAATGTAGTAGATGCTCATGGATCTCAGGCTCATGGCCAATGGGAATACGGCAGCCTGGGCTAGTCTCCTTATCTGTATCAATTCCAACCTGGGCATGTAATAGATAATTGCCGCCGGATACCTGACAATGGGGATTATGGTGGGCCTTTACAATCTCATCCATCTTGGCAATAATTTTTACCCCAAGCTCGTCAGCCCTTTGGCCGTGTCCAAATTTGTCCTTCAAGGTATCAGCCTTTATCAAGTGATTCACGGCCTCAGCCAGACCAAACATCCCAAACATGGCTGTAAATCGGTCCTTTTTAATAAAACCTTCCTTTACCAGAAAATGATTCTCAAAAAATCCGCTTTCCTCCACTAAAAATCTTACCCGTTCATCCATATAGGCTGCCATATGCTTTATCCCCTCTGGCAGCACCCGATTAAGGAAATCTGCCTCATCCATTGCTTCCCTTGCCAGGGCAGCAAGATTTAGGCGTACCAAAGTATAGCTTCCTCCTCCTATGGGTAATCCATTGTAGCAGCTGGCAATACCATAGTCCTCTCCTAAATCAGAAATAAACATTTCATCATTAGCAAAGCTGGGTTTTGCAGTCTTAAGGGCTGTATCAATAGCCAACAGGGCCAATTCATCGGGGGTCTTAAGATTAAGCTTAATGGTTATATTAGGAACAGCATTCTCCAGCTCCTTCTCTGCCCTTAGTATTAGCCTTCCTGCCTTAGTATCTTTGGGCCCAATATTGGCATGACAGAAGGAATCAGTCAAGGTTCGGTCAATATGGGTTAAAAAGAGCTTAATGGCTTGATAGGCCTCCTCTTCGTTTTCAATAAAGGGTTCAAGCAGTGTATCAATATTTCCTACATAAACGGGGAAAGTAGTAATGGATGGGACATGCTTATAAAAAATCAGCAGGGTATTGACAGCCTCCCAGATTGTAGTGGGGGGGAGCAGTCTTAAAAACTTACAGCCCTCCTGCATCAGCTGATTATAGTCAGGAACAATATACCTTGGTCTATAGGGGGCATTTCCCTCAAACAAGTCACAAATGATTCCGGCCTTTCGATCAGCTTCGATGGCCTCATCAAGCGTTAACACCCTAAGGCTGTTTTCAGCTGCCTTTGCCAGAGCAATTACCTTTTGTTCAGAGGTTAAGGTACTATCTTTTATGATACTCAATACATTGTCCATTTTTTTCACTCCATTTCTCCTGAAACCTGTTGGTCTCTTATGAACATTATATAACAATCTAAAATAATTATCCACGCTCTTGACAATAATAATTGTTATTTATTCTTCAAATTTCAAAGTTTTGACTATCTTGTCCAGGGGAGGAAATGAGACAACAGATTGTCCTATTGCTGATAAATTTCAATGATTTTTTCTGCCCGCTCTCGAAGGATTTTTTTTATATGAGGAGGCTCCAGGACCTGAACCATATCCCCAAAGCTTAAGAGCATTCCATAGACCCATTCGTCCTCGGGATAAGAGACCGAAACATAAATATAGCCATCCTGAGCGTAGGTTAGCTCCTCTAAATCAAATAAATCCTCCAGGCGATTTAAGGCCGAGGGATTAAACCGTAAATTCAGCTTCACTACCTCTCGATCATCGGTATCATCGAGGGTTAATGGCGGTATCTCTTGTCTAGGTGCAAAGCTCTCTTTTCCAAGTATCAGATTCGTTGCCCTCGATAGCTTAAATAGCCGAAAGGCTTCCCTCATTTGGCAGTACCCATAGACATACCAATTATTGACCTTTAAAAGCAAGGTATAGGGTTCGATACAGCGGGTGGTGGAATGCCCCTTCAAGTTATGATATTCAAATTGAATGATGCGCTGCTCTTCAATGGCCCTTTTGACTAGGGCTGTTTTTTCCTTTCTTCTGGCAGAATCGCCCCAGGAACTGAAATCAAAAATTATCCCATCCCCTTTTGTTTGATCAGCATGCTTGATTACCGTGAGCTTTTCAATCATATTTTGTATTTTCCGGTCTTGATAAGCCTGGTTTACACCCTTGAGGGCTGTTAACAGAAGCTGATATTCTGAATCGGTGATAAAGCTCTTATCAATTCGATATTCCTTTATAATGCCATAGCCTCCCTTAGGCCCCTGATAGGAAACCACAGGAATTCCAGCCAGGTTGATGGCCTCCATATCTCTTTGGATGGTTCGTCCTGACACCTCAAAAATCTCAGACAGCTCCTTAGCGGTAGCCTTTTCCCTATTCATCAGTACCATAACAATTGCCAGCAAACGCTCCAGCTTCATTGACTTCACCCTATCCTTACCTACTGTTCTCAGAAAAATCATCTAAAAAATCAATTATCTCCTCCGAGGAAATGACAACATTGCTTTCTTCAGATTGCAAAATGGTATAAATGCCTGCTAGGGCACCCCTTTTATTCAGCAATGCTCCACCGGCGCCATGGGAAGAAAGGTGGGCGGTGGTTTCTATATAATTAACATTATCAACACTTTTTAAAGCAGAGACCTTTCCTTCCACCACAGTATTCATTAACCCCCTTGGTCCTTCAATGGCAATGACAGTATCTCCTAGTATCAGCTTTGAGGAGACTTCTAAGGGTATCGTTACGACCTCCACTCCCTGGGGCAGTTTATCAAGCTTAACCAACGCCAACCCCTTTACCTCATCAAGCTTCACAACAGTCGCCTCGACTCCCTGCTTGTAAAGATTTTGAAAATAAACAGTGACTGACCCTCTATCCTGGACCCCGTGGGTACTGGTGATAATATAACCTTCTTTATTAATTACGACACCGGAGCCATGTCCAGCGGTGGTCTCTATCCGCACTACCTCAGATTTCAGTGCTGCTAAATCCTCACCTGATCGCTCAGTGGTATTATTACTGATTTGATAAAGGGTGTCCATTGACTTCTTTGGCACTGCCTCCCCAAGGATTGGTTCCGCGTCTTTAGCATCGGCCCCTGTGGAACTAGGCTGAAGTCCTTGTTTCACATAGATTTCTTGAGCAAAATCTAAAAGTAGATATGAAGAAATTCCTGTTGCCAATAATAGCACAAATAGTGTCAAAAAGGTAAGGAGCTTAAGAAAGCCCTTTGATCCCCTTTTTTCTGATATTTCTACTTCCTCCTGTATAGCCACCTAAAATCCTCCTATTCAATACTTTCTTTTCTTAACTTCTATAATGAACCAATCTTGCAATTGATTTTCATATCATTTTACCACAAATTTTACCAAAAAACACCCCTGGAAGCAGTATACTCCAGGGGGCCTTAGACCTAATTATTTTAATTTCACCAGCAGATAAAATTCCGCAGATTTCAGAGTCAATTCCTCTGCTTCGTGATCTTCACTGATACCAATATCCTTAAACAAGATAACAATTTCAGCCTGGTCATTTTTTTCACTATAGCGCATCTTATCCTGAGTCAACTGGCCGTTCCCCTCATTGTTTCTGTGTATTTCTTCAGTAATTATGGCTAGATCCTTTTCAAAAATGATGCTTCCATCATAGAGGATCTTTAGATAATTATTGCTATATTCATAGGATAATGGCCCCTGATGAGGACTGTTGCTTTGACTCTTCCATGGAAATCTATGATTGATGAAATAATCGTAACCATGAACATCAATGATTTCCTGCTCCTCATCAAGCATATAGCTATGATAGGAATGGGCATTAGCGTAATCATAGGGACTAATATAGGGAAAGCCCAGCACCTCCTTCATATCGATAATTCGGAAGTCTGACGGTAAAGCCTTAACCTCTTTCAGACCATGGGAGCCTTCAAAGTAGGATAATATACTGCTGATTTCCTTCTGGTCCTCAAGGGGGATCTCCTCCTTAGCCTTAACTACCTTTTGATTTTCTACCATATTATAGTCCTCTAAAATATGATAAAGACGCTGATTTTGACTGTATTTAGATGCTGAGTAGGCACTAATGGGGCCTACAACTGAAACGATCAGAATAATGGTAAGGAGCTTGGGAAGAAAAATCGGTTTTGCATCCCTTTTATAAATCAAATAGAGCATGGAAGCCGTAATCCATATCCCCCCGGCCATAACAAAGTACCGATTTTCTGTTATTCCGTAGTCCCCTATACGAATTCCCATGGCAGCAAACATCATCCCCAATAGGGGTAGCATCAGTTTGGGAAACCATGTGGTAAAGCCCTTCACCCAGGGGTTCTTTTCACGTAAGGGGTAAATGGCAAATATCACTGCAGCACTGATAATTGCAAACCAGAGCACAAGATGGGAAATCATCTGAATCGGCCATTGACCTTTAATTAAAATCTTCCCAAAATAAATATATAAAATAGTGGCATATACACTTAGTAAGGGCATGACAATATAGGTCAGCAGCACTTGAATGACCCTTGAATATTGTTCAAGGGAAGGAGTTTCGTCAGCCGGAGGAATCTCTGATAAAAAATAGGCTGGAGCAAAAATTCCTGCCACTAGCAGCCAGATGTCAAAAATAACCTTCCCTGGAATATTGGCAGAAAAAAGTCCGTTGATGGTCAAGATAATTGCCGCCAAGCCTAGAAATAAAATCATAGAATATAAGTAGGCAATGAAGAAGCTTACCAATAGCTTAAGCACGTAAAGTTCAATGCCTTCCTTCCTTTTATAGTAGGGAATAATAAAGAAAGCAAGGTATAGCGATAAACTAATGGCAATGTATCGAGTCACTTCCACCATTTCAAAATTCCCTAGCAGAAAAAGATAATACAAGCCAAGGGCTGCTGCCCCCAACAAGTATACCAGCATCCTATTTCTTCCCTTCATTACCATCCTCTCGATAAGCACCTGAATACATAGAAAGAGTGGAATACCTAGGGCAAAGACCATGGCCATTCTGACCAAATTCTCATAAATCACACCCCGATGGGAATAATCCAAATGATTCATATAGATCAGTACTGCTACTGTCAGCGCCGCCATTATAAGAGCAATCGGAAACCTTCTCAGGCCCTCTCCCAGCCTTGCCCTTAAGGTTTTAAACAATGCCAAGACTTTCATATTATCGCCTCAATTCATCATATATTTTCTACTGAATTCTATTGAAAATCTATTGACATTATACCATATACCCACGTTGATAATAGTTAAAAAAATCTTTCGACTACTCTTCTTGGTATTTATTTTTATCCGTGGTACAGAATAATAGGTCGTGGCCTATCATTGGAAAATTTCAAATCATTATTTTCATTTCCCCTAAAATATGTTATAATTAAAAAAAATATCGCTAGGGGTGCCATTGGCTGAGAGGAATTCTCCAACCCTTCGAACCTGTAGGTTAACACCTGCGTAGGGAAGCATTTTCGACGTCTTTAACGTGAAAGGATTTCCTTTCACGTTTTTTTGCATCCAGCGATGAAAGAAAGGATGAACCATATGTTTACAGAACTATTTGAATTAAAACCCGTTACCTGGGGTATTTTAGCCGCGCTTTTAGTAACTGCCGGCCTCTTTTTGTATCTTGGTAAAAACCGAAATAAGACTACCTTTAACACGAAGGTTATTGTCTATGGCAGTCTTTGTATTTCCCTTGCCTTTGTTCTATCCTACATTAAGCTATACCGTTTTCCCCAGGGAGGAAGTATCACCCCTGCCAGTATGCTTCCTATGTTTTTCTTTGCGGTAATCTTCGGACCAATTCCAGGGATTATTGCAGGCTTTGCCTACGGATTCCTGCAATTAATTCAAGATCCCTATGTGGTCCATTGGGCTCAGCTATTTCTTGATTATCCCCTGGCCTTCGGCGCCATGGGTTTAGCTGGCCTTTACCGTAAAAACCTTGCTGTTTCTTGCTTTATCGGAGGCTTCGGCAGATTCCTCATGAGCTTTTTATCGGGGGTGATCTTTTTCGGCCAATATGCACCGGAGGGAATGAATGTGCTCTACTATTCCTTTACCGTTAACGGATTTATTATTGGAACTGATACATTGATTTGTATTGTGGTTGCCCTTATCCCCCAGTTCAATACCATTTTAAAGCAGCTGCAAAGGGAAATTGGGGTTAAAGCTTAATATTACAACTAAACAAAGCGGCTATGCCCCGTCTTGCGGAGCAAGTTGTTGTAGCAGGAAAGTTTATTAAAACTAAAGTAAAGAACGCCACCATCTGGTGGGGTTCTTTTTTTGTAGCAGTTTCTTGTCTAAGTTTATAGAAATTTAAGAATTGAAGGGTTGATTTAGTCAGCCTTGAGGGGTATACTACTATTATATTTCGCACAGAAAATATTTCAGCACAAAACAATATGGTTAGTATTTTGTGTATATTAAGGGACAGGAGGGTTAAAAATGCATAGAAAGGAAGGTAGAAAAATATTTTACCTACTTAAAGATATTAATCATTTATTAAAGGATAGTATGCGAAATACCTTTGACAAAACTGGCTTTACAGCACCTCAAATCATGGTATTGGCTACCCTTGGCAAAAACGGCCCCATGAAGATCAGTGAGCTGGGTGAAGCCCTGGGTCTCTCCAATAGCACCATATCTGGTATAGTCGATAGGCTTGAAAAGAATAACCATGTGGTTCGGACCAGAAGCAAGGAGGATCGCAGAGTTGTTCACGTATCCATTAACAGGGAGTCGGAAAAAATGATGCATGCGGCCTTCCATGAAAGGTTAGAGGAAAAGCTGGGACAAAAGCTTTTAGGGGCAACTCAGGAGGAATTGGAGGCAATCATCAAGGGACTAGAAGCCCTTAAGGGTCTCTTTAAAAACAATTAAATGGTATAACTTACAGGAGAGGATGTTCATGCTTAAATTATTTAAACATTTAAAGCCCTATAGGGCTCAGGTGGCAGCGGTTTTAACCTTGGTGCTGCTTCAATCCATTGCGGAGTTATTCTTGCCAACCCTTATGGCAGACATCGTAGACACAGGCATTGTAACAGGCAATACAGCCTACATTTTACGGGTAGGCAGTATGATGCTGCTGGTGGCTGCCGGGGGAGTTTTCTGCGCCATTTGGGGAAGCTACCTTTCTTCAAGGGTGGCTACAGGCTATGGAAAAGACCTTCGTTACAGGGTCTTCTCAAAGGTAGAAGGCTTTTCATTGCATGAGTTTGATAAAATTGGAACTGCCACCCTATTAACGAGAACAACCAATGACATTAATCAGGTGCAGCAGGTATTAATCGTTATGCTACGGATGATGATCAGTGCCCCCATGATGTGTATTGGGGGAATTATTATGGCTGTGTCAAGGGATCAATCCCTTTCCTTAATCATCCTGTTCGTTCTCCCGCTGCTGGCAGGCACCATTGGTCTTGTGGCAGCCAAGGGAATCCCCCTATTTAAGGCAATGCAGGTGAAGCTTGACAAATTAAATTTAGTACTTCGGGAAAACCTTACAGGCATCCGGGTGATCAGAGCCTTTAATCAAACAGATCACGAAAAGGAACGATTTAATGACGCTAATTTAGATTTGACCAATACTGCCATTCGAGTAAATAAGATTATGGCTGTCATGATGCCCGCTATGATGATTATTATGAATTTTACCTCGGTGGCTGTCATTTGGTTTGGGGGAATTCGTATTAATGAAGGGAATATGCAGGTTGGAGATCTAATGGCCTTTGTACAATATGTGATGCAGATTATGTTTTCCCTTATTATGGTTTCCATGATGTTTGTTTTAATTCCTAGGGCTCAAGCCTCTGCTCTACGGATTAACCAGGTGCTGGAGACAGAAACAGAGATTAAAGATCCCTCTAAGCCACGATTAGAACAAAGCCTCAAGGGATTTGTAGAATTTAAAGGGGTTACCTTCAGTTATCCCGGCGCAGAGCAGCCTGCCCTCAAGGATATTACCTTTAGTGCAGGGCCCGGGGAGGTAACAGCCATTATTGGAGGAACCGGCTCTGGAAAGTCTACCTTAATCAATTTGATACCACGATTTTACGATATCAGTCAGGGCAGCATTTTCGTGGATGGAATTGACGTAAGGGAAATGTCCCAGGAAAATCTACGAAATAAAATAGGTTTTGTACCACAAAAATCCGTACTTTTTAGTGGTACGATTTCAGATAATATTCGATTTGGCAAAAAAGACGCAACCCAGCAGGAGATTGAAGGGGCTGCAACGGTTGCCCAGGCTTCAGACTTCATCAGTGGAATGAAGGAAGGCTACGATTCATTACTGGCCCAGGGGGGTACCAATGTTTCAGGAGGGCAAAAACAGCGGCTTTCCATTGCAAGGGCCCTGGTTAGAAGGCCAGAAATTTATATTTTTGATGATAGCTTTTCAGCCCTTGATTTTAAGACCGATGCCAGGCTAAGGGCCGCCTTGAAAAAAGAAACAAAGGATGCAACGGTCATCATTGTAGCCCAGAGAGTTAGTACGGTTATGGATGCTGACAGAATCATCGTCTTAGATGAAGGAAAAATCCTTGGGATGGGTACCCATAAATCCCTCTTGAATACCTGTGAGGTATATCGTGAAATTGTATCATCCCAGCTGTCTGAGGAGGAATTGGCATGAAGGAAGAACATAAGCGTAAAGTCAACAGGTCCCATAGGGGCCCCATGGGTGGAATGGCCATGGGGAGCCCAGTGGATAAGCCTAAGGATTTTAAAGGCACCATGAGAAGACTTATGGGCTACTTAAAGCCCAGGGGGCTTCAGCTGCTGGCCGTATTAATTATGGCAATTTTAAGTACTGTATTTGGCATCGTTAGTCCTAAGGTAATGGGAATGGCCACCACCAAGCTATTTGAAGGGGTTATGGCAAGAATGCAAAATATCCCTGGGGCGGCGGTGGATTTTGAATACATCAGCAGAATATTAATCATATTAATTGTTTTATATCTGATTAGTGCGTTGTTTCGATACATTCAACAGTTTATTATGGCAGACATTGCACAGAAAACCGTCTATGATATGAGAAAGGATGTTAAGCATAAGCTTACAAAGCTACCCTTACGTTACTTTGATTCCAGAACCCATGGGGAGATTTTAAGCCGGGCCACCAACGATGTGGATAATATCAGCAGTACCCTGCAGCAAAGTCTGACCCAGCTCATCACCTCCCTCGTGACCCTTCTGGGAGTTGTGGTGATGATGCTGACCATCAGTCCGCTGCTAACCCTGGTTACAATTATTATCCTTCCCCTAAGTGCTTTGGTTACCACCTCCATCGCTAAACGGTCCCAGGGATATTTTGCAGCCCAGCAAAGGGCTCTGGGGGAACTAAATGGTCATGTGGAGGAAATGTACACCGGTCATAAAATCATAAAGGTCTTTGGCCGCGAGGAGGAGTCCATCGAGAAATTCAAGACAATTAATGAAAGCCTCTATGAAGCAGGTTGGAAGGCTCAATTTATTTCGGGCATGATTTTTCCCCTTTTAACCTTCGTCAATAACATCGGCTACGTCATCATTTGTGTGGCCGGGGGCGTAATGGTTACAAAACGAAGTATTGAAATTGGTGATATACAGGCCTTTATTCAATATGCCCGCCAATTTACCCAGCCCATTGCCCAAACCGCTAATATTGCCAACATCCTTCAATCCACCGTGGCCTCAGCTGAACGGGTCTTTGAATTGCTTGATGAGGAAGAAGAGGAAGCTGATTCACCAGATGTAAAGGTCATTCCCTTCCCCAGGGGTGAGGTCCACTTTGATGGTGTAAGGTTCGGCTATCAGGCTGATGAAACCCTGATTGAAGATATGAATATCGATGTCAAACCGGGGCAGACCATCGCCATCGTTGGCCCTACGGGGGCTGGAAAGACTACGCTGGTCAATTTGCTAATGCGATTCTATGAAATTGATGGGGGAAAAATCACCGTGGACGGAATTGATATTAGAGATATGAAGCGTCAGGATCTTCGTCATATCTTTGGCATGGTGCTGCAGGATACCTGGCTGTTTAACGGTACCATAGAAGACAACATTGCCTATGGCCGAAAAGGAGCAGGCCATAAGGAAATTATCAATGCTGCCAAGGCAGCCCAGGCTGACTACTTTATTAGAACCCTGCCTGACGGATACAATACGGTCTTAAACGAAGAGGCCTCAAATATTTCCCAGGGACAAAAGCAGTTAATTACCATTGCCCGCGCCATTCTGGCAGATCCGGCAATTTTGATACTTGATGAGGCCACAAGCAGCGTTGATACTAGAACAGAAATCTATATACAAAAAGCCATGACAGCCCTCATGAAGGGAAGAACCAGCTTTGTCATTGCCCATAGGCTATCCACCATCAAAGGGGCTGACCTAATATTGGTGATGAACAACGGAAGTGTGATTGAAAAAGGAACCCATCTGCAGCTAATGGAGCAAAAGGGCTTCTATGCTGACCTATATAACAGCCAATTCACCAGCGGCTATACCACAGAAGCTATGTAATAACAACTTAACAAGCCAGTCTAACATCGATAAAATGTTAGACTGGCTTTTATATTGTAGTTTATCTTTTAATTTCTTTAAAGGCAACCTTGGGCTGATTACAGGTGGGACATCGCCAATCCTCTGGAAGTTCTTCAAATCTGGTATTCTTTTGAATTTCATGGGTCCAGTCTCCTCTTTCCGGTTTGTAGATATAGCTGCAATGGCTGCACTGATAGTGACTCATCTAATCCCTCCATTCTTAACTCGTTTTAACTAAAACATTTTTGTTTCAATGAAATTTACTCTTCTATGAATGAAAAGCTAATCCCTGCAAAAACTATGAAAAAAATGTGAGGTGTTATTGATGCATACCATGTGGAAAGGAAGTATAAGCTTTGGCCTTGTCAGTATCCCCGTAAAGCTCCACTCAGCCACTGAAGACAAGGATGTTAAGCTTCGACAGCTTCATAAAAAATGTAAAACCCCCATTCGCTATAAAAAAACCTGTGAGCATTGTCAAGAGGAGGTAAAGCCCGAGGACATTGTCATGGCCTTTGAATATGCTCCAGATAAATTTGTTGAACTGACCCAGGAGGAATTGGAGCAGCTGAAAAAGGAGCAAGAGGCAAAGGCCGTGGATATTATTAACTTTATCAAGCTAGAAGAAATTGACCCGATTTATTTTGACCGCACCTATTACCTTAGCCCAGGGGACGGTGGCGTAAAAGCCTACAGCCTTCTCAGAACCTCCCTTACCAAGACAGGCAAAATCGGCCTGGCAAAAATTATGATCCGGTCTAAAGAGCGACTTGCGGCTATACGCCCCTATGAACAGGTGCTAATCATGGAAACCCTCCATTATCCCGATGAAGTGCGGGCCCTTGGGGAGGTTCCCAATATTCCAGAAAAAATAGAGCTGTCTCCCAAGGAGCTGGATACCGCTGCCCTTCTGATTGATCAATTGACAGAGGAATTTAACCCGGATCAGTATACCGATGAGTACAGAACAGCCCTAATGGAATTAATTCAGGAAAAGCTGGAAAATGAAAAGGGCGTCGAGGCAATGAAGACCGATAATGTCATTGATTTAATGAAGGCCCTGGAGGAAAGTATTCAAAAGACCAAGCCTAAAAAGTCTTCTCGTAAAAAGACCTCTAACAGTCGAAAAAAGGCTTAACCCATGTTCTTTCCCCTTATGCTCCTTGAAACGGCCCCTAGCCCCTTTTCTTCATCAGATTATATTTTTGAAAGGAAATATGACGGCATTCGTCTTGAATATTCTAATATAGATGAGCCAAAGCTCTATACCAGAAATCAATCCCTGGTCAATAGACAATTTCCTGAGCTGCTTTTTCCCTTTGATGAGTCAATCATATTGGATGGAGAGGTTGTATCCATGGACTCCAAAGAAAATGAAGACTTTGAGAAAATCATTCGTCGTTTTTTTATGAAAAACCAGGCTAAGATTCTTCAACAGGCCAAGGCATCTCCGGTCACCTACCTGATCTTTGATATTTTATATTATCAAGGAAACGATTTGAGAAATGTCCCTTTGATTGAAAGAAAGGAGATCCTTTCAAAGCTTCAGCTGCCCTATGCTAATATCCTTGTAGTTCCCTTCGTTGAAGTCGATGGATTGGCCTTCTTTGATGATTTAAAACGTAACCATCGGGAAGGAATGGTGGCTAAGAAAAAGAATTCTCTTTACCTGGGCAAGCGTTCCAACAATTGGCTAAAAGTTATTCACTGGGTTGAGACAGAGGCAATCATCAGCGGCTATCAAAAAAAAGATAAGGCCCTCCTATGCACCCATCTGGACGGAAGCCCCCTGGGAATAATCCAGAAGGGAATGAGTTCAAACCAGCGACAGGCCTTTTTTACCATAGCAGAAAAGATTTTTCTGAAGGAGGATAGCGATTTTGTCTATCTGCAACCTGTCATAAAATGCAAACTAAAGGGCCGAGGCTTTGTCAGCAGCGGAGCCTTACGCTCTGCAAGCTTTGTAGACTTTATTTTATAAATCTTCAACTATTCAGCATGATTTTAAGAAGGGAGTAAACCAATGGAAAAGCAAAAGGAAAGATACACAGTTATGATAGAAGGACAAGGGGTGGATGTCACCCACCCAAACAAGCAAATTTGGCCTCATGTTCAAAAGCTTGCCTATCTTCAATATTTAATTGAGATTTCTCCCCATTTACTGCCCTTCTTAGAAAACAGGGCCTTGACGACAATCCGTTACCCCCACGGTGTTACAGGAGAATCCTTTTACCAAAAAAGCTGTCCTAGCTATGCCCCAGATTTTGTGGAAACCTATCTAATGGATGACATTGATTACATTGTCTGCTCCAGCCTGCCCACCCTGGTATGGCTGGGGAATCAGGGAGCCATAGACCTCCATGTACCCTTTAATACCATTGACTCATCCATGCCTTCAGAAATTGTATTTGATCTAGATCCCCCCTCCAGGAATGATTTTAACCTTGCTATAGAGGCAGCCCTGATTTTAAAAGAGGTCTTTGATCGATTAAAACTAATCTCCTTTATTAAGACCTCGGGAAACAAAGGCTTGCAGCTCTATATTCCCTTACCGGACGATCAATTTACCTATGATGAAACACGGGCCTTTACAAGCTTTGCCGCCCAATATGTAACAAGTCTTGAGCCCCGTTGGTTCACTACAGAGCGAATGAAGAAAAAAAGAGGTAATCGCCTGTATGTGGACTATTTACAGCATGCAGTGGGAAAAACCATTATTGCTCCCTATTCCCTTCGTGGAAACAACGAAGCCCTGGTGGCAACTCCCCTCTTTTGGGATGAGGTAACAAGGGACCTGCGGCCTGAAGAATTTCCAATGGAGTCAATTTTGCAGCGAATCAAAGAACGGGGCTGCCCCTTTGCATCCTATGAAAAAAGCAAGCAGGAGCAGAATTTTGCTTCAGTCCTTGGTCAATTAGATAAAGTAAGCAACGGAAAACAGTAAGGGGGAGAAGATAATCAAAATTTACCAAGACAATTGACGTAGAGCAGTCAGATGTGATATATTATTTATTGAAAAACAAAGCCACGAAGGCTTAGGATAATGAAACTAATTAATGAAAATGAAACCACGAAGGGATGCTATTAGAAAATAGCCCTTTTTGTGGTTTTTTATTTTGTTCTTAAACTAATGAGGGGGATTTTTATGCAAAACAAATCAGTAAGGGAAATTATATTATCGGGGCTTTTTATCGCTTTGGGATTAATTTTGCCCATGATCTTTCACAGCTTTGGATCAGGCTCCACCTTTTTACCCATGCACATTCCGGTTCTCATAGCCGGATTTGTAGTCAGCCTGCCCTTTGCCCTGGCGGTAGGGGCAATTACACCAATCGTAAGCTCATTACTTACAGGTATGCCTCCAGCTTTTCCGGTACTACCCTTTATGGTATTTGAGCTGGCTACCTATGGGGCGATGACAAGCTTCCTGTATCAAAGATGTAGGCTGAATGTTTATGTTTCATTACTTGGCAGTATGATCGCAGGTAGAATTATGTCCTCCATTGTGGTATGGGCCCTGGCTTCCTTCTTTATGGCTAAGCTTCCTGGTCCCCTTGTATTTATCACAGGGGCAATTACCCAGGGGATACCGGGGATTGTCATACAAATCCTGTTTGTTCCCGCAATCGTTTTTGTGCTACAAAAAAATAATTTTATTAAAAGAGAGGGATTAGCATCATGAATACCCAAAGGGAATTTTTTGATTCCATGGCTGAAAAATGGGATACGGTCTGTCAGCATGATATGAATAGGGTTCAGTATATTATCAGTCTGCTAAATATTGACTGGGGGGCAAGAATACTTGATGTAGGCACAGGAACTGGAGTTTTAATCCCCCTTCTTGCGGAACAGGTAGGTACGGAAGGAAGCATTGTGGCAATCGATGTTTCAGAAAAAATGCTGGAGGTTGCTAGAAGAAAGTACATTCTTAATAATGTTACCTTTGTTTGCGATGATGTTTTTAAAGCTGATTTGCCAGAGGCATCCTTTGACTTTGTTATCTGCTATTCGGTTTTCCCGCACTTTAAAGATAAACAATCAGCCATTAACAATCTCAACAGATACTTGGGAATTGGTGGCAAGCTTGCTATTTGTCACTCCCAAAGCAGAGAAGCAATCAATCGTCTCCATAAAGATGCCTCTTATGCAGTTGCCGAAGATAATTTGCCGTCGCTTACGGTAATTAAAGGGTACTTATCCAATGCAGACTTAAGGATTATCAAGGAAATTGACAATGAAGAAATGTATGTGGTGATTGGAGAGAAATAAATGATTAAAGCCCTAAGGTATTCCTTAGGGCTTTATACCTTATTTTTTTCAATGATTTATCTATTCTTTTTTACGAGTTGAAATATCCACCCAGACAGCCAACAATAGCACTAATCCCCTAACAATTAATCGTTGTGTTGTCCCCACATCAAGGAGCAGCATTCCATTGTTCAGGGTAGTCATTACCAGGGCACCGATGATGGCACCGATAATGGTCCCTTCCCCCCCCAGGGTACTGGTTCCGCCAATAATGGCTGCCGCAATCACATCCAGCTCCATACTTTGCCCTGCTGAGGCTGCTGCCGAACCTACCCTGGCAGTATAGACAATCCCGCCGACAGCTCCTAATATTCCTGATGAGATAAAAATCCAAAGGGTTCTATTTTTAATATCTATTCCTGAAAGCTTTGCAGCCTCTTTGTTCCCACCAATGGCATAGACATGACGCCCAAAGGTGGTTTTTGTCGTTATGAAGGCGTAGCCTCCGCCAATGATCATCAATAAAATAATAGAATAGGGAATGCCTAGATAGAGGGCCATAATTCCAAAAACAGCAGTGATTAATAAAATTACCAAAGCAATCTTTAGTATAAACAAGGAGTTAGGCAATATGTCAAACTGATAATTGATTCTCTCTTTTCGCTTTTTAAGCTCTGACCAGAGATAGGCAGCGATTACTAGAGCCCATATAATTACAGTAGTATCGTGGGGAATGAAATCCCGAGGGGTGCTTTCAAAAAATAGGGTTGGTAAATAACCCTGACCAATTTTATTAAAGGCAGCAGCCGTAGCAATGGTTTCCCCCTTTGTGACGCCCAGCAGAAGCCCATTAAAAATCATCATCCCTGCCAGGGTTACAATAAAGGCGGGTACCTGACGATAGGCCACCCAGTATCCCTGCCACAGACCAATTAAGGCCCCTATCATCAGGGTAATTAGAATGGAAGGGAGAATTCCTATTCCATATCGGGCAGGCAGAATGGCTGCAATGGCCCCCGTTAAGCCCACCACGGCCCCAATAGAAAGGTCTATATGACCTGCCACGATGACTAATACCACACCGCAGGCTAAAATTGCAATGTGAGCCGTCTGCAAAAATAAGGTGGATAGGTTTCTTGGTGTGAAAAATACATCGCTAAAGAGGGAAAATATAATCATAATACTAATCAGCGCAATAAACATGGTATATTGCTTAATATTATTGCGCAAAGACAGCTTGATGATTTCCATCGGATTTTGCTGATTTTTAGTTTTACTGCCCATCTAATTAACCTCCTCAATTGCATCGTAAGGGTTTTGTCCCCCACCGGTTGCATAGTGCATGATTTTTTCTTGATCAGTGGTTTCCCAGTTTAAATTGGCTGTTAATTTTCCCTCGTGCATCACCAGTATTCGGTCACTCATCCCTAATATTTCTGGCAGCTCTGATGAAATCATAATAATACTTACACCCTGTTCCACCAGCTGATTCATAATGTTGTAAATTTCATATTTTGCCCCCACATCAATCCCCCTGGTGGGCTCATCTAATATCAAGATTTTAGGGGCCGCCATCAGCCATTTAGAAATAACTACTTTTTGTTGATTTCCTCCGCTTAAGTTCCTTGTCTTCTGTTCTATGGAGGGAGTCTTTATTTTTAAAGCATCTACATAATAGTTAGACACTTTGATTTCTTCATTTTCATTGATGCCTGATGCTGAGGAAATTTTTTTCAGACTAGGCAGGGTTATATTTTCTTTAATATCCATCATCAGCACCAGTCCGGTTTTCTTTCGATCCTCTGATAAATAGCACAATCCCTTTTCAATCGCATCCCTGGGATTTTTGATAGATACAGATTCTCCATTAATCATCACTTCTCCGGATTTGTTTATTCCATAGGCACCAAATATGCTCATCATCAGCTCCGTACGACCTGATCCCATCAAGCCGGCAACACCTAGTATTTCACCTTTTTTAGCCTGGAAGCTCACATGATCCAATACCTTTCGGTCAGGGAGCTCAGGGTTATAGACAGTCCAATTCCTTATCTCCAAAACAACTTCCCCTGGAGCATGGGGCTTACGAGGAAATAATTGGGTAAGCTCCCTCCCCACCATTCCGGTAATAATCCTATTCTGGCTGACTCTCTCATTATTGGGAAAGGTTTCAATTGTCTTTCCATCCCGAAGGATGGTTATGGTATCTGCAATGGCCTTAACCTCCTTCAGCTTATGGGATATATATATACAGCTGATTCCTTCTTTTTTCAGCTTCCGAATAATATTTAACAGATTCTCACTGTCATCTTCATTCAAAGCAGCTGTGGGCTCGTCTAATATTAATAGACTTACATTTTTTGACAGCGCCTTGGCAATTTCGACTAACTGCTGCTTCCCAATACCTAAATTAAAAATCAACGTGTTAGGATTCTCTAAAAGACCCACTTCCTTTAATAATTTACTTGTATGGACCAATGCCTGATTCCAATTAATGAGACCAAATTTTTGATATTCATTGCCTAAAAAGATATTTTCACAAATACTCATTTGCTTAATCAGGGTCAGCTCTTGATAGATGATTCCCACCCCAGCGGCTTCACTGTCCTTTATATTTTGTGATCGCTGCTCCTTACCATTGATTACAATTGTTCCTTCGTAGCTGCCATGGGGATACACCCCACTTAGTACCTTCATTAATGTAGACTTGCCGGCACCATTTTCCCCGACCAAAGCATGTATTTCTCCCTTTTTTACCTTTAGATTTACATGATCAAGGGCCTTCACCCCGGGAAATTCCTTTACAATATCTCGCATTTCTAAAATATATTCATCCATAGCACAATCCACCTTTCTAAAATAGGAGGAATAACCATAAGCTATTCCTCCTGTGACTAATGATAAAAATAATTACTTTTTATTTTAGATCGGCTTCAGTAATGTATCCGCTATCAACCAATATTTCTTGTAGATTATCTGCTGTAACAACCTTAGGCTCCAGTAATACAGAGGGTACTTCAAAGGCTCCGTTATCTACCTGGCCATTGGGGGAAATCGATTCACCCTTGGCAAGCTTCACTGCAAGGTTAATGGCCTCTTGACCTAGCTCCCGCGTATCCTTAAAGATGGTCATAGACTGGGTTCCTTCTACAATTCGCTTTGCTGCAGATTTTTCAGCATCTTGGCCTGTGATTGGTACCTGTCCTGCTAGGCCCTGGGCTGTTAGGGCTTGAATTGCTCCCCCGGCAGTGCCGTCATTAGGTGCTAAAATGGCATCCACTTCATTGTCATTGGCAGCAAGGGCAGCCTCTACAATTTTCAGGGCATTTTCTGGTACCCAGTTATCCACTGCCTGCTCAGCGATTACTTCAATTTTTCCACTGTCAATCAGTGGTTGAATATACTTCATTGCCCCTTCCTTAAACAACTTTGCATTATTATCTGTTGGGGCTCCTGACATAATGATGTATTTCCCCTCTGGTATCTGCTCTGTAATATATTTACCCTGGAGCTCTCCAACCTTGACATTGTCAAAGGATAAGTAAACATCAAGCTTATCGGTGTTAGTGATCAGGCGGTCATAGGAAATAACCGGTACTCCCTCTTGATTTGCTTTCTCAACTAAGGAAGCTGCTGCTGAGGCATCATGGGGCGCTAAAATCAGCACGTCTATCCCCTGACTCAACAATGCCTCCACCTGGGTAATTTGTTCCTGCATATTGGCATCGGCAACCTTAACCAATAGCTCAATTCCCATTTCTTCTGCCACGGCCTCCATCTTTTCCTTATCCCTTACCCATCTTTCCTCTCTTTGTGTAGGCAAGGAAAGACCTACGGTAATTTTTTCTTCAACCACTTCTCCTCCACTGGTTTCTTCTCCGCTTGGTTTGCTGCCACAGCCTGCCAATAGGCCCATTACCAATATAAAGGCCAATAACAAGGTAACTATTTTACGCTTTTTCATTCCATTTGTCCCCCTTTTGTATTTTATTTTTTGTATTGGCCTTTACCATGGAGTTTATCCATAGGGTAAATTTCCAATACTGCCAGGATTCTAACTAATAGAAACGTTTTCCCAGCCTTACTCCCTATTATACAAGAATATTCTGACAGTAAGACCAGTTTGTTGCTGTAACATTTTATGATATGCTTTCCTATTTTGAGTTCCTCACCCTATAGAACTAATTCATAGTAAAATTTTGCTCATAAAAAAATCCAGTAGCCCTATTCCCACTGGATTCGTTAATAAAAGTATTCTCTTAAGGAAGGTTACGATAAATCTCATCAATCATGTGGAAGCCATCTTTAATAATCGTTTCATCAATATTATCTTTGTCAACAACAATGGGCTCCAGCACATAGTATGGAATATCATAGCTTCCATCGTTAATGGTATATTTAATATTTGATAGGGCATCCCCCTTGGCCAATTGAATAGCGATCCTAGCCGTGGCCTCTGCCAGCTTTTCAATAGGTTTATAGACTGTCATCAGCTGAGTTCCTTCAACAATTCGCTGACAGGCCACCAGGTCTGCATCCTGACCCACCACCATGGTTTTATCTGCCAATCTGTATTGGGACAGGGCTTCAATAATTCCGTCGGCCAGTCCATCATTACCTGCAATCACAGCATCTATTTCATATCCTTTACTAAGGAGCTGGTCTGTAACACTGTAGGCATACTCCTTCATCCAGTTGGGGGCCCATTCCTCTGCAATGATTTGAATGCTTCCCTCCTCAACCCTTTCCTTTAACACCTTATCATAGCCTTCCTTTATCAACCTTGTATTATGGTCACTGGTAGCCCCGTTGACGATTAGAAGATTCCCCTGGGGAAGATGGGGTAAAATAGATTGGGCCATTAGCTCTCCTACCCTAGTATTGTCAAAGGAGACGTATAGATCTACATTAGAGTTTAAAACAAGTCTGTCATAGGAGATCACCTTTACTCCGTTACGTTTGGCCATTTCAACAGCCTCGATGGCTTTATGATGATCATTGGGCACTAAGATCAGCACATCAATATTTTGACTGATTAAGTATTTCACCTGCTTTAGCTGGTCCTGATCATCATTATTTGCATTTTGTACAATGATTTCTCCGCCCAACTCCTTAATTTTAGCCATTAAAATATCTCGATCCTTAATCCACCGCTCTTCTTTCAGGGTGCCCAGTGAAAAACCAACCTTAATTTTCTTCTGCTCAGCCACTAGATTATTGTCCTTTGGATTGGCGCCAATCTCTATGTCAATGGTCTTGATCAATTGAAGGGTAAGCATGATAAAAACGCTTAAAAGCAACAATGTTACGGCAGTTTTAAGGCTTTTTATTTTTTTCATCCCCTCTCACCTCTCCTGAGAAACGACATTATTTCGATATTCTGTAGGGGTTAACCCTGTGGATTTCTTGAAAATCTTACTAAAGTAGTTCGGATCGGTATATCCTACCTCATAACAGATTTCCTTAATATTAAAGGTCTTATCCTTTAAAGTCTCCCTTGCCCTATCAATTCTTAACTCTGTCAAGTAATCAATAAAATTTTTCCCTGTGGATTCCTTAAAAAATCGACTAAAATGATGATAGCTCATATTGATTTTTTTAGCCACATCATCAAGGCTTATATTTTCCCGATAGTTTTCTTCTATATAGGCTATGGCATCTAGAATTAATCCATTAAGATTTTTATTTTTCGTCTCCTGGAGCCTCATTAACAGGTTTTTTAAATAATTTACATAGATAAGCTGTAGACTGCTGCTATCCCTTGCTTCTAAGAGCTGAAACAAATAATCAATTTCAGGGTTTTCTCCTTCATTCATCTCTAGGGGGATCACCCTCTGGATCAGCATAAAAAGCTCAATGAGCTTTAATTTTGTCATTTGAAAATTTTCTCCACAACATATGTGGCCCTGGAAAATATCGTAAAAGGCTTCCAGGGCTTCCTTTACGTCACCCTGTAAAATCCGCTCTAGTAATATCCTTTCCCCATCACTGGGATAATGAATCTGTAATGAAGGGGCCATATCCTCAAAATGGGCTACCTTATCCTTATGATAGGCCGAGGCAGCCCTGTAGGCCTCTTGATATGATCTAGCTAAATGTTCTATGGGATAAGCTCTTCCTATGCCGATTTTATAGGATATGTGTATCTTTTGATTTAATTTAACGACAACGGTCTTAGCCAGGTCAGCAGCTTTATTTTTGATTTCTGAATCGGCGACCTTATCTACCGGAATATAGGCCACAATTCGGTCTAGCAGCGGCGGCCCAATCAAGCAAGGGCCTAGATTTTTTAACTGCATCGTAAATAAATCAAAGAGCTGCTGCTTCATCAGACTATTTTGCAACCCCTCTTCCCTACTGTTTCCCGCTGTTGAATCTACCAGGGCCATCATCACATACCCACTACCTAAATCCATTCCAAAGATTTCTTCATAAAAGGGAAGGTTATCCTGGGTACAATCATTAAATAATTGAGAAGAGATGAACTGTCCTTCCATATGGGGAATGATGATATTTATTTTTTCCATTAAAATCATCTCTCTTTTCACAGCTTCTCGTCTTGTTTCAATTATTTCACAAATCTCATGGATGATTTTAATTAGTTTATTTTTATTAAGGGGCTTGAGAAGATATTCCTGAACCCCCAATTTAACAGCCTCCTTCGCATACTGAAAGTATTCATAGGCACTAATAATCACAAAAATTGCATCGTGATTGGAGGCTTTAATATGGCGAATTGCCTCTATTCCATTGATGCCTGGAATATGAATATCCATTAATATGATATCGGGCTTTAGGCTCAAGGCCTTTTCAATGGCTTCTCTTCCTGACCTGGCTGTCCCCACAATTTCTACATCGGGAATATGCTTTTCAATTATAAATCGAATTGACTCAATCACAATGTATTCATCGTCAACGATCAATAGCTTAATCATTTGATACTCCCTCCTTCATAGGGTAATTTGAGGGTTACTCTTGTTCCCTGGTCTGGCTTGCTCTTTATTTCAATTACATCTTGTACCGCTTCAATATTATAAAATAGTCTCAGTCGATCAACCACATTATGAATACCAATTCCGCTGGCATGCTTCATAACCCCTTGATCCTCATGGGCTAGCATAAGGGATTCTATTTTATCCGGTGCCATACCAATGCCATTATCCCTTACTGTTACGAAAATACGACCGTCCATCTCCCCGGCCTTTACTTGTATTTCTCCCGTCCGTTCCAGATTCTCTAACCCATGGATAAAGGCATTTTCTACTATGGGCTGAATAATTGTACAGGGTACCTTTACCCCTAGGAGATGTCGGGGAATATCTATCTTAAATTCTATTTTATCGCCAAATCTAGTCTTTAGAATGTACATATAATTTTTAACATAATTGACTTCATCCCTTAGGCTTACAGGCTCGTCCAGTCTTCTCAAATTATATCGAAACAACTGAGCAATATTCTCAATAAACTCTGAGGCTCGATCTGCCCCTTCCATCATAGCCAATTGGCCTGCAGCATTGAAGGTATTAAACAGAAAATGAGGGTTAATTTGGGATTGAAGAGCCTTTAGCTCTGCATCCCTAAGGAGACTTTTCATCTTGAGGTTTTCCATTTCCTGCTCCTTTAAGCGATTTTCTACCTCTGCCTGATTTTTTATATCGTCAATATGGCTTTTGATATTCACCACCATTTTATCAAAGGCCTTTGCTAAAATGCTGATTTCATCGTCTGTATGAATCGTAAGGGGCTTAATGCTAAAATCACCCTGGGAAATTTTTTCTGCCGAATGGGCCAGCTCAATAATTGGTTTTGTGAGCCGATAGGTAAAGATAATCGCAAGTGCAATATTAAATGCAACAGCAATCCCAATAATGACTACATTAGTGTAGCTTACTAAGGTCATATTTTTAGTAATGGCCCCATATTGATTTGAGCCCTCCTGTAATTTATTATTCAATAGCTGATTAATATAGCGTTTTACATATTCACTTATTTCATAGGAACGGGTAAAATGGGCATTGTACTCATTACTAATTCTTCCTCGCTTGGCCTTGACTGCATGATCTGCCTCCAGTAATAGATCATCGATTAAATAGCCTATGTCTTTCATCATCAGCTCATTAATATCATAGGAGGCTTCCCGGGAAATATTATCTGTTTTTTGGGCTAATGTGTCATAGACTGTATAATAGTTTAAAAGGGCATTGGAGGATTTTGTCGTCAGATATTTTTCCACCTCTGTCATCAATAGATCTACGTCATGATTCAAGTCATTTAAATAGACATAATCTGAGATAATGGTTTTAAGCCTGTTCAGTACCAACTTGGCATTATAATAGGAAAACACGCTGGTTAGGCCAAGAATTAATGTAATCACCAGGTAGTACAATATTAGTTTTTTTCTGATTCCTGAAAAATGGAATAGGCTCTTTTTCATATTCATTCACCGACTGCTCCCTTAGACTATTGCTGATTAGACTCTTCCCTCTGGTTTTCGTATTGATCAATATTTTTGCCAGTGATTACCTGAACCCCTGTATCAATAAAAGTAGAAACATTGTTATTTTCCTTTATGCCTATTAGTGCCTTTATCCCCTCATAGCCCATCTGGTAAGGATTACTGATTACAGTGCCATAGACAATATCCATTGTAATATATCTCAAGATATTTTCCAGGTCTCCATATCCTACCAGGGCAATGCTGCCAACCTTGTTTCTATCTACTATAATTTGTGCTGCCCCCAAGGTATCAACGGAACTGGTGGTTAAAATGGCATCCACCTCCGGTTGACTGTTAATAATGTTCTGGGTGATCTCCTCAGCGCTTAAAATCCCCATCTGTGATGTATATACCTCTACCACCTGCATATCGGGATAGTCCTTGATTGCACTGAGAAAACCATTAATTCTAAGATTATGACTGGCGGTATCCAGATCTAGATCACTGTTTACAATGATGGCAACCTTTGCCTTGCCCTCGGTGGCTTCGATCATGAGCTGCCCTGCCTCTTTCCCCAGAAGAAAGCTGTTGGTACCAATAAAAGCATTCCGATTGCTATTTTTATTGTCATTTTCCATGGTTACAATGGGGATTCCCTCTTGATAGCCCCGGTTAATCAGCTCCGTTGAATCAACTCCATTAGAGATGTGGGTAATGATTCCATCGACCCGGGCCCCAATGGCAATATCAAGATATTTCAACTCCTCCTCAGGATTATTAAACCTAGGTGAATTAAACTCAACGACCACATTGTAAGCAGCCGCAGCATCTTCTACTCCCCGTCTAATCTCCTTCCAATAGGGATCTACGGAGTTTTGCCCTACAAAATAAAAATGGTAACGAGGCTTCTCAGATAAAAAAGGCTTTTCCTCCCTTTGAAGCCGATATAAAAATACACTGTTGATCGTAATTAATATCAGCAATATCGTAATGACATTGCTACGGATAAACAAGATCAGTTTTTTCATAAACTTACTCCTTCTGGGATTTAAAATTGAAGCCTGCTTACTACCCAGTATTCGATAATTTTTATCAAGTTCCTTCAAAAAAAACAGACACCGTTTTCATTTTATCGATGTCTGGGCCTTACGATTAAAATAATATTAGCTAAATGACGGGCTTTACTAAGTAAACTGTATCCTGCTTTTTCGTCTATTGCTTTCAATGGCAAGCTCAATGATTCGTATTACATTCCGGGCCTCCTGGGGCTTTACGACCAGAGACTCTCTTCCTCGAACGGCTTCATAAATATTAGAATAATAGGCCTCATAATTCCCCGGTCGACTTTCCACTTGACCTCTGAAATGGACTCCCTTTATTTCAGTATTGAGAATTCCCCAGATTTCCTTAGGCTCGATTCCCCAGGGATTTAGGGTTTTAGGTGTCAACCCCTCCTTCAGCGCCGCCTCCTGAACATCCATGCCATACTTAACGAAGGAACCCATATCCCCCAGGAGAATAAATCTAGGAAGGGGTTCCCGTACCAGGCATCCTGCCTTTAAGGTCACCTTCAGACTCGGATAATAGAAAATAAGTTCAAAATGATCATCAACTTTCGCCCCGGCCCTTTGGATTCCCAGGTCTGCCGATATCTCCTGGGGGAGCCCAAAGAGGGTAAGGGCCTGGTCAATTAGGTGGCTGCCCAAATCATATAATATCCCTGAGCCTGGCCTGTTTTCTTCTCGCCAGGCATTTCCCTTTAATTTATTCCTAAAGCGATCAAAATGAGCTTCATATTCCACTAAATTTCCTAACAGCTGACCCTCTATCACTCTCTTGACCGTTAAAAAATCGCTGTCCCATCTTCTGTTATGATAAACAGATAATATTTTCTGCTGCTCCCTAGCCAGATCAATTAGCTCATCTGCTTCCTGGGTTGTGATAGTGAAGGGCTTTTCCACTACCACATGTTTGTTCGCCAGCAGCGCCTTCTTAGCTAGCTCCCCATGGAAGGTGTTGGGCGTCGCTATGATCACAAGCTCAATTTCTTCATCGGCCAAAAGGGTATCTGCATCAGAAACAATCTTTGTATAGGGATATGTATTATGAATCCATTGAACTGCATTCTGGTTTCTCGTCACAATTGCAGTAAGCTCAAGCTGTGTAATACTATCCACCATCGGAGCATGAAACACCTTACCAGCCAATCCAAATCCTATCATACCAACCTTCAGTACCTTTTCCATAGTATGCTCCTCTCCTTTCCCCTTCCCTATTAGCGTAATTAACGGACAAATGGAGTACCATATTGATTGCTATGGACCTTTTCATATTTTAATTCTTCTTCTGAATGGGGCCTTTTTGATTCCTTTCCATAGCCAAGGGAGATGATTGCCACCACCTGTTTATTGGCTGGAATTTCTAGAAGCTCCTGTACAACCTCCCCTGCGGCTTTTCCTTCCTTGTTCTGTCTTTCTCTGATCTGGACCCAACAGGAACCTAATCCCATGGATTCAGCCGTCAATTGGATAATGGCAGCTGCGATGGAAGCATCCTCCACCCAGACATCAGTCACGGCTGAATCACCTAATACAACAATTCCAAGGGCTGCACCCTTTAAAAAGCTGCCCCCATGGGATTTAGCCTGGGATAAGGCTTCTAACAGCTCTGGGTTGTCAACAACGATAAAGTCCCAAGCATGTAGATTTTTTGAGGTGGGGGACAACAGGGCTGCCTTTACAAGCAGTTGAACCTGTTCCTCTGTCAGTTTTATGTCCTCATAGGTCCTAATACTTCTTCTCTTCTTTAATATTTCCAGCATATGATTACCTCCTAGAATAGAATTAGTTTAATTTTATCCATTATACCAAATTTATCTAATTACAGTAAATCCTATTAACAGAATCGAACTGATCTATTTCTGATTGTGAACTGTGCATTTAGGCCTAAGATTGTCTAGTACCCATCGCAATTAAATTTTAGGTTATCCCTGGTTAAATTCCCTATAGCTGCGTTGGGAACAAAAATTCAGTAAAATCTGCACCCTTCGGAGTATTCAGACACACCCTAGTAAAATTACTTCAAATACCCTTTACTGTATGGAAAAACCTGCCTCCCTGGTATATAATGATTACAGAATCTTACAATATGCTTCCATTATTAATTTATAGGATGTGAAAAAGTGGTTGATATAATTAAGGAAATGAAAACCCTTATGATCCTAATGGAAAAGGATATTCTCAAGCTAAGGGAATATATTTTCATTCGATTTCCTATGTACCATGGGGATAAGCAGAAGGAAATTCTGGAAAATACCATTAATCAGATCATTAATCAGCATCTGTCAAGGATACCTGCTGTTTATCGTGTCCGTATTTTAAAGTCTATGGAGGAAAAATGTCCCCTATCGGATCGAGGAGACATCTTATTCTATGATGTGTTAGAGGCGGCCCTAGACCTTGATATTCAGGAGAAAGAATTTACCCAATCCCTATGTAAATGGCTTGAAGGTCATGTACAGTATTCCGTAGACAGTAACCTAATCTCTCAGCTTCAAAGAGAAATGATATCCTTGAAGGCTGCCCAGCAATGGTTAACCCAGGATCCTACCGCAGGCCCAAGGGAACCATCCAAGGAAGACCGCTTCTTTCCTGAGGCCCTAAGGGCCAAGTTAAAGTTTGCTACCATCATATTACTTGCATTATTTATCTTTTTCATTAATCATTTATATGTTCAATTATGGGCCAAACCCCTGGAGTCTTCACCAGTGACCTTTCAAGCCGTTGAAAGACCTTTGCTACCCCATGACTTTCATCATCGTGAGATCGATGAAGAAAAGCTAAAGTCCTATTTACATAGCCGTAACTCATTCTTAGCTCAGGAACCCTACTTTTCTGCCATCATGACCACTGCTGAAGAATTTGAGCTTAATCCCCTCGTATTATTTGCCATCACCGGCCACGAGCAGGGATTCGTACCAAAGGATCATCCGGATGCTAAGGAAATAGCCAATAATCCCTTTAATGTCTTCAACAGCTGGCAGAAGTACAATACAGATATTAATGATTCCACCGCCATCGCTGCCAGAACTGTTATTAATCTGGCTAAGGATTACCCTGAAGATATGGACCCCTTTCAATGGGTCAACCGAAAATATGCCGAGGATAAAAATTGGTGGAAGGGAGTTCGCTCCATCTTTAATCGTCTTGAAAAGGAGGTAGAATCATGATTCTACCTCAACTTACTTTTTATTTCCTCTACAAGCTTCTTGTGGCTTTCATTTCCCAATATTTCAATGGAATTTTGGGGCTCCCTTTTTTCTTCCCACAGACCCCTGTCATATTTCACAGAAAGAATCCGCTCCACCGATTCCTCCAATCGTTCCTCGGTTATCCTGCCTTCCTGGACGGCCTTTAGCAGGGCCCCATGGGCATCCTCCAGGGATTCAGGCATTAATAGAACATCAGCCCCTGACTCAAAGGCCATTACCGCCGCTTCTCCGGAGGTCCAATGACGAGAAATTGCTCCCATTTCCAGGGCATCGGTAAAAATCAGCTTTTTATGACCCAGTTCTTGCCGTAATAGCCCCATCAGCTCCTTAGAAAGGGTAGCAGGCAAGTCTGACCCGGTAGCCTGGGGAGCCTGGATGTGGGCAGTCATCACCCCATCGGCCCCTGCTTTTATTCCTGCCTTGAAGGGAATTAATTCCTGCTGTCTTAGGCGGGATAAATCATGCTCGACCTTTACTGACCCCTTATGGGTATCCTGGGCTGTATCCCCATGACCAGGGTAGTGTTTGACTACAGCACTGATATTTTCCTCCTGCAGGCCCCTTACCATCTCTGCCACCATCTCTGCCACTTCCTGGGCATCCTGACCAAAGGCCCGTTTACCAATGACGGGATTTTTAGGATTCGTATTGATATCAGCCACGGGGGCAAAATCCATTGTAAAGCCCAGGGCTGCCAATTCCTTACCTAGTATTCTCCCCACTCCATAGGCATATTGGGAATCTTTAGTTTTCCCGATGGCATCATTTCCCGGGAGCTTGGTTGCAGGTATTTTGCCACTGCTGTGGAGTCGGCTGACAGGCCCCCCCTCTTCATCAATACCAATAAATAAAGGAATGTGACTGGTTTCTTGGAGGGATTTGATAAGCCCTTGGGTTTGCTCTACGGTGTCGATGTTTTCTGAAAACAAAATGACTCCCCCTACAGGATAGATTGCCAAAGTGTCGATGGTCTTCTGATCTAGCCTGTGGAGGGGTTGATTCAGTTGATTATTTCTAAAGGCAACCATTAAAACCTGGGCCACCTTTTCCTCAAGTGTCATATTTTTCAGTATCCCGTTGATTTTTTCCTGTTTTTGATTTACCTCTCTAGGGGATTCTTCTTCTACCGGGGCTGCTTCCCCATACTGTTCCTCCTGGATAGTATCGGGGGCTTCATTTGGATTTAACGATGGATCTGTAACGCAGCCTATCAATAAGATAACGCTTAAGCTTATCAGTATCAAAAATCTTACTATTTTCATAAAAAATTCTTCCCTTTCCTGTTGTCCCCCTTATTATATCAAATTAGATAGCTTGCATACAGACTAGTACCCCATTTATAAAAAACCAGCCATCTCCATGGAGTGCCCCCATGGGATGCTGGTTTTTTATTAGGCGGGAAGGTCTACCAATACAATCTCACCCTGCCTTAAGGATTCTGCCACATTAATTATTCTTTGATTGGCGGAGCCCACAAACCGTAATTCAGGTCTTCTATTATGGGCCTCATATTTTCCATCAATTAAAATATCAGTGTTTTCCAACAGCCTCCCCCAGCCCTGCCGCTGATTCTGCTGTCGTAAAAGCACTTCATATCGGTAGCCTGTATAGGTAACCACATTTAACCCCAAGGATTTCACCGCCTTGGCAAGGGCCCCAAAGCCAGGGGCCTGCTCAAAGGGGTCTCCCCCGCTTAAGGTAACCCCATCCAACAGAGGATTTTGCTTCACCCTTTGAATCAGATCTTCTATGGTAACCCCAAGCCCTCCTGTAAAGGAATGGGTTTGGGGGTTGTGGCAGCCTTGACATTGGTGTCTGCAGCCCTGGGCAAAGACCACCAGCCTGATGCCTGGTCCATCGACAATGGACTCATTGGTAATTCCTGCAATTCTCAGCTCCATACTTCTTCCCTCTTTCAAAGGACACCGCTACAAATGCTTTACACGATCCTTTTCTTCAGCCTTTTTCGCATCATTGAACCTATCCAGGGTTCCTACCAGGTAGCCTGTAATTCGCCTGATTCGATCAAATTTTACATGCTCTTCCCTTCGACCGCATTGGGGGCAAATATCTTTAATAATACCTGTATAACCACAGATGGGGTCCCGATCCACGGGATGATTAATTGATCCATAGCCAATGCCCATCTCCTTCATGGTTCTAATGATTTTTTCAAAGGCCTCTAGATTATTGGCTGGACTGCCGTCTAGCTCAATGTAGGTAATGTGTCCAGCATTGGTCAAGTTATGGTAGGGTGCCTCAATTCTAATTTTATCATAGGCGTTAATTTTATGGTAAACTGGCACGTGGAAGCTGTTGGTATAATATTCACGATCGGTTACTCCTTTAATTTTTCCAAATAGCTCCCTGTCCATCTTTACAAATCTTCCTGCGGTTCCCTCGGCAGGGGTAGCGATCAAGGTAAAATTCATACCATATTTGTCACTGACCAAATCCATTTTATTTCTCATATGACCAATGATTTCGAGCCCTAGTTTTTGAGAAGCCTCTGAGGCTCCATGATGCTCTCCCCTTAGGGCTGTCAGACATTCCGCCAGTCCAATGAAGCCCAGGGTCAGGGTACCATGCTTAATTACCTCTCGAACTTCATCCTCGGCTCCAAGCTGATCTGCCCCAAGCCAAACCCCTTCTCCCATTAAGAATGGGTAGTTCTTTACTTTTTTATTTGCTTGTATTTCAAACCTTTCCAGCAGCTGATCGACCACTGAATCAATCATTTTATCCAGTTTGCTATAGAATAGCTCCTGATCCCGATTACAGTTGAGGGCAAGCCTTGGTAAATTAATGGTAGTAAAGCTCAAATTCCCTCGACCAAAGGCAATTTCCTTTGTGGGATCATGGTGATTTCCCATTACCCTAGTTCTGCAACCCATATAGGCAACCTCGGTTTCGGGCTGACCCTCCCGATAGTATTTCAGGTTAAAGGGGGCATCAATAAAGGAAAAGTTCGGGAATAGACGCTTGGCACTGACCTTACAGGCCAGCTTAAACAAATCGTAATTATCATCCTCGGGATTATAGTTAATGCCTTCCTTTACTCGGTAAATTTGAATAGGAAAAATAGCAGTTTCTCCACTACCAAGGCCTGCCTCTGTGGCCAAAAGTAGATTTTTAACCACCAATCTACCCTCAGGAGACCGATCTAGTCCATAATTAATGGAGCTGAAGGGTACCTGGGAGCCGGCACGACTATGCATTGTATTTAGATTGTGTATAAAGGCCTCCATTGCTTGATAGGTCTTTTTTTCTGTCTGAACAAGGGCATTTTTAAGAACAAAGCTCTGTATCTTATCAATAATCTTATCGTCAGAAATATAGCGACTTAGCCATTCTCTTTCATAATTCTGATATTGATTGTTATTAGCCAGACAGGGAGTTACTCCCTTCTCTGCCTTTATGGCACCCATTATTTCATCTGCAATTGCATCGGAAGCCTCAAGGGAAGTCAGTAATTCAAGGGCTCTTTTTAAATTGAGCTTATATTCCTTAACATAGGTTTTGGCAACCCCAGGGGCCATTCCATAGTCAAAGTTTGGAATACTTTGCCCTCCATGCTGATCATTTTGGTTAGACTGAATGGCGATACAGGCCAAGGCTGAGTAGCTGATTATATCATTGGGAGTTCTTAAGGAGCCGTGACCGGTGTTGAAACCGTCCTGAAACAGTTTATCAATATCAATTTGACAGCAGGTGGTGGTCAAGGTTAGGAAGTCCAAATCATGGATATGAATATCCCCTTCCTTGTGAAGCTTTGAATGGGCTGGATTTAAAACATACATTTCATAAAAGTGCTTGGCACTTTCTGTTCCATATTTTAGCATGGTGCCCATGGCCGTATCCCCATTGACATTGGCATTTTCCCGTTTTAAATCATTATCCTTGGCCTCCTTAAAGGTAATTTCCTCCATTACCTTCATCAGCCTGGTATTCATCTCTCTAATTCTCGTTCGTTCCGCCCGATAAAGAATATATTTTTTAGCAATCTGGGCCTTATTGTTTGAAATAAGTACCTGTTCCACCATATCCTGTATCTCCTCTACACTGGGAGCCTGCTCACGATATATCTGTGACAGCTGGTTTACTACCTTATCTGTCAATGCCACGGCATTTTCATAGTTGTTTTCGCCAGCTGATGTACTGGCTTTGTAAATAGCATTGGTAATCTTTTCAATATTAAAGAAAACCTCTCTCCCATCTCTCTTCTTAACCCTTGTGACCATAATCTATCTACCTCCTAGTATGTAATAAATAAAACTCCTTGATAACAAGGAGCGGTACGTAAAATGTTCCACAACATGTGGTTAGTATAATTATAACACACACTACATATTGTGTAAATTCTTTTTTTTGCATTATAAATGGCCTATGGGTAAGGGTAGCTTAAGGAGGTACTGGAGATCCAAACCTAAAATAAAAAAGACTGCTTCTTCCCCTGCTGTTTAGGAAAGGGGCCTGTCTTCCATTATAAGGAAGGTTATTCTCCAGTGGCTCCCAGCTTTCTGGGTATTTGCTAAAAACGAACTTTTCTATGAAATAAAAAAACCTCTCTAGGAATAGAAAGGGTATCATGAAGCATAGCAGTCACACAATAGAAAAACAAGGCTTCTATTGTCTATAATACCTCCTCATCCTCGTGAGTAAACAGCATTGTTGCCATTGGCAGGTCTCCTGACTTAGTCATAACAAACCCTATTCCTTCCCATACATTTGTACAGTGGTTTTATATAGGGCTCTAGACATTACAGTGGCGGGACCGTACCGGAATTTCACCAGCTTCCCTTTTAAGCAATCCTTTAAGATTACACCAATAGCCTTCTTATTCAATTTACCAAATTATATCATGCTGGCCAATTGAAGTCAAGACATCTAATTTCTAAGATTCTCACGCTAACCGTTCCTTAAAAAATGAATAATACTGTTCTGCCTCCTGCTCAATGAGGGGATTTTTTAAGGTAATGAAGTTAAACTCCCGTTCTATGACAAAGTCCCTTAGCTTAATCTCTGCCACCTCTCCCCTTTTAATCTCTTCCAGGGCAGCATCTCGATACATAAAGCTTAAGCCGACTCCCGATTTCACTAAATTTTTTATTACATTAACATTGCCGATTTCAACAACCTTATGAAAGTTATTTAGGGTATAATTCTTATCATATAGCCCCCTTTCCAAGATGGCTCGAGAGCCTGATCCCTTTTCTCTTATTATAATTGTTTCGTTTTTTAAGTCCTCTAAAAATATAGCCTCCTTTGTCATGGGATGATGTAAGGGGGCAATTAAAGTAAAGGGGGCCCGTTTATACAAGCGGGTTGAAAAATCAGCCTTATTAAAAAGTCCCTCCACCAGGGCAAAGCTAATCATTCCCTCTGTAAGCATTTTTAGTACCCGTTCAGTGTTATAGACATACATTGTAATGTCGTATTGTGGGAATTGAGTAATAAAATCTCCCAGTATCGGGGTCAGGGTAAACTCCCCTATGGTCAACGTGGCCCCAAAGGCCAGGGCCTTGCCTCCTTCGGCTTCCTTCTTTAATTTCTTAGCAATAATTTGTTCATTAAGTCTTGTATTTTGAGCGTATTGATAAAAAACCTTCCCTGCCTCGGTAAGTTTCAGCTCCTTATTGGCATATTGAATCAGCCTACAGCCATATTGTCTTTCCAGGGCCTGTATATGCTGTGTGACGGCTGGCTGGGTTAGGCAAAGCTCCTCTGCAGCCCTGGTATAGCTTTTATGCTTCCATAGGGTCAAAAATGAAATTACCTTAACATCCAGCATTTGATTACCTCCATAAATTTAATTTATAAATATATAAGTATTTATAATTAGATTTTATATTTATTCAATGATAAAATCAAGAAGAACTTAAAGAAAGGAGTTGATTACGTGACCTTCATTCGAGAATATTCCCTCGGGATTCTTTTCACAGTCATTCTAGCCCTTCTATCGGTCTATGGCAGTGGACTCATTCCCAATCACCTGATTGGAGCGGGGGTTTTTGCACTTTTAATTGGCATGCTGTTAAATCCCCTGATGGCAGGTCATCAATTATTTCAAAAAGGATTTAATTTTACTTCCAAAAAAATCCTGCGTCTGGCCATTATTCTAATGGGAGCCACACTGAGCTTTACCCAGGTGCTTGAGGTGGGTAAGTATTCACTCATTGTCATGGTCTTTACGCTGTTGTGTGCTTTTGGGGGCGGTTATTTATTTGGCCGGCTTTTCAAAATGGATTGGCGGCTATCGAGCTTGATTTCGGCAGGAACAGGAATCTGTGGTGGCTCTGCCATTGCCGCTCTGGCCCCAGCCATAGATGCTGAGGACAGCTACATTGCCTATGCCATTTCCGCAACCTTTATTTTTGATATTATCATGGTTGTTCTTTTTCCTATTATGGGCAGCTATTTTCAAATGAGCGACCTGGGCTTCGGGCTTTGGACTGGGACAGCAGTAAATGATACCTCCTCTGTGGTGGCAGCTGGCTATGCCTTTTCAGACATTGCAGGAAGCTATGCTGTAATCGTAAAACTAACCAGAACCCTGTCGATTATCCCTGTTGTACTGATATTCTCTTACCTTAACCAACGCCTAAAGGCCAAGTCAGAAAACCAGAGGGCTACAGCGGATAATATTTCAGAGGAAAGAAAGGTGAATCTACAAAAAATCTTTCCCTGGTTTATTCTTCTCTTTCTTGTGGCAGTAGCCCTCAAGAGTACGGGGCTTATTTCACCCAATATCAGCCTAGGGATTTCTGGTGTAAGTAAATTTTTTATGGTGATGTCCCTGGGGGCAATCGGCTTAAAAACGAATTTCAGAAGTCTGGCCAAATCTGGCTTTGCACCTATGGTCCATGGATTTATTATTTCTTCTCTAGTGGTAATTGTATCATTCTTAGTTCAAAGTATGATCGGTCAAATCTAAAAAAAGGGTCCATGGTTGAATATTCCCACGGACCCTTTCTCTTATTGAAATAATTAACCCTCAAGGGACTAAATTTCCAGTGCCCTTTTTCCTTCCTCTTCCATAAATTGGTTGGTATAGAGCCTGTAATAATATCCCCTTTTCTTCAGTAATTGCTGATGGCTTCCTTCCTCGACAATTTTACCCTTTTGAATGACTAATATGCGGTCAGCCGAGCGGATTGTCGATAACCGATGGGCAATAATAAAGCTGGTTCTTCCCTTTAACACCCTTTGAATGGCATTTTGGATAATCTGCTCGGTTTCTGTATCAATGGATGAGGTAGCTTCATCTAAAACGAATATTTTAGGATTTGCCAGCACCGCTCTGGCAAAGGAAATCAGCTGCTTCTGCCCTGTAGATAATAGTCCGCCCCCTTCTCCCACTAGGGCATCATAGCCCTTCTCCAGTCCCATAATAAAGTCATGGGCATTTACTAATTTTGCAGCACGAATAATCTCCATTTCACTGGCCTCTAGCCTTCCGTAGCGAATATTATCCTTGATGGTTCCACTAAAAAGGTGGGGATGTTGTAAAACATAGCCTAGATTAGAATGGAGCCATAGCTGGGATCTTTCTCTGTAGTCAATGCCATCAATTACTATTTCTCCCGCCGTTGGTTCATAAAAACGGCAGGCAAGATTAACAATAGTGCTTTTCCCGGAACCAGTTTCGCCTACTAGGGCAATGGTTTCTCCTGCTTTAATGTTAAGATTTAAATTTTCAAGGATTGGCTCCTCCTCCTTGTAATAGAAGGATACATTCCTGAATTCTATATGACCCTCCAACTCCTCCCAATTTTCCCTATGGGGAGCCAGCATACTGCCATAAATTTTGGTTACTGCTTCAGCATCCTTTATGGCAGACTCGGTATTAATCATGGAAATAACCCTTTCAGCAGAGGCGTGGGCCGACTGGAATTCAGCAATTACCCTGGCCAGCTCCCTGACAGGTTCAAAAAACTGAATTGTATAGGATAAGAAGGCAACCAGGGTACCATAGGATAGGGTTTCAAGAACGACCCCCTTACCGCCGATAACAAGGGCCAAGGCCGTACCGATAGCACCTAGGGTTAAGACAATGGGCAAATAAAGAGAAGAGAAAATAGCTGCTCTAATGGAGGCAATCCTCATTTCTCCTGTCATCTCTTTAAATTCCCTTAGATTTTCCTCTTCCCTTACCAATACCTTAGTGGTCTTTGCCCCTGTGATTCCCTCATTAAAGCCTCCTGTGATCCGAGAGTTAATTTTTCTTACCTTTCTAAATTCACGAAGAATCTTCTTTTGAAAGTACATGCTGATGACTGTTAAAAAGGGAATAACAACCATGGTAATCAAGGCTATTTTCCAGTTTAGATAGAGCATGACTCCCATGATTGCTGCCATTTTAGTAATTCCCCATACCAGATCCACAAGACCCCAGGAAATGACTTCTCCCAATCGAGTAATATCAGAAGTCATTCTGGCCATCAGCCACCCCACCGATCGGTTGTCAAAGTAGGAAAGGGATAGCTCCTGAAGCTTTTTAAAGCCTGCCTCTCGAATATCGTAGCATATTCCTGTCTCTATTCGCCCTGCCAGGGCAATAAGCAGCCAGACTAAGACACCAATAATAATCACTGCCAGGCCATAGACCACGGTAAAGGTCAGTAGTCCTTCAGTTTGTTGAGGAATGACAAATTGATCAATGGCCAATTTTGTCATATAGGGCAGGCCTGCTTCTAATACTGCAATAAGGATCATTACCCATGCCAAGGTAAACATGTGGCTTCGATAGGGTTTTCCATAGACCATCATATTTTTCCATAGCCCCATGTCTATTTTATCCTGGTATTCCTGTTCTTTAAATTCACTCATTTTCTCACCTTCCAGTCTGACAATTATGCTCAATATCCTCTAAAAACTCTTCTTCCAGAGAGCTTTGAATCTCCCAAATTCTTCGATACATTCCCGGCTGCTTCATTAATTCCTGGTGACTTCCCATCTGAACAATCTGCCCATGATTTAACACTAAAATACGGTCTGCCTCAGAAAGGGTTGAAATTCGATGGGATATAATGAAGGTCGTGGCCTTTTTCTTTCTTTCCCCTAGAGCCCTTCGTATAAAGGCATCGGTCTCTGTATCAACAGCACTTAGGGAATCATCAAAAATGATAATCGGGGTTTCATTAATTAGGGTTCTGGCAATGGCCACTCTTTGCTTCTGTCCTCCCGAAAGAGAAACACCCCTTTCTCCTACCATGGTCTCATAGCCCTTATCAAATTTCTTAACTACATTATGGAGCGCAGCAACCTTTGACACTTCAAAAACCTCCTGATCCTGGGCCTCAACCTTAGCCAATCGAATGTTATCCTTTAGGGTTTTGGCAAAAAGAAAGGTCTCTTGCAGAATTAATCCTACATTCTTTCTGATCCATCCCTTATCAATGGTCTTTAATTCCCTTCCGTCAATTTTAATAGACCCTTCTTGATAATCATACAATCTGGCTAACAGGTGTACCATGGTAGTTTTACCTGACCCGGTGGCTCCAAGGATGGCTATAGTCTCCCCGGCCTTTACATCAAAGGTAATATCCCTTAAAACAGCTTTTCCCTTTTCATACTCAAAGGAAACCTTTGAAAAGCTAATATCTCCTTTTATACTAGGTTTTTCTCCATTTTCTTCCATCTGCTCCGTGGGCACCATCATGATTTCTTCAATCCGGTCCAGGGCAACGCTGGCCTTTCCCATATCGGTCAAAACCCGCCCCATCTGTCTTACGGGCCATAGGAGCATTCCAACATAAGTATTAAATACGACTAAGGTTCCCAGGGTCATGCTTCCCGTTGATGCCCAGTAGATTCCAATTAGCAATACTAATCCTATTTGAGCAAAGCATAGAAAATCCGAAATAGACCAATACCACGCCAGCAGTTTGATTAGCCGATAGGTTAAATCCCTATGGGTTCGATTCTTAACTTCAAATTTTTCCAGCTCATGGGCCTGTTGGGCAAAGGCCCTTACCACCCTTAAGCCCGTCAAATTCTCCTGAAGGCTGCTGGACATTTTGCCTTCGGCCTCGTCGGAGAGCTGAAAGGCTCTTCTAATTTTAATAAAAAATATTACTGCAAACATAAAGATGAAAGGAACCACTGCCAAAGCAATGAGCGTCATGGTTACATTTAAGGAAAGCATAATGTAGCCTGCAATCACTAGCATAAACAGCGCGCTGCCTATTTCCACAAATTGAGTTCCTAAAAATTTTCTGATGGTATCCACATCAGATGTACAGCGTTGAATTAAATCTCCAGTTTCTGTCTTTACATGGTAGTCATAGGATAGATGCTGTAGGTGATTGTAAACACGATTTCTCATGCTTTCAGCAACGGACTCTGCTGTAACGGCAGACCACTTACCCTTCAAATAGAGAAATATTCCCCTAAACACAGTCATCAACACCAGTAATAGACCAGGAATCCATATTTGATTTCTTAAGTATTCCACGCCCCCAAAGGTTTCTATAAGCCATCGGAGCCCCTGGGGGCCGCTGACTGGCTGATCTCCTATGATAGAATCAATGGTTACGCTCATAATCAAAGGTCCTGCCAGACTAAAAAGAGTTCCTAGCCCTATGCTTAAGATAGCCCCAAGATAATAGGCTCTAAATCCACTCATATATTTCCATAATAATTTAATGTTTTTCAATGTTGTCACCGCCTTCTGTAATGTTACTTCATGATTAAGCTATCGTTGCCCGTACTTAGCCCCCCTTTTCAATGCTATAAACATTGCTTTGTATTTTACATTGACTCATTCATTTACACCCTTCCCTTCTAAGGCTACACCCCATCTATAATTTCAATGCCCTAGGACGCTTCGCTGTACCCCCCTTATTTTAATAAGGGGGGACACCCCCCCCCCATTTCATAGGAAAAAACGAACTTTCCTATGAAATAAAAAAACCCAGCGGAAGCGCACTGCTCCCTGGGCCATTATTAGGATTACAAAAACAAATAAACCCAGGTAAGCTACTCCTTACCTGGGCTGATATTCTATCTTAGGGTAAAGATTGTCACTCTCCTTTATTCAAACGGATATTCAATTTTTTACAGACTACTCCCTTGGGGGCAAATACTGCATTTAAAGTGATAAAAGAACTATTTTGATTGATTCCGCCTAATAAAGTGTAAGTGATCATCTTGTCACCTCCTAAATAAAATTTACAGTAAGATTATACCATATAGAGAAGGGAATTACAAAGGATTTTTTTAAATATTTTGAAATGGTTCTATGTCATTGGAATTACAACTGTTCGCCATTTATACTTCTTCACTGTAAAGCCTGTTCAAAAGATTGTCGTTATAGATTTTTTCAACTTCCTGAGCCTGTAGGGGCTTACTAAATAAATACCCTTGAATGTAATTACAGTTTCTGCTTTTTAATCGCCTGTATTGTTCAGGTCTCTCGACGCCCTCAGCAGTCACCTTAAGGTTTAGGCTGTGGGCAAGAATTATTAGACTATCGATTACCTTCAGATTTTCCCGCTCTAAAAATTTATCGCTCAAGGATTTATCCAGCTTGATTTTATCAACAGGAATATAGGTTAAATAGCTTAAGGAGGAGTAGCCCGTTCCGAAATCATCCAAGGCAATGCTTATGCCAATAGCCTTTAGCCGTGACAAAAATTCCATTGTCGCTTGGGTTCTTTCTAATAAAATGCTTTCCGTTATCTCTATTTCCAAATACTTGGGGTCCACTTGATTTTCCTCAAGGGTTTCCTTTAAAAAGAAAAGATAGCCTTCGTCATTAAGCTGCTTGGTGGAAAAATTAATGGCAATAGGCTTTAATTCCAACCCCTTTTCCTTCCATTGAGCAAGCTGATTAATAGCCGCCTTTGTGACCCATCGTCCCAATTCCATTATGATTCCAGTCTCCTCTGCTATGGAAATAAACTGGTCGGGAGGCAATTGATGCTTTTGTAAACGGAGTAATGCTTCAAAGCCGATTATTTCTCCTGTGGTCACCTGTACCTGGGGTTGGTAGTGCAAGTCTAGCGCTTCCTTTTTCAATGCCTCCATCAAAATCCCTTCTATTTCCTTCTTCTTATTGATATTCACCAGCATTTCTTGACTAAAAAAACGATGATTATTTTTCCCGGAATTTTTCACACAATACAAGGCAGTGTCAGCATTACTGATCAATTGATTCGGGTCTAGACTGTCATTAGGAAAGCGGCTGATTCCTAAGCTAAAGTTGATATGAATGTCGTTATTCTTAATAGAAAAGGGTTTTTGCTCATTAAATAACCGTCTAATTTTCTTAATATAAGATTCAATGCCGTGGTAATCCACTGTGGCAGTTACTAAAATTAAGAATTCATCTCCCCCAAACCTTGATATGAATAGGTGGGGGTCTGTTATTTTATTGAATAGGGCAGCAATTTTCTTAAGAACAAGATCCCCATAGACATGACCCAGAGAATCATTTATCTCCTTAAAATTATCTAGGTCCAAAAGCATTACCGCTCCCTGGGTTCCCCTTTCTAATTCCTGCCTCAGCTTATTTAAAAATTTTCTTCGGTTGGGCAGATTGGTTAAGGGATCATGATAAGCCAGGTGTTGTATATATTCCTCTTGAAGCTTCATTTTATTAATATCCAATAGTATTCCATTAATGTGGGTCAAGTTACCCCTGGCATCATATATTCCCTTCCCCCTTATCATAACCCATTTTAGTGCTTCTCCCTTCACAATTATTTGAAGCTGTATGGAGAGTTCATCAGCCTGACCTCTTTTAAATCGATTATATTCCTTAAGTAAAGTGGCCTTACCTTCCTTTGGCAGCAGCTGATTCAACACCTCAAACACCTCTTTTTTGTCTGGAAATTGATAGCCCACGATGCTTTCAAACTCCTGGGAAAAATAAATTCCCCTGTCCTTAAGACTAACCTCCCATACAGCACTGCTGGTTCCCTTAATGGCAATTTCATACTTTTGCTTGAGGTTTTCCAGTTTTTCTACATATTCCTGAATTTCATCATATTGTGTCCTCAGCTCCTCCTCTGAGGCCGTTAACTGCTCACAAGCCGCTCTAATTTCCTCATTTGAGGCACTCAACTCCTCTTCGTTTTCTCTTAGAGCATAGAAATAGGAATAGGTTCTATCTAATATTTTGTTAATTCTCAGGATTAATCCTGAAAAGGTATCATTCTTTAAGGCCGGCAATTTGTAGTTAAGATTTTTTTCCACATCAATTTGTTCAATATATTGGTCCAGCTCCTTCACTGGCCTAATGATATTTTTATTTTGTATCCAATAGAAAAAGATAAACATGATAGCTGCCATTAAAAGCGTTATTATCGAATGATAGTAAATCAAGTCATAGGCCGATTTCATAGACAAGCCTATATTGATATATCCAATCTTTTCTTTATCTTGAAACACCGGAACCGCCATATCTAATATCCTAAGATCGAGGGTTGGCTCATGGTGCTCATGAACCCATAAATCCCCCTCTGACAGTCCCCTAAGATTATCAAATGTTGTATTGATTAATTGAGGGTTCTTCATCTCTCCGTAGCCAAGGATTTCTAAATCTGATCCAATAAAAAGCGCATATACCACATTTTCTTCCCTCTCCAGCTCCTTCACTAGGGTACCATGGCTAAACTGCTCCGTTAGGTTTTTAATTTTATCTGCCCGAATTCCCACTTGAACAAAGGAGCCGTCAGGTCTCTTTACGGCCCCATATTTAATATAGTTGCCAAACTCAGCATCAGGTCTTATGTCTTCCATTATGATCCTCTCTTGACTACGGATAAAGTCATAGAGAGGATGCCCTTCAAAGGGAATCCAGTTCAGGTAGCCTTCAATGGTTGAATAGCGTATTCTTCCCGTTTGATCCATCCAATGAAGTTCATCCACATCAAGCTGAGTTAACATATCATATAAAAGTTCGTTACTTATGGGGCCTTCATGATTAATGAGGGTATTGGCTGCTATCCTGATTTTAGTTTCGAGCATTTCGTTAATTGTGTTCAGGGATTGTTGATTGTCATGAATATGTCTAATGACCTGCTTTGTAAGATTTAATCCTTCTGTCTTCATTTGGGTTAATAAGAAGTGCTTACTGGCATAAAAGGTAATACCACCCATTCCCACAATGGCAAAAAAGAAGATTACCAAGGGTAGGACAATTAACTTAAATCGATTCATGCTAAAATGTTCATTTTTATTTCTCCCTCTATTCATTCCCCATTGCACTCCTTTTTTATTAATACTTGTCTTTCCATGGAGTCAAATTGTTGCGATCGATATATCCCATAGGATACTATTTTTCTTTGTTCGGCATTTAACTGGTATATTAATACCCATAAATAACCAAAATATCAGCTTTAATTCAAAATCCGCCCCTGGCCCTAGAAGTCCCCTATAACGCCTGCTTGCATTTATTGGCCTAGTGACTTATGATTAGTTTATACTCCCTTTGGATATACAACTATTAACCTATAAACTACAAAAAGAAGGAGCCCTGCTATGATTAAAAAAATCCATTATAATTCCCCTGTCATTTTAACCTATACACTGATTTCCTTCGTAGCTTTGTTGTTAGGCTACTGGACCAAGCTTGGTACAACGGGTATGTTTTTTTCTGTCTACCGCAGTTCCCCCAAGGACCCATTATTTTATGCCCGCCTAGTGGGTCACGCCATTGGCCATATTAATTTTGAGCATTTTCTTTCAAACTTTATGATTATCTTAATTATCGGCCCCATGCTAGAGGAGAAGTATGGCTCTAGGAAATTGTTAATCATGATGTTCATCACAGCCCTTGTAACGGGTCTGTTGAATATCTTTCTTTTTTCCACTGCCCTATTGGGAGCCAGCGGGGTTGTCTTTATGCTTATCGTCTTAAGCTCCTATACAAATCAGCTAAAGGGTAAAATTCCTTTAACCTTAGTAATTGTAATACTCTTCTTTATTGGACGAGAAATATACAGTGCTATTCTAATTAATGACAATATTTCCCGTCTTACCCATATTGTTGGGGGGATACTGGGAATGGTCTTCGGGTACTATTTAAGCAATAGAGATAAGGCAACGACACTTGCTTAAAACAAATTTTTCTAACGCAAATAAGAAGGGCTATGGTCAGCGGAATGCTACCATAGCCCTTTACATAAGCTAAATTTCTTGTCCCTAAAGATGATGATTCTCCCCAATGTCCCATTTCGTTGCTTTACACTTTAAATCTAGCCATTTTTTCCTTCAGCTTCATGGCCAATTCAGAAAGACGACTGCTAGAAACTGCAATCTCTTCAATGGAGTAGGTCTGTTCTCCGGTGGAGGCAGCCACCTGCTGTGAGCTTGCGGCATTTTCTTCAGCTCCCATGGAAAGATTATCAAAGGCATCTATAATTTCTGAACGATTAGCAGTAATTTGCGCCTCCAGGTCCTTTAGTTTTTTAACCCGATCCCTGGATTCCTCAATTTCACTTGCCAGTAATAAAAATACTTCCTTCGTATCCTCAACCGATTCGGTCTGCTCGTCTATTAATGCCTTTACCCTTGTCATCGTAGCCACAGTTTCGTCGGATTGAGCTTGAAGCCCCATAATAATATTTTGTATATCCTGGACAGATTCAGCCGACTGCTCTGCCAGCTTCTTGATTTCATCAGCCACCACGGCAAAGCCTCGGCCCGATTCCCCCGCCCTGGCTGATTCTATAGAGGCGTTTAGGGCTAATAGGCTGGTTTGGCTGGCAATACTATTAATCACATTGACAATCTCATTAATCCGTTTGGCATTTTCATTGGTTTCCTGAACCATCTTTGATACTTCAAGAATTGATTCATTACTGACGGTGGATTTCTCACTAACCTCTTCATTTGCATTGATCCCCTTATCCTTTAGGAATTCAATTTTATCTGATATTTGGTTTAGCTCCCTGGTAAGGGAAATTAAATGCTCCACATTATCCCCTAGGTTTTGGGCCTTGTCAGCTCCTCCCTTGATGTCGTCCGCCTGCTTTAGGGAGCTTTCGGCAATCCCCTCTACTACCTTGGCAACCTCCTGGGAGGTATAGGTGAGCTGATTAGAGGTAGCTGTTAATTCTTCACTGCTGGCAGCTACGGTTTCTGCCGATAATAGAACCTCTTGAATAAGTCCATTCATACCTTTTACAGTATTATTAAAGCTGTTAAAGATCGTCCCCATTTCATCATGGGAATCAACGGAAATATCCCTTGTTAAGTCTCCTACCCTAACGGCCTCCAGCTCTCTAATTAAGACCTTTATTTTTCTAGCAATAAGCTTTTTAAACAATATGTAAACACCTAAAACCACTAGTAAAAGACTAATTCCGGCAAATATCATTGATAGCTGTTGGACTGCCCATGCTTTGGCTTGAACTTCCTCAACGCCCATGGCAGCAACGATATACAGTCCTAATCGCCTTTCATAGATTCCGTGGTATCTTACTCCCTTTTCCACAAAGCTGATTTCTCCCTTTTGGTTTTCGACTACCTCCTTGAGGAAATCCTGATTTTCAATGAAGGTTCGTAGCAGTATGTCATCAGAATGAACTTTAATATCGCCATCTTGATTAAAGGCCATTACTAGGCCTGTTTCTCCAATTTTCGTCTGACCAATAGAATTCTGGGGGCTTGAATCTTCAAAAATTGTTTTTTGGGGTCCAGAGCTGAAGCCTATTTGTACCACACCCCTCTGATCAGTTATAGGGATAAAGCTATATTGTACCAGGTTTGTCCCTATAACAGGTGCTGGCTCTAAGACTGCTTCTCCTTCGAGGGCCTTGTCAAAATCTGTTTTCTTTTCCTTTGAAAGCTCAGTTCCCAAGAGGCCTGTATCTGAACTTCCTATCACAATTCCATTTTCATCCCTAAGCAGTATTTCTTCAGCTCCCATCTCTTCAGCAATTCTCTTTAATTCCTCTGATGAGTAGTCACCGGTTCTAATGGTTCCAGCAATTCCCTTTGCTATGATCATCGTCCTTTCATCCATGGCAGCCTGGGCAGCCTGATTCGTAATGCTGGCAGAGCTAAAGGTATCATACACGGTGGCATGGGCATTTTTTACTTTCTCTAGCTCCATATCGTAGACAATTTTTTTCACAAAGGAAAATAAGGAGGCTTGGGAAATAACTGTGACGATAAGATAAATAATAGTTGTGGCGACAATCATTTTTGTTAAGATACTTCTGTTTCTTAATATGGATCCCTTGGATTTTGTACTGTAATCATTGGCATGTTCCATAGATATGTATTCCTCCGTTTCAATTATCCATTTCTAGATAAAAGCAATATAAATCTTAGCAGCCTAAAATTTTCTTGATTTTTTCAATTACCAAATCCTCCTGAAAGGGCTTTACAATAAAGTCCTTGGCCCCTGCTCGAATTGCCTCTACCACCATCGCCTCCTGGCCCATGGCTGAGCACATTAATACCTTTGCATTGGGATTATTTTTCCGGATTTCTTTCAATGCTTGTATCCCATCCATTTCAGGCATGGTAATATCCATTGTTACTAGGTCAGGGCTAAGCTCTCGATACTTTTGCACTGCCTGCATGCCATTTTCAGCCTCCCCTACCACCTGAAAGCTATGGCTTGTCAGTATGTTTTTTAAGATCATTCTCATAAACGCCGCATCATCAACAATTAAAATTTTCAATTCCATCAGAACAATTCTCCAATCTTTATTAATTAAAATAGTTACTAGGGTGTGTCTGAATACTCCGAAGGGTGCAGATTTTACTGAATTTTTGTTCTAAGCAAGGCGGCTTTTTTGAAGGCATACCATAGGTACGTCAAGGAAAAGCAACGCTGTGTGGGACAAAAAAGCAGTGAAAGATACCCTTGAGTGGGTTTTCAGACACGCCCTAAGCTATATCCGAAGCGCTTTTGGATAAGCTAAGGCAGACAGAAGCTTATATACCCGGGTTCAATTCCTTTAATCCTTAATGAAAATAAATGCACCATTAAAATTTCTTATGGTTAAATTACTTTAGGATTGATTTGATCCACCTCCGTTTGATTAATAACAGAAAAAAACGCCATATAAAACCAGCCAACAATTAGTATTACTAATCATTGGCCGGTTGCACCACTAGCTCAAAATTCTCAAGGTGCCCAAATTAAGAGAATTCTTCTCAGCTTCCAATTCATTAATATCTATCCTTCATCATATTACTAAACGCATTGGCATTGCCCCGAGCTCAACAAAATGTAACGGGCAATGATACTACATGATAAAATGATATCAAACTTTATGATAAATATCAAACCAAGTACAGGGTAAAACTAAAAATTTTGTTAAATTATTGTAAGCTTTCTCTTTCCTATAATTTTAAAATTAATTTTGGGACGGTACTTGAAAAATGTTTTTTCATCCTATATAATAGATTTAGAGGAGGTGATTCCCCTTGCCGAGATTAGCTAGAATTAAAGATGAGTTTGGTATCTATTACATCACTCAATTAGGCGGCCCAGACAGAAATTTGTTTGAAGATGAAAGCGATCGAAACAAATTTTTATCCATTCTGATGGAGGCTAAGGAAAAAAACGACTTTAAGCTCTACGGCTACTGTATTGCTAAGGACAATGAGTATCATTTGATTATTAATGCCAATGGCTCAGATATATCAAAGATAATGAAGGGGATTAATATATCCTATGCCATGTATGTGAATGCCCCGGGATGCCTCTATCGAGATCGATATAAAAGTCAATTAATTACAGATAAATTTTCCTTAATGGAAATTTTATCAAATATCCATACAGAAGGAAAGAAAAATAATAACATCTATAATAGCTATTGCCTTTACAACAAAGACTCCCTTTTTGAAAGCAGGCTTTTAGACCAGGGGGATCTGGAACTCCTGGAGGACAAAGAAAACTGCCTTCATCAAAAAAATGACTGCCAAAGCTGTATGAGATCCCCTGATGAAGCAATAAATAAGCTAAATGAATTTGCTGCATCAAAGGGTATCAGCTTAAGGGAACTATTAAAGGATAAGCCTGTCAGAAATCAGCTTATTCGGGAGTTTAGAAAAAACTCTATTTTATCCTTAAGGGAGCTGGGCCAGGTCTTTGGAGGTTTATCTGAGTCTTCTGTGTGTAAAATATTAAACAGTAAATAATTTGGTAACATTTATGAGGGAAAACCATATACTATAACAAGGAAGTATCCAACAAAAGACCTAAAAGGAATTTCCTCATTTTTTTACTCAACAATTCAAGTACCGTCCCTTAAAACTACGGAGGTGTTACGTAATGGATTTTAATTTCAATTTTTCTGATTTACAAGGGAGCAGCACTTCTATTTTAAGCAGCACCACTCCCTATGACCTGCTCGTCATCGGTGGTGGCCCTGCTGGCCTTAATGGAGCCCTTTATGCCAAGCGTAAGGGATTAAGTACCGGAATCATTGCCACCAGCCTTGGAGGGCAGGTATCCGACACCAGCTCTGTGGAAAATTATCTTGGCTATCCATCTATTCCCGGTGAAGGCCTTGTCAATGAATTTGTTTCCCATGTACAGGGGCTGGATATTCCTATCTTAAAGGAGCATTCCGTTACCGCTATCAAGGCTGTACCTAATTCTTCTCTCAAGGAAGTGGTGTTATCAAATGGTGATTCCTATCAGGCTAAGGCCCTTATTATCGCCACAGGAAGTAAGGCCAGAAGACTTGGCATTCCCGGAGAAGTAGCATATACGGGCAGAGGGGTTGCCTATTGTGCCATCTGTGACGGTCCCTTTTTCACCGATCGGGAGGTTGTTGTAGCAGGGGGGGGAAATTCTGCTGTAGAGGCAGCCATCGACTTAGCCAAAATAGCCAAAAAGGTAACACTGATTCATCGCAGTGAGCTGAGGGCAGATAATATTCTGATAGCGCAGCTGGAAAGGCTCCCTAATGTGGAGGTTTTACTTCAAAGTCAATTGCTAGAGGTTATAGGAAATGACCTTATGACTGGAGTGAGGTTACTTAATAAGGGTCTGAATCAGGAGGTGCTTTTTCCCACAGATGGTCTGTTTGTGGAAATAGGCTCCATCCCCAATAGTGAGACCTTTAAAGGAATACTTACACTCAATGGAAAAGGAGAAATTGTTGTTGATTCCCATGGAAGAACCAATATGGATGGAATATTTGCAGCAGGGGATGTAACCAATACTCCCTATAAACAGATAATTATGGCCGCAGCTGATGGGGCAAAATGTGCCCTGGCTGCCAATGACTATCTCAATAGCCTGAAGGCGTAGTGAATCTTTTAAAGTAAAGTCATGTATCAAAATAATTACATTAAAAAATATTTAGGAGGATTTGATATGAAATTATTAAACGAACAGCTTTCTACCCAATTAAAGCAAGTGCTAGGAACAATGAAGCAGGATGTAACCATTGCCCTGTTCACCAAGGCTTCTCCCTGCGAAACCTGCGAAGAAACCAAGCAATTTATGGAAGAATTGGAGTCCCTTACTCCCAGACTTCATCTAAGGTACTACGATCTTGAAAGGGATTCAGAGATGGCTCAGCAATACAAGGTAAGTCTTACTCCCAGTATTGTTCTGTTAGATGCTGATGAGCATTATCGGGGAATTAAGTTTAATGGAATTCCTGCGGGACACGAAATTAATTCAATTATCCGTGGCATTATGGAGGTTTCAGGTGCAAGCCAAAAACTCCCCGAATCTATTGAGAAAAGATTGGCTAAGATTCATCGACCTGTTAATATTAAGGTATTTGTTACCCTTGGCTGCCCCCACTGCCCAGGCGCTGTGGAAAAGGCCCATCGGCTGGCCCTGGAGAATCCTCTTATTGACGCAGAAATGATTGAAGCCCAAACCTTTAATGATTTATCAAATCGATTTAATGTTTCCAGTGTGCCAAAAATTGTAGTAAATGATCAATACGAATTTGTTGGTAATCAACCAATGGAGACGTTTTTAAATGCGATTGAGAAAGCCCAAGGCCTTTAATCTGTAATAAGCGAAAAGTGACCCTTTCTTGCTGTAGCAAAATAAAACCACGAAGCGACGGACTGTATCTTCATTCGCTTCGTGGTCCTGTTTTAAGCCTTTTTGCTTCCTAGCTCTGTTACACTCTCTATTTCCTTTGTTACTTTATTGGTGTGATTCTTAAATTCACCGATTGCCTGACCCATGGCCTTGCCTATGGCAGGCAGCTTCGAGGGTCCAAAAATAACCAAGGCAATAATCAGTATCAAAATTAGTTCCATTGCACCAAGCCTTCCAAACATAACCTGTTAAACCTCCTTTATCGCTTAAGCTATTTTAGTCCATGACATTCTACCCCTATGGGTTTTCAAAGCGTAATACCTCTGTCCATTCGGCTATGGATGCTGCTTGTGCCTTTGTCATAAGACCATTGGAATACAGATATATGGCATCATTGGAGGCCTTTACCTCTTGGATGTCTTTATATTCCTCTCTTCCTTTTAGCTGCCTTAACAAATCAGGCATTTGATTTGCTTCAAGGCTAAAGGGAGGAAATGTGAAAAGCTTTATTGCTGTAGGCCTGGGATAGGTTTTCGATTCATGCCTTACGGTCTCAGCAATCATTTTAAATAAATCCTTATCTTCGACCATTGCCAGCATCTTAGCATAGTTGTCGGTAATGTCATTATCACAATAAAAGTACCGGGTAGAACTGCCCTCAATATGCTTAATATCATTGAACCCCTCATCAGATTCCAACTCCTTAAGGGCCTGTTCCAGGATTTCCTGACTCATATTATGGGGTCCTTGGAAAAAATCATCCAATCGAGTCAATTTAATTGCTTTAGCATTCTTTCTTATTTCCGCTGCTATAATTTCCACCGGTTCCATTACTGTATTGTTCTGTTCTTGATTTTCCAACCTAATCACCTCCCCAGGTCTAGGATTTTAATGATGGATTAGGGAAGTAGGTTTAAGCTGTCCAACTCATCAGCTACATCCTTTAATCCTAACCGTTCTAGGGTTTCTCTTGTGGGTGCTCCAGTTTTTTCATCCCATCCGTACTCTTTGTATAGCATGGTAAGGGCTAATTTCATATCTTCACGTTCCATTTTGATGGTTCCTGCAGTAAAGGTGTCAATATCAGGATCCACATCGAAAAGCCAATCGGGCATCATATCATGCTTATTTCTCATATCAACGGTATTCATATTCTTAACAGTTAATGCCCTGTGCAGGGTAGCGATTCTTTCAGCCGCTAAATCTAGTTCCTTCTCACTGGTTTCAATTCCTGTTGCCAGACTGAAGAATTTAGCTTCCAGGGCAGTATCTCCTCTATAATTTCGGCTCTTTGATGGAGACACAACCATTGGCCACATCCAATTACACAGGGTGATGGAGTCATGAAGGAAGTTCCTATCCAACGCCCATTTAGCAAATTTCGCCTTGTACTCGTTCATTGGGGTATAATTTTGAGGTTCGTCAAGGGCATCAGGGGATCCCCATACTTCTCCTGCAATTTCCTTTAACACCTCTATTGGAAGTCCTGCTCCGATAAAGTTCATATGGGAGTGAGATTGACAATCTCGATTAAACATACAGTTAATTAAGGTTCCTACCTGGGCTCCCGCTTCATTACCATGATGTTTAGGGAATCCTAAGCCTGACCATACAGAATGGGATGGATCCTTACGATAATCTTCTTCAAAGTTCCATTTTTTCGCTACCCAGTGGCTTCCTTCTCCAAGGCTTGCGAATTCCCCTTCCTTCAAGGCGATTCGTCGGTAGAATTCTATCAGGAATTGTGGCTCTCCCTGTTCAATTAATTCCCAAGGGATGCTGTTATATTCTTCCTCTGGTAATACCTTTTTAAGAATTCCAGATTTGAAGGCATATTTAAAATCTTTTTGTAACTGCATATAATGAGTCCAAACGCCGTAATCATCTGCCAGTCTAGAGCCAAGGGTTCTTGCAACCAGAGCTACTTCACCATTCTTTTCTCCGTCAGAATAGCCATTCATCATTACAATTCCTGGTGCATGGTAACCAATACAGGTACTGGTTCCATAGGGTGGTAAACCATACTTCTCAAGTTCAGGAACATGCAGGTTACTTTGACAGCGTACTGGACAGGAATGACATCCGGCCATCTTAATGGTTCGAGATTCTGCCACAGGACCTAAGTCAAATACTGCTTTTTGAGTACGAAGTCCTACTTTATTCGTATCCCCTGGAGGGCATTCACCAGTTTCTACCTTAGGATCAGCTGCACCCCAGAATAGGCCGCTTTGGGCTGTCCATCGTACTGCAGGGTTATGATACTCTGCCCAGGATTGGGGAGTGCTTGGTACAACGTGTTGATTGTTGGCTCCAACAATTTCATCGGTAAAATACTTATTAAGCTTAAGCCATTCTTGGGCGGTTCCTTCAGCAATACGAACTGCTTGACTTCCCTTTACACCAATGGCCTTTAGGTTTTTAGAACCCAAAATTCCGCCATGTCCCCCAGCGGAGTGAGAAATACTGTTTACAATTAAGGATAGGTTTACTAGATTTTCTCCTGCTTGACCAATAGAAGCAACACAGGATTCTTTTCCCAGCTCCTGAGTAAGTATTCCATTGGTTTCAACGGTTCCCTTACCCCATACATGGGAGGCATCCTCGATGCTTACCTTGTCATCTTCTATTCTTAGCCATACGGGTTTAGCTGCCTTACCTTCAACAATGATAGCGTCCCAGCCTGCAAATTTTAAGACAGGACCAAAATTTCCACCCATGTGACTGTCTGAAACAGCATGATATGGATTTGCGGGCAATAGGGAAGTAATATTGGTTCTACCACTACAGGGAGCTCCTGTACCGGTTAGAGGGCCTACTGCAAAAACAATTTTATTCGCTTCATCATAGGGCTTTGTCCCTTGAGGCACCTCATCGAATATTACCTTATAGCCGATTCCTGCTCCACCAATAAGGTCTTTATATTTAAGCGTATCTTCCACTGTAATAGCTCCGGTGGTCAAATTGACCCTGAGCATTTTGCCAGTCCAGCCAGTGATATTTGCCATGTTATTCTCCTCCTTATTCTAAATTATGCAAAGGCATATCCATGCTTTTTCATAACTCTGCTTACTTCTTCCCAAGGAATCACCCTAAGGGCTCCTGTACAGCAATGCTCAGCACAGACACCACATAGAATACACTTTGTAGATTTGCCTTTTTCCGCATCAACGGTGGGTAGGTTCCATGGACAGGCCTCTGTACACATACCACATCCTACACATTTTTCTTCATTAACGATTCTAGTACCTGTCTTGGGAGCTGCTTCAATGGCACCCACAGGACAGGCCTCAGCACAGGCAGGCTCGCTGCATTGTTTACAGGTTTCGGGGGTCATTAAGAAGTTACCAAAATATCCATCCTCATAGCGATAATTGCTGCTTGGCTTATCAACAGCGCCAAAGTAGAAATTTCTGCTGACCTTAACCCTGGAAATCAATGGGCTAACCTTTCCATCATTGGCAACGGTACAGGCCATTTCACATCTTTGGCAGCCAGAACAGCGGCTTCTGTCGGCAATTAATAGTCCTGTTGCCAGAGCATAGCCTGTGACGTCTTCTTCCTTAGGTGAACATCCAAATAAGCTAAGTACAGAATAAGACACTGTGACACCAGCCACGCCTTTACCGGTCATCTTTAAGAATTCTCTTCTTGTACTAGTTCTCTCAAGAAAACCCTTTTTTTCATTGTCTAACATTGTATCTCTCCCTCCTATTTTTTAAAATTATGATTCCTTCACCCTGCTATTGCGGGAAGCCGTATGTTATTTATTTATTAACCTTTTAGCCCCCATTATATATATAATGCCTATTACAGCATAACCCCCCACATTCATTTTACGGCTTTTAAAATAGCAAATACTATTTTCCAAAGCTGCATTGAGGATAGGTACATTCCTTACACCTGAAACATAATCCCCCATGGCCCAGCATGGCAATATCTGCCTTTGAGATGGTTTCTCCTGCAAGGACCCTTGGGAATATTAAATCAAAAATGGTGGTTTTATGATACATGCCACAGCCTGGGATCCCCATAATTGGTATTTCTCCACAATAGGCCATCATAAACATAGCTCCAGGTAATACTGGGGCTCCATAGCTTACGACCTTTGCTCCCGTAAGCCTGATCCCATCTGGTGTTACATCGTCCGGGTCAACAGACATTCCCCCAGAGGTAACCACCGCCTCACAGCCCTTTTCCATTAGCTGCTTTAAGCTGTTACTGATAAATTGTGCATCATCAGGGGCATAGATTAGCTCCACAATCTCAGCGCCATATTGGGCCATCTTTTCCCTAAATACCTTAGCAAAGCGGTCTTCAATTCTACCATAATATACTTCGTTTCCTGTGATAACAGCCCCAACCTTCATCGGCTTAAAGGGCTTTACACTGATGATTTTATCCCTGCTGCAGATTGCCTCTACAGCCTCTACCTTGCTTTTATCAGCAACTAAAGGGATAATTCTGGTTCCAGCCACAATTTGATCCTTTAGAACAGGGGTATTGTTGTGAAGCATAGCCATGCAGATTTCCTCAATGCTATTCACTTCCCTGAGGGCATCCACATTTACTTTTAACAATCCATCATGGGCCGCAATAAAGTTTACCTTTCCCTCCGAGGGGGGTTGTAAACGTATTCCCTGGCCTGAAGCTGCTTCGGCCATCCTAATGGCCGCCTCATTTTCATGAATTTGGTGCGCTCCTAGCTCTAACAGATAAATGTGTTCTTTCCCAATGTTTTTAAGCTGTTCAATATCCTCTGCTTGAATAATGTGCCCTTTTTTAAAGGCCGTGCCTTTAAATCCTTCTGTAATTTTGGTTAAATCATGTCCTAAGACCATTCCTACACTTTCTTCTACCTTAACCTTTTTCATGCTTTACCCCCTCATAACAGAATAAGTATACCTGAAAATAAAAAAACTCCTTTAAAAATAGCATAAAGGAGCAAGCTTGGCTCCAGCCAAACCATTTTAATAAAGCTCCTTTCCGCACGGGAGGCATTATCGTTTCCAATAACACCCTATCGGTATATCCACCATGGAAACATTCTACAGGATAGATATACTCGGAGTCATATTTAATTTTCAAAAAATAAACACTAAGGGGATGCAATAATGTTAATTTAATCCAATAGTGTCATCATAACTCATTGTAAACCTGGCAAAGCTCATATAATAATAGTATTTCTATATTAATAATGTTAATTTATTAACTACAATTTGTCAATCTAATTTTTAAAGTTTATGTGTACAATTAATGGTCAGGCTACAAATGGATACGCTTTAGAACTTTCCCCTAACAGGAGAGAAGTTTTGACCTTAAGATTACGGATTAATTCTTAACAGTATCATATTATTTTATCTTTACCATGTTTATCTAATATTTAACTAACTTTTACAGTTATCCCCCATCACCAGGGCTCAATGGCTACTTGCATAATACCGCCACAGACCATTCCCTCATCCTCAGCAACTTGGCCAGTCATATCAACGGTCTTAGTCATATACTGTTTTTTGGCTATGGCATCATAGGCTGTGGTAATCACATCGGCTTCACTGCAACCTCCGCCGATACTTCCTAAAATTTTTCCATCAGGCCATACGATCATTTTCGCTCCAGCCTTCCTTGGTACTGATCCCTTGGTAGAAAGGATAGTGATCAGTGCCTTAGGGTCTTCCTTTCCCTTTTGAAGCTCTTCCAAGACTTCTCTATCATATTCAGGCCAATTGATCTTTTTAACAGCAGTACTGTTTGAGCCTGTCCCCTTTCTTCGATGGCTGATAACTTCGGCAATAATCGATATGGCGATTTCATCTGGTGTAACAGCCCCGATGTCAATTCCAATGGGTGCATTCACCCGGGCCACCTGTTCCTCTGGGTAGCCTTCTTCTAACAGCAGTTCCCTTACACTCTTTACCCTCCTTTTGGATCCAATCATTCCAGTATAGGCCGTTGTATATTTAAGGGTTTCCTTTAAACAAACCAAATCATGGCGATGACCTCTGGTAACAATGACTACATAGGATGACTTATTTATATTCAACTGATTAAAACAGCTTTCAAAGCTGTCACAAATCACCCGTTCTGCCTGGGGAAATCTGCCTTGATTTGCAAAGGTGGGCCGATCATCCACCACAGTCACCACAAATCCAGCCCGGTGCCCCAGCTCTGAAAGTGGCTTTGCAATATGGCCTCCTCCTAAGATTATCAATTGAGGTTCTGGATAATAAGGCTCTGCCAGAATGGTATCTTCTTCATCAAATTGAAGTATTCCAGTCTCCAGTGCTGTTTTCGCCATGGAATAAACCTTTTCATTCAAGCCTTCACCGTTACTATTGAAAAGGTCCTCCTCAGATAAAACCAACTTGTGAAATTGCTGTCTATTTTGCTTTTCTTCCTGCTTCACCAGGGTTACAACAACAGCCTTATTTCCTAGATTCAGTGTTTCTAAAAGTGATTGATACGTACCTTCTGCCATTTTTTCTCCTCCTTTACAGCGCATAAGAACAAAGTGGCTAGCGCCACGTTTGTTTTCCAGGGAACCGATGAGTTCCCTAGAGCAATATTGTTGTGACAGATACAGGGTCTTGCTCTAATAAGCTAGGATAGCTATTTGATTTTTCCTGGCTCATTCTAATTATATGAATCTAAAAAATTACCGTCAAGGGCAATCTAATTTTTAATGATAATTGAATTTCTTAAATTTGTTTATAAGTTAAGTTCAGGAGCCCCTAGATTAAGAAAGGACAGCTGCTCCACGGCACTCCTTTCACTTAAGTTGGATACAGACAGTCCAATCAGTCTGATGCCCTTTTGACATTCTATGTTATCTAATAGCCCTAGGGCAATCATGTTTATTATTCCCTCTTGATCCGTATGGTCATTAATTGTTCTGGACTTCGTATGGCTTTCAAAATCTCCGGTCTTAATTTTTAAGGTGATGGTTTTGGCCGACAGGTGATGATTATTAAGATAACGGGCTATTTCCTTTGTGAAATCTAAAAGGTACCCCCTTAGCAACTCCTTATCCCTGGTATCCTCATCTAAGGTTGTCTCTCTCCCCACTGATTTTCTTTCTCTGCTTGGCTCCACAGCCCTACGATCAATCCCCCTAATTCGGTCGTAGACCTCTAGTCCATTTTTGCCAAGGTAGTGTATGAGATAATCCTTTGGCAGCTGTATCAGATCATCTATGGTAAAAATACCGATTTTATTTAGCTTATTTGCAGTTTTTGTCCCAATGCCATATACTTTTTTTATAGACAGGGGCAGCAGCAAATCTGGAATCATATCAGCAGTAATTACCATAAAGCCATTGGGCTTATTCCAATCTGAGGCCAGCTTTGCTAAAAACTTATTATAGGAAACTCCAACGGATATGGTCAGCCCTGTTCGCTTTTGTACCTGGCCTTTTATATAGTGACCCAGCTCCTGGGGGCTGGAGGAAAGATTGGTTACATCTAAATAGGCCTCGTCCAGAGACAAGGGCTCAACCTGATCAGTTATCTCATAAAATACTTTAAAGACCTCCCTGGAAGCGGCCTTATATCGTCTATGTCGTGGAGTAATGAAGATCGCTCTAGGGCATTTCTGCCTTGCCAAATAGGTTGGCATAGCCGAATGTATTCCAAATTGTCTAGCTTCATAAGAACAGGTGGCAACCACCCCTCGCTCACCGGTTCCTCCTACCACCACGGGCTTCCCCAAGAGGGTGGGATTATCAACCTGTTCTACGGAGGCAAAGAAAGCATCTAAGTCTACATGTATAATTGACCTCATGTTGTATTACCTCCCCTAAATATCTTATCTAGTAAAGCTTACCTATATTATCCAAGGTTTAGCACCCTCTGTAATCTATCTATTGATTTTGATTCTACTTCTTTTTTTATATACTGTCAAACTAGCCATGCTAAAGCTCACCTAAATTAAGGCGTATCCCTGGTATGCCTTCAAAAAAGCGCCTTGCTTGGAACAAAAATTCAGTAAAATCTGCACCCTTCGGAGTATTCAGACACACCCAAATTATTTTTGATCAATTAGTCTCATTTTTGATAAAAATTATTGTAATTTATTGTCGATGATTTTTTTATTGCTACATTTGTACTATAATAGGAATAAAGGCTGATAAAAGGGTGGTGACAAAAGTGAATGAGAGGCTCTACAAACTTAAAAGTATGGTCTTTAGCTTAGAAAGAAATCCTGATGCCGATTCACAGATAAAGCTTCTAGAGGACCTCATCAGCTGTGCTGAGGCCTACCGAGCAGACTTGGTCAAGAAAACCCTCCATCAGAGCGGCGGTAGTAAAGGCCCGGTAAAGGAACAGCTTCAGATGAAAAAGATTACCGAAGAAGTCTTTCTATACAGGCCTGTGTTAGTTAAAAACTATTACGAAGGGGATTATTTAGAAAGATTCTCTGCCATTAGAACCTCTGATTTAAAGGCCAGTGGTGTTCTGGATATTCATAATAAATTTTGGGAGGCCCATGAGGTTGTTTCGGGCAATATATTTGCCACAGTTCCTCTAGAGCTCCTTACTCATGTTCAGGGGAAAAAGCTTATGGACTACCATTGGGAAAAAGCCCAGGTAGATGTCTATGAAATAGAGAAGACCATGGAAACTAAAATGTCTAAAATCGAGATTATCAATGGCATTGGAAGACTCTTCAACCATTATCTCTTGGTTAGAGAGAAATATGGCAATATATTGATGGTGCTCCACTATAAGCTCCAGTAAAATCCTATAATCCACAGTAGATAACTGCCCAAATATAATTAAAGTCTATTTATTAAAAAGGGTTTGAGAAATTTTTTTCTCAAACCCTTTATTGTGTTATTGGAAAGTACTTTTTAGCAATGTCATAGCAGTCGCTTTGTTTTTTTAATTTCTTCTTCTGTTTAATCTGAGGACATAGAGGAATATATTTACAAAATCGAGATAAAGCTCAAAGGCTGAATAGATAGCCAGCTTTTCCAGCACTTCCTCATTCCCCTCGTTATAATAGTATAAATCCTTCATTTTCTTTGTATCATAGAGGGTAATACACAGAAATAGAGCTAAACCAAAGAAATTGATGCTTACATCCAGAGGCCTTAAATCAAGGAATAGTCCCAAAATCAACAGAACAACCATGCTGATTAATCCAGTGGTCAAAATGGGCCCAAAGGAGGATAAGTCCTTTTTAGTCATAAGTCCTGCCCCTGCCATTAATCCAAAGAATATTGCCGTTACCGCAAAAACAAAGTAAAAATCATTTAAATCACCCAGGAAGGTTAAAGATGAAAAGGTGATTCCTGTTGTCACCGAATATATTAAAAAGAGTGCCTTCACGGTCCCAGCCTGCATCCCCATAAAGGATCGAGAGAATGATAGTATCAGCAGCAGCTTTACAACCAATATTGCAATAGGGACCCAGCTATACAGCAGGGTGTAATAAACTAATCCTGTTTCAATAAAGCCATAGGCTGTTAAAAAGGTAAGGAGCAGTCCTAGGAACATCCACCCAAAGGTTCTGGCGGTATGCCTATGCAACGGATTCTGGCTCCACCCATTTTCCATAGTATCAGAATACATGATTACTTCCTCCAATCTTTTATTAATGAAGTTCGATTTGCTTTAATAAAAGCTCCGCTTCATATAAATTGATTTCTTTAGCATCAAAGAGCAGCTCTCCTTCAAAGGCAGCAGTCTCTTTCTTGGGAATTTCAATGTCTTCGATTAGATCGAACTGTGCATCTTCACCATAAACATATATTTTTATGTCCTGTAAATAGCTTGTAACAACATGGCTGGCATAGATGTATTCCGCTAACATGGCCACATTATCCAGACTGAGATCGCTATTGGTCATATAGACATTAATCCACTGTTCAAGCTCATCATGATCATATTCAATCCCGTATTCCATCTGCGGCTTGGGATATTGTAATTCACTGAATTCACCCGTTTCAACCTGATAAATCTGAGGCAGCTTTTCTCCTTCAAAATAAAAAATCTCGTAGGAATCCGGCGCTAGATTTTTCACTTGAATCCTTTTGTTATCTGCCTTACGGGTTGAGGTCAGCTGGACTGTCCCCGTAAAGAAATAGGATGAGTTATTTTCTACAATTGCCATATGATAGGACTCACCGTTATCTTCAATCGTATCTAGATAGCATACAATATCATCTAGATCTCCCTCTACCCCATGGAGATATTGAGTATAATAGCTTAAATTATCATAGGGATCATATTCGTTGACCAAGAGGGAGCTATCGGCAGATGTGCTGTCATCTGGTCCCTGATATAGACAATGATAGAGTATACTAAAACCGAGGGCCATAATAAACAAGAGTATGATTCCCAAAACGGTTTTAGCCCTTTGTTTTTTTTTGGCTGCTTGCTTGGCCTCGGTATTTTTTATATCCGCTGCATCGGTGGTAACGTTACTTATATTTTCTCCACAGGTGGGACAAAAATCTTCCATAGTAACTTCTTCACATTTTGGACATTTCTTTTTAAACTTCATGGCTAGTCTCCTCTGGTGTCGTCTGTGCTTCATAAGCTCTTCTTGCATCATTAATGGTCCTTACCAATTCTTCAAAGGTCATACCCATCTTTTTATCATAGTTTTCCTTCCAGGCCCAGGGGATTTTACTTTGAACGTTAGCCGAGAGATTGTCTAATGCCTCTCTCTTATGGACCTGCACACGATGATATTTCTTGTCTGCAGTCCTTAATACAAGCATATGATTGGTAACTCTCACCAATCCTGAACGAACCCTTGTGGCTTGGGGATAGATACAGACTATCTCCTCTATTTTGATGGCAGTTTGATAAATTGCCCATTTCCCCCCCAGAATCACCCAGTTTTTCGTGATTTTGATTCGATCTTTGTAATTTAATAGAGGCTCCTCTGCCATTTCCCGATCAAAGTCCTCTGCATCCTTGGCGGTGGTAACGTACTTTTCCACCTGCTTTCTGAACTTTTTATAATTGATCAAGGTTCCTAAAACCATTACGATTAAAAATAAAATCAAGCCTATGCTGAAGGTAATAACCATGGCCCTTTCTTGCCCCTCCGTGGGAATCGGTGCATCTATGTCCAGCATATAGGGCCATAATATTTCCTCCAGTTGTTGATCTGTAATTTCTGCATCCATGTTATAGGCGATAAATTCCTTGGCAAATTCCTTAAGCTCAGATTCCAGCCCCAAGACCCTACCATTTTTGTTCATAATCAGGTGCTCTGGAATCTCTTCTCCCATATATTCAATCAGCTGCTCTGCTTTCCTGGATTCATAGGAGGGAATCTTTACTGTCACCATTTTATCTCCCACAAAGGTTAGACTATAGTAAGCAGATCCATCTGTATCCTCAGCATAATAATCCGATAGGGTATTAATGGACATGGTAAAATATTCACCCTTCGTATCGGTCATATCTGTCATGGTATTAAGATTAATAAATTCAGAATCCGCTGTATTCAAGCTATTTAAAAAAACGATAAATCCACCAAATACAACCAGCATAATTATAATTCCTATGGCCTGCCTTTTTAAAACCCTTCTTTCATATTCCTTTACATAAACTGACATAATATCCTCCTAATCCTTTTATATTTTCAATGAACAAAGTGGCTAGCGCCACGTTTGTTTTCCAGTGAACCAATGGGTTCCCAAGGCCGCTCGCTGTACCCTCCTTATTTAATAGGGGTGCCCCCTAAGCTCCCCCTATTTCCTAGGAAAAAACAAGCTTTCAAAATAAGAAATGCTGCCAATAAAAACAATTGGCAACAAAAATGATAAGCTGGGCTAAGGGATTTTTTACCCACTCCATTCTATTAAGAAAATTGATCTATGTCAACATTTTCTATTTTATAAAGTATGTACCATGTTGCCTAGTATTTACAATTTTTCTGACAAAAAAAGAATTCTTCTTGCCTCGAAGCTTTGATAAATTAAGCCTTACAATCATATAAGCCCCTATTTTTTTTAACGAAGTTTTGAAATGTCAAAGGAAAGGAAATAGTAAAAAAGCCCTACACATTATTATCTCCGTCAACGCAAGGCTTTTTAATTTAACCCTCTATTTTGCTGTAACAAACTACCCCTTTAGATTACGTATCTATGGGGGAGAGTTTAAGGCTTTTTATGCCAAAGGTAAAGAATACTAAACCAAATAAAAGTAAAATGGTTACTTCTATCCCAATATCCATCAAACTTCCCCCCAGGGCTAGCTTTTCAAAGGCATCTAAAAGCCATTTTTGTGGTGTTAGATTTGACAGTTTTTTGATAAGCTCATTCATATATTTTAATGAAAAGAAGGCTCCCCCTAAAAAGCTCAAGGTAATTGAAAGAATAGTTAATATTAAATTATATTTACTACTATCCTTAACAAAGCCCACAAGGGCAATTCCGAGTCCGATGGCAGTGATTAAAAAGATCAGAAGCAAAATGAACAGGTTAAAAATACCAGTGCCAAAATCAAATTTTAATACCTTTACTGAAAAGATCAAAAAGATAGTGATTTGCAGTATCCCAAGTAATAAATTAGCCAACAAATGACCCAGGGCCGTTTCAAAGCCCATTAATGGTGAACAAAAGCTTCTCATAAAAGTCTTAAGCCGTTTATCCTCCAGGAGTAATTGCATACCTGTCCCGATAAACATAATCATAAACATGGCAATCATCCCCATGGCGGTTTTAGCTTTTTCTAGCTCTCCCCTGTTGTCAGATTCCACTGATTCTACATGAAGGGTTTCTCCCCTTGTAACGGCCTCCATATAGGCTTCTATGTCTCCCATAAGGACCTGGGTATTTTCATCGTTTTGAGTACTGATTAATTGAATTTTTCCATTGGACGCTGTACCATGAGGAAATATAATTCCATATTGAAATTCTCCGTTACCTACCATTTCTTCTATTCTACTAATTTCGTTACTCGGTATCATTTGGAATTGGTAATTTCCCTTCTCCTCTAAGAATCCCTTAAGGCCTTGATCATGGACTGAAACCCCGGCTATTCCTACTTCATTCGTTTTAGGGCTGAACATTAATACTGTTAATAGTGCTGCTATTATCGGGAATAAGAAGATAAATCCCAGTGAAGTAATTTCCTTTAGCAGCCTCTTCATCACATTTATGCTAATGATAATACTATTCATAGGCGCTTTCCCCCCTACACAAAAGACTTGCCACCAGCATTAGGAGAGTCCCCATTACCACCATAACAATGAGGTTTTCCCCTATGTCCTCTAAGCTACCTCCCTGGGCAAGCTTCAGATAGGCCTCATTAATCCACTTGTTAATGGTGAAATTTGGTATTTTCCCTAGGTTTTCGGCTGGAATTAAACCGCCGCCCATAAATGTCATGGCAATAACCACTATGGACATGACTCCCCCTGCAATTTTGGCACTTCTAAAAATGCCTACTATGGTAAAGGATATGGCTGCTGCCACATAAACCGCTGATAGGGTCACCACCGCCAAGCTAATCAAGGACGCTCCCCAATGTACATGAAAAATCCAATGGGAGACAATCATAATGACAGCACTCACCATAAGAATAGTGACTGAATGGCCAAGCAGTATTCCAGTGAGGATTTTTAGTTTACTAATAGGAGCAGCATATAATCTAATCATTGTCTTATCCTCCCGTTCCCCTACTATGGTAGCACCTGCAATCATACTGGTTAATAACAGGAATTGAACAAGGGTCCCTGTAGAAAAGGCCTGCACCATATCTACCCCATTGGTGCTAGGCAGTATAATTAATTCTACATATTGGCCGTTTATCTCAGTTAAGGCTTGGGCCTCTGTATTATCTGATATGATGTTAATCATCGCAATCTGCATGAGGGGCATCAAAATCAACAAAGTCAACAATAGATAATTTTTTGAAATAGTTTTAAAGTTTTTCACTGCAATATGCCATAATATCATAGAATTCACCTCCTAGTCCCTTAGTGTTCTTCCGGTGAGGGAAAGAAACACGCTTTCAAGGTCTGGCTCCTGAAGGGAGATATTTCGAATCATTGTGTTTTCTCTTACTAATACAAATAAAATGTCTTGCAGAAGCTGCTGAGCATTCCTGGTTAAAATCTCAATTATATTTTCCCGATGGATCACACTAACTACCCCTTGAATCATCTTAATTTGTTCAATTGTGTTAAACCTAATATCTGTAGCCTCAACAACAATTTTTTGTTCCTGATTTGCCTCCTTTTTTAATTCTCCCTTAGTGCCCAGGCCAATTAATCGACCATGGTCCATAATTCCTACCCTTTGACAGAGGGCCTCTACCTCTTCCATATAGTGACTGGTATAAATCACCGTGGCACCTCTCCGATTCAATTCCCGTACCGACTCTAAAATATGATTTCTCGATTGGGGATCTATTCCCACGGTGGGCTCATCCATAATGATGATCTTAGGCTGGTGAACAATGGCACAGGCAATATTTAACCTTCTTTTCATTCCCCCTGAAAACTTTTTGGGCTTTTCTTTTTGTCTATCCTGCAGCCCCACAAAGCTCAAGGCCTCATCAACAGCTTCCCGCAGCTTTCGCCCCCTTAACCCGTATAGGCTGCCAAAAAAGGATACATTTTCCCTTGCCCCAATACTATCATAAAGGGCTAAATCTTGAGGCACTAAGCCTAGATGCTGCTTAATTTCTCTGCTGTTTTTATTAATATCCTGCCCTAATACGCTTATGGCTCCACTATTGGCCTTTAATAAGCCCATAATCATTTTAATGGTAGTACTCTTCCCTGCACCGTTAGGGCCTAGCAGTCCAAAAATCTCTCCCTCTCTAATGTTCAGGCTGATATGATCTACCGCTAGCTTACCATCATATCGTTTCACCACACTATTTAATTCCACAGTCATTACTATCCCCCCTAGGCTTTTATTTCTACTTTTATTTTACAGGAAAAGGGAGCTTTCATACCATTCCCTTAGGTCACCTCTACCAGGTGACTTAAGTCATAAAAAAAGAGACATAATGCAAAAGCCACCCTGCTGACCCCAAAATTTCCAGTCGGCAGAGCGGCTTTTTTAGCTTAAACTCATATCCTTATTTTATAATTCATCAGTAATCGTTTTGCTGGCATGGCTAACAATAGGCTTTTTGTAAACACCCCTTATTGGGACTGCCAAGGCTTCTCTCCTTTTTTACTCCATTTTACCACCCTTTAAATAAAATATGGCGACCTGGGTTCGATCCCGTAGATTAAGCTTAGCCAGTATATCTGTTATTTTATTTTTTACAGTTCCTTCACTCAAAAAAATTTTATCTGCAATTTCTCGATTGCAGCAGCCATCTGCAATCAACTTAATGATTTCCATCTCTGTATCATTAATTTTATAATCAGCAAAGTTAGTTTGAGGAGGCTGCCCGATTAAACCCGTTACCTTTTGGGCAATATCGGGATGGATCAGCATACTGCCTCCATGGACAATTTTAATTGCCTCTATAATTCTATCTGGAGCAATGTTTTTTAGTAAATAGCCCCTTGCTCCATACTTCAAGGCATCGATAATATAATGATCATCGTCAAAGGTTGTAAGAATTATTATTTTCATTTCCTGATAGGCTTCCATGATTTTTTTTGTGCCCAGGACCCCATCGCAATAGGGCATTCTAATATCCATTAAAATAATGTCCACCTGATTCTTTCTGCAAAATTCCAGGGCTTCATTCCCATCACTACAGGTTCCCACCACTTGAATATCTTGCTCCATAGAGAGAATAATCCGCATACTTTCTCTGATAATTTGATCATCATCTACAATTAATAGCTTAATCATCCCGTCACTCCTTGGAAAATATAATACAATCTACAACCAATGGCCTTAAGCCATATTTTCAGCCGATTTCAGTGGAATAATACTCTTGATTGCAAAGCCCTCGGCATGATGAATTTCAAGGCTTCCCCCAACATACTTGAGCCGCTCCTCCATTGACTGAATTCCAATGCCCTTTTTAATGATTTGACAGCCTTTGCCGTCATCCTTCACAATTAAAACTATGCAGTCTGCATGATAGGATAGCTCTATCCAAATATTTGTGGCTCGACCATGTCTCGCCGCATTGGTAATGGCCTCCTGGGCATTTTTAAACAACACCATTTCAACCCCTGGATACAGTCTCACCATTTCTCCGCTGACCTGTAGCTGGACATTGATTCCCGATTCCTGACTGAATTTACGTATCATCTCTTCAAAGGAAAACAGAAGCCCCCTATATTCCTTAGGCATGGTACTTCGTACTGTTTGCCTCAATACATCGATGCTTTCCCTTAGATTATCTACCGAGGCCTTTAGAAACACTTTTCCTCGCTCATCCCCATTATCTAAGAGTCTGATTCCTGCCTCCATCTGCATGTTTAAGGCGGTAAGCCTATGGCCAATGGTATCATGGATTTCCTCTGAAAGCCGCTGCCTTTCCTTTAAAATCGTCAAATGCTCAACCTGTTGAGAATAGCTGTCTATTTTATTTTTAGCCACCTCAAGCTCATAGCTGTATCTTCTGACATCATCATAGGTATGCTCCAGGTTTTCAATTCTTCTCATGAAAGTCTGATAGACCAGGGCTAATAGTATTATTAAAAGATAAGCAAAAAATCCCAGGAATATCCCATTAAATTCTTCATTTCTTAAAAAATAAACCATCCCTAGGGTTGTAGTTATTAGGACCACATAGTTATGTATGTATTTACACAAAAGGCCGTCAAAGACCGTAATGAATAGGGATAAGAAGATAAGTCCCCCCAATTGATGATGTAAATAACCAATCAACAACAGATCGATGATAAGGGATAAAACAAAGGGTTTATTTTTTAATAGACTTACCCTAAGCTGCATGTTTAACACCAACAGTAAGAATAAAACGATTGAGGTGGAGATGGCCCGTTCATCCAGGGTTAGAAAAATAATCATACTTGAAAACAATATAATTAATCGAATTAGGGTTGTTAACTTATTTCCCATTATCCTTGTGCCAGACCTCCTCCCTAGTTTCAGCTCCGTATTCCTTCTTTAAAATACCTACTGATTATTTTAAGTTTTTACTTAAGAACAAAGGGGCTTAATGACATTAATCGGAACATAGTACTTAGTATATCGAAGGCCTTTTGAATCCCTGTAGGAACCTTGTCTATCCTTTACCATCACCACAGCCCTCTTATTAATGCCTGATACGATACCCTTTATTTCCATTCCTTTATGTTGAAAGGAGACCCAATCTCCGACTTTCAAGCCATATCTTTCAGCTGCAATCTGAAGGTAGGTAGGTAGCTGATGAACTCCTTGGGTATGTCCAAATAAATTACCTGCAATTTCTTTAAAGAGAGCTCCTTTACAGTTTGACCTATTGAATAGAATAAATTCGATCACATGACATAGCTCATGCTCAAAGACCAACTGCAGGGCCTCAAGGCTACTGCCTGCTTTGAGGCCACAGACCGTTTTATCCCCTTCTATAAGGTTATAATTCATAAAAAAGTCTGTCCCGATTCTAATTTCCAATACAAGCTCCCTGGGCTTAAGCTGTTTTATATTTTTAGGACAAAGGGTCAGGCCGGCACTTCTGGTCATTTTACGGGAGCAAGAAAGCTTGATTTTTCCCTGAAAGCTTTTTTGAAACCAGCTCTGAAAAAAGATACTGTCATAGAGGTTAAACAGATGCTCCAGGTCCTTTACAGAAATTTCCTTTAGGGAAGTCCTGTTAATTGTTGAGGAGAGTGCAGCTAAACGATTTGCTATTGTCATTCTTTTTTCAATAATCTCATGTGTATTGTTTTTTAATGTGATTAGATTATTCATCCTTGTCCTCCCTTCAGCCTAAGAACCTCCCCAGAGCTACCCCTTAAATATCCATATAATTGAGAACTTCCTTCAATTTTCTTAGTTCATCAGTGGTTAAGGTAACACCCTTTCCCATTTTTGTATGGTCTGGAGACCATTCCCGAAGATCGTACTTTGGGGCATTATCATTCCAACTTACCAGATTTAGCTCCTTTGTCCATCCTTTTGCTGATTCAGCTAATACACCAACTGCTTCCTTAATTTCAAACTTAATTTCTGCCATGGGCTTTCCTCCATTCCTTCACACTACTCTTTTCATTAACTTAAGACTATATCCTATTTTTTCTACCTGGGCCTTATTTAAAACGGCACCTTCCTCAGGCCTTTCATTTAGCTTAAATACAATAGCAATTTGTCCAACTTCCTGATGAAATTGTATTCTATTCATGGTAATCTTTTCATCTAACAGGAATGACATAATTTCCGCTGTGGCCTCGTGGCCAATGGCAGAAATAAACCCATACTTTTTGACGTAGGCCCTGGCCGTTTCCACATCTATATCTTCAATAGAATAAATGCCATTGGTCGTAGCAACGGTTCCATTGAACAGGGCAACGGGTAAATTGATTTCCTCATTCAAGCTTACTCCCCCTTTTTCTACAGCCACCAGGCCGTTTTTATAGTCATTTTATATTTTATCAAAAAATATCCTTTTGATAAAGTAACAGCACCTTAAATCCAAATCTATGGGAGCTGTTAATAGTCAAAAAAAACAAAAAACAATATATTAGTCATACATTGTCCATTAAAAATTATAAAATAGGTTGACTTTACTTATCACATATCATAATATATAAATATGACTCATTTTCAAAAACACATACATTATCTTTATTATTATATCATATTAAAATTATAATGTCAATATGTTTTGCTTTTTATTTTGAAGGGAGGAATTTCTATCTTTTTTCTTGATCTTGTCTCAAAAATGCAGTTAACCTCCGTGGAGGACATGACCCGGGAAATTATGCTGACCAACGAAGCTGCAAAAGCTTATGGTTTATACCTTTCTCCTGAAGCTACAAGAGAGATCATTTTTGCCCGGGAGCATACCCTGAAGGATTATGGTCGAATAGAATTGCACACGGAAATCACGCAAAAAATTATCATGGAATTTTGCGCCTCCCCCTATATTCAGCAGGGAGATTACTCCACCACAATTGTAGAATTGCATGAATTGTTTCATTATCTAAAAAATGAAACAGACGACACCATTGATGACGATTCTCTCATCAAGCTTCTTTCAGGGCTCTTTAATCATAATTGCCATGGTGAACTGGAGCTCTTAAGAGGAAGGGAAACGGAGCGTATTATTAATCAATATCGATTTGGTCAAGATTACGACCGGGATTCTGAGGAGATTCCAGAGGAAGAAGATGATCGAAGCTGGGAGGATAAGCTATGGGAGATTTAATTAAAATCAATCAAGGAAACTTAAAGGAAAATCAGTATTTAGCTTCCCTTATGGAAGAGGGGCTTCGGGCAGGCCTAATTACCCAAGACCTGGTTCAGCGTATTTCTGCTGAACTAATGGGAATCTTAAAGGAAATAATCAAGATGTATACTAAGAGAGGAAGCTCAACCCTACGAATCGAAACAACCCAGGCATTAATGGAATCCATGATCTATGTAATTGATCTATACTTGATGAAATATTCTATCCCCGAAGAAGCCCTTAAACGCTTGCAGGAAAGTAAGCTGGATACCCTCTACAAAGATGCCCTGGCCTATGCCGAGGACTATATCAGAGAAACAAGGCAGCTATATGAAGCGATTGAAGAAAAAAGAGTGCCGGTGCCTAACTTTGTTTACCAAGAAACCTTCACCAAGGCAATCCCTGCTTTCTTTTCAACCTATGACATTAGATATGCGGCTCAAGATACTACAAGTGATCTCGATTACCCCCTGGTCTTTGATGACATGTCAATCAAAGGAATTACCTATATTAGAAAATACCTGGAAGCCTTCGAGGCGGAAAATGGGCTTTGCTGCAGCTTTCCAACAGAAAATATTATTAATCTGCTGCAATCCTATGGAAAGGCCAATGGGTTAAACTACGAGGAATCTCCCATTAATATATTTCAACTCGTCTTTCATAATCTAATTTTTTCTTCCTTACTGAAAAAAAGTTTTGATCAGCTTTTGATCAGTGCCGTTGAATTAGAAATCATTAAAGAACAGCTGCCATCAGAAGAAGAAGCCCTTAAGGGACTAATTTCTGAACAGGTAGGCAGGATAATAGCGCTGCTGGGGATCGATAATACAAAGCTGATCACTCTGATGAAGACATATTGTGATGTCATGACGTTACGATTATTAAAGGCTTCTACCCATGGAAACCTGACCAACATGATTGTCTTAGAAAAAGGTCCTGCTCCCAGGAGTCAAAACCTATTACTCCCTGGCAATAAAATGAATAATCGGGCCTTCCGCTTTGTCTATAGAAAAATACTTTCCTGTTCAACTACAGCAGAAAAAATCCATATATTAAATCAATTTGTCCAATCCCTGGAGGATTTTTTAGATTTGCTTAAGTCTGATTGTTTCTTTGATGAGGAATACATCAATGTTTTTGAAAGCCTTGGGGATTTTGAATTAAGCATTATCATTAGCACCGGCTTAAGAGCGTATTTATCTAGAGAGGAAATGCTTACTTCGATTTTACAGCAGGAAATAGATTATCAGTATGACTGGGAAAGGGCCCTCATAGGATGGCTGGCTCATCTGGAACAAGAAAGACTTCTTGAGGTAAATGCCTTGGTCCACCAAAATATCATGATTGAAATTATTTAGTGAATGAAAAGTGGCAGCTTTGATTGTTACTATAGCTGCCACTGCATTTTATATCAAATCTAGTTTCATTTATATTCGGAATTTATATACTTGCTCAAGCATATGGTCTACCAGTATATTCATCTCTCCTGCCGAGGAGGCAACTTCTTCTGTAGAGGCTGCCATTTGTTCTGTAGAGGCAGCTATTTCCTCCGATGAGGCTGAGACCTGTTGAGCCACAGCAGAGGCATCCTCTACCTGGGCCAGAATAATGGATTTTTCATTATTAATTTCCGTGGCCACCACATTGGCAGACTGTATTTTCCCGCTAATCTCTTGAATAGCTTCAACAATACTACTATAAGAGTCAATGGTCCTATTAATTACATTCACCTGGGTATTTAGCTCTAGATTTAATCCATCTGTATTTTGAATGATCATTTCAGCATCCCCAGTAATATTGCTAATTAACTCATTAATATTCTGGGATGAATGCTTCGATTGCTCTGCCAGCTTCCTTATTTCATCAGCCACTACAGCAAAGCCTTTTCCGGCCTCCCCTGCCCTGGCGGCTTCAATAGCTGCATTTAAAGCAAGGAGGTTAGTCTGTTCTGCAATACTGTTAATCAAATTGGTAATTTCAGTTACTTGATTGATATTTTGATTTAGCCCTTTGATTTTGTTAATAAAATCCTTAAAGGTCGTTCCCATTACGGTTACCGATTCAATGAGCAGCTTCATATCCTCATTTCCTGTATTGGACATATGATTGATTTCCTGTGCGCTTAAATCAATGTCATTGATATCCATCACAATTCCATCTAATTTTTCTCCAAAGGTGTATAATACTTCATTAATACTGGCCAGGCCCTCTGCCTGGGAACTGACCCCCTGGGCCGTGTCTTGAATTGCAGTGGAAACATTTTCAGAGGTAGCATACATTTGATTAGAAACTGTATTTAGATTTTCTGAGTGCTTATTAATCTCCAGGGAAACATCTTTAATTGCACTAATCATAACCCGAACAGATTCTTGCATTTCAAACATGGATCGATATGCGTCGGCAATTTCGTCCTTCCCACTCCCCAATTCGACCACCTGATTGGTACTGAAATCTCCTTTAGCGATAACATCTAAATGATTCCCCATGGCTTTAATTTGTTTAACAAAAAATCCTGCAATAAAATAGACAACAATTAACCCAATCGCCAAAAAGGCAATGGACGCCATCAGAACCCCGCGATCTAGGGATTCCAAGCTTGATAGGATTTCATCCTTAGGAACATCAATAGCAAGAATCCAATTGGTAGTTGCTACAGGAACAAAGGCTATGAATTTCTCAACCCCACTATGGCTATATTTACCAAAGCCTATTTGCTGTGTTGTGATGTTTTCAATGATACGGTTATCGTCCGTTACTGTTGAATCCGTTGCCGCCATTTCCATTATGCTCTGGCCACTTTTTACAATCTCTTGATCATGATGGGCCACAGTTATTCCCTCCCGGTTAACCATAAAGGCCCTTCCGGTTTCTCCCAATACAATATCGTTAGTAACTTCACTAAGCTCACTACCATTTCTTGAACCAATTAAAACTCCTGTCACATCACCTTGTTCATCAGTAATGGGAACAGCGTAGTTCACAATCAGAGTGGTATTGTCTTCCTTACTGATGATTGGGTCCGTTACAACCGTCTTTCCCTTTAAGGCCTCCTGATAATAGGGCCTGTCCTTCAGATCAATGGTAATTCCCGCCACGGTAAGAGCTACTCCATTTTTATCCCCTATACCAATGGATAAATAACCGCCTCTTTCAGCTTCTTTTTTTATGTACTCTAGCTTTTCTTCCATCGAAATAGCAGAATCAGTAATTTTTTCTGTATTGGCCATGGTCAACAACTCACCAAATCGGGCATGAATCCGCTCTTCTACCACCTTAGCTGATTCAGCGGCGGTTTGAACTGTCAGTTCTTCGGCAACGGTATAAAGGGCCTTTGTTGAAGTGTTATAGGCTACGAAACCTAATCCTGAACAGACAATAATCAATAATAACCCTAGAATTAAAGAGAACTTTGTTTTAATACTCTTCATGTCATATCCCCTTTTGTCAATATTTTAACGTTGATTTTTAATAAATGTATTTCTCGCTAGATAGATTCCACTAATTTTTTGCATTAATCCCTCCACATCATGCTGTTACTTTAGCAATAGTATACTACACATGAACCTTTTTTTACAGTTTAACCTTGTTATATTTTGTAACATTTTGTATTCTTTTGTAATATAGCATTCCTGCCAAAGGATTTATTTATAAGGATTAGAGTCATTTAAGTCTTTCGCATTAAAAATTTTAAAAAAGGACCAAAGCCCTATTTGAATAACTTATTTAAGGGGGACGAATGTAACTTTTATTTTGTTTTTGATATTGTTTTATTATATAATTATGATAGATCTTATATAAGGAGATGAAAAAATGACTGATAATAATTTTCGTGAAATCACCCCTGAACAGTTAAATAAAAAAAACCCCTTCCAGCTTATCGGTAAGGAATGGATGCTTATTACAGCCCAAAGAGAGGATCGGATTAATGCCATGACCGCATCCTGGGGAGGCTTCGGGGTAATGTGGCACAAAAATGTGGCTTTTATCGTTATTCGTCCCCAACGCTACACAAAGGAGTTTGTAGACTATGCCGATACCTTCTCCCTTACCTTCTTTGACAAGGAATTTAAAAAGGATTTAAGCTACTTCGGTACGGTCTCGGGCAGAGATGAGGACAAAATTAAAAAGACGGGATTAACAGTGGCCCATTCTGATCAAACCCCTTACTTCATAGAAGCAAATTTGGCCATCTTTTGCAAAAAGCTGTTTACCCAGGAATATAAGCCCCAGGGATTTATCGACGAACGCATCAACGAATGCTACCCTCATCAGGATTATCATACCCTTTACATAGGTGAAATTACTAAAATTTTAATTCGAGAATAACAAGCAGCTACGCTGCGTTATCGCTGGCCCAACAGTGATATTGTTGTGACAAGAAAGTTATATAATAAATTCCCTGTACTGATGATTAGATCAGTGCAGGGAATTTTTCTGTGCTATCTATCCCTTGCAGCCTGCCCTGTTAGGGCTCCTTGTCGAACTAATACAACAAAGGCCACCACCAGGGTAATCAGCTCTGCAAAGGGCACTGTCAGCCATAGGCCTGTGGTACCCCAAAACCTGGGTAGTATTGCAAGCCCTGCAAGTATGCCAAATAGTCCCCGAATTAGGGAAAGGCCGATAGATGTGCTAGAATTTAATACCGCCTGATAATAATAGATGATAACCACATTCATCCCGGCAAAGAGAAAGCTGAGAAAATAGAGGGGAATTCCCTTAGCCGCCAGACGAGTCAAGGCCACATTATTATCCTTATTAAACACGTTGGCAATTTCTTCGGGAAAAGCAAAGGCACAGGCAACAAACAGAATACTGAGTAAAAGACTGCTAATCAACCCGGCATGTAGGAGTTTTCGACAACGACTATTTCGCCCTGCTCCAAAATTTGAGCTGACCAGCGGCTGCAGCCCCTGACCTATTCCAATAAACAGAGCAATACAAACAAAGGCTATATTTGCAATGATTCCATAGGCCGCAACCCCCAAGTCTCCCAGCATCCCCAGAATTGTATAGTTGAAGCTTAGTATGACAATTCCCGAGGAAAGCTCTGTAATAAAGGTGGCCATTCCACCCTTTATCACTCTATTCATCAGGGACCATTGAAATCGTATTTTTTTAATTGAAAAGCTGTTATTTTTTTTAATAAAATGCCAGCTTAATACCAAAAGTCCAACAATTGGAGAAAACCCGGTTGCCAGGGCAGCGCCAAACATTCCCCAACCAGTGATATAAATCAACACATAATCAAACACAATATTAAAGCCTACACCAGCCAGCATGGCAACCATGGCCAGACGGGGCTCATAATCGTTCCGTACAAAGGCGGTAACAATATGATTGAGCATGAACACAGGAGCCAAAATAAGAATTACCCGAATATACTCAGTGGAATAGGCCTGTGCATTGGCAGAGGCCCCCAGGAAAAGTACAATCTTATCGGGGTAAAACAATCCGCTCAGTAGAAAAAGCAGTGCTGGCAGCATGGCTGCTAGAAGGGAAAGGGTAAAAATATCCCTATGGGCTTCATGGTCATCCTCTGCTCTGCTGATAGATAATACCGTTGCTCCTCCAACGCCGATCAGCAGACCCAGGCCGTTAATAATGCTGTAGATGGGCAATACAATATTAAGGGCTGTCAGCCCCAGCTCGCCTATTCCATTGGCTATAAAAAAGGTATCTGCCAAGACATAAAGGGATATTCCCAGCATACTGATAACGCTGGGGGCCGCATACCGAAAGAACAGTTTTAGTATATTATCCTTTATTATATTTGGTTTCTCTGTCATGATGATCTCCTCCTGCATAAAAAAATATCAGCCCCTTGGTCACATACAAAGGCCTGACAATGTGATTTCATCCGTTTTATCTTTGCCTGCCATCCCGGCGGATACAAGGCAAACGGTAGATTTATTTAAAATATTATAGCACCAAATGCCTCTTTAGTCAATAAAAAGTCTTTAGCCTATCTGTATCTAGAATAGGAAAGATCATTCTCCTATAATACCAGCCTTTATTTTAGCAGTCTTCGAATAAGGGCTAATTTCTTGCCATAGGGCGGAAAAACAAGGCTGATATCCATTAGGGTGGTCCGCTTTAGTATACTTTTTCGATGGGAGAAGGTCTCAAAGCTTTCTTTTCCATGGTAGGAGCCAATTCCCGAAGAACCTATGCCACCAAAGGGCATCCGAGGACTTGTTACATGGAATATGGTATCATTTACACAACCGCCTCCAAAGGGGATACGATTCAGCACTTTATTTTCCACAGCCTGATCCTCAGTAAAGAGGTAGAGGGCAAGAGGCTTGGGTCTGTCATTTATCATAGCAATTGCATCATGTATATCCTCATATTCCATGATAGGCAGCAGTGGACCAAAGATTTCCTCTTCCATGACTGCATCCTGCCAGGTCACCTGATGAAAGAGGGTAGGCTCTATATAGAGACTCCCTCGGTCAAATCGTCCTCCATAGATGATTTTTTCTTGATCCCTTTCAATTATTCTCCTTAATCTGTCAAACTGTCTGCCATTGACAATCCTTCCATAGTCCCTGCTCTTTGAGGCATCCTCTCCATAAAAGGCAGCAATCGCATCCTTTAGCTTTTGAATAAAAGTCTCCTTTATCTCTCGATGGACCAGAACATAGTCAGGAGCTATGCAGGTTTGCCCAGTATTTAAAAGCTTTCCCCATATGATTCTTTTAGCAGCAATATCAAGCTTGGCACTTTTATCAACAATGGTAGGGCTTTTTCCGCCTAGCTCTAAGGTCACTGGCACGAGGTTTTTTGAAGCTGCCTCCATAACAATTTTCCCTACGGCAACGCTGCCAGTGAAAAAAATATAGTCAAAGGCACCATGAATCAATGCCCCCGTGACCTCTCTCTGGCCTTCAACAACGCTGACATATTTTTCGTCAAAGGTTTCTTTCACCAATCTTTTTACCAGGGCCGATACCGTTGGTGTTGCTTCAGATGGCTTCAATACAGCACAATTCCCCGCCGCCAGGGCACCAATCAGGGGCTCCAGTAAAAGCTGAAAGGGATAGTTAAAGGGACCAATAACCAAGACCGTGCCATAGGGCTCATAACAAACATAGTTTCTTGACGGGAACTGATGAATAGAGGCCCTTACTCTTTTAGGCTTTGCCCATCTTCGTATGTTTTTAATAAAGTAATTGAGGCTGTCTAAAATAAATCCCACCTCAGTGGTATAGGCCTCAAATTCATTTTTCCCTAGATCTTGATAGAGGGCATCTAAAATTTCCTTTTCATTTTTTTGAATGGCAGTCTTGAACCTTTTTAATGCACCAATTCTAAAATCTATCTTTCTCGTTTCACCAGTGGCATAGTATTCCCTATGGGCTTGAAGCATCTGCTTTACTTCATATTCGCCAATTCCCATTTGAGTTATTCCCTCCCCCAATTATATAGTTGCCTATCTTTTACAATTGGAATTCTACCTTTACACATTTTCCAATCAATTTAATTTTATGCAGTTCTGTCACCACAGGCTGATGGCCCTTGCCACCGTTAGACAGGCTTACCCTGTTATTAGGCTCCCTTCTGAGCTGTCTAATCATCCTTTTATGATCCATTTCAAACAGGTAAAGGCTATTATTGTGTATCTCATTGGTAGCGCAAATCATCACGATATCACCCTTCTTAATCCTTAGGGCCTCCATCTCATTATCGACAGCCTGAACAAAGGATAATTTCTCCCAGTGATAGCCCGCTATCTTTTTTTCCAGAATCGGCAGGTCCCTATGGCCTATAACTTTATTTGTATTCATTTCATAAATTGGATATTTTTTAATGATGTTGGCCAGGGCATCAGCCCATTGGCCTGTGGGCTGTATCGAATAAAATTCACCTCGGGGCTGAGATTCCTCTTTAACCGCCTTAGCCTTGGGCAGTGCCTCTTCTTTTAGAGCTTCCTCATAACCAAATTCAACCCTTTCTCCCAACTTTCCTAAAATTTTTTCAGCAGCCTTTTCATTAATGACCTTTCTGCCCGACTCTATTTGTATAATGTAGCTTTCTGACAGTCCACATTTTTTGGCCAATTCCTTCTCTGTCAGCTTAGCCTTTATCCTTGCTTCCTTAATTTTCACTGCTAAACGATTCATCTGCTTCACCTCTATTTTGTGTATTCGTCTTATTCTATTGTAGCATGGATATGATTTATTGCATTTTTTTCACTATCACCTATTTATTACAAAGCGTAAAAGGCTGATGATGGGCGGCTGCTGTAAGATAAACTAGAAACTAGTGTGTCTGAAAACTCCGAAGGGTGCAGATTTTACTGAATTTTGTTCTAAGCAAGGCGCTTTGAAGGCATACCAGGGGTATGTCAAGGAAAAGCAAGCTGCGTGGGACAAAAAGCGGTGAAAGATGCCCTTGAGTGGGTTTTCAGACACGCTCTAATTAAAAAGGCAAGGTCAACACGGTTTGTGCTGAATTCTTGCCTAATACGCTGTTAATATCATTATTTTACATAATATGTTAGAGAAAATCAATAGTATTATTACCAGATAAATCTCTAACCACTGCCTTTAAACTATTTCATTATCTTACAAATATTATTAGTAAACTCCAAGGGATCACCTATTGGCAGACCTTCAATTAATAGGGCCTGATTGTATAATAGACCTGTATATAATTTAAGCTTCTCCTTATCCTTTTCATAGGCTTCCTTCAATGTCTGGAATACCTCGTGATGCACGTTGATTTCCAGTACCTTTTCTGCCTTTACCTCTCCATTATTTGGCATCGCACTCAATATCTTTTCCATTTCAATGGTCAAGTCGCCTTCATTTGACAGGCAGACGGGATGACTTTTCAACTTCTTTGACATCCTGACATCCTTTACCTTATCTGTCAGAATGCTTTTCATCTCTTCAAAAAGGTCTTGATGATTTTTTACTTCCTCCTCAGAGGGCTTCTCCTCTTCATCGGCTTCAATTCCCAGGTCACCGCTTGAAACTGACTTAAATTCCTTATCCTTATAGTTCATGATCATTCTGATGGCAAATTCATCTACATCATCGATGAAATATAAAATTTCGTAGCCCTTTTCAGATACCAGCTCAATTTGGGGTAGCTTTTCAATTCGCTCATAGGATTCCCCTGCAGCATAGTAGATATATTTTTGATCCTCAGGCATTCTGTCCACATATTCCTCGAGGGTAACCAGCTTCTTCTCCTTAGAGGAATAGAACATTAGTAAATCCTGTAATATTTCCTTATTGCTTCCAAAATCATTATATACACCAAATTTTAACTGTCTTCCAAAGGATTCATAAAATTTTACATATTGCTCCCGTTCGTCTTTCAGCAGGCTAAGGAGACCACTTTTAATTTTATTCTTGATGTTCTTGGCAATCAGCTTCAATTGTCGATCATGCTGCAGCATTTCCCTGGATATATTAAGGGATAAATCCTCTGAATCTACCATACCCTTTACAAAGCCAAAATAGTCTGGCAGTAGATCAGCGCATTTATTCATAATTAATACCCCATTGGAATACAGCTCAAGGCCCTTTTCAAATTCCTTAGTATAATAATCAAAGGGTGTTTTTTCTGGAATAAACAGAATTGAGTTATATCGTACTGCCCCATCCACACTAATGTGAATATGCTTGATTGGTTTATCAAAGCCATAGTGCTTGTCTGCATAAAATTGTTCATAGTCCTCCTGGGTCAGCTCCCCCTTGTTCTTTCTCCAAATGGGAACCATACTATTGATGGTCTGTTCTTCAATGTAATCCTCATACTGATCCTCACTGCCTTCTTTAAGTCTGCTGCCCTTTACATTCATTTTAATAGGGTATCTGATAAAATCAGAGTATTTTTTTATAATGCTCTTTAGTCGATATTCCTCTAAAAATTCATCATAGCTTTCATCCTCTGTATTGGCCTTGATTTTAAGGATAATATCGGTTCCGACTCCATCTTTTTCAACAGGCTCAATGGTATAGCCCTCAGCCCCCTCAGATTCCCATTTATAGGCCTGATCGCTGTCCAGAGCCCTACTGATCACTGTGACGGTCTCAGCTGCCATAAAGGCTGAATAGAAGCCCACCCCAAATTGTCCAATAATGTCATGCCCATCCTTTAATTCATTTTCCTTTTTGAAAGCCAGGGAACCGCTTTTTGCGATTACGCCAAGATTTTCTTCCAGTTCTTCCTTTGTCATTCCAATTCCTGTGTCAGAAATCTTAAGAATTCTGCTATCCTTATCAGGCGTAATTCGTATGTAGTAATTATCCTTATTGAAGCTTAGATTTTCATCGGTCAATGCCCGGTAGTAGATTTTATCAATTGCATCACTGGAATTGGAAATAAGCTCCCTTAAAAAGATTTCCTTATGGGTATAAATTGAATTAATCATTAAATCCAGCAGCCTTTTAGATTCTGCCTTAAACTGCTTCTTTGCCAATTTGCCTCTCTCCCTTCATTATTAACTGTTCTTTTGTAAAGCTTAACATATGTGATTATTCTTACAAGAAACCCTATGGGTAAAGGGACTTCTTTAAGTCAGGGCACTACCCTGGTACTATATTCTTTAGCACTCTCAGCCAAAGAGTGCTAAGTCATAGTTTTTATATATCACATTCTATTTTTCATGTCAATACCTTTTACAACTTCATGGGGTTATCATGGAATAATTTCTCTATATAAAACTTTTAAGACTGATGTACCCACCAATATCAATTGACGCTGACTTTAATTATATGCTACAATTAATGAAAAGAATATCTATTTGCGGGGGAACCATTTTGGTTGAGAAGGTTAAAACCTGACCCTTTGAACCTGTCAGTTAACACTGGCGTAGGGAAGCAGATCATTTCATAAATTAGATTTATCGAATGCTCCCTAATTATATAGGGGCATTTTTTTATGTCATCGAAAAGTTGTCCCTCACTTGGGACCATCCTTTTTTTAATTATAATTAACAAGTATAGGAGAGATTACAATGAAAAAGGTTCTAACCATTGCCGGTTCAGATTGTAGCGGTGGTGCCGGAATACAAGCAGATTTAAAAACCTTTTCGGCCCATGGCGTCTTTGGTATGAGTGTTATTGTTTCAGTAGTGGCGGAAAACACAAGCCGCGTCATCGATATTCAGGATGTGACTCCTGGTATGATTGAGAAGCAAATTGATGCCGTATTTGAGGATATTGATGTGGATGCGGTAAAAATCGGTATGCTTTCTCAGCCCAACTGCATGAAGGCCGTAGCGAAAAAGCTGAAGGAGTATTCCCCTAAAAATGTCGTGGTTGATCCGGTTATGTACGCTAAAAACGGTTGCCCCCTGATGGATCCCAGCTCGATTGATACCCTAATCAATGAAATTATTCCTCTGGCAGACCTGCTGACTCCCAATATTCCTGAGGCAGAAAGAATTTCAGGACTTAACATCACTTCTGTGGCCGATATGGAGAAGGCTGCAAAAATAATCTATGATATGGGAGCAAAGGCCGTACTTGTAAAGGGTGGTCATGCCCTGGGGGATGATGCTCTTGACCTATTGTATGACGGCAATCAATCCACCCATTTCAGCGCTAAACGAATTGATACAAAAAATACCCATGGAACCGGCTGCACCTATTCCTCAGCAATTGCTTCTAATTTGGCCCTGGGTCTGGATTTGCAAGAAGCCCTTCAAGAGGCCAAGCACTATGTTACAACTGCAATACAGCATTCCCTAGCAATTGGTAAAGGCTGTGGGCCCACCCATCATTTTTACGAACTTTACCAAAGGGGATTAAATCGACCTATTAAAGACTAATATATTGTAATGTAAAAGGCCCCAACCGTTGGGGCCTTTTACATTGTTTGTATAGTGTATTTCTAAATGATATTTATCTCTTTATTTCATTCCTAATAGAGCTTTCAATTCTTTGGTCTCTTCTTCACCAATCATGTAATAATGATCGATTGGTCCCATGGTAATGGCAGTGCCATCCTCTAGATACCAAATATAGGCTGATATTTCAGAAATAGACTCATTCTGTAGATTTACATAGGCATCGGCTTCCTCTTGCTTTAAATCCACGGACTCCTCGATTTCCTCCAGATTATCAAAAAAATAACGTAATTGCTCTATTTTTTCCTTATCAGCAATTTCTGTATGAAGATCTACCTTGCCCTCAGCGGGTGTACCGATCATTATTTTTACCTTGGCTGAACAACCAAAGAGCATTAAAGTAATCATGAAAAATAGAAAAAACCTTGCAACTTTCAAGGATATGCCTCCTTTTCAATAGCTAAAAAATCAGCTTTAAAGCTTCTCTCACATCCTGTTGATATAAACCACCGTGATAGCATAATATGGATTCAATATCATAATCCAACAGATGCCTGATTGATTCCTTTGCAGCCTCTAAATCTAATGTGTACTCTGGATTGGCTATTCCCAGCTTTCCTTCGGTAATTGCCAAGGCATCCCCTGAAATCAGTGTTTTAAATTGCTTTATATACAGGGAAATATGCCCAGGCATGTGGCCGGGGGTTGGAATAATTTCTACGCCTCCACACCATTGAAGCAGTTCATGGCCATGTAAAAGTATGTCAACAGGGGCAGGTTCCACTGAGGCAAACAGCTGCTGCAACTGCTTAGCCCCTTCTTTTTGGTCTTCAGGTAAGGAATGGTACATATCCTCAGCCTGCTGTAATCGTAAAGACCTTTTCTTTCCACTAATGTAGTTGGCCTCCAGGGGCGACCCACAGATCTTAATCGACGGATACTGTTTTTTTATCTCTGCTAAGGTGCCCATATGGTCATAATCATGGTGGGTTACAACTACCTTTGTAAGGGAATTAAGTTCAACCCCCTTGGCCTTGGCGGCGGCTTTAATATTCGGCAAGAACCCAGGGTACCCGCAGTCTACTAAAATCATTTCCTGATCATCCTTAAGTATGACAGGATGAATTACATCAGTCATGGCACCAAAGGTAAATGGTATATCTAATATAATCATTTGATTCATTGCTTATTCTCCTATCCTATTAGCATAATCTATGCGCTTCTTTTATCATCCCTAAGACTTTCTATTTTATTCCCATACTGATGGTTCCGTATCTAGCATTTTTGTATGTGACAGATATCATATCAAGTATTTTTATAAGTATTTTTTGCAGAAGGGATCATGGTTTGGGTCATCATTCCATAGATATTCGATGTGATCAGCTATTTCCATCGATGTATCCTTCCCGTGGCGGTCAGAAATAAAGCCTAAAACCATATCCATCCCTGCTGATACCCCAGAGGATGTGTAAAATTTCCCATCAACTATCCAACGGGCACGATATATCCATTTTACATTCGGGTTGAGGGATTGTACCCAGTCAAAGGCTTTTTTATTGGTCGTTGCCTGTCTTTCATCCAATAGACCGGTTTTCGCCAGAAGTGCTGTTCCCGTACATACCGTTAAACAATAGGGAGCCTTCTCTGCCAGCAGCTTTAACAGCTGTATACAATCATTATCTAAAACCAGCTGTCTGGTGCCCAAGCCCCCGGGAATGAGTAATATTCCCTCTGGATTAATTTGAGAAACCGGTATAGTCGCTACTGTTGTCTGTTGCCTGCTAAGGATGTTACCGCCCTCTATTGAGAAAAGATGAATCTTATACTCCTCCTCTAGCCTCCCAATAATCTCCACTGGTCCAAATACATCTAAGGTTTCAAAATCGTTAAATAGAAGCACATTCACATCAATCATATTATCAGCTCCTTACCCGATAAGAACTTGTTTATTGACCTTGTTTTTATTATAAACAACAAATGGAAAAAATCAAGCAAAAGAGGAAAAGGTGAGCATTATCGGCAAAAATCAAAGAATTAAAGGTATTCCCATGCCAACTAACATGGGGTAAATTTCTATGATATATTATGACATCCTTTTCTGTTACACCAACTTAACGTTTATCGCAATAATAAAAAATCTTTTAAATAAAATAAATTCTATATAAATACTAATCTAGATTTTCCAATATATTAGCAAATGTAAAAAAACGACAATTATTCACAACATAAATTGACAACTTGTCTAAGCATGGCTATACTATAATTAAATGAAGTTTTTTACTTTTCTGTAAATAATTTAAGGGGGAAGGGCAAGCGGATGAAAATCTTGAGTACTGGAGAAAAAATTCGACAATTAAGAACAGACTTAGGATTAAAGCAAGATGACATTTCAAACGACGAAGTTACTAGAAGCTTAATCAGCATGATCGAAAACAACAAAAGAAACCTGACCTATCGTACAGCCAAAATAATTTCCAAATCACTTAACCAATACTACATAAACCTAGGGGCACAGATCACCCCTGACCTACTACTAGAATCAGAAGTGGAACAGGCCCAACGGATTATACGGGAAAGACTGGATGAAATGAAGCAACTATTGGATAACCCCGCCCCAGGCACTGAAGCTCAAATTAATGACAGCTTTCAAAAACTGATTGACTTTGCAAAGGAATGGAAGCTAGGCGAAATGATTGCCCAATTACATGAAACTAGGGGCCGCTTCTATTACAAAACCTATCAATACAATGAAGCACTGAAGGATCTCTTTGAGACCCTGGAGTATCACTTGCAAAAAGAGAATTATGACAAGGTGGCTTCCATGTATAATTTAATTGGAAGCATTCATTACCAGCTAAATATTTATGACCAGGCCTTATTATATTATGAAAAGTGCTTTAGTACTGTTATCACCCATCGTCCAAGCAACTATGACAAGATGATGCTGTTTTCTCAAGCAAACAGAATACTTTGCTATGGTAAGTTAAATAGATTTGATATGGTCTTTAGAGAAATAAACAATTTTAAAGAAACATATAAAAAGGAAGATAGGTATCTGTATGAGGTGCTATTAATGGAAGCAGATGCTTATGTTGAGCTCCAAAACTATAATAAGGCAAGTAAAATTTTTGATAAACTATTAAAAAAATCTGCTAAAATACCGCCTGACATACTATTTTTAATTTATGAAACCTATGCCGACCTATATGTAAGACAAGGCAAATATCAGAAAAGTATCGACTATAGCGAGCTAGCCTTTGAGTACATTGACAACAGAAATCCCAATAATGTTGCCTACATGTTTTTAATTAAAGCAAGGGCATACCGAAAATTAAACCTATTAGAGGATGCCTATAGGGCAATTGAAGAGGGATTAACCTTTGCAGAGAAGGTATCTAAAATAGATGTGATTATAGATTTAACCATACTTAAGGCCCAGATGGACATTGAGGTAGGAAACTACAATTCTGCCGAAGAAAAACTGCATATGTTAAAGAATTATGCACAAAGTAATCGGATGAAAGATAAACTAGGAGAAATATATCTCTATTTTATTGAGTTGTATTATAAGATAAATGAGCATGAAAAATGCTTATCATATATTATGGAAGCACAGCAACTTCGAAAAAAAAATACTAACTATTAAATGATTAAAGGAGGAGATTTAATGAGTCTGAAAAAAAAGGTTATATCACTATTAGTATGCTCTATACTTTTTCTGTCACAGTTGGGCATGGTAGAAGCCTCGGTAAAACATAATGATTCCTTCGATGCTAAACAAAATGCTATTATTTTAGTCCCGACAACAGAAGATCAAGCGATTATTCCCTGCATTGGACCTAATCCTTGGATTGATTAAACTACTATGAAATCTATAATTCCCCTTTAAAGCTAGCGTCCACCGACGGTAGCTTTTTTTTAAAATACTTGTTGTAACTTGACTTACAGTTTAGAAAAATAAATTTAAACCTCCTATGGCTGACTCAACAGTCATTAGGAGGTTTAATTTGCCTTAATAAGCGTTACTTATATTTCCAACAAAATTCTCTACTCATTACAAGCTAATTTCCCTTGGGTGGTTTTATATTCTATTGCCGTTCATTAATTTGCTGCTGCATTCCTACCATCTGTTCAATTAAATCCTTTGCCAGGATAGAGGTCATTAAATGATCCTGGGCGTGTACCATAAGTAGAGAGATTTCAACACTTTCTCCAGCGGCCTCCTGCTGTATTAGCTTTGTTTGTACCCGATGGGCCTCCATTAGCTCACCATCAGCAGCTTCCAGACACTCCTCAGCCCTTATGAAATCGCCTTTTTTAGCCCATTCGAGGGCCTCAAACACATGACTTCTCGCTTCTCCTGAATTTGTGATTAAATGAAATATGATACCTTCAATATCGCTCATGTATCTTCCCTCCAAATTCCTGTTGATATTTTCGTAGGTCCACTGACATACAAAACTCAGTGACATATTCTATACTATATTGCTTTAACTATGTACATATACCGTAAAGGCACCAATTTTTTTGTTTTTTCTGGATTAATAAAGCGATTATGCCACGTTATCGCTGACCAAAGCCATATTGCTGTGGCAGGATAAAATAACTGACTTCAGGGCCGAAAAATAGAACTTTTCTATAACATAAAAAAGCCCTTTATTAATCAATAATAGGCTTTCTTACGGTAAATCATATTAAAATTATTAAGGCCAACCAGTTCATATCTAACAACAATTTTGATTTCTTATCTTCTCAATCAAGAGAGAAGACTCACAATATTTCTATAACACCAGTTTCTCCATTAATTCTAACCCGCTGACCATCCTTTAATATACGTGAGGCTGATATACCCACAACTGCAGGAATACCATATTCTCTAGCTACAATACCACCGTGGCTTACAGGGCCTCCATATTCTAAGATCAATCCTTTAGCCACAGAAAATAGTGGTGTCCAGGCTGGATTAGTACTTTCTGTTACCATTATCTCTCCCTCCATAAGATTTGCGTTTAATGGATCAAATACAAATTTTACTGTTCCTTCATATATTCCTGGTGACAGTGGCATTCCTTGAATAACTTTGCTATTGGGATCAGTTTTTTGTGAGGAGTAGTAGGTTTCTCCAGTATTTAACACTATTCTTGGAATACTAATTCTTGCCATCTCTTTGGTATAGATGGCTTTATTGATTTCTACCTTACTACTTAAATTATCCTTGCTTAGAATGTCCTCCTTAAATAGGAAAAAGATATCCTGTCTATCATTAATTAGCCCCTCTTTCTGAAACACCTCACCTAAGGCCAGCATAACATTTCTAGCTATTCCCATCATTCTTACGATATCATATTTAGGATATTCTCTCATGCCGGCTGCTATACGATAGTTGATCATACGATTTTTTAGCTTAAGAGCCGCCTTCTCTCCCCTGTCTCTTTGCATTTCTTGATATATTTCCTCAATTAAATCCTCCGCTGCCTGGGCCTTTTGATTTATATCAGCTAAGTTTCTCTCATACATTTTATCAGCCATATAGGATTTGATTTGATTTATTAAGAATTCTGGCTGCTCTGCCCATCGAATCGTGCCAAAATCTAGTTCTATATTAGCTCTATGTCCAAATCTATCGAGAATCTCCTTGATTCTTGGGTGATCAGCCCTGGGTTCAAGATTGTTTTCATCAAAATATTTCGCTGCATGATTCATCATGATGGTCAATTCTTGAGTTATGCATTTGGGCAAGGAATGAATTAAATTCTCCAGGTCATATTGATCCCCGTACAATTTATTTACGATTTTTTTAATTTTGACAATATCATTCATTTCTGTACAATAAAGTCCTTGTTTCTGAGACAATATAAAGGCTTCTGTCATACAGCGGAAGATAAAGTCAACCTTTTCCTTTACCGTTGAAAGCTTCTGAGACATGGCCAACCATTTTTGATATGTCTCTTCTCCAACTTGAATCATAGCATCATAACGCTGCCCATTTGGAATCCTATTTACCTTCTTCATAGTGCCTACTATAGATAAACCATACTTAAAGGCACCCCAGGGAATTCTAAATCTAATTCCTTGTTTTGTAAATGTCTTTTCATGGTTATTAATTACATGAAGCATTACCTCTTTCAACGGCAGGTCATTGCCGGAAAATGCATTGGCAAACTGCTTAGCTATAATTTTACTAGCCATTAGATAAGTTATATCTACATACAGCCTACATCCATTATACTTGACAAAGCTATTATCAAGCGGCTTTTTTCGCATAGTCATAACATTAATAATAGTTGGAAACATTTGGCTGATCATATCAAAGCCTAATGGAGTGAATGGTTCCTTCATGCCCAACAGCACTGTCCCTGCTGAAAGATAAGCTCTCAGCTTCCCATCCTGCTCTAGTTTGTCTATGGGAAACAAGGTTGTAATATCCCTTGTTTGAAGAATAAAAAGCTCATCGTTTTCATCAAATGTAAATTCAATATCCTGGGGCTTTCCAAAGTGATCTTCAATATTCCCTGCTGCCCTTACTATAGCTTTTATATGATTTTCATGTAAAGAACCTATTGATTGACGGGATTCAGGAACTGGGCTGTATGCTATACCATCCCCCGAAGGTTGGCATAATATTTCTTTTTGCGCAATCTCCACCTTCATTATTTTACCGCTTTTCTTATCTATTGTGTATTGATCAGGATTTACACTGCCATTGACAATGGCTTCACCAAGGCCATAGGAGGCATTGATCAGCAATTCGCTTCTTACCCCATCTATTGGATTGGCAGTAAAAATCACTCCTGCCAACTTTGAATAAATCATTTCTTGAACAATAACACCATGGGTGAAATCAGTGGATATATTGTACTTAGCCCTATATTCTATTGCCCGTTCATTCCATAAGGATTGCCAGCATTGTATTACCCGTTCAATTAGATCGACTTCTTTGACGTTTAAGTAGCTGTCATATTGACCAGCAAAACTCATTCCTGGCATATCCTCTAAAGTAGAGCTGCTCCTAACTGCCACATGTCCCCCAGCTATCTTACCCATTTCTGATAGGATCTGTTCCTTTAATTCTACGGGGAAGGCCTGAAGCTTAAATAGTGATTTTATCTCCAGGGACTTTACTGAGCTAGCCCTATGGGTGGCTAAAATATTGACAATTTTCTTTTTTAGCTGATTTTCCTTAATATAGGTATCATAAGCCAAGGAGGTTACAATAAACCCCTGGGGTATTTTAATTCCATGCTTGATCATTTTACCTAAATGATAGGCTTTTGCACCAACAAGTTGAAAATCATCTTCTTTTATGTCATCGAACCACTTAATCATCTTTATTCCTCCCTATTGGCAAAATAATATTCTCTAGCCTTCTGAAGATATAAAAATGCCTCCTCCTTAAATCTAACTTCATATCCCTTTAATCCAAGGGCATGACTAATTAATTCTTCACTAAAATCCAATAGCTTTTCAAACATATCCTGCTCCTTAGGCTCATCGGTACCGATAAGCTTTCCAGCTGCCTCATAAATCCATAAAATTTCTCTCGTACACAATTCTGCAAATATTTCTGGATATTCAATGTCTATAATCCCTTGGGCTTTCCCAAGCTGAAGCACCTCTAGGTATACTTTGGTGGTAGCTATTTTAAATTGCTTCTCTAGTTGTCTAAGAATTCTGTCATTTCCAGCAAAGGAAAAGACATTACTTACTTTCGACCACTCAACTAGCTGTTTCAATTTGTAGTGACTAACTGACATAAATATGGTATTAAACCTATCAATAAATGAATCTTCATCATTTGTGACAATATGGGCAAAGTACTTTGACAACTCATCAATATAATTTTCAATGATTACTTCCAGAATATCTTCCTTTGATTTAAAGTGGTGATAAAAGCCCCCCTTTGAGCATTCTGCCTGTTCAATTATTTCTCCAATTGTTGCTTTTTCGTATCCTTTTGCAGCAAATAACCCATAGGCTGAATGGATAATTTTATTTTTCAAGTCCATAGCGATCAACCCCCAACAAACCGATGGTCGGTTTTTCTTAATCATACACCCAGCCCTTCTCTTTGTCAAGTTCTTAAAAACAATGTGGCTCTGCCACGTTATCGCTGACCCCACAGCGATATTGTTGTGGCAGAAATAATGATTTCCTATAATACAAAATAGGAAAGATTCCTAAAGCCGCTTTAAGAATCTTCCCTTTTGATATTTATGGTATATTAATTTGACTAATTAGTTATTTGAGATGGCCTTAGGTACAACATTGCCATCACGTTCTTCTATATGAAGCTCCATAGCTTCTCCAACCTGACCCTTAAGCTCTTCCAGGGCCTTTTCCGCTTCTTCTAAGGATTCAAATGTTCCTACTTCTATGAAATAAGTGTCTTTTTCATCCTTTAAAACCCGTTTATCCTCTATTTCAAACAGCATTTCCTCTGCTATACCCAGCTCTTCACCAAAGCCATAGGAGGCTGTTCTTACAAAATACATCGTTTTGTTTTCTGCCCCTTTATCCTCTTTTAGTTTGATTACTACCTGGGCAGGATTTTCATATTCTTCTACCTTTAATTCTACCGCTTGATCAAAGATGACATTAAATCTTACTAGAGAATCATCTAAGGTAATGATCTTATATACGTCCTTAACAAACTTACTTTCCTTTAAAGCTTCAAAATCCTTTTCGGCGGTCATTCGCCTTGCTCCCCCAATGGAAAAAGTTAGGGAATGGGGGTTCTCTTTATATACTACATCGAAATAAGGTGCATTTTCCATGGCTTTATCGTCATCCATAAAGTTAAGTGTGATTACTTCTTGATCCTTTTCTTGCTGGAGAGAAATAAATTTCACATCAACGCCATCGGTAATCTTTCCCCCTTGGCCCTTTCCTTTATTGAATTGAAGCACTTGAACCAAATCGCCTAATACTGGTATTTCCTCCATGGCCTCGGCAAAGCTAGGTACCGTATTGATGGCCGTTGTAAATAATACTAGCCCTACTGCTATTCCTGTGGCCACCCGCTTCCAACTTTTCCTTTTATGATTAACCTTTACACTCATTTTTTCAGTCCTCCCTTTTTTAAACGCATCTTCTATTACAAAATCTAATTCCTTAGGAATTTCTATCTCATCATATATTCTTTTCAGATCAGAAGTTTTATTGTTCAACTATATTCCCCTCCTCCAGTTGAATTTTCAACTTATCCATCGCCCTGTAGAGTTGAGATTTAACTGTACTTAGGGGCAAATCCAACATTTCAGATATATCCTTTAAAGGCATATCCTGAAAGTAACGAAGAATAACTACTGTTTTAGATTTTTCATCTAATTTATCCAAGGCCCTTTTTAAATCTATGATCTGATCCCTGTCACTTTCTACGGTTTGAATATTTTCCATATGGCTTTGCTCCATAGGGATTACTTTTTTAGATTGATTCAAGTAGTCAATGGCACAGTTAATGGTGATTCTAGTCAACCAAGTCTTAAAATACGCTGGTTTTTTTAATTTTTCAATATTCATATAGGCCTTATAGACAGTATCATGAACCACATCCAGGGCATCGTGGGAATTATTAACATAACTGTAAGCAATCTTATAAATTTGTTCCTTCTGCATTTGTATCAGCTGATAAAAGCTTTTATCCTCTCCTGCAATTGCTTTTTTAGCTAGCTCTTTATACATAATAACCTCCTTTATTTAAAGCATCTTCATGGCCATGGGAAATTATCTTTCTGATGATTAGACCTGTCAGCCCATAGAAAAGTCTCAAATTTTTTTCTTTAGATATTTATCTGTATATTTTATCCTTTTTTTATTGATTAACTACATCTTTTTTAAAGCTTCATAAATTATTTGGCATAAACTCTCCTATTACACAGAAAAGCCAGCAACCCTACGTATAAGCAATACGTAGGGTTGCTGGCTTTTGAAGCCGAAAAAGATCGTTTTTTCATAAACGCTGTAGACTAGTCAACTACGCTCTTGGCCCGTAATAGCGTAAACTCCTTTTTAATCATAATAATTGTCCATAAGACAATAATGATATCAATTCCAAAGGCTCCGTAATAAACTCCTGATACACCAATTGCTTTAGGTAAAAATAGCATTACTGGTATATAGAAAACCAACTGCCTTACAATGCCAATAATAGCTGCCGGCTTGCCTTTATCGATGGAAGGGAAAAAGGTCATTGCCATAAAAATAGTTGATAGTACCGGTAATACTGCCATATAAATTCTGAATTGGGTTAGCTGGATTCCTGTAAATATTTGATTTGGCAATATTAGTCCCAGAATATTGTTAGGGGATACCATCGAAACAATCCAGAAAGGTAATGTCAATACAGTGGAAGTAACGATAAATATTTTAAAAGAACGAATAACACGTTCATATTGTTTTGCACCATAATTAATGCCAACTACTGGCTGGAGTGCACGCATTAATCCAAAAATAGGCGTTAGTAAAAAGGTAAATACTCGATATGCTGCACCATAGAAGGCTATATCCATTATTGTACCATATTTAGAAAGTGCATTAAAGACAACAACTGCTTGTATCAAGTGCATGAAGTTCATAATTAGTGAAGACATTCCTAGCCCTATAATTGATTTGATGATCTCTTTATCTCGATAAAAGGTAAAAACCTTTGTTTTAAATGAAGCAAATCCTTTTCCAAAGTAAACCCATCCAAGGAGGGTATAGACGAACATTCCGATATTTGTCCCCCATGCCGCCCCTTCTACACCCAAATTGAAGACTACAATCAGAATATAGTTAGCAATAACATTGACTATCAGTCCTAGTCCCATCATGACTGCAGCTGACTTCATTTTTCCTTCAGCCCGCACAATCATGTTTCCTGCTAAACCATAAATCCAAAAAAATGAACCCAGAATTGTAATTCTAAAGTAGCTATCACCTAAAAGTAAAGCCTCTCCTTCACCCCCCATGACTTTTACCAATTGGCTTGAAAACAGCATTGCCACTACCATATAACCCACTGTTGTTATCAGAGATAGATAGTTAACATTCCCTAAAAGTCGTTCCTGGGTTCGTCTGTCTTGACTGCCCAGGGCAATACTTAATACTGAGCCGGCCCCCACTCCAATTAGTGATCCTACCCCTACACTTATTTGAGAAAGAGGATAGGCTACAGAGACCCCTGCCAAAGCAGTTTCCCCCACATAGCGTCCTACAAAAACCGCATCAAATACAGCATTTAATCCATATAATACCATAGCAATTACCGCAGGCCATGATAGCTCAAACATCACCTTCCACGGGTTACTGGATAAAATAAATTGTTTTTGTCTTTCTTTTTGATTTACCGCAGCTTGGCTCAAATTGACTCCTCCTTATTTAATAACATCATTGAAATAGATTATCATTATCAAGTATAGGGCGTTATTCTTCTCTTGTCTACTCTAATAGGGATTATATTTAACCCAATAGGTATTTTGTAACCTAATTATTTGATTTCTTTAAAGAAAAGTGATACACTAAAAAAAATTAGATATTTCTAACTTTTTTCTTGTCGTTTTATTTGGTCTGACTTAGCTCTGCCAACCTACTTTTACTAGTTGCGAAAGGCTTATCATTTCGTATGCCTATGGCAGCCCTACAAAAAGCCTTAAATCAAATATTCTACTGGATGGAAGGGGAATGAACAGTGAAAAGACTTACCTTTACAATGGAAAATTACCTTGAGGCAATCTACGAGCTATCTACTGAAGGGACAGGAGCCAGAGTATCTGATATTGCCAGCCGTTTAGGGGTAGCAAAGGCAACTGTCAACAGTGCCATGGCCACCCTTGCGGAAAAGGAGCTGGTGATTAACGAGAAATATAAAAGAATATTGCTTACCCCAAAGGGACTAAAGTTAGCCCAATTGACTTCTAAAAAACATCATGTCCTTAAAAAGTTTTTTTCAGAGGTTTTAAAGGTTAACGAAGCTATTGCCGACAAGGATGCCTGTGCAATTGAGCATGTTATCAGTAACGACTCTATTAAGGCCATCGAACTGTTTATGGAAGGCTTAGTGAGGGAAAAATCATAGACCCTCCATCGATTTTATGAATGTATTAATGTGATGATCTGATGAGGGAAATATCTGAAAATAAGCATCAATGCTACATTCAATGGTTTTTCCACGAAAAAGCTGGTATAATATAAACAGCAAAACTCATATAGGGAAAGTCGGTGTTACGATGTCAAAAAGTGGTTTTTTATACTTGCAAATATATAATGAAATGAAAGAAAAAATTGAAAATGGAGAATGGAAGGAAGGTATGAAACTTCCCACAGAGCATGAGCTTATAGATGCCTTTACTGTTAGCAGAGACACCATTAGAAAGGCTTTACAGAAGCTAACCCATGATGGCTATATATACAGACAGGCTGGCGCTGGGACCTTCGTGAAAAACATAAAATCAAGATATAAGCTTACTGTTTTAGAAAGCTTCAGTGAACAAATGATCTCTAAAGAATTAGCGCCCTCGAGTGAAATAATTGATATAAGCCTGGGGCTTCCGAATAAAAAAATAGCCAAATATCTAGAACTCAAAAAACAGGACAAAACGTTTATCGTAACAAGAATCAGAAAGGCCGATAATGAGCCTATGTGCTATGAAACAGCCTATGTACCTGAAAAAAACTGTCCTGAATTAGATAAGAAAATAGATCAAAATACTTCTTTATATAAGGTGTATGAAGACATCTATGGGCTAAAGATGAAATATGGAGATATTTTTTTAGAGGCAGAAAAATGTCAAGATAAGGTAGCCGAAAAATTAAATATTGAAAAGGATTCCCCTATGCTAAAAATGAATTGTATCGTCTATTTGGAAAATAATAGGCCATTATATTTTGTGGAAACCCACTATATAGGCGATAAATATGTTTTTTTTGCAAGTATGCCGAGGAAATTATAAAAGCCCCAGAAATTGGGGCTTTTAGCTTTTTACTCTTAAGAAATAAACTCTTTTACCGCTTCTTGTGCAGATTTTCTCACTGCATCATCTATGGCAGTACCTACTACCAGTACATTTACGCCTGTATTCATAAAGGCTTTGTAGTTTGAAACGTTAATTCCACCTTCTGCAAGGGTTGGAACATTTACCGCATTCACTAGGGCCTCTAATCTTTCCTTAATAATCGGATGAATTTCCCCTGCTTCGGCTCCTTCATAACTCATTCCAGTCATAAGCCCTATTAAATCCACACCTATGCTTTCCATACTCTTGGCTACCTCAGCAACCTCCTCAGGGGTCCTTGCCGGAAGTCCGAAGGTATGGACATCATCTGGGTGTCCGATATAGGCATCAACCAAAAGGCCATATTTATGTGCCTTATCAACCACCTCTTTTAAATCCTCCAGACTGGCTTTATGAATGTGGAGCCCATCGGCACCAGCTCTGGATAGTTCCATGAAAACTTCCTCTTTTATCTCGGTAGGAACTATTTCACAAAATCCGCCCGGAATACCCACTGTAATGTAGATATCTTTACCCACTACATTTCTAACGCCTCGGGTCACATTAATCATTTCCTCCATAGGCACTTCATGTCTTATCTCCTCTGCATCATGCATACTGGTAACGCCCTTTAAGCCTCTGGCCAATACCACCGCCGGATGATTTGGTTCCAGCATTTTTACGCCAGCCTCTACCACAGCCTTGGCAAGTCTTGCATCATCGCCTGTAATTCCTGTACTCAATAGAGTTGTCCCATTGTGGGCTTTTATGGCATCCGTTACCTTTTGCAGCGCAATTTTTCTCTTTTTCTCCATATCAGCAGTAAACATTTATGCTTCCTCCCTTTTTTGTCTTTGTCTTGCTAATTTATTAGCAAAGACCGTAATTAAGAATGATGATGCCAGGGCAATAACCATGCTTATGGCAAAGCCAACCGGCTTATTGGCAAGAACAGGAGCTGTAATTGATGGAACATAGGCTGTTCCTCTAACATCAAATAGACCTACAAATATACCTGATAAGGCTCCTGAAAACATAGCCCCAAAGAATACAATTTTATCTGAAAACATGAATGGATAGGATGCTTCAACAAAGGTACCAAAGGCCATATTAATTAAAAATCCTGGGGCAGCAATGGCTGATTCACTTTTTTGTTTTGGATAAATGATGTTTGCCAGTGTTATACCAGCCGAAACCATAACTAATGCTGTCATATCAATGGCTCCCAGGAAGCTTGATCCTGTTTTTTCCATTTCAAGCAATACAATGGGCAGTATGGCTGCATGATATACGCCTCCAATAATTGCAGGCCACATTAGAAGACCAGCAACTGCCCCTGCCAAAATAGCATTATAGCCTATGGCCACTTCTATTATATATCTTACTCCATTACCAAATTTCAATGCCAATGGTGCTATTAAGAAAAATACTAATAATCCTGCTATTAGTCCTGAAAGACCCCCTGCTACAATATTGGCAGTTGTTCCTGGAAAATTCCATCCCAGGGCCAGCCTAATTAAATAAATTGCCAAGACTCCTGCTAAAATACCTCCGATTAATCCACCTATTAGTCCACCATCTATGGATAGCATACCAGCCACTACCCCTGCTACAATACCTACTTCGTCTAATCCCGAGACCTGCTTTGCAGCCAAGGCCGCCACCATTACAGGAAGTCCTTTAATTATTAAATCAAAAGCATCTTTTAAGCTTTCTAAGCCTGGTATCTTACTTAGGGCCAATGTTATTGCCATGGCAATAAATCCTGGTAACGCTGCCATCATAATTCCTCTGAAGCTGATTCTTTGTAATATACCCTTGTCCATATCTTCTGTTGAGCTTGAGGATGAGCCAATTACAGGTTTGTACTTGATTCCCCAGAATTTACTTAGGGATTGAATGGCTGCAACTGCTCTGGTTCTATTTGTGGTTCCAGTGGTACCTGAGGTAGCAATAACCTTTCCGCCCAGGGATTGTACTGTTGCCATGGAAGCCCCGCCAGTACCGGCAATAGGTACCTTCTTTTCTGCGGCTGCTTGTATGGCAAGCTTATTTGCTCCCTTAGGATCAGAGCTAACCAGAATTATCCCATGGATTTTTCCATCTTTGATTTGGCTTGCGATGCTTTCATCCATGGCTTCTGCATCCACATTAATATCCTTTAAAACCTTTTCCTCTGAAAAAACCACTTGTTTTGCTTCTAAATCCCAGCTGTACAATCTTGATAATGTTTTTTCTGTAGCATTGTCCATAGAAGCCTTAGCACCAATAAATTGAACAGCTCCTATTTCAATACCTGCTACTTTCGCTTGTCTTTCAATTTCTTCAATCAGCTTAAGTGGATCTTTCCCACCTAGATTGTAGAGATTTCCTCCACTGCTTCCTAGTATTGCAATCCTTTTCATTTAGCCTCCTCCTCCATTTATCTAATTGTACGTATAATATTTGTACGTATATTTATTATATATTAAATGTACGTATAAATCAATAGGTACGTTTTATTTTTTTAAAACGATTTCATATCCATTTCCATTAATTTATAATGCATCCCATGGCTGAGATTTATTCTATACATAAATATAGAGACATCGGCTCCCCATGAATCAAGAAGCTGATATCTCAATATGATTTAAAATACACTTTTTTTATGAATCAATTAAGCTCATAGTAATCATTACATATTATCACATTCAGTTAGGATGTGGTTTAGCGCCTTAGGCATTACCCTATGTGAAGTAAACAGAAATAGTTTAAATTGATTTTGTCAACATTGATTTCAACTCTATTAAACTGACTATTTCATGGGTAGGCTTTATTGCTGAGCGGTTAATCTTTTTATTGGGATTATACCAACATGTATCGATACCATAATTGATACCCCCTTGAATGTCGGAAGACAGGCTGTCTCCTACCATTAATATCTTATTTTTATCTAATTCCTTACGATTTACAAGTGCAGCATCGAATATCCTTGGATCAGGCTTTGAAACCTGTACCTCCTCGGATATGATAATAGACTTAAAGTATTTAGCAATCGGAGAGCACTTAATTCTTCTTTCCTGGACATTTTTCAAACCATTTGTTATCATCACCAGGTCATAATCAATAGAAAGACCCTTAACCAGATCTATGCTCTCTTCATATAAGAAGGAGGCAAAGGACAAATTGGACTCATAGGATTTGGCAAATTCTATTTCATCAAATTGGGCCTTTAAGCCCTTTGACAATCGTTTGAACCGCTCAATCTTCAGCTGCTGCTGTGTTATTTCACCAATTTCAAGTCCCTTCCATAGGGCTGCATTAATTTCCTCGTATATTTTCAGATGATGGTCTTCAACGTAATCAACACCGAATTTTAGCATTGTCTTTTTTAAGGCATCTCTCTCTGACCTTTTAAAGTCAAACAACGTCTCGTCTGCATCGAATATAATTACCTCGTATTTCATTTTGTACCTCCTTTTGTAATTTCTCCATGGTTTTGATCTGTAACCAATCCCCCTATCTTTACATTATCTACTAGATAAGTTATCATAATGGTATTAAATTAGATATGACCTATGTCCTGTTTATGGAGGAGTTATGAAAAAAATTACTGATGCCAACCTTTTAAAGCATTATTTTGATAAATACAATTTGGAAAGTATATTTGACAGTAAGATTTTCAGTCATGGGCAGCTTCATTTTTTTGAAAGGGAAGAATTAATATCAGTTGCTGAGACTGAATTGGAGTATTACTATTTGCTTGTTAAAGGAAAAATAAAGATATCCTATCTTTTCGAAAACGGTAAAGCCATGCTGCTAAAATTCTATACACCATTAAATTCGATCGGTGATGTAGAGCTTTTTAAAAATATTCCCGTGCGATGCAACGTTGAGGCCATGGACGACACTTATCTGATTGCAATCCCTGCTACTGTCCTTAGAAGGGAATACAGAAATAATGTTAGCTTTTTACATTACTTGCTTGACTCATTAAGTGAAAAGCTTGATGCCACGATTAATAATGGCTCATACAATTATGTCTATCCTCTTGTCAATCGATTGGCTACCTATCTAGTGGAACACCAAATAGCCAAGGACTATATCCACCTAAACACTTCCTTCAAGGATATAGCCCAATTCTTAGGAACGACATACAGGCATCTAAGCAGAACCTTTAACGAGCTTGAAGCTAAATCAATCATAAGATGTGAGGGCAAAACAATAATTGTTTTGGATGAAGGGAAGCTTCAGGCATTATCTAAGAATGATTTCAAGGGAACCTTTTAGATTTTTAACGGTAAATTATTACTTTGGGTTTAACTGCTTAGTAAGTTGACAAAGTATCGTTCCAAATATCTTTATCTGGTTAATGGCTTAGGATAACCACACAAAATAAGGGGTGATTTTGTGAAAACAATTCTGAAAAATGGCAGGGTCTATGTGGAAAAAAATAATATTCAAGAAGCAATCCTTATTGAAAATGGCTTTATTAAACAGGCTGGTACCAATAGGGATATTTTAACGAATGATGCTGATAGGGTGGTCGATCTTCAGGGAAAGACTGTTTTACCAGGCTTTAACGACAGCCATCTCCACCTTTTATGGTTAGGTGATGCCATGACATCCTGCAATTTAACATATGCTAAATCAATCGATGATGCAATTCAAATTGGTATTGAGTTCATTAAAAATAATAAGAACATCACTGTTTTAAGTGGTCGGGGCTGGAATCAAGATTATTTCAACACTGGTGAAAGACGTTTACTAAACCGATATGATTTAGATAAAATTTCTACTGAAATCCCCATTGTATTTGACAGGGTCTGCGGTCATGTTTCGGTGGGAAATACCAAGGCTCTAGAAATACTAGGGGTTGATGAAAACACCATTGTGGATGGCGGCGTACTGGAGCTAGGGAAAGAGGGAAAGCTAAATGGTGTATTCAATGAGAATGCAGTGGGGTTACTTCGATCAATTATCCCAGAAAAAAGTGAGGCAGATTTAGAAAAAGAATTTATCAAAGCCGGAAATTATGCTTTACGTCATGGAATAACCTCTGTCCAATCATGTGACATTATGGGCAGTGAATTTCAAAGCACCTTCAATATCATACACTCTATTTATAACAATCATAAATTAAAATTAAGATATTCTCACCAATATAATTTTCAAGATATCAATGACTTTAGAACTTATCTTGAAACAGAGCATAGAACAGGGCAATACGATGAAAAATTCTTGTCAAAGGGTGCGCTGAAGCTATTTAAGGATGGGTCCTTAGGTGCAAGAACTGCGCTCATGTTAAAGGATTATGAAGACGACCCTGGTAATAAAGGGGTAGTCGCCCTGTCCGATGAACAGCTTCAGAATTTATGCGATCTAGCGGCAAAGAATCATATTAGGGTAATTACCCACGCCATCGGTGACGGTGCGATAGAAAGTGTGATCAATGCCTATGAAAGAACCATGAAGAATGGGAAAAATCCCCTTCGCCACGGTATTGTCCACTGTCAGATTACTAACCCCAGACAGCTGAATAGAATTAATCGATTAAATATATCTGTAATGTACCAGCCTATTTTCTTAGACTATGACATTAAGATTGTAGCGAACCGTGTTGGAAAAAAACTATCAAGTACCTCCTATGCTTTTAATACCTTATATCAATTGGGAGCTCCTGTAAGCTTCGGTACCGATGCTCCTGTGGAGGACTGTAATCCATTCCCCAATCTCTACTGTGCTGTAACCAGACAAGGAATAGATGGCAAACCAATGGGGGGCTTTTATCTAAATGAAAAAATGTCAATTGAAGATGCCATTGATGCCTATACAATTGGCAGTGCCTACAACGAGTTTAAAGAGGACTTTAAAGGAAGGTTAAAGCCAGGCTACGTGGCTGACTTGATTGTATTGGATAGAGATATATTTACAATAGACCAATCAGAGATTAAGGATATCAAGGTTGAAAAAACCATGGTAGACGGCGAATTTGTCTACGAAAAATAGGTGAAAATAATAGTTGGACTGAAAAGAAAGGTGATCATTTGCATCACTTTTCTTTTTTATTTTTACTTATCCTTGGGCTTATAAAGTTATATAATAGGAATAAAGGGTATATATGTAAAAATACGGTTAAAAGAGGTGTACCACATGAATATACTGATAACAGGGGGATGTGGCTTTATAGGCTCCCATTTAGTTGACAGATTGATTCAGGAAAACCATCAAGTAACGATTATTGACAATTTATCTACGGGAACCTTAAAATATCTTAACCCTGATGCAGATTTTTATCCAATGGATATTAGAGATACCGATATCAGTAAGCTCTTTAAAAATAAGGGCTTTGATATGGTTTTTCATAAGGCTGCTCAAATTGATGCTGCCAGGTCTATTAAAGAAGCTTATCTTGATGCAGACATAAATATCATGGGAACAATTAACCTATTGGAAAACATGAAGCAATTTGGTGTAAAAAAAATCATATTCTCTTCATCTGCTGCAATATATGGAGACACCGATAATTTACCCATAAAAGAAGCGTCCCCTGGGGTGCCCCTATCTTTCTATGGATTATCTAAGCTTACAGCAGAAAATTATATAGTCACCTATGGATCGCTTTTTGGATTAGACTATACGATACTGAGATATGCCAATGTCTATGGGTTAAGACAGGGTGCAGGGGGAGAATGCGGTGTGGTTAAAATATTTTGGGATAAGCTTCTCAAGGGACAACAGCCGACGATATTTGGCGATGGATTTCAAACAAGGGACTTTATTTATGTGGAAGATGTGATATCAGCAAATATGGCTGCGTTGTATAAAGGCAGTCAATCTATTGTCAATATCAGCACAAAAAAGGCGGTCACTGTCAATGAACTATTTAATACCATAGGGTCTACCCTTACATCTTCCCTTACGGTTACATATGGTGAAGAAAGGGTTGGCGATATTAAAGAAAGCTATTTGTGTAATGAGTTGGCATTACAAATATTAGGCTGGAGTCCTAAGTATGGACTTTCTGAAGGGCTTGAACATATGTATCATAATTATTTACAACAGCAGACACAAATAGAAAATAACGGGGGTTAAATTATTAAGGTCTTGAAATATTATCGATTTCAAGACCTTTTATGCTTATTATATTTTATTCTACATAGTCCCCTGCATATTGGACTAAAACCGCATTGTCTACTCCTTCAATTGAAGATATCTGCCCCACAAATGCAGTATTGTCTCCTTTGATCAGCATCTCCAGGGTTATCTCGGTTTTGCCCTTAGAGGAGGTTTTATTCTTCAATGTATATTTCATTTGGTTGATGATTTCATTAACCCTATGGGCCACATCGTCTTCGTATTGAACAATCAGTAAATATAGCTTTTTATTACTTTTGAATTTGGTCATACAGGCATATAGAACCCCAATTAAAATTGTACTTACAATGGCTAAGGAATAGAGGGTGGCCCCTACTGTAATTCCCACGGCCACCGCCCAAAATAAAAATCCTATATCCAACGGGTCCTTGATTGCGGTTCTAAAACGCACAATGCTCAGGGCTCCAACCATTCCCAAAGACAATACAATATTAGAGCTTATGGTAATGATAATAAGTGTGGTCACCATAGACATCATCACTAATAATATATTAAAGCTATGGCTATAGATCACACCTTTATAGAATTTTTGATAGAAATAGAAAATGATCAGTCCGCAAGCCATGGAAATTAATAGAGAAATGATTACCCGGTTTAAGGTAATATCCTGTAGTGAAGCCACTTCTAAAAATCTTTTTTTAAATACATCCATAAATGTAGTCATAATGCTTTACCTCCAATAGTTGTGCTCTGCACAGCACATATTTTGATATTGCGCTTTTGTGAAAGGATGAAATTTGGATAAGGTTTCTAACAATAGCAGGTAGATAGTCATCATATTTTAACTCCATTATCATAACATTTTGGGGCAGCACCCTTTTCATGACTACATTTGGATTAAATATGTCTAAATTATGTAGATTCCCTGAAAGATTTTTATCAAACGTAATCCTTACATTTCCCGCATTCATCACATAGGCTTCCCTTACGTAATCTACAATCACCACGGGCTTCAACAGCCTGGTTCTTCTGCTGCAAAACAATTCCATCAGCAGCTGTTTTCGAGACTGTAGTGCAAAGTCATAATCATTTCTCAAAATTCTTTCATATTCCTCCCTTGTGAGGGTCTCAACGGTTTTAGAAATATACTCATCGTATTTATCCTTCCTCTCCAGCTTTATCAGCCTATCAGAGCCATTATAGATACGAATACGATATTTGTGCCTGCGAGACACCCCTGAGATTTTATCCTCCATGGCAGAATTATACATATCATCAAAATACAGACTCCTGATACTGTATCCTGCCTCTTGCTTGATATTAGGATCGTACATTAAAAATTCCTTTAATTTGGATTTCAGCAGGTAATACTCGCCTGTATTGATGAAAAATTTTAGCTCGTGCCTTAGCTGTCCACCGGAATATTCCATACTGTGCCCCCTTTATTCCATAGTCTCTGTTTACCTCACAATTAGCTGGGATACCCCCCAAAGGGTTCCATCGGCCCCGGGTGGTAAAAAGTTGTTAAAGCTATATTGTATATTTCCTTTGTCATCTTTGATTGTCAGCCGCCAGTAGTATATGCCCGATGATAATGGTGTGGTGGTTACACTGGTTTCCTTCCTATCCTTGCTAGAAAATATGACATTTGAGAAATGATAATCCCTTGCAACTTCCAAGTCATAGGTGATTAAATCTCTTTGCAGGTCATAGGAGGGCTCCCAGGAAAATACAAAGCTTCCATCCTGATTTTGAACGGGCTCTGCAGTAAAAACAGGCATGGGATTTTCTAAAGCTTTTAAATATCTTTCTCGATTATATTCTATAATCATCTGATAGCTGTCTAAATAGGGTTCAACAAATGATGGAGATGTCCGCAGCAGTCCAATATCCGGTGTCTTATCTATATATTTTCTTATGACGGGCTTATAGCTGTCGGTTAAGGCCCGGGTGTTTTCAGGGGTAATTGTTTCCATAAGCTCATCGATCTTTGCAGTTAATGCCTCAATATTGGCAGGATCTCTAAAAAATCTTCTGTGGAGGATAACCCCCCAGTACCGGCCTACCCCATACATCGTATCAGAAACGCTTGAAACTCCCCTTCTTTCCCCATATTTCATTGCACCATCATAATCCCAGGGAAGAAAATACCATGTTATAGCATTTTGAGGACTATAAATAATAAAATTTTGAGAAACCGTATCTTCATTTCCAAAAAGGATATTGATCCCCATCCATGTCAAATAATTTTCCCTATTGAAATATTTATTAAAAACCTCATTAAAATCAAGATTCATGTTATTGACATCATCCAGCATCTCAAGCAGCTTTTTATGGCTTTTTCCTTCCCGTACATTCAATACTGTATCGAAAAGTGCCTCATCATATTCCGGGTCATCTTCGGCCTTTAGTTTATCTGGATATCGCAAAAATTCAAAGCTCCTTGCCTTATACAGGTTTCCCGAATCATCTAGACCGCGGCTCCGAAGATAGGTTTTGTTAGGCTGTTCAATATGGGTATATAGGCCATAGTCCATATATTCTTTCCCCTGGGATGCCATATCACGAATATACAGATGAACAAATTGGGTCCTGAAGCTGCCGATATCCGATAGCTTCTCAAAATAGTCAAAGCTGAATTTATTAGTTACCTTTGTGGTGTCAAAGGGGTGCTTGTTTAAATTGAATACCTTTTGACCTTGAAAGGTCCCTGCCCGATCATACAATTTTACCTTGAAGGATTTATACAGTCCACCTCTGGCGGAATGTCCCCTGACTCGGATAATGCCATTTGGTTCCAGGGCATTGGACCCAAAGCCGTCGGTCAACAGGCCCCCGTCGTCTCCCTCCTGTACCAGGACCTCCAGCTCCGGGTTATAATCCATTTCCCTGGCTTGTATTCTGTCAAAATCATCCATGGTCAGCATATTGCCTTCTTCATCAGGTGTAGGATATACAGTTAAATATAAGGTAATCACCCTATCATCAATATCTTCTTTGTAAATACCCTTTTTTTCCTGAAAAGGCAGCCCATTTAAATCACTGTCTTCTATATCCCAAATGATGGGGTGATCCGACAGTTCATTAACTACCGGCTGCTTCTCTTCCGAACCGGATCGCATTCCATCATCTGCACATCCAACAAGAAGCAGACAAATACAGATTAAGATCGGTGTATGCTTTCGTATCTTTCTATAGATTAGCATTGCATTATTCACTCACTTTCCCTTCGCTAATATTGCAAAACATATGATAGTCAATATTTCTAAGTAAAGTTTTTAGGCGGAAGAATCCTGCTATCCATGCCGCGACACCGCCTGCCAGGAGGCCCAGGCCATAGAAAACGGTTCCCATCCCTACTGTTACTGAACTAATTAATATGGTGGTGGCAAGGAATATTCCGCTGACATACAGGGCTCCTTTTTGATCATCAAAATAATATAGAAAAACGATGATAAAATACATCATAAATACCGAATAATATCCCAGGGCTAAAATCGGGTAAATGTCCAGGATCAATCCTCCAAATCCCAGCATAGGCAATAATGCAATTCCTGCACATATTAACGTCAAGGTAATAATAAGCTGCACTTCTGTGATAAAAAACAATTCATGATTAAGGATTCTAGCCATATCCTTTTTAGCAATTTTTATCTCGTCCAGGCTTCCCCCCATGACAGCATAGCAATACCGTTGATACCTTTGATGAAAATTAGTTTCCACCTTAACAACAAATATGACTGTGGCAGAAAGATTTGTCAGCATCCCTAAAAAGCTTGCCATATCATATGTGTAGGAGCATCGATAAGTATCTGCCACTACATTACCTATGGGAGAAAACCAAAATATAAAGTTATGAACGTACAATCCTAAGATATAGAAAAAACCACTGATAAAAATCAATTTATATTCTCTAAAATACCCTAAAAATTCAAAGTATTTTTTACTGTCTGCTTTAAAAAAGCTGCGGATTACATAGAACATATAGGCGGCTGTAAAAAGAAAACAGCAGGCCATGGCATATAATATGACATAGGTAATATCAATTTTAAAAATATAGAAAAGGAGGCTGCCTATCATTGCCCCTGCTATTGTTCCTATCAGAAAGGCAATTGTAATCTTTCTATACTCTTTTATGGCCGATACGTAGTGCATTAAAACAAATACAATTGCCAGGATCATCAATAGACTATAGGCTCCAAAGGAAAATAGTCCCGGCAGCCTGGCAAAAATATAAAATGGTATCCCTAGGATTCCAGTAATACCAGTAACTAAAGCAATACTGCCATATAAAGAAGGAATGATATCCGCTTCCTCTTCGTTAAAAATTTTATCAGAAATATACCTGGAAAGGACAGTACCGATGGATGTGGCAATGATAAGGGAAAACACAAAGGCATATAATATGGCGCTTGATAAAATCTCTCTTTGAATATAAGGTATATTAAAAACATTCATCAGTGTATGAATGACTAGTAAGGAAATGATCACTAATATAATTGGCCCTATGGTCGATGCCGAAGCATATAGCACTCCTTTAAACACGTTAAAAAAACCAGATTTGCGAAAAAGCTTTTTTAATTCAAAGCCTATGCCTGCCACGAAAGCTCCCCTCCCAACATTTCGTACATTTCACGATACTCGCTTATAAAGTCCTGGTGACTATAATACTTTCTTACTCGCCTTTGTCCGGCGTCTCCCATTCTCTGTCTCAGCCCTGGGTCTTTCCCAAGCCTGATAATAGCTGAAGCAATTCGGCCTATATTCATGGTCGGGACAACCAACCCTGCAGAACCTAAGTTATCATCTGTGGTTCCCTCAATCAGCTCTGAACAAGCGCCTACATTGGTAACTACCCATGGCTTTCTGGCAGCCATTCCCTCAAGAATACTAATTGGCTGTGCCTCACTGATACTGGTCAAAACCAGTATATCCATTTTGCCGATATATGCCTTTACATCTACCCTGCCAGTGAAAACTACATCCGTAGTCCCTAGGGAATCTAATAATTTTATACATTCCTCATAGTATTCCGGGTCCTCATCTGTGGAGCCCATAATATAAAATTTTGCATTCGGCACTTGCATTTTTACCTCATTGAAGGCCATAATCATGGTTTTAATATCTTTTATTGGCACGACCCTTACGATGGCCCCAATAGCTAATGCTTCTTCTGCCTCATCCTTACCTGGAAGATCTACATACTTCTCTTCTTGAATTCCATTGGGAATAATAATGGCTTTCTCATCAGAACATCCCAATTCTATTTGAAGGTCTCTATTGACAGAAAATAAAGATACCACCTTATCTGCATAATCATAGGCACACCGAGACAGCTTATAGAAATGCTGAATCCACATATCTTTAAAATAACCCTTAGTCCACTCGGCTTTAATGATTTCCTCTTCCCGTTCTCTGGTATATATTCCATGCTCTGTCAGCAAAAATGGCTTGTTGTATAGGTGTTTTCCCATACTGGCTAAAACCCCTGCATAGCCTGTAGAGACTGAATGATACAAATCAGCCTCTGGTACTGGATTTTTAATAATTGTGAAAAATGGCAGATACATGGAGCGCAGGGTCCATAGGAAATCAACAAAAACCGTTCTAGAATAGGATTTGTAGTATACTTCCATTGCTAAATCTAAAAACTCTTTTCCCATTAGAATTTCCATAGGGTGTATTTCCTTTTGGCTAAAGAAATCAAAAACTTCATTCCACCTGACATTTTCGTTTAGCATCAAGGATTTTAAGACATCCTTTTCGACAGCATCAACCCTATAGGCGGTCTTTCTTTTTGCCCCTGTATTTTTTGTGTTTAAAAAGATTTCATGGACTTCAGTAACATTTTGGGGAAGTTCATACTTGAACCTGCCTCGGTCCTCTTCGTTTACCCCTATTGTATGCACACAAAATTCCACATCCGAAAACTCAGAAATCAAGGTCTGTATCCAAGTAGATACCCCACCCACAACATAGGGGTAACACCCTTCTGCAATCAAGCATACCTTCATATTCTCCCCCCTAATTCAATAGCAAAAATAGGCTCTGTCGCCTCAATATAATAAAAGCCATCTTCAAGCTTTGTGATTGTACATCCCTTTAAGGCCTTTACACCCTTTTCATATCTTACTATAAAGCCCATGGGTCCAATAAAATTGTCATTATATACCTCTATTTGATTTTGGTCCTTAAGGATATAGGGTTTAATCCCCTTATATTTCTTGATTTCCTCTGCTGCCTGAGAAACAGTCCTGCTGCTGATCCATCCGAAATCATCATAGATATTCTCGGCTAAATGGCTAAAGTCTTCCCCCAAGTTATTCCAATCCATCGTTTCATTGTCAACCATCATTACCTCTCTTAAATCCAACGAATGGGATATTACCCCAAAGGCTGTGGCAGCATTTGCTAAATTCCAATATTCCCTTTCCGTAAGGTTAAAGCCCTTTGATACCGTTGGAAAATTAATAATTCCCCTCTGATTGGTGTCAAAATCCTGTAGAGTTTGTGTATTGCTATCTCCTTCATAGACCCCATTTATGACTGCTAAATCCCCCATGGCCCTTTCTACTAATCCATAGCCCTCCTGGCTGAGAATTCCATAGGGGGGACTATAGGATCTTAAGGCATAATTTTGAAATCGTCTCTTAAAGGTCTGATTGACAAGGCTCAAGGCCTCCTCTGCTTTTTTAATATCCTTCCAATACCTATTCCCATGGCCATTTTGGTTGAATACCAAAGGAATATCATTATAGCCGGATATAGCCAGCTCGCCGCCATATCGAAGGATTTCACGACCTATGAAGGACAGGTTGGTAGTGCCGGCGATGTTCTCTACAAAGGATTTATCTGTATCTCGATCTAAGCTGATCAGAAAAAAAGAGGTATATTTAAAATCATATTGACTGGCTGTCTTGGCCATATGGGGCCACCATATATCTCTTATAAAGCCCTCTGTATTTCTTCCATAGTTCTGCTTCATGTAGGCTTCGTTTCCAACCAAAACCACGGGGAAATAATTTAAAAGCATGGCTCTGGAATTAATAATGGGATAGAGAAACACCTCTTCTGCCTTTGTGAGGGCCGCAGTAAATACCCCCATTCCTGATTTTTCTGTCAGAAAGGTATTATTAAAAACAACGGCCTTGCCCTTTCCAACATCCACTTCCCAAAAAAGGGGGTTCCCATCATCTGCCTTGGCAAAAACCTCACAGTCCTCATTTAACCGTACGCTTAAGCTGATGCTCTGAAGCCCATCGCCCTCCACCTCCAGGGCTCCCCCTGGCAATACACCAGGTACGAAATGGGCTCCTTTTGAATGATATAGGTATCCCACTTCATATATTCCTATCTTTTGTTGAATATAGTTGAAATTACTATCCTTTTCAAGACTTCCGGCAAATACCACCCTTCCACCGGACTCTAAAAAGTCAACAAATAACGTAATATCCCCTAAAGCATCTAATTTTCGAGCAGCTACGATAATGGTCTTATCCGTGGACAGGTCCTCTTTTCTAATGGCATCCATTGCAGTATACTCTTTTTTTGTGGAATTAAAAAACTTGACGATATGATTGAATATTTCTTTGGAAATTAGATCACTGTTGTCATAATAGATAAGATATGGCTCCACTTTTTCCTTTGTACTAGGTATTTCTATATTGACTGCTTTTACATGATCAACGGAAAAAAAGGTATTGGAAGCCTTGCTCCATTCTATTAACGTATTCATTCTTAAAAATTGTATGATTACCGCAAAAAACAATACAATTCCAAGGGAGATAAACATTCTTTTGTATTTTAACATTCGCCGCACTCCTCAGACCAAAAACGGATTATCGATAGGGTATTTTTTGATATGGGAAATGGGCTGCTTTTAAGCTCCTTTAATTCCTCAAAAAACCCTCTTTTTTCGCCTATTGTATAATAATATTTTAATAGATAAACATATGGTTTTTCACTCCCTGGATAATAGAGCTTGTAGGCTCTGCACCATTTTTCAGCCTTGTCAAAGGCCTCAACATCCATCAACCCCTCGATGAAATTAATATAAATATCTTCAGGTAAATTATCTTCTCTGGTGACGATTTTTTCGATCACTTGAATGTATTGATGCAGGTACTTCTTTCTTTCTTTCTTTTCCAAAATACCACTGTCGGCATATTTTTTTATATTGTCTGCATAGGCTAAGGCAAAATCAGTATTCTCTTGATCTTTCTCATACTCCAATGCCATGCTTTGAAGCAGCAGCAAATGCTTTCTTGTTAATTCCATTAAAGTCGATGCCGCATAATGTGAGGTCTCCGAGTCACTATCCTCCAGGGCTATTTTCACATGATCAATGTATCTATCCATACTCTTTTTTAATATATCTAAAAGAAGCTTTCTTTTTTCATGGGGATCTGCTAAAATCAATGCCTCCTCCAAGGGAACCAGATTAACATATTGACCATAGTCTGGCTTCATTAGAAACTCTCTTTTATCCCTTTTGGCCATCAGCTCTTCTCTATCATAGGCTAAGGCTCCTTTTTTATATTTTTCCAGGGTGTCAGCCAATAGAAAAACTAGCACGCCGAAAATAGGGATCATCAGAACAACTATACCTCGGTAAAGCCGTTGATATGGATAGGAGCTTCTCAAAATAAAGATATATACTAGGCTTATAACCACGTGAATTACAAGCAACCAAACTATATTTGTCATTTAATTCGTCACCACGCTACCTATTAGATTTTTTTCTCTAAGTCTTCTGATTACAAAATTACTATCGATCTCATTACTATTTGATAATAGGGCCAGTAGTCTCCCTCCCCTATCTAGTCCCAAATAATCTGTATCTCTAATGATATTGCTTACTTTATCAGAGGTTTCTTCTAATTCATCACCATAATTAATTTCTAAAATAGCGTATTCAGATACTTTTTGTTCCATTGCCATTTTCTTTGCATGGAGAATTTCTTCGAAGACATCGGGTTTTAGAACCTTTGTATTTGTAATATGTTTATCGTATTCTGTAGCTTCGAGATATTTGTATGCTTTATTCAATGAAGCAGAAATAAGGGCTGCCACCGTACGCAGTAAATTGACATGGTATAAATTAGCTACTTCAAAGGGGGCATCCCATATGAATATTACATATAATAAATTTCCTTCATAATATATGCCCGTAGCCATCATAGGCATATCTGCCTTTAAGCTGTTATTAGTAAATATTTTTTGCTTTTTAATTGCTTCCCCTAATTCTTGTAAATCATTAATATGGATAGATTTCCCAAGATTGGAAGCAACCTTTGTACTGGCTGCTGCTAACCGCAGGTAATTTCCCCGGGTACTTGAGGAATAAATCGCCACCTGCCTTGATTTCATAATATCCATTAGAACCTCTACTGCCGCGGGAATAATTCTCTCGGGATGGAGCATATCTAGCTTAGAAACCATTGAATAGATTTTTCCGAAGCTATCACCATATCCAATTAATCTGGACTCTAGGGTTTCTTTTATTTTAAGATTTTCATCATGTATTTTTTGCAGTTCATCAAGCTCCATCTGCACATAGTCCAGCTCTTCTTCCTTCATTGATAATTCCAATTTTCTTCTATCCAGGGTATATCCTATTGCAATACCAATGATAAAATATTGAGAAACCTTTAGCATGGTTTGAAAGTTCAATAGAGCCCCTACTAAATCACTGCCGTTTTGAATTAATTCTGACACATATAAGCCTGAGGCCAAAAGTACTGCAATACTGGCCTGCTTTACACCAAACATTACTGCCATTAATACAATATAGAGCATGGTAAAATCCAAGGATGAAAAAATAGGATGATAAGAAAACATCTTAGTGAAGATTGAAAGCAGCAAGAAAAGAATACCATTTTCTACATAGGGATAGATCCTTTCCCATTTTCCCTTTGTATTTATCTTTCCTGATGTAATATGTATTTCCCTTTCTTTAGCTAAATCTTTAGCATTTTCCATAACCCAATTTACAGTTTTTTCAATTCCTTGCCTAGTATTATATAGGGGCGCCCAATCTAATTCTCCTTTGGCAAGGGTACTGTCTAGTATTACAGGAGAACTGGCTTCTTCAATGTATTCAATGGTTACAGCTTTTTGATTAAGCCGTTCCTCTACAATCAGCAAAATTTCCTTTTCCGTTAGTAATTCATTGGCGGAAATATTTATTTTCTTGCTTACAGTACTACCCAATGCTCTGTAAACAGCGTCTATGGCATCCCCAATATATAAAAGTGGGTGTACTTTATCTTGATTGATCTTAACCGGTCTTTCATTTATAATCTTTTGTACCAGTCCCATGACAAAATTAGTTCCAAAATCATTGTACTGTCTAGGTCCATACAGTTCTGGCATTCTAATGCATAAACAATTTAGTCCATAGGATTTTTCCCATCTTTCACAAAGGGCTTCTCCTTCTAACAAAAGATTCCCCTTAATGGTCTTAGGAATAGCTTCATCCAGCTCGCCCATGGCCCTATCTTCCAATGGAGTGTATACTTCGTCTGAAGATAGGAAGATAAACTTATTCACTTGATACAGGCTAGCATATTTTAGAAGATTCATTAGTCTTGATAGGAATTCATTTTCTGCCTGATCTGATTTTTTCTGCCAAAATCCCTCATCATGGGCCCCTAAAAATATGACTGTGTTGGGTGATGTACTTTTAAATATTTCTTCTACTCTATTACTGGTCATGTCACATTGAAATTCAACATGCTTACACTTGGGCTTATTTTTTTTATCGCCCTTCTTCCCGGTAATCATATAAACCTCATTACCTTCTCGTTCTAACCGCTCTGCCAGCTGACTGCACAAAAAACCATAATCTCCTACAATTAAAGCTTTCATAATTTCTCATTATCCCCCTATTTTACAATCTTATATTGCAAAACCCATTACTTAATTGTTCATCCTATTACTTAATTATTACTATTATACTTATTTACTAGATTTTAGCATCAAAAATTTTTCCCCTTTTAATAAAGTAAAAGTATAATACCATTAATTATCAGACTAAATTCCTATTGACAAATGGCATTTATCCCTTTTTATTATTATAGCTGCCTATTTCTATTATTTCTACCTTTTTTGGCAGATTTCTCACAAGAAATGGCTTCCTATAACCTAAAATGCCAGCAATAAAAAATGAAGTGCAGCTTCTTCTTCTGAAGCCACACTTCATTTTTAGTGTAATTTAATTTTCTCTAAATCCTCAAGAGCTAATGCAGCCTGTACGACTCCTGCCCTTTCTCTTCTGGCAACACCTACGAACTTAAAATACTTTGAATCTACATCTCTTTTCTGCATTGGCTGTGCTATCTTTAATAATTTGTTATCCAAAATTTTTCTAAATTCATAGGCCTGGCTATTTTTATCCTCTGGTAATCTAAAACCGATTACTGAATCATCTGATGCATAATTCATTAGTCCATCCTCGTCACTTACACAGAAGTTTACGCCTCCGGTTTTCAGGGCAAATTCCTTAATTTTTTGTTGATCAATACCATTTTTTACAATATAATCAGCAAATTCTTCACTTAGTTGAATTAAATATTTTCCCAGCATTTCATCGAAGGTACGTCCAAATTTATCTAATTTATTACTGATACTATCTAGTTCACTAATACTTTCAAAATTAGCCTCAATGAATTGTTTCTGGGAATCCATCATATTTTCAATCTCATCAATAGTAGCCGTTGTTTCCTGGGAGAATACTGCTATTTTCTCTATATTTTCTGCCATCTCCTCAGTGGCCTTAGCATTTTCTCCTATGCTTTCTGTAATTCTATTGATTGAAGTGACTATGCTGTCTATGGATTCTATAATCTCTTGCAGGTGACCACGGGCATCGACCGCAGTTTTCTCACCCTTTTTTCCTTTCTCTATACCCAATTCCATATGGGTTAGGGTAGTTTCTACCTGGTGAATGATGCCATTAATAATTCTGCCTATTTCTGCCGCCGCCTGGGCACTTTCATCAGCCAGCTTTCCAACCTCCTGTGCCACCACAGCAAAGCCCTTTCCATGATCCCCAGCCCTGGCTGCTTCAATAGATGCATTTAAGGAAAGTAGGTTGATCTGGTATGCAATTCCATTGATTTTTCCTACAATCCCTTGAACCTCCGTCATTAATCCATTGAGTATTTTAATTTCATCCCCTGAATTCTTAAGTGAATGACTTATTTCTTCTATAGATTTCATCGCACCCTCTATTGACTGGGTACCATTAATGACTGTTTCTCGGGTGGAAATAGCTTCATTATTCATTTTGTCACTAATCGTTGCCACATCCATTATGCTGACTGATAACTGCTGTGATAATGCTGTAAAGTTTAGTATTTCATTGTTTACTCCCTGGGCTCCGGCGGCAAATTCCTGTACATTATGACTTAGACTAGTAATGGTTTCCATTGAATGATGGGCATCTTCCTTTACTTCCTTAGTAGAAGCTGTAATCACAGTAGATGATCTAATAAATTGAAAAACCCAGTCCTTCAAAAGTGCCTGCAGCGATTCAAGGGCTTCTAGTATGTTTTGGTGATCATTATCTATGGCTTGGATATTTATTGGATACAATATATTTCCCTTGCTATAGGCGTCAATGGTATTGTTAATCTCTTGCAGCGATCTTTTATTTCTTTTTTTCATAAAGGCCCAGGCTACTGCAACACCCATGGCAAAAGTCAGTATACATAGTGTTACTGCTTTAGCATTTATCATTTAATTCCCCCCTACTAAGTAGAACATGGTAAAATTCCTTCATAATTCTAAAGCCCTTTTCATATAAGCTTGCAAACGATCTTGAGACTTGTTATAAAGGTTTAAATACTCATCGTATGTATCCATGTCTAAAAGCACTCCTTCATCTTCGACTTCAACATGGCAGGCATTATCCCTATACTGTCCCAATACTCCTTTCAGTCCCTCAGTTCCATCATGTTTAAGAATTTCAGGAAATAAGGTTGCTGAAATTAAGGGCGGATGACCCCGCCTGCCCTTAAAGACAGGATATACGATATCAGGTCTGTTTTCCCAGTATGCTTTAGAAATCTTTTCAATGGTCTCATCCATTATTAAAGGCATATCTGATGGCAGTAAAAAAAATCCTTTACTAGATTCCGGTAAGGCCCTTACCCCTGTAAGAACCGACGAATACATGCCTTCATTATATTTTTCGTTATATACCCACCCGATTCCCTTCTTGTTTAATACCAATTTTAATTTATCTGCTTGATAGCCAATTACTACAATTATATTGTTAATACCAGCATACTGAAATGTATCTATGGCAGTTTCTATAACTGTAGAATTTCCAAAGGGCAAAAGGGGCTTGAAGGCTTTCATACGGGACGAATATCCAGCCGCTACCAGTACAAGCGCCAACTCATTTTCTAGTGGTGTTTTCTGTATTTGAGTTAAAGACCTTAACATTATTTTACCACCTTTCTATGTACCGTAGGAGAGAAAATAATCATTAACAGACTTTTAATGTGAAGACTGATTCTGTTACTTATGGTTTGCTATACTTAAAGCCACATTTTCGGGAGATAGGGGCAGCCTATGGAAGTTGATTCCTAGCGCATCGTATAGGGCATTTCCTATGGCAGATGGCACTGAAATCATAGGATGCTCTCCAATACCACGGGCTCCAAAGGGTCCGTCAGCTTGGGCATTTTCTATGTATATTGGTACCATTTCAATAGGAATGTCCTTGGCAGTAGGTATTTTGTTATCTGTAAAGGAAGGATTTAATAGCCTTCCGTCAGAACCAAATTTATAGCCTTCAACTAAGGCTGAACCTATTCCCTGCAATACGCCTCCCATAACTTGTCCGTCAACTAGCTTCTTATTGATCACCTGGCCAATATCAAAGGCAGATGCTATTTTTATCACTTCAACATTTCCAGTCTCTATGTCTACTTCTACTTCTACTCCATGGGCGCCATAGGTCCAAACCAAAGCTGGCAGGCCTTGACCCGTTTCTGGATCAAGGTTTGTTAGTCCGTCTGCCATATAGGAACCATGAGCAATTAGCGGACCGCCTATACCTGTTCCATTTTCATAGACATAACCCCTTGATAAATCTTTATAGGCAATCCGTTTATGGGTATGGTGTACATGATGAATGTATCCTTCGGAATGGGTTAATTCATCGACATGGCATCTTATCACCTGGGCAGCGAGCTGCTTCATTTGGCTGATCATGTTTGCAGCGGCTTTTTTTACTGCATTTCCCCCCATAAATGTATATTTTGAAGCAACCGTATTCCAGTCATAGGGATTTTTATTGGTATCGTTTTCCCATACTACTTCTACATTTTCCATTGGGATATCTAAAACCTCAGCAGCAATTTGAGCCATGATTGTATTTGCACCTTGACCCATATCGATTGCACCGATCATAATTTTCACACGACCATTTTCATCCATCTGCATGATTGCAGCTGTAGAGGTATAGCTGGGCATGGCGGGTGCCTTCTGTAGCATGGCAAAGCCCTTTCCTCTCACCTTACCGGCTTTCATTTGGGCTTGACGTTCTTCATCGGTTTGATAACCGGTCCATCCAATTTCTTTTATAACAGCATTTAGGCAATCAATTGGCTTGCCAGAAGTTTCATATAGTAATTCTCCGCTTAGGGTTCGGGCCCCTGGCCGTAACAAATTCTTCATGCGAAGCTCATAGGGATCTATTCCTAATTTTTGAGCTATTATATCCATTTGCCTTTCAATGGTCCAATGGGTTTCTAAGTGTCCGAATCCACGATATGCGGTACTAAAAACCTTATTGGTATATAATGTACGGGAGTGCAGCTCCACATTGGGAACGATATAGGGTCCAATACCTGAATAAACTGCCGCTTTCCCTACATTTACACCATAATCTGCGTAGGCACCGCTGTCCCAATCATAGTAGACCTCAATGGCTGTAATGGTTCCATCCTTTTTCACACCGGTTTTAATTCTACCTCTCATTCCCGCACGGGTAGGCAATTGGTTAAACTCTTCCTCACGGGAGGAGGTTAATTTCACGGGACGCCCCTTTGCTGCCCTCGAAAGAAGTGTTACCAATGGTTCCAAGTGAATTCCTGCTTTACCGCCAAAGCCTCCGCCTACATAGGGAACAATGACCTGTATGTCACCTATTGGGATATTTAATGCCTTAGCCAGCAATTGTCTGCAGGCAAAGGGAGATTGGGCAGAGGACCAGATTTTCACCTTATTTGAATAGGGGTCTGCCTGGGATATAGCAACATGGGTTTCCATAGGAACATGGCCCACTGCAGGTAAACTCATTTCATTTTCTATGATATAGTCTGCTTCCTCAAAGCCTTTCTTTACATCCCCTTTTTTGGCTTTGTTCCAGCTGGCTATGTTGGAATCAGGCTGAGGAAAGAATACGCCCTTCATGTATTCAAGCTCGTTAATATCGTCATGAACTAGAATTTTCCCTTCTAGGGCTTCATCTACATTATGCACAGCGGGTAATTCTTCATACTGTACCTTAATTAACGAGACGGCCCTCTCAGCTGTTGCTTCATCAACTGCTGCAACTGCTGCAACTACTTCCCCTTGATACCGTACTTCATCCCTGGCAATGATGCGTTTATCAATCATATATAATCCTACTACATAGGGAGCATCTTCTCCAACCAGTACAGCCTTTACCCCAGGAAGTGCCTTTGCTTCGGATATATCAATGGATAAAATTTTAGCACGGGCATAGGGAGAATGTAAGCATTTGGCATATAGCATACCTGGAAATTCCAGATCGTGGGCATACATTGCCTGGCCCGTTACCTTCTCTTGGGCCTCTTTTCTTGAATAGGGCTTACCAACATGCTTATACTGTTTTTTATTCATGATTACAACTCCTCTCTTTCTCTTTTTGCTGCAGACTTAACAGCATCAATTATTGGAGTATATCCTGTACAACGACAGAAGTTGCCGGCAAGCGCCTCTTTTATTTCTTCTTCACTTGGATTAGGTTGTCTATCAAGTAATTCCCGGGCTGACATTAACATCCCCGGGGTGCAGAATCCACATTGAAGCGCATCGTGTTCAATGAATTCCTGTTGAAGAATAGATATTTTATTGCCCTTAGCCAAGCCTTCTACAGTAAGTATATTGCTGCCATCAGCTTCGTTGGCCAGTACAAGGCAGGAATTTACCGTTTTGCCATCCATGATAATGGTACAAGCACCACACTCACCTTCACCGCAGCCTTCCTTCGTACCAAAAAGCTTAAGCCCTATATTTAAAAAGTTTAATAATGTCATGGTGGGGTCCACCATGGCATGAACCTCTTCACCATTTACTACGCAATTGATTGCTACAGGCGGTTTACCGGAATTAACATACTCGAAACAATTGCCCTTATGTACATCACACATATGCTTTTACCCCCTTTTCAATAAGCTCTGTTAATCCTCTTTTAGCAAGGACACCCGATACATGTAAACGATATTCTGCAGAGGACCGAACGTCTGAAATTGGTTTAATATGATTGACCACTTCTTTCCCGACCCAATGGGCAGTTTCAGGCGTTAATTCTTTTTCTGCTAGCATTTCTTCAAGCTTAGTAAGTCTTATGGGTGTAGGTGCGACAGCAGACATAGCGATCAACACTTTATTGTTTGTTAGGCGAACCGCCACCCCCGAAATTCCTAAATCATGGCCTTTGATACGGGTTTGCTTAAGATATATGCTTTCATCATCCTCTGGACTATCTGCCAAAGATACGCCCGTTACAACTTCATTTTCCTGAAGAACTGTCTTTTTCACTCCCGTGAAAAATTTATCAATGTCAACTGTACGACTTCCCTGGGAACTGGAGATATGGACCTGTGCATTATATACTAAAAGGGGAGCAGATAAATCAGCACCTGGGGAAGCATTACATATATTTCCCACCAGGGTAGCACGATTTCTGAGCTGATAGGAAGCCACTGTGTTAGCTGCTTGCCCTATAGCTCTATATTTTTCATGGATTAATTCTAGTTCAGCAACTTGATTTACTGTAACGGCAGCCCCGATAAACAAGCCTTCTCCAGGTGTATAATCCAATCGTTTCATTTCTTGAATACCCTTAATGTCGAGTACATGGTCGCACTTTTGTATGTTACGGCGTAATAATACCATTAAATCAGTTCCACCAGCGAGAATCTTAGTACCAGGATTTTGCTCTAAATAAGCCAGTGCTTCTTGAAGGCTTTGCGGTTTAACGTAATCAAATTTACTTAACATTAACTAACCTCCTTGTTGATATTATATTTTCCATATAATAGGTCACGCTGTGCTATGCTTTCATCAGGCCTTCTGTTAAAATATATCCTCACTTCTTAAGGCTTCTATTTTTTCCTTTGATAGCCCTAACATTTCCTTTAAGATTTCTTCCGTATGCTGGCCAAGCTGTGGCGCTGGTCTTCTCACACTTCCTGGAGTCTCGCTTAGCTTCACAGGAATCCCCGGCATCTTTAGCTTTCCAGCCACGGGATGCGCCACCTCCACAATCATTTCTCTTGCAATTACCTGTGGATCTTCCAGCACCTTATCCACTGTGTTGATGGGTCCATTGGGTACCCCAGCCCTATCTAATACTTCTTGCCATTCTGATGTGGATTTTTTTATAATCGCTTCTGCGATTAATGGTCGTAGTCTATGGTAATTGTCATTTCTAAGGGCATTGGTCTTAAATAATTCATGCTCAGCCAGGTCACTTCTTTCCATGGCCAAACAGAGCTTAGACCAAAGTACGTCATTTCCTGCTGCAATCATTATCTCTCCATCATTTGTATCAAAGGGCTCAAAGGGGACGATGGAGGAATGCTTATTTCCAGCGGGCTTTGGTATATCACCGGTAACAACATATCTTGCTATTGCATTTTCCAAGATGGCTACCTGACAATCCAACATGGCAACATCAACTTTTTGCCCGACTCCTGTAGCATTCCTATGTTGTAATGCTGCTAATATCCCTATGGCAGTAAACATGCCTGCACTAATATCACCGATGGATGGCCCTACCCTTGTTGGCTTTCCATTTTTTTCACCGGTAATACTCATAATTCCTCCCATGGCTTGTACTACACCGTCATAGGCCGCCCGCTTGCTATAGGGCCCTGTGTGTCCAAAGCCAGAAGAAGCCGCATAAATAATTCTTGGATTGATTTTTTTCAGATCCTCGTATCCTAATCTGAGCTTTTCCATGGTGCCGGGTCTAAAATTTTCTACTACTACATCTGCTTCCTTGATCATTTCAATGAATAATTTCTTCGCAGTCTCGGATTTTAAATTTAAGGTAATGCTTCTTTTATTTCGATTTAGGCTCATAAAATAAGCACTTTCTTCCCCAACAAAGGGGCCAAACGCTCTGGAGTCATCTCCTGTATTAGGCATTTCTATTTTAATCACATCAGCCCCTAAATCTGCCAGTATCATTGTAGCGTAGGGTCCTGCCAATACCCTGGTCAGGTCCAGCACCTTGATTCCGTCCAATGCCTGATTCATTTCCTATCACCTTCCCTATCCATCTACAATTACCGTTCCGGTTTCACCCCTTAATGCTGGCAGCGCAGCTTCTAAGGAGGTAATAATCGCCTTTTTACCTGGTCTGCCCTTTACAAAATCCATAGCAGCCCTTACCTTGGGCAGCATGGACCCCGGAGCAAAATGACCTTCAGCTGCATATTTTTCTGCATTCCCTATGGTTAATTCACTTAACCATTGTTCATTGGGCTTATTAAAATTAATGGCCACTTGTTCTACAGCTGTTAGAATGAACAGAATATCTGCATTTAAATCCTTTGCCAGCTTTTCAGAGGCTAAGTCCTTATCGATTACTGCCGCTACCCCTTCAAAGGTGCCATCTTCTTTTTCAACAACTGGAATGCCTCCACCGCCAACTGTAATCACCGTAAGGCCAGCATCGACTAATGTTTTAATTCCTTCAAGTTCAACAATTTTAAGGGGTTTAGGCGATGCCACTACTCTTCTGTATCCTCTTCCCGAATCCTCAACAATATGGTAGCCCTTTTCCTTTTCTAATCTTCTGGCCTCTTCTTCATGATAAAATGGTCCGATGGGCTTTGTTGGGTTCTTAAACCCAGGATCATTTCTATCGACAACAACCTGGGTAATTACGCTGGCTACCCCCCTATTTTTTCCCCTTCTATTAAATTCATTTTTTATCTCCTGCTGAATATGATAACCGATATACCCTTGAGACATAGCCCCACATACATCAAAGGGCAGGCTGGGGGTTAAATGGGCTGCCCCTTCGTTTTGCAGCACAATTCTACCAACCTGGGGCCCATTCCCATGGGCTACGATTACTTCATAACCATCCTCTATGATATCAGCGATATACTTGACTGTTTCCCTGACGGTTTCTAGCTGGGAATTTGCCGTAGCAGGGACCCCTTCCCTTTCCAGGGCATTTCCTCCCAGGGCAATTACAATTCTTTCTTTCTTCATTTTCACACTTCTCCTAGCTTTATTATTTAAACCTCTGAAAATTCAGACTTTTATTATGGGTTATGGTGTTCCGTTTTATTATTACTTATAGGGAATTCTTCTTGAAGGTTCAAAGCTGCTTTTTCCCTCCTGTAATATTCCCTCGTATGCCTTTACGTTTCTATCTTCAAGATGATCAAATATCATTGGTGATTTTGTACCATAGCTCACATGCTTGATTGGATTTGGGTCAAGCTTTGCTGCAATAATTTCCTCTGTTCCCCTTGCCAAGGCCAGGGTTTGGGCTATGGGACTAATAATCATACTATGTCCAAAATAATAGTTTCCCCCTGCATCAGGCCCTACTGCATTAGTAGCCAGCATGTAGACGTGATTATCGTAAGCCCTTGCCTTATTCATTATCTCCCAGATTTCATAGCTTCTTAACAGGGCAGAAGGCCGTGTAATTATTTCTGCTCCCTTTAGGGCCAATACCCTTGAAAGCTCTGGAAAATCACCATCATAGCAGATAATCATACCAATTTTACCCAGCTTTGTATCAACCACAACGGTACTATTTCCAGGGGTTGTCCAGCCCCCTCCTCCTAAGCGCTCCGTTGGAAAGGGATGGGTTTTTCTGTAGTTTGCTAAAATTTGTCCCCTATCATCGATTAATATGGAGCTGTTTAAAACAACATTTTTTTCTTCGCTACGCTCATAAAGAGGCAATACCACATGAACGCCTAATTCCTTGGCTAGTTTTTGGATTTTCTCTGTATGCCCCCCTGGAATTGGCTGAAGCATTTCATAAAATGCTTCTATTGGCATATTCGGAGTAAATCCCGTTGTAATGGATTCTGGAAATACCACAAGCTCTGCCTCGTACTCTTTAACAGCCTTTTCTAGCCAATGACAGCATTTGTCTATATTATGCTGTATTTCGTTTGGCTCTACTGCGATTTGTATGCAGGCTGCTATATGCTCCTTCATAGTACAACCTCCTATTATCTATTCATATTGTGTAGTAATTTAATAATAGCCCGAAATAAATCCGGGCAATTATTAAATTATCTATTTTTCTATTGCAGAAAAGCGCTGTTTTTATTATGCCTGTTCTTCAAAAGCAACAATTCTGCACATGGCAGACTCTCCGCCTTGGAATTTCCATGGGAAGCATCCAACGATAACTCTTTTATTTAATATTTCATCTATTTGGCCCCCCACATTTTCTGCATGGATGATTTCATGGGGTTTTGGGAATACCTTAATATGCATTGCTTGGTATACCTCGGGCCATGGGTATATTTCGTCCAAGCCTTTACCATACTTTTCTTTCATATAGGCATCACAACGTTTAGCCTCGCCTGGCTCCCAATCTCTAATTTTCGTGTTCATCGGATGATCTGCAGAACCACAGTCAACACCGATCCATTTAATTTCCATTTCCTTAACCCAATCAACAAAATCCATTGATGGACCAGGATGCCTCAGCATGTATCTTCTTTCATCTGCTTCCGGTTGATCCCAGCCATACTTGTGGTATCCGGTATTAATGATTAGAATATCGCCTTTTTTTACTTCCACCCTGTCCATAATGTCCTGGGGGGTGTAAATACCAAAGTCTTCAGCCATATCAGATAAATCAACGACAACTCCGGGGCCTACTAATTTATCAAGGGGCAATGATGCAATATCTCTTCCGGCTGTATCAAAATGTAAAGGTCCGTCTAAATGGGTTCCCACATGGTTTGATGTGGTAATTAATTGTCCATTAGCGCCATTTGGTGATAGTCTTTTAAAGAATTTTACCTGCAGCGGCTCATAGGTAGGCCATGGTGGTGTTAAGTGACTGCAATTTTGTGTTAAATCATACATTTTTACATTGTTCCAAAAATTCATTTTCGTTTCCTCCTTAAATTTTTTTATTTTAATTTTTATTTTTTATAAAGCGCTTTCTTAAATTGCTCCTGCTGTTTCGAGCTTTTCGACGAAGGCCTCTAAAGCATCTTCAAAGCATTTCATCGGTGGCCTTACAAGACCTGCTCCTACCTGCCCTACCCCTGGTTCTCTATGGGCAATACCTGTGTTTATAATTGGCAAAATAGTAGTCTCAACAACCTTACGTATGTCGATTCCTGTTGCTGTTCCCCTAAAATTTAATACCGGAATTTTGTATGTGTTGTTTTCTGCCTCAGTAATTTCGTACATGGACTTTGAATAGTTAATGGCATCATCAGGGGTTCCCCCTACAAACTGTACTATGGCCGGGGCGGCAGCCATTGCGAAACCACCTATTCCGCAGGTTTCTGTTATGACACTGTCACCTATATCTGGATTGGCATCTGCTGCACTATATCCCGGGAAGTACAGACCGTCTATAATTTCTGCCGGAGCCGTAAACCATCTATCTCCTAGACCTGAAACTCTTATTCCAAATTCGGTGCCGTTTCTTGCCATACCATAAACAATGGTGCTATATGCTATTCCTGCTGCCGGGTCCAGGGTAGATTTACAAGCCGGCATGGTAAGGTTTAAGAAAAAGTGATCATTCCCATGCATGAACTTTAATACATCAGCCTTGTCCTTATCTGAATGCTTTGTCATCACAATGTAGGGGGCTATTTCTCTTATGAGTAAAGAGGTACCTGCCTTATTTCTGTTATGGCCTTCATCCCCCATTAAGACTACCTGGGCAATCATTGTTTTTAAATCTATCGGTCCCGATAGATTTAGCGCCTCCTTTAATACAGGTGCCAATGTATTTTCAATCCATTTTAATCTGGTAATTACTTCTTCACTGTAGGCACCATATCTTAGTACCTTTCCTAAGCCCTCGTTCAATGTGCAATAGGCATAGTTACCAAAGGTGGTGTTTTGTATAATCCATACGGGCATAGATGCTGTTGTCACCCCTGCCATTGGCCCTACTGCACTATGATGATGGCATGAATCAAATTTGATTTCACCGGATTCAGCTAAGGAAATAGCCTCTTTTTCGTTAGCTGCCAATCCTTCATAGATCAGACCACCAATAACAGCTCCCCTAAGGGGACCGCTCATTTTTTCCCAGGCTACCGGAGGCCCTGCATGTAAAACTGTTTTTTTAGTCATTCCCGGTACAATTTCTCCTGCGATGCCAATTCCAACAATAGTCGGCTGGGCACTTAAGATTCGATTAAGGGCCTCCTGATTGGCTTGATCAATCCTTTCTTGAATCATTTTATCCTCTCCTTTGATTAGTTAAAACTCCGTTATTTAACTGTATACTCTATATTACTTTTTAAGCTTAGATAGTAGGGCCATCATTTTCTTATTTCCACCCGCAGGGGGTCTCCAATTCACATGAACCGCGGGGACCTCCTGGGATTTCAAATCCTTGGCAAAGGATTCTAATCCTAAATTGATTACTTTTAACTTCTTACCAAAAATATTGTTGATCATCGTCATCCCCTCCCTACTGGACATTTTTTAACATTTTCGATACTAATCTTACAGCCTGTGCATTAGATGGCATAATGATGAATCCTGCTTCCATCAGTTTTTTCTCTTGATCTCTATAGCCCTGGGGATCTCCTTCTGTTCCGCAGACGTAAGCAACCCAAATTACTTCTTTTCCTTGTTTCTTTAAGATTTCCTTTGCTTCTTCAATACTTGGCAGCATCTCTCCCACTGGGTCCGAATGAGCTCCGTAGCCTAACACAAAATCCATTAGAATCACTGCAATACTCCCATCCTCCGCTTCAGATAACAATCGCTTCTGTCTTCCTGAAGGATCTATCATCGGATGGGCTTTTCCTACTGTAAATACATCATCACCCAAATCAACACAGGTATGTTTTTTGCTCTTATGGATATCTTCAAGTAAAAATTCTGGTTGTAATGGAATATTCGAATAGATTCCTCCCAGCTCATTAAATAATAGCTTCATGGCCTCATCACAAAGGGTACCCCCAGTAAAAAGTCCCCTCAAATACCCTTGGCCTGGCTTTAATTTACTTACTTCTTTACTTACAATAAGATTGATTTCTTCTTCCGATTGCTGAAAGCCCAGCATATCCTTAGTCACTTCCCCATTGGCCAGGGCCACAGCCTTATAGGCTGTATCCTCCAGGGTATACCCTGGTATTCCATTGTAGCTCCGAATTGTATCTGGGTCTCCGCCAATAAAATCTACAACAAAGGGCTTGCCGCTTTCCTTGGCTAATGCCAGTACTTTTTCAGCAATTTCAGCTGCCGGCGGCTTAGAAATAAGTACAATTACCTTTGTTGCCGGATCCTGACTTAAGGCTTTAATCCCTTCCATCATCATAATTCCGCCGATGTCTTTACTTAAGTCCCTTCCCCCGGTACCGATTACCTGGCTGACTCCTGCACCTAGCTTATCAATCATTACAGTTACCTCTTGAGTCCCTGTACCTGAGGCCCCTATGATTCCTATGGAGCCTTTTTTGATTACGTTCGCAAAGGCCAGGGGTACATTATTAATAATAGCGGTGCCACAATCAGGGCCCATTACCAGAAGCCCTTTTTCTCTCCCGATTTCCTTAAGCTTTTTTTCCTGTTCAATGCTTATGTTGTCACTAAACAACATAACATGCATATTATTTTCAAGGGCTTTCATAGCTTCATCAAAGGCATATGCCCCTGGTAAAGAAATTAGAACCAGATTGGAATCTGGTGCATATTTGATTGCTGCATCAAAGGTTGGAGGGTTGTATTCACCGCTTGAGGATTCTTTTTTTTGAGTCAGCAGTTCATCAACCTTTGCTATCACCTTTGAAAAGTCATCCTTTTCCCCGGTTAAAACCGATACGAAGAAATCATTTACACCCAATTCTCTAACAGAATCATTAGCTAATCCTAAATTTTCTGCCAATTCTTTGTTCAAATCTGTACCCATTCCTACCAGTACCTCATTAACAACTTCCATCTTGCCCACTTCCTTACTAATGAGCATCAGGGCCACAGAGTCATAGTAGGTGTTTTTTCTTATTTCCACATTTAAATACATTTTAGTTCTTTACGCTCCCTTCTATTGTATAGTGTTAATATAAAGCCTATATAGATTCCAGCTGCCAGGTCAGACCCGGAGGTTTCTCCGGTTTCAATTACAGTGCATGTATTTTTTATGATTTGTTTTTCATCTTCCACGGAAAAAATATTTACCATTAGATTCCGAATATGCTCTGCCACTTGCCCCCTGGAAGCGAATTGCAGCATCTCTGAGCTTACCTTAGTTGTTCTGCCGACAGCCCCATTCACCAAAATTTTATTAATTTGATACACATCGCTGAGATTAAGGTGATAATATTTTCTGCAGTATAGCATCGAGACCATAAGGCCTGCTAGGAAGTCGTCGGTAGAAGGAGTGAGCCCTGGCCCAAAACCAATTATCTGTTTCGCCATTACACCAATGCCTTCTATGTTTTCTTCCATCAGCAACTCAATTAATTTCTGCATTTTGGCCTGTATAAAGGTACAGTAGTGATTAGTTTGGGGCTTTATTGCTATCCCATGATCGTCCTTTAAGTAATTGCTGATATCTAAAAAGATTGGGGCAATGCCATTAAAATTTCCTTTCTCCAGCAATGTTTTTTTAAACGTTTCAATATTCTTTAAGACAATATCTTCGCTTACTCTTTTAAAATCAAGTATGGGACCTGGATTCCACACCTTCGATTGAGCTAAATCAATTGTAAAGCCATTTCTTCCTATGGCGATCATGTTCTCGCTAATAACAAACCCCATTCCCTTTTCCAAATTAAATGAATATAAATCTTTATCCTCTGGAAGATGAAGAGAAATCGACCTGGGGGCAATTGGAATTTGGCTTGATATTAGGGAAATTAACATATCATCCCCGGTTATTATGTTACAGGTTCTATTAAAGATAGAATGAACCAGCCCCACTACTTCTTTTCGCTCTTCTATTAGCTTCTTTGCATTAGCACAAATCCATATTGCCTTCATTTTCTTCTGTCCTTTACATTAATTTTCCAAAGCCTATTAATAATTTTAAATTGAAACCGATAACGCCACAGAGTCCCTTTGTTTTGTTATATATCTAGATAATTCTTTGAAAACCAAGGCTTTACCTTTGGATACTTCCTCTAAATATTTAATTGTGTTTTTGTGTAAATCCACTATATGCTTTCTATTTCATATTAAACATTTCAAATATTTTAAAAGCCACCTGTAAATTCAAACGCTCATTGGGGTTCTCTAGGTTCATCCCTGTAATGTCCTTAATCCGTTGCATTCGATAGACGATTGTATTATAGTGAGTAAACATCTCTTCCGATATCTTTTTAAAATTCCCCCCACATTGAAAATAGGTTTGTAACGTTTTCACAAGTTCAGAGCCCTTATCTCTGTCATATATCACCAGGGGTTCCAGGGTGTCTCGGTAAAACTGATTAAGCTCGTCTTCCATTTCCTCTAAATGAAAAATACGATAAATGCCTAAGTCATCAAAATGCATATATTCACTTTTATCAACGAGCCCTTTGTTCTGGATACATCGCTTCGCTTCGATATAGCTTTTCCAAAGATGTTTTGGTTCTTTATGAAATCTCCCGATGCCAATGGATATCGAAATATCCCTTATTTCTTCTCCAACCCTTTTAATGATGCTATTGGCAAAATCCTTTACTTCTTTTTTTACCTGAGAACCGCTTTTTGTAGAAGTGGTTCCAAACAGTAAGATAATTTGATCACTCTTATTACCGTAGACACACTTCCACGCCTTATTTCTGGATAAGCGTTCTATGATATGCATAATTTTGCTATTTAATTGATATAAAAATGTAGAATTGTTTAAGGTCTCTTTTACGAATCCATTGATGTTTTTGATGGAAATTACAATAGCAGAATATCCTAGCTTCCTATCGAAATCGAATAGGGCTGCTCGGTCAACGGCCAGCTGCTGCTTTTTCTCATCCTTTGAAAGCAGATCATCGAAGAATTCCACCTTATGCCTGCTCTCAATCTCAAATATTGAAATCTTTTTAAGAATATGCAGCGCAATAACAGGAATAGAAGACTCTAAAGAAGATATTTCGATGGAGGTAAGCTTTTTATTATCTTCCCAGATGGATAAATATCCGTAATATCGTTCATCCACATAAATAGGAATTATAATCCGCTTTACCCTATCCTCGAATAGTTGATCATCAATTATAGTCATATTCAGGAGGGGATGCATTAGCTTTTCGTCCTTAAGCTTGGTTTCAATTTCAAGTATTTTTTCTTCACTGCCATGGGCGACGATTACATTAAATATCTCATCCTTAATGGCAACTGTATTTCCGATGGTTCGATGGATGCTTTCTAGTATTTCTTTAAAGCTGCCGCCCCTTAGCATGACATCAATGAGCTCATTATGGATCTTTTCAATCTTTATCAACATGCTGGTTTGCCGGCTGATGATTTCCGTCAATACTGGCATAATAATGTCTGTATAGGAAACCTCATAGGGCAGCTCAATAATTGGAAACTTGCATCGATTAGCCGTATGGATAATGTCATCGGGCAATCGGTCAATATATCTTTTCATCTTAATACCGATCCCGACCACGCCCTTTTCCTTTAGCTTAGGAATCAACCTTTTTAGTACAGTTATATCTTCCTTAATGGAAAATGCCGTAGTGAGCAAAAATTCCCCTACATGAACCCAATCAATAATATCAGGAACCTCCATTACATTAACCCGAGTGATTCTTTGTTCTAATCCTGCTTCCCCGGCCAACACCTTTGATCCATGTAAATCTTTTAATAAAATCATTTCTGCTACAGTAATTCCTAGTGATTTAGTCAAGGCGTCTTCCTCCTTCTACATACATGATTTTAATATTTTAAAAAACTTAATTTTTGTTGTATATTCACAAATGTAAACTTTCACCGTCTATTTTTCGTCATTTTTTTAACGCTTATATTCGTATATTCTACAGAAATTTTTTTGTTCCTTTATGAACTTTTCACAAAAATAATAACACCTCTATTTTTTTAATAGGGTGTTATTATTTTTAAGTAGGGACTTTACAATTTTTAATTCTTGGGCAAGACCTTATTTAAAACAATACCTGCTATAGCTGCTAATGCCATACTCTCTAATGTAAATTTCACAGAACCGATTTCCACTGGTAATATTGCTCCTCCTAAGCCTATTACAAATATTACAGCAGCTATAATTAGATTTCTGGAGGAAGTAAAATCAACTTGATTTTCTACTAAGCTTCTTCCGCCAACCGAAGCGATCATACCAAACAGAACGATGGATATACCTCCAACTATGGCAGAGGGTATGGTTGTAATAACAGCGCCTAATTTAGGCATAACTCCTAATATGATTGCAAAACAAGCGGCTATTCTCATGATTACTGGATGATAAATCTTTGTTAAAGCCAATACTCCTGTATTCTCTGCATAGGTTGTATTGGCAGGTCCTCCAAAGAATGCAGATACAGAAGTTGCTATACCATCACCTATTAAGGTACGGTGTAAGCCCGGAGATTTAATATAATCCTCTTCTACAGTTGTTCCCACCACAAGTATATTCCCTATATGCTCTACTACTGTTGCTGCAGCAATAGGGGCTATAATCATGATACTTTCCAAATTAAATTTAGGAAGTGTAAAATTAGGGAATCCAAATAAGGCCGCTTCTCTAATGGGTGTAAAATCAACATTACCGGTTAATACAGCAAATATGTATCCTCCTACTAATCCACATAAAACCGGAAGAACCTGAAGGAACCCTTTGGCATAAACACTTACTCCTGTAACAATAACCAAACTCACCAGGGCCAGAAGCCAATTTTCACTGGCCATACTAATTGCAGTAGGTGCAAGCTTTAAGCCAATAATCATAATGATTGGACCAGTAACAATTGGAGGAAAATATTCAACTATTTTCTCATGTCCAAAGGCATATACCAGTCCTGCAATTACCACATAGGTAAGACCTGCTGCAACGATACCCCCCTGTACATATTGCATGCCATACATTTCAGAAACCATAAGCATGGGTGCAATAAATGCAAAGGATGAACCCAGAAATACAGGAACCTTTCTCTTTGTCACGAGATGAAAAAACAATGTTCCTAAACCCGCCATAAATAGAGCAACAGAAATATCCAGTCCCGTAATAAGTGGCACTAACACTGTAGCCCCAAACATTGTAAAGGTATGCTGTATTCCAAGAATTACTTTTTTGCCTGTAGGAATATGGTCCCCATCCCTAATCGGCTGATTTTTTTCAACAGCTGCTTCTTTACTCATCTAACAACCTCCTTTGTTTTTTATAAAGCCTCAACTAAACCCCACCTTGCGACTTAGTTAAAATTATATCCTTTTTTAAATTTTTTTTATTTTCTAACTGAATGAAAAATTCTATATTTGATTTGTAATTACCTTTATCGTATTTTACTAATCTTTTTATCACTAAGGACCTTTTATTAGTAGAAGTTTCACAATATAAAATAAACGGACTTATTGTAAGGCAATAAAATATAGATAGATTATAGTTGATTATGCTTATCTCAATATATCAATAAATTGTTATTGTCCATAAAACAACAAAAAGCTAGGATGGCGTTAAGCATTCAGGCAATCCTGATAACTAGTCCCATCCTAGAAAACATATTATCTTATTATTTTTTACAAGGACCACCTTGTAAACTTTTTAGGCCAAAATTTTAACGCTATAATGTATGTTTGCCTAACCAGTTCATCAAATCATTGTATACTTCCTCTTTGTTGGAATCTGTAGATCTCATGGCGTTTGCCTCACCTAATAATTAAATTCTTCGCTGTCTCTATTTTTTATATTAATGCCCTCAAGAACAAAGTGTGAAATAGTTTCCCTTTGAAGGCTTGGAACAGAGAAGCACCTATAGCTTTTTTCTCTCTTAGATGCGCAAAAAATTGCTGTGGGCCCGTCCGCTCCACCTATAATCCCAATGGATGATGTAGCAGCAGGGCTGAAGCGTTGATCATCCTGGGGCTCGGTGTATTGTATACTGCTGTTAAACTGCAGCCTGTCACCCTGCATCAAAGCGGGCTCTATTTCATACATTACCTGCATAACGAATAAACAGCGGGTTCCAGCTGCCTCCATGGGGAATTCTATTAATTCAGGGTTTTGAAAATGTATAGTATGCTTTATTCCTGTTATTGGATGATCAAAGCAGACCTCCTTCTGCTTTTCATCAACTGACATCTTAAAATGGATGTCTAAAGGCAGAAATCTATCTACCGGATAGGTAGCCAGCTTAATTTTATCCACCCTTTCAAGGCGTAAAAAACGCAGTAGCTTTTGAACTTTACCGTCTGCTTCAGGATAAGGCACACAATAGCGTTCACAAGCAAAACAGGCGGAATCCTTTAGAATAGATGGGTAGGCCTTTTTCACGGAAGTCAGCACATCACTTTCTTTTTCCCAGGGTATGCTTATGGTGCCGCTGGAGGAATACCCCCCTTCCACTTTTTTTCCGTTGATCCAGATTTGATTTATGGGTACAGCCTGGTAGGGATGCTCCTCCTCTACACAGCGCTTCTGTATTGGTGTCAAGGATTCCTCCAAAGCTTCATATTTTTGAAAGAAATCACGTAGCTTTGTTTCATCTAAAATGGTGATTACATCAAAAACGATTCCCTTTGAAAAACGATAAATAACAGGGATACAGCGTTTCGTTCCCGCGTATTCAAACTGCCAGTTTATTTTCTGCGGTAATCCCCAAAGTCCCTTGCCCTTACCCCGTATGCTCGAGTGATAATGTATTTTCATTTACCTAACCTCTACTTTATCTATATTTTTCTCATCTGAGGACAAACTAATTAAGGCCTGTTTCATCCCAATCTTGTATGATTCGAGCCTATATTTCAAAATACGCTATGTCTTTGATGAGCATTTGTTTATTTTCAAGGAGTTCCAGTATTCCCTCTCCAGAAAGCTGTGAAAGCTTCCGACTGATAGTCTCTCGGGTAACGCCAACGAAATTGGCCATGTCTTCTCGGGTCAATTGTAGATTAATACGAATGCCTCCCGCGGTTTTGGTACCAGATTGCATCATCAAACGGTGGATTAAAAATCTCAGCCGTACATCGGCATCGTTGGAGGCAATGGCTCCTACCAGCTTTTCTAAGGATGTAATCTTTTCATAGGCCGATTCCAGGATGGCGAATACAATCTCTGGATTATCCTTAATGAATTGATCAAAGCGATGCTTGGGTATGGTACAGACGAAAGAAGCTTTAAGGGCAATGAGATCATAGGGTGATGTAACTTTTTTAAGGAGTGACAATTCGCCGAGGCTGTCACCGTCATTTAAAATGTATAGTATTTGTTCTTTTCCATCTTCGTTATAGGTTGCGACCTTAAGGCTGCCATGGTTAACAATGTAAAGCCGATCAAAATCATCGCCGATACGCATAATGACCTGGCCTTTTTTATAGTGCTTACGCTCAATTAATCCCATTAGGGTTTCCATTTGATTATCATTTAGATTAGAAAATAAAGACACTTTTCTTGCACATATTTTATGTCCGCATGTGATGCATCCTTCACTTGAATGGGGTAAAATATGCTTCAATATCACCACCTCCTTAGGCTGCTAACAATATTATACCATATTTTTTAAAAAATGATTGTGTGAGGCAGATCACATAATGAAGCTATTATTGATGATAAGATAAATTCAACAAATAGCTCAGTTAAAGGAGAAATGTTATATGAAAAAATTAGATATGAATTTGACAATTGGGGAAAGTGTAACAATGTATCCAGAGCTGGTGAAGGTATTCATGGATTACAATGTGGACTTTTGCTGTGGTGGAGACAGAACCATTAAGGAGGCCATCGAAAAGGACACGGATGATATTGAAAATTTAATTATGGATGCTGAAAAAGCAATGGATGAGGCTGAACAATTTGAAGTTGATTCTCAAAAAATGAAGCTTTCTGATTTTACAACGGAGCAACTAATTGACCGGATTATCACCCAGCATCATAGCTATCTAAAAAAGGAATTGCCAGCGATTTCAGAGCTGATATTTAAAATATTGATGGTCCATGGTGACAATCACCCTGAGCTCTTTACGCTTCATGAAGTATTTGGTGGATTAAAGACTGAGCTAGAGGGGCATTTGGTAAAGGAAGAAGTGCAATTGTTTCCCAAATTGAGGAAGGGGGCCTCTGATGTAAAGACTTTGATTGAGGACCTCGAGAATGAACATGATGGGGCAGGAGACGCACTTCATAGGATAACAGATTTAACCAATCACTTTACCGTACCTGCCGACGGCTGCACCACTTATCAGCTGGTATATGAAAAGCTGAAGACCTTAGTAGCAGATATGTATATGCATGTACACACAGAAAATAATATTTTATTTAAAAGATTTGCCTAAAATAGCCTAGAAAGGAGTATGAAAATGTTTAAAATTAATGAACGAATTACATGGGTAGGAAAAATTGACTGGGAGCTTCAGAAATTCCACGGAGAAGAGTATTCAACCCATAGGGGTTCATCCTATAATTCATACTTGATTCAAGATGAAAAGGTGGCCCTTATTGATACTGTTTGGCAGCCCTTCGATGATGAATTTGTGGCAAATCTGAAAAAAGTCATCGACCTTAAGAAAATCGATTATATTATTGCAAACCATGCCGAGGTGGATCATAGTGGCGGATTACCAGAGCTAATGAAGGAAATTCCTAATACCCCGATTTACTGTACTGCAAATGGTATCAAATCATTGAAGGGCCACTACCATCAGGACTGGAACTTTGTTCCGGTTAAAACAGGTGACACCCTTGATCTTGGCCAAGGAAAGCTCATTTTTATCGAAGCACCAATGCTGCACTGGCCCGACAGTATGTTTGAATATTATACCAAGGATGAGATACTTTTCACCAATGATGCCTTTGGTCAACACTACGCATCTGAACTCATGTACAACGACCTTGTGGATCAGGCTGAGCTCTATCAAGAGGCTGTCAAATACTATGCCAACATTTTAACGCCATTCAGTCCATTGGTGACCAAGAAGATTAAAGAGGTACTTGGATTCAATGTACCAGTGAGCATGGTTTGCCCATCCCACGGTGTGATTTGGCGAGATCATCCAACCCAGATTGTTGAGCAATACCTCAAGTGGGCAGACAATTATCAGGAGCATCAGGTTACTTTGCTCTACGATACCATGTGGGATGCCACAAAACGGATGGCTGAAGCAATAGCTGAGGGTATCAAATCAGTGGATCCAACACTTAATATCAAGCTTTTCAATGTGGGAAAAGCTGATAAAAATGATGTGATTTCAGAGGTCTTCAAGTCTAAATTAGTGGTTGCAGGCTCATCCACCATCAACAACGGTATTCTATCGGCCATGGCAGCAATCCTGGAGATTATGAAGGGGCTTAGATTCAAAAACAAAAAAGCTGCAGGTTTTGGCAGCTACGGCTGGAGTGGTGAATCCCCTAAGATTATGTCAAAGACCCTTAAGGAATGTGGATTTGAGATCCTTGAAGATGCCCTTGGCATATTGTGGCAGCCTGACGAAGCTGCTCTGGGTCAATGCAGAGCCTATGGTGTAAAATTGGCAGAAAAGTTATAGTGGGTCCCCTATTCCTTAGGCAGACAACGGAGTTCTCCATTGGCTGCCTTTTTTCAAGCCCAGTCTCTGATTCAAACTCACAATCAACGGTAAAATTATAGGCCCCAATGCCAATTAAAGGGGTTTGGACAATGAAAGATATTTCAGCCCTCCAATATATGGAGGATTGATGCTTAACCATTGTTTATCCTCCAACAGATACCCTGAACCAATAGGCAATAACATAAAGTCATTGATTTTCTTGTTCATTATCCATTCCTCCTGTATTAATGCAGAATGCTACTATCTTACCCCCTAACACGGTGTGAGGGTCAAGAGAAAAAGGCTACGAAGCTGCCTTAATTAGCGCCTCTAGCCTTTTGTATATTAATTACTGTATTGCATTAGTTTGACCTTACGAAACTTATATCAGCTTCTTTAGTATCGGCAGCGCTCTTTCAATCTGCTCTGTCTGTACACAATAGGATAATCTCATATATCCGGGACACCCAAAGCCATCTCCGGGAACCAGCAGTAGATCATGCTCCTTTGCTTTTTCACAAAAAGCCAAAGCGTCTCCATCGGGTGCTGCGAAAAAGAGATAAAAAGCCCCATCAGGCTTTGCAACATGATAGCCCATCTCTGTCAGGCTGTCGTTAAGCAAATTGCGGTTTCTCTCATAGATTGTCAAGTCCGGTACTACATCAACACATCTCGTAATGACCCGTTGGAATAAGCTAGGGGCACATACATAACCAAGAATCCTTGCACTTCCTGCAACCGCTGCAAACATCTCCTCAAAATTTTCCACCTCACTGGGGATAAGCACATATCCAATCCGTTCGCCAGGCAAAGAAAGGGATTTACTATAGGAATAGCAGACAATTGCGTTATCATAATATTTTGTAACAAAGGGAACAGCTGTATTTCCATACACCAGCTCACGATAAGGTTCATCAGAGATCAAGTAGATAATTTTTCCATACTCCTTTGACTTCTCCTTCAATATTGCGGCCAGCTTCTTAATCGTTTCTTCTGTATAAACAACTCCTGAGGGATTATTTGGCGAATTAATGAGGACTGCCTTGGTGTTCTTGTTAATTGCTTTCTCAAACTTGGTAAAGTCAATCTGGAAATTCTCTGTATCTGCGGGGATCATAACGAACTTGCCCCCTGCGGCTTCTATAAAAAACTTATATTCTGTGAAATAGGGCGCAAATACGATGTATTCGTCATTATTGCTTGCGGTCATGGCCTTCAGGCAAATGTTGAGGGATGCAGCAGCACCACATGTAATAAACAGGTTTTTCATCGAAAAGCTTGTATCAAATCGCCTATTTAGTGAATTTGCTATTGCCTCCCTTGTCTCATCTGCACCAGGTGAGCTTGTATAACTATGGTAGGTCACAGGGCTTTCATTTTGAACAATAGCTAAAATAGCTTCCTGTACTTCCTTTGGTGCAGGTACGTTTGGATTCCCTATACTGAAGTCATGTACATTTTCTTTGCCTACAATGGCTGCCCTCTGTCTTCCATATTCAAAAATTTCACGTATTACAGATCTTTGTGTCCCTAATCTTATCATCTCTTTAGATAACATCAATAATCTCCCTCTTTCTTAATTAATATAAAATTGATTTAAAATAATACCCTAACTTATGGCATTCATCCCCTTCTCTAAGGCCCTTAAATTAACCTCTACAAAGCCTTCTTTTATATTTTCCTTTATGATAGCTTCCCAGTCTATTTCAGTAAGATTCATGGCCTTAACTAATGCACCGAGAAGAACGATATTCATGGTTCTGGCGTTTCCAACTTCTTCTGCAATTTCTGCGGCATTTATTACTGTGGTATCTGCCTTTTCTTTAAGCTCTTCTAATATATCTGAAGGATAATCAATTTTCCCTGACAGTGTGGGGGCAGGTGGTATTTGATAATCATTCACCACTACCTTTCCACCTGTCTTTAGATAAGCAAGCCATCTCAATGCTTCCATTGTTTCAAAGGAAACCAAAATGTCGGCTCCGCCTCTTTCAATTACCGGTGATTGTACCTCTTTACCATACCTGACCTGTGAAGAGACAGCTCCCCCTCTTTGAGACATGCCATGTATTTCACTCATTTTAACATCATATCCCGCTTCCATCAAGCCTGTTGTTAATAGCTTACTAGCAAGGATAGTTCCTTGTCCCCCTACTCCAACTAATATAATACTTTTTGTCATATTATTCTGCCTCCTTTACAATGGCCTTTACTGGACATACCTGCTTGCACACTTCACATCCAACACAGGCATTTGCATCTATATGAGATTTTTTTATCGCTTTATTGAAGGATATAGCAGGGCACCCGGTTCTAGTGCACTTTCTGCAGCCTATGCATTTTACTTTGTCAATCTTACACTTATTCTGGAAGGCTCCTCTAAATTCCTCTTTGTCTTCCTTAGAGAATTTTTTTAATACACAGGGCCATCTAGTAATTATTACAGAGGCTTCGTCTAAATTAAAGGCCCAATCAATTGCTTCCTTCATTTCCTTTAAATCATTAGGATTTACTACCTTTACTTGTTTGATCCCGCAGGCTTCCACAAGGGCCTTGATATCAATAAGTTCTGTTCTAATGCCCTGAAGTGTATATCCAGTACCTGGATTTTCCTGATGTCCTGTCATACCGGTAATTCTATTATCTAAAATTATATTTATGGAATTTCCCTTGTTATAGGCCACATCTAATAAAGAATTGATTCCCGTATGGAAGAAGGTTGAATCACCCAGAACAGATACTAACCTGATCTGGTTATCTTTTTTCATATTCAATACCTGCTGTGCGCCATGGCCCATACTGATACTGGCCCCCATACATACTGACCAATCCATAGCATTATAGGGTTCTGCAAAGCCTAGGGAGTAACAGCCTATATCTCCTGAAATGACAGCGTTCTTCCTCTTTCCAATCTCATAAAAAAAGCCTCTGTGGGGACATCCGGCACATAGGGTTGGCGGTCTTGGAACCACTTTACTTTTATCATAGTCAATGGTTTCTTGGTACCTACCGTATACTGATTGTCTGATTACATCGGGGGTCATTTCACCGTTGAAGGGGAATATCTCTTTTCCCAAGCATGCTATTCCCATGATTTTTAATTCATTTTCAACGATCGGATCATTTTCTTCAATTACATAAATTTTATCGACCTTTGAAGCGAATTCCTTCATCATTGCTTTAGGGAGTGGATTTGTAAAGCCAAGCTTCAAATAGGATACACTATTACCAAAAACCTCTTTGGCAAATTTGAAGCAGCAACCAGATGCAACTACCCCTATTTGGGTATCATTTAATTCCATATAATTTAATGGGGTTTTGTTTGAGAAGTCCTCTAATCGATTTAATTTTTCTTCTACCCTTATTCTCATGGCGGTGGTATGGGCAGGAACGGGTATATATTTCGGAGCATTTTTAACGTATTCTTTTATTTCAACATCTTTTCTGTCTTCACATTCTACGATTCCCTTGGAATGGCAGAGTCTTGTCGTAACTCTAAAAAGCACTGGCATATCATATGCCTCACTGATTTCAAAGGCATCCTTAAGCATGTTTTTCGCTTCCTGACTATCTGATGGTTCAAGCATGGGAATTTTTGCAAATCTTGCATAATTTCTATTGTCCTGTTCATTCTGAGAGGAATGCATTCCCGGTTCATCTGCCGAAACCAGAACAAGTCCCCCATTTACTCCTGTATAGGCATTTGTGAAAAGCGGATCTGCAGCAACATTTACGCCAACATGCTTCATCGAGGCTAACGCTCTGGCACCTGCAAAGGAGGCCCCAATAGCTGTTTCTAGTGCTACCTTTTCATTTGTGGCCCACTCAGCTAAAATGTCCTCCTTATATAGGGCAACGTTTTCTAATATTTCAGTACTGGGTGTTCCCGGATAGGCAGATGCATATTTTACCCCTGCCTCATATGCCCCACGGGCAATGGCTTCATTTCCTGTTAGCAATTTTTTCATGATTGATTCCACTCCTCTATATATTTTGTCCTTATTGCTATTGTATTTAATTCTCTATCTCACTAGATTTATATTAAGCTACACAATAAATAAAGAGCAAATATTATGCCAATTGAACTCTCAACAGAAAAAAACGTCCCGACCTGTAAATCCCTAGGTTATGAGCTATTTTATTAGCATAAAAAACAACAAATCCATACGACAAAAGGGTTGAAAGGTATTTATGGGTACACCCTTTTAACCCTTTTAAAACAAAGCGACGCCATCGCCAGTACAAAAAAACAAGCAGTGTAACCCGCCTGTTATTCTAAAAATAAATTTTATCCTATAAATCACATTTAAGTTATCCACTAGCTTTTAAGTGCATAAGTATCTTTCTTCCATATTCAGTAATGACTGTCCCTGTTCTCCCTTTAGCTATTTGCACCATTTGATATTTTTCTAAATTGACTAAAATTGTTCTAATTTCTTGCTCACTAATAAAAATATTACTTTTTTGAAACCTTTCAAAAATACTCCTTCTGCCTAATCTTTTGTTTTCATTGAATCCATTTTCTAATTCTTCTAAAACAAAAATATATTTTTTTATGTTCTTCCCTGCTGTTTTGATTAATCCATTCAACAATATTATTTCATCATTAACCATGTGATTTCCTAAATCAGCCTCCCACTCAAAGGGTAGATCCTTCATGTGAACTTTTTTGATCTCAAGGCTTACAATATGTTCAACATAATTCTTTAATTCCCTCACATTTCCCTTCCAATCATGACTTAAAAGTGCTTCCTGTACATTTTCGTCCAGCTCAAAATCGCTATTGAAATCCTTCTTAAATTGATCTACCAAAATCAATATATCTTCCCGCCTGGCATTTAGATTAGGTATTTTTAAGCTAAGTACATTAATCCTATAAAATAGATCCTCTCTAAAGGTTCCATTTATGACCATTGTCTTCAAATCTTTATTTGTAGCTGCTATTAAGCGAATATCTACATTGATCAGACTGTCTCCACCTATTCTCATGACTTCCCTTTCCTGTAAAACTCTTAAAAGCCTCATTTGAAGGGTTAGGGGTATCTCTCCAATTTCATCTAAAAAAAGCGTACCTTTGTGGGCCAATTCAAAAAGGCCAGGCTTTCCACCCTTTCGTGCCCCTGTAAATGCACCCTCTTCGTACCCAAAAAGCTCACTTTCTAAAAGGCTTTCTGGTAAGGCGCCGCAATTGACAGCCACAAACTGATAATCCTTTCTATTGGAAGCATTATGTATACCCTGAGCAAACAGTTCCTTACCGGTTCCGCTTTCTCCGGTGATTAGTACTGTAGAATTAGATTTAGCCATTTTAAAAGCATCATTTTTACATTTTTTTATTGCTTCGCTTTCTCCTATAATATCTTGAAAGGTATATTTAGCCCTATGTCCCTTACCACTAAGCTGTGACCTTAATTTATGCTGCTTCTGTTCAATATCATTAAATTTTTTAATAATTGCAACTGCCCCATATAATCTACTGGAATGGATGATTGGGTGAACCGAAATGACTACATCATAGCCATTTACTTTCAGTAGGGTTTCTTCAATGGATTCCAGATTTTCAAAAACATATTTAAAAGGTATATCAGGAAATATGTCTAATCCATACTTATACATAATGTCTTGCTTTTTATAGCCCATAATTTTTTCTGCATTTTCATTATAGGTACATATTAACCCCTTAGCATCAACTCCTATGATACTATCATCTAGAACTTGAAGTAAGATATCCATTTCCCTGTCAAATCGATTCACTGTTCCGATTAACCGTAATAATCCAAAATCAGTGGTAACGACTTCCTTATAGCTTTTTTGTATATCCTGACTTTGCAGAATATCAGACAAACCTAGCTTTGCTGCTATATCCAATATTGTGCTAATATCTAAAAGACTGCTGCCAATATTAATAATCTCCTTTGAAAAGCTAGGGGTATGTCTTGATTGACCCAATACGATTAGAATCTTTCCTTCAGCACTATCATTGGATCCTAAATAAATTGGTGACAATTCGATATGTGTTACACCTAATTGGTATATTACAGAAATCATTTGTGCTGCCATTTCTACATTCTCATCTAACAGCATTACCTGGGTATTTCCAGGTATACTCATTATTTTTTCCAGTCCTGCCTGTGATATTGTTCTATTTGCAATAATCACTTCACTTTTCTTTTCAAGGTATTGACTGATCATGTTATAAACGCCATAGGACTGAACGAGTATTAAATCTGCATCCAGGCCTCTTTTTATATCCTTACTATCAACAGAAAATTTATCTACTATGATGGTATCAGAAAACAAACTAGCGATTTGTTCATGATATATATCAACAGTTGATACGCTATACCCAATAATAGCCAGTTTTTTTCTCATCATTCTCACCTTTCTTAACTTCTCATTATTGATAAATTATATCATCGATTACTGTAAAGTAAAACTGTCCCTATTTCCCTTGATCCCTGATTTATTGCTCTTTATTCTCTATAATACCATGTTGTAAAGCAATTTTAATGAGCTGTTTTTTTATAACTTTATTATAATTAATCAAAAACCTATTGCCATAATTCAATAAAGATGATATATTTTACTTACCGACCGTTAAGTAAGTTGAGAAATTTTCAAGGTAAAGGAGCATGGCGATGAAAAGATTAGAAGGATTAGATTTTGCAAGATCCCTAGCGATATTAAGCATGATGTTTGTTAATTATAGCTTGGTGTTTAAGATAGGAGAGCCTAAGTGGCTTGCCCAAGGATTCGCCCTATTTGAGGGGAGAGCCGTTGCGGTTTTTTTGATCTTGGCAGGGATCGGCATTAGCCTCATGACACGTAAGGGCCGTACCACAGGAGATAAAATCATTCAGCATAAAGAACGGGTTACGCTCTTTAAACGGTCCATTTTTCTATGGGCCATCGGACTAATCTTATTTACAGTTTTTGAGTGGAGCGCTGATATTTTGCATTACTATGGGGCTTATATGCTTCTTATGCTTCCAATCTTGTACTGGAGGCATAAGAACATAAAAAAATTGATGATATTAGTATTGCTTGTCAGTGGATATTTGCAAATAAACTTGAATTATCTCACAGGCTGGGAATCTGACTTTCTGACCTATACAGATTTTTGGACCTTGTCGGGCTTTTTTAGAAACCTCTTCTTCAATGGCTTTCATCCAATTTTTCCATGGTTTACTTTCATGCTTCTTGGCTTTGTCTTAGGACAGTTGGATTTGAAGGACCATCGGATCAGAAAGCAGCTTTTAGTCTACGGATTCGCCATAGCTATTATTACTGAGTTGAGCTCTATGGCCATAATCACCTTGTCGGGTGGTACTGAATTAAGTATGTATTTATTTGGTACCAAACCTATGCCCCCAACCATTTTCTATATTATGGCTGGGTCAGGATGGGGAATTTGCTGGATTGTTCTCTGCCTTTTATTGGTGGATAGATTCCAAAAAAGCCCTTGGGTTCAGGCTATGGTCAAAACTGGACAAATGGCCCTTACTCATTACATTTTCCATAGTGCCTTTGTGCTGTCCCTTATGTTCTTTTTAGGACTAATTGCTCAACAAAGCTCAGTGTTTGTGTTATTATTATCATTAGCCGCTTATGGCATCATGATGGGTTTTTCTGTGCTATGGCGTTTCAAATTCCAGAGAGGTCCCTTCGAGACCCTTATGAGATTAATATCAGATACTAGGGAGGAGAAAACACATGTCAACTTATGAAAAGATTTTAGAAGCTGCCTTTCAGCAATTTTCAGAGCTAGGCTATGAAAAAACCTCGTTGAGTCTCATTGCCAAGCAGGTTGGCATTTCAAAACCTGCTCTTTATCATCATTTTGCATCTAAGGAGGCTTTATTTGAAACCCTTTATGATACGATTATTTCCGAAATTATTAAAGATTTTCATACTGATTTAGAGAGCTGGACAATCGAGACCTACCTTGAGAAATTGACGGAGGTCGGCTTAACGGACATTCGCTACTTAAAGGAACACCCTCAATTCGGGAGTATTTTAAAGCAATACCATCTTTTGTCCATGCGTCAAGAGGGGTTAGCGCAGAAGACTCAGTATTTAGAAGAAAAAACCCTAGCCTATCATCAGGGCCTAATTAATCGCGGAGCAGCCTTAGGCTTTTTTAAAAATGAAGAAGCCGAATTTATTGCCGAGGTGTTTAATACCCAATTAACGGGAATTTCCTGGGGGATTTTAGTAAGACCAACAGGTTCTCATGAATTGTCGTGGCAAATTTTTATAAACAAATTGTTAAACCTTATGTAAGGCTAAAATATAATCTCGAAATAAATGTAAAAACTAGCTATTCTTAACGATTCTTCTCATAAATAGACCCCCTTGTCTTCCTTTTAAATGATGGAAAACAGGGGGTTCATAAATTTGCACTGTTTTATACTAATTCTTGTATTATTTCGTATAATCTCTTAATATCTTCAATTTTTGTATTTCCAGTTTCTTTGTCAATGATTGAATTGTATATATGTGGCATGACTCTTTTACAGCCAGCCTCTAGACAAACTTGTAGTATTTCTCTAAAGTTCTCTAAATTAATTCCCCCTGTTGGCTCTAATAATGCTAAATTATATTTGGCACAGGCCTTGGCTACAGCACCTAGTTCTTCTATACTTTTTAACCCACCCATAGGGAAAAACTTAACTGCATCGACGCCCATATCTTTTAGCATTAAAACTGCTGCTTCTACATCAACTATCCCTGCTTCTCCATTTTGGCTCAATGGACCAGTAGATATTTTAACCTTTCCCACTATTCCTGTCGGTGATATAAGCGAGTTAACCATTGTGTTTTCTGCATTTTTAGCCATCAGCATTCCCACGGCCACTGGTGCCCCTGTGAATACCTGATTAACATGCCCTGGATCTGTTTCTGCAGCTATTCTTGCTGCCTTTTCCCACTGCATTGGATCTCCATTTCCAAGGCCCACAGAAATTGTTGGTATTTCCTTAAGCCATTTTTCTACTTCTAGTACGCCTTCTTCTGGATTGTTAAATTGCTTTGAGAGAATTCCTATGGCCACATGTCCATCTATGGCTCCCACTACTTCCTTGGCATTGACTTTGTCCTTTGCCAATACATTTATAGCAACTCTTCCTTTATAAAAATTGATTTTTTGTCCTGCCATTAACCTATCTCCTTTGATATTTCTTTTAATCTGTCAACTATCATTTCTTTATCTCCTTCAATCAAAGGCCTTGGATCAAAGGTTATATAGCCTAAATTAACCCTATGCTTTCTTACCTGTATAGAAGGATTTCCTTCATTTAGCCTTTCCATCACTTCTTTTGCATGAATACCTAAAATGCTATCATCAACCTTTACTTCTGCTCGATAGATCCTTCTGCCTGCCTCATCTATGATTACCTTAGCTTCAAAGCCTTCTATGGTATTTATTTCCTTTACTAAGTAATCTACTATTTCCTTCTGAAGAGAGAGCTCTTTTTCTTTATCCTTGTTTTCATAAATATGAAGGGCCCTTAGAAGTCCCATTATATTTTCTTTGCCTATCTTCATAGCCCTTCCAATACCTTTATATTGAAGCTTAGCATAGCTAATGTACTCTTTGTTACCAGTTATAAAGCCTGAGGTTGTGGCTTCTATTGCTTTTGCTCCACTATAAACTACTAGATCAGCACCCTTAGCTATATAAGTTTTAAGATCCTCCTCTGCAGCTGCATCTACTATTACTGGGAGATCATACCTACGGGCAATATTTATCATGTCTTCTAACTCCACCATAGATTTTTGAACACAGTGATGAGACTTTACATACATAAGTGCTATTGTATTTTCATTGATGGCACTTTCTATATGGTCTATGAATACCTGGTTTGAATAACCTACCTCTATTGGTATGCCTCCACCTAGTCTTATCATTGTAGTTACTGGTGCCCCATAATTTACCACGTGCCCCTTTTGGATGATTACTTCATTCTTCAAATTTTGACTATGGGGAAGGGCTTCTATGAGGGAAATGTTCCCCTTGGTTATTAATCCAGCAATAGAAAGTGCTATTCCTGCTGATGCAGAAGCGGTAACACAGGAATCCTCTGCACCAGTATATTTTGATATAATTTCACCAGCTTTATCTATTAACTCATCAATAACTACATAGTTTTGTCCACCACTTTTAGCAGCTTCCATAACTTCGTCACTAATTGTGGAAACCCCTAGGGCTGTCATTCTTCCAGAGGCATTAATAACCCTCTTTAAGCCTATTTTTTCATAACAGTTCATTTTCATCACCTTCTCTTGCTTTATAAAAATAATCCTCCTGCTAACATTGCACCAATGATTGCTCCCCCTGCTATTGGTCTGTCAAATTTATAGAATATAGCACCTCCAATAAAAGCGCCTATTCCTGTTGGAATTGAATATTGTATTGATGAGATGATAATCAATGGCCCTAAATATCTACCTGTTGCATTCCCTGCCCCCATCATTATTCCTGTTCCACCGGCAGCTATGCCGTTTGGCATTATCTTTCTTATTAAAATGATTAATGCTCCGATTAAAACACCTATTCCAAGCCCTGTAAGTAATGCTAGAGGAAAGCTCTTAATCGGCATTTCTATTCCAGAGGCTAACATCACTGCAGGGATACCGATTCCAACTCCCGTTAATAATGATCCCCCAATATCGAGAATACCAACTAACGGTCCTTCAAGAACCCTTGCTAATAAAAAGCCTGTTGCAAAACCAGCTGCCGCAGCATAGTCTCCACCTTTGAGTCCTTCATCTAACATCTGTACAACAAATATTTCATTAAGTGCCCCTGTATTGTGTATTACATACATATGGGTACCTGCAAATATAGCTGCACAAGCTATGCCTACTAATAGGGGAAAAGACAAGTCCTTAAGTAAAAAGTCTAACAATCTATCTCTTTTGGAAATCTCCATAATACTTTTCTCCTTTCAAATTAAAATGGAAGTCCTAGCTTCTTGGTAAATCCTCTGAAGTATGCTATTGCAAAGAACATTATTACAACGATTGATATTAATAGGATTGATGTTTTATTTTGATATCCATTTTCTTCTACCGTTTGGCCCACCAATATACCTAATACGACACCTGGCGTACCATTTCCAGTCACCATGTGGGAAAATCCGCCCAGGACTGTGGCCCATACGCCAGTTATTTTTCCTGAATCTAGTGCTGCTAACCAGAATATAACAGGCATGATTGGATTTATCATCAGATTTGCCGCTGGCGTTAAAACCTCTTTTGCTATAGTCGATAATTTCACTGGAACGATAGATGATATTGTGTTTAATAAAGTGATTACTATTGCCCCTACTCCTGCTCCAGCAAACATCATCTTCTTTGGATTATGCAAAGTTTCTTCGACATTTTTATTTTTTATAAGCAACGCAGATGCTGAAAGGTTTGGTATAATTCTATGGAATACATCCTGTGTTAACGCCCCCGATGCAACTGTTGCTGCCGCTGAATTAAATAGAAAACCTAACCCAAATGAAAAATGTGCTACCGGATCTCCATTACATGCGTTTAATTCCCCTAGGGTTCTAAAAGCACCTAAACCCTGGGATTCTGGTGCGTGGAACATTCTAGCAGCACCTGCTGAAATAGCGGCTCCACCTAAGGCTCCAATAATTAATGATTTAATAACGATTAAGATCACTTAAATCCCTCCCATTTAAAAATCTATATATTTAACGCTTACTTTGATTGTAGCCTTGATACTTACCTCTTCCTTTTCCCTCGGCATAAATATGAACATGAATCTTTCTTTGATTTTTTTAACCTTTACCTCATTTATAAACACATCTTTAGGCTCCATATGGATGATAATGCCTGATACCTGACTATACACATCCTTTCTAAGTATAGAAAAGATTTTTGCCATAGCATCAGATTTACTCTTCCCCTGGGCTGAAATTGTTAAGTCGATCTCCTTTTCAAACATAACACTGTGATTTTCCATTTTTAACTACCTTTCACTGACTCCAAATAAGCATTTACTAGTTTTTCTCCCAGCTCCTCTGTATCCATAAAACCAAAGCCTAATACAACACTACCTTCTTTTAATGCTGTAACGCCTGCTTCTATCGAACGTAAATGGTGTTTTGTCTTGTATCCATATTTATTCGCTGCCATTAATGCTCCTGCTCCGCCAGAGCCACAAAAGCTGATCCCAATATCTCCATTGTGCTCCTTCATATAATCTCCAAGCTTCATATCTGCTGCCATTCCGGGAATGATTATCGCTTTACCCCCAGCTTTTTCTACACCTGCTGCAACTTTTTCTCCTTTTCCTAGCCTGTGCCCAATAACCACGACTACTTTTTCTTCCATTAACCTACCTCCTGTTCCTATTTTTTATGATTTATGACCTTGCCATGGCAACCTGTATGTGTATTGCTACTAAGTATATCTCTGAAAGCTTTTCTTCTCTTTCATATCTTTTAAATATTCTAGCAAGCAGTTTTCTTGAAATTTTTACAGATTCTTCAGTAATTTCGCTTGCCAGATTATCATCAAAGTCATCTACAAATTCATTTTTTTGAACCCTTTTGATAAAGCTAACGATATGATTCCAAAAACTAATTTCAAAGTGATTCTCAAAGCTTATCTGGTACTCTCCTAAAATTCTTTCAACGTCCTCTAAATCTAACCTTATGCTTTCAATTTCTTCATTCCCTAGCTCTAACTTATTTTTTATCAAATTTAAGCACTTCACTATTTTTGCCTCCTGTACTAGACACTACATACTGCAATTCGAGTCTTTTATTAATGTTTTTCTCATTACCCTCTGAATCAATTACAATGTCATTACAATCCTCTACTTTAAATATTGTAAAATCCCCAATGTAGCCTTCCTTTACTTCGCCTAGTCTATCTAAGTTGAAAAAGTCTGCTACATCTGAGGTTACCTTTGTTACACAGGTTTCTAAGGATAAACCTTCTCCAATCATCTTGGTTATCACATTCAAAATACTGCCCACTGGCTCTATCATATTTTTATGATAGATATCTGTACTGATAAAATCTGGTCTCAAATCATTTTTAAGGGCTTTTTTAAAGCTATTAAAATTAAAGCTTGCACTGCCATGGCCTACATCAAACCTTACCCCTCTATTTTTAGCGGATATTACCTGGGCCTTTAAACTACCATCTTCATTAAATAATCCATTTTTTTTGCCATGATAAGCATGGGTAACTATATCATCCTTATCTAACAAATCCAAAACCTCCACAACATCTGGCGGATAATTGCCTATGTGTACAACAAGGGGAAGCCCTGCACTGACGGCTATTTTCTTTCCTAAAATTAAGGGCTTTAGGCCGTTTTCACCTACTACAGAGCCACTGGCTCTAACCTTTATCCCTTTGATTACATCTCTATATTTATTTACTACCTGTAGTACACGATCGCCATTAATCCCATTGATATCTGTAAGCTCATTTAAAGTGGCTAATCCATAATCTGAAATATTTAAGTAAGCATATATTTTTGTCTTAGCCTTTTTAATTGTGGTTTCATAAAAATCTTCAAAGTTCATCGGTCCTGAGGTGCCTGCATCAAATATGACTGTAGCTCCTCTATTAATTCCAATCGTATCAGCGTCAGTGCCAATAGGCGATTCTCCTGGGTAGCAATGTACATGTATATCCATGAATCCTGGTGATACGATTGCTCCATTGATATCAACTACTTCAGTATCCTCTTCCCTAAAACCCTTGCTAACAGCCTTTATTATCCCAGCTTCTATTAAAATATCTAGCTCATCATACAAATAACCATTTTGGGGACTTAAGATTTTCCCATTTTTAATTACTAGTCTTCTCACTGTCCAACGCTCCCTTCCCTTATTATTAAATTAAATATCTTAATATAGAGATAATCTCTGTTTTGCTTATATTTAAGTTATACTTGTCATTTATATTTTTAAAAGTCCCCTCAATCATTCTGAAGAGTTTCAAATGGTGCTTCTCATAGTGACTTATTTGTTTTTCTTCTGTAAAAACACCTTTTTTCCATCTAGGAATAGCCATCATAAGATGAATGATCAATCCATAGAACTTTTTAAAATCTTCCATATTTAAACCATAGGGATATAGTTTTTGAAACATCTCTCCAAATTCAACCAATATAAGCCCTGTAAATTCATGCTCTAAAAGCTGGCTGTGTTCTTTTTTAACATCGTTTTTACTGCTTTCACCTGCCATATATAAGTTCTTTATTTCTTCATAAAATGGGTTTATATTTTTTTGCGGGATATATTTTTTCATGATGTTTGTTAAGGCTTCATCTATATAATCATCTGTACTATCTTCTTCGCCACAATACTCACCTTCAAGATATAGAAAATCTCTGATTTTAGAAAGCTCATATAGGGTTATAATTGGACTTACAATAATTGTAGGCTTATTTATATTCTTAATTTTTATTGTACTTACAACCAAGTCAATCTCATCTAAAAGCTCCTTATCCTTCTCAATATCGATAACAGAAACTATGTTTTTTATATTTACCTCGGGTATGTTATTCCTAATTCTTGTAGCCAATAGCTCTGACGTTCCTTTTGATGTGTTACAAACAACAACAATGTTTTTCTTAATAAATGTCTTGCTTTTCTCTAATGACTTAACAAAATACATTGTCATAAAGCCTATTTCATCTTCACTTAGCTCGAAGCTGTAAAAGTCAAGAAAGACCTTTGATGCCTTTCTTGCTACCTCAAAAACATCACCATACTTTGCTTTGATTTGCTCTAAAATTGGATTTTTACTTACAATATTTAACTCATATCTTTTTAAAGTTAATCTTAAATGATTGATTAGTTCAGTATGTAAAGTCTCTAGCTCATTTTCTTTAATGTTTAAATGTTCATGAACATATTGAATAATTTGTGCTACCACCTTTGTTAAATGATCTTCATCGATTTCATAATTTTCGTTTGCTATGGCTAAAACGTTTTCAGATAAAAGCAAATGTGCAAAATATGCTATTTCTTTTTCAATATAGGGTATATTGTAAATCTGCTGAATCCAACAAAAAATATTATTAGCCTGGGAATATATTCTAGTTGTTTTGTATATGGTAAAATTCTCATTTTTATCTGCAAAGGTCTTATCTTTCTTAATTCTCTTAACAAAGGCAAGGATTTTAAGGGTTAGTTTTATCTCCTGAATTTCAGTAAGTCTAATATTAAACTCCTTTTTAGCCTGCTTGATTATATCCTTTATTTTATCTATCTGTATCCCATTCAAAATTCTTCTTTGTTTATCTAAAATTTCATTACCATAGAATTTTATTACTAATTCTACGAAAATCTCCATAATATACAGTCTTACTGCTTCCTCTTCCCCGCCTAAGATAAAACCGTAATGAGGTATACCCTCTATTACAACTTCATATTCTTCTATTTCTTCGTTAATTTGTTTTATTGTGTTTAAAACCGTGCTTCTTGAAACCATTAAGGTTTCAGATAATTGATCTGATGTGACAATATTGTCTGAATAAATGAGCTCCTTCAGTAAAATGATTTTTCTCTCTTCAAAGGAAAAAACTACATTTCTAGCGCCAAGATTCATATTTTCTAACGCTTTAACAGCATTTTTCTTATGAATCACCTTCATGCCTATTCTCGGTACCTTTTTAAGTTCTGCACCTCTTTTTTCCAGCCAGTATTCAATGTTTTCTAGATCATACCGCACGGTTCGAACAGAAACTCTAAATTCCTCAGATAATATCTTTGCTGTTAACATATCATCAGTCAATAATAATCTTTCAAGCATGTGGCTCTGTCTTTCAGTCAATATCATAATATCTCACTTCCTTGATTAAATATTAATACAATTATTGCAATATTAAAACATCAATTTTTTTCACTATCAATAATGCAATTATATACTATATATGAGAATTTACTAATATTTTTGCTGCTTTATAATAGTGCAAAAGTACAATAATCACTTTAAATAAGTGTTAGTTGACACTTAACTCCGATCTTAGCAATATTGTTGTGGCAGAAAGTTACCATAAAGGCAAATGACCGACTTCTGGGGCATTTGCTAAAAAAAGTAGACCTCTCCTAGAACGTACAATAGACCCTACATTAAAAATGTAGGGTCTTAACATCAGATTAATTATAAATTGCAATTTCAGCTTGCCTCTGTCGCCTCTTAATTTTCATATTTACAAGGCTACTAGCTTGTACCTTTCTGCTACTTCAATCTTCAGCCGTTTCGTTAATCCACAAATTTACCAGATGAACGGCACCACGAAAGCCTACGAAGGGGGGTTCATAGGGATGCAAACGCCATTTTGTATCGGGATTGGAGATTTGTAGTTCCGTGTTTCGGCCGGCCCACTCCAGGGCCTCTCCGCTTGCCATAAGATAGCCCTTTTGCTGCATCTGAATTGCTCGTGTCCACTGATCCTCTGTAAAATAGGGAATATCCTCGCTTCCCATTTCGGGACAGTCGCACCAGCAGACTCCTTTAAATAAAGAGAGCTCGGTTAAGCCAAAGGATAGAATTCCTTTAACCACATCAGCATGTCCCCCTAGGGATAATAGGGCTTCGTCTGGGTGGGATCTAACGATATGTCGTAACCGGGGCATTACGGGAACAAGTCGACTTCGGGAGATCTCTCGCTCCTCTTTAAGGAAAGCTTTGTTGACAGTCAATCCTGACATTTGGGCCACTTCCTCAAGCCATCGGGTGGTACCTTCAATGCCGTAGGGCCGCCCTAGAAGATACGGTGTACCAAAGCGCTTTTTCAGATGCTCTGCAGCGGGTATCCCCTCACGGCGTATAACAAGGTTAATATGGGCACCACCCATTTTTTCAATATCTTCAATGGATGTATCTGAGGTCATTATGCAGACTGGCTTCATACCAAAGGCCCCCAGCATCATACGTTGAAGCTCCATTGCATCGGCCTGAAAACGGAATAAATCAGCACAGGAGCCGATAATATTAAAGGTGGGCTGTGGTGTTTTTTTCGTATCCACCGGCAGGGATTCTGCCAATAGTAAAAGGGCCTCCTGTACACCACGATGTTGGATAATATCAAAGCCTCCATGCCCAAAGGGCAACAGACGAATGCCCGGATATTCCGGTTGTAATTCTTCGCAAAGGGCTGGAATGTCTGTACCGATCACCTCGGGTATAGATGATGGTAAAAGAAATATCACCCGGGGCTGATGGCTCTTAACTACGTTGGCAATGGTATGGTTAAGCCTGCTTGTGCCGCCAAGGGCAATATCCGTTTCGTCTATATGGGTGGAAAAAAGCTTACAACCATTATATACCCCTGCATGCTTCAGTGTTACGCCACTATAGAGCATGTGTCCCATGCACCCAAATTCCACAAGGGCAGCATTACGGATTGTAGCGAGGGTCCAAAGAATACCCATTCGCCCTGATGCCAGGGGTTTAAACCTGTGCAGACCCATGTTCAGTTCCTCCTTTCTTTACAGCATCCTTTTCTTGCAATACACCCAGGATTCTTTTTAATAGTTCACTGGTTCGTCCGTAGCCCACTTGCCCGTAAAAGTCATACATATCAGGTACATTGCGTATGGCTTTATTGGAATAGGATAGATAACCAAGGCATAAATCTGGAGCTAGCTTTTCTAATACTAATAAATCTTCTTCATCATTCACCATCCGACAAATCCATGGATTATGGCCCATTGAAGCTAGTGCTTTAGAATTGACCTTATCCTCAGGATAATATTCCTCTAGATGTACAAGTAGAGGCTCCATGCCGAGTCTGGCAAGATAAATGGACAACGGAATGGGCAAATCAATCCTGAGGGAGAGCACATAGCTAAGTCCCCTAAGTCTTATCTTTGCCTGTTTTTGCAAATTAAGGGCCTCCTGCCGCTCCTCTTCAAATGTCCTGTCCCATGAAAAACCAAAATGATTAGCAAGGGTTTCATAGACCCTGTCAATGTCCTCTACATCATATAGATTATGCAGGCTAACATAGGGAATGCCAAATTCTCGCTCCATTCTGACGGCAAGGGGGTGAGTAAAGGAAGAAACTACCAGATTTAATGCAGCATCTCCCGCTCCTTGGAAATCTTCCAGAGAAGCCCCCGGGGCAAGATAGCGCAAAGAAATGTCATGCCGGGTAAGCTCCAGCAGCAGGGATGGCATAGGAATATGCTCTTCCTCGGGGGCGCGGCCCAATACATTAACTCGCCTCGGTTGTGTCTCTCTTACCTCCATCAGTGCTCCCAGGGCCTCCATTGTTTTCCATGAACCAGGAGGATAGCTGATGTTCTTAAACTGCCCCAGCATCACAAAGGTAACACGGGCGGTTAACGCTGGCTGTACTTCGTGAATCATCCCCTCAATATCCTCTCCAATCAGCTCAGGCACACAGGTGGCAATTAGGAGAATTGCCTTTGCTCCCGCTTTGTCCATCTGTCTGAGGGCATCCATTAACCCCTCCCGACAGCCAAATACCACCTCATGGGAATCCAGCACATAAAGCCAGTGTAGTTCCCCATGCTTTCCCTCGGGCTTAGGACTGAAAAGCCGCGAATGGGTAGTACATTCCTGCATTCCAACCAGTAAGGAGGAAAGTCCCTCAATATCTTCTGCAATCACCGAGGCAATACGCATGGGACAATGGTTGCCAGGGGAAACGGCAGGTGTCAGAAATCTTATTCCGGTGTTAGATTTTACTGCCGAAAGCCGTTTTAAGTGCGTTAGCTCCTTCACGACCTTTCCCCTCCCTCCAGAAGTAGTTTTGCAAGGGCCTTATAGCTGGCCGCCATATCAGATTCTGGGAACGCTTCTACAACTGTCATTCCTTGGGCTTCGGCCTGCTGTACCAGGGGATTACGAGGCAAATGATAGATAACCGGTACCTCGATCTCAGATGCCGCCTTGTCTACCAGTTCCCTTTCACCCTCAATGTTCTTGGCGTTAAGGATCAAACCACGTAATGAAGCGTACCCTCGTTTGCCAAAGCTTTTAACCGCGTAGGAGATGTTTGTTGCTGCATAAAGGGACATCATTTCGCCAGAGGTCACAATACACACCTCGTCAGCATACCCACCCCGAATAGGCATGGCAAAGCCACCGCATACCACATCCCCCAACACGTCATAAAGTACAACGTCCGGTTGATAAATTTCATAAGCATCCAGCTCCTCCAGCTTTTCAAAGGCTGTGATGATTCCTCGTCCAGCACAGCCTACACCTGGTACCGGGCCTCCTGCTTCAACACACAGTACGCCAGTGCTGCTTTCGATCACAAGCTCTTCAAGGCTTGCATCCCCATTTTCTCGTAATATATCCAACACCGTAGGAATGTTTTTTCCGCCGGTCAAGTTACGGGTAGAATCTGCCTTTGGATCACATCCAATTTGCATAACAGTCAATTCCATGGCTGCCATGGCGGCAGAAATATTAGATACAGTGGTGGACTTACCGATACCACCCTTACCGTAAATTGCAATTTTCTTCATTTTGCTATTCCTCCCAGTGAACTATTCTGTTCTTTGATAAGATCATAATAAATACAGGTGGGTCGACCGGTACGGGGCTCTGGAACAACCATTGCCTCTATGCGGAAGGTCTTCCGTAGTACCTCCGGGGTCATTACCTCCTCGGGACTTCCATGATGAATAATGTTACCACAGCCAATTGCAATCATGTAATCTGCAAACCTCGCCGCAAGGTTCAAGTCATGCAACACCATCACGATGGTGCAATTTTGCTGTCGATTTAAATGGTATAGCAGCTCCAATACCTCCAACTGATATGATAAATCTAAATAGGTTGTCGGTTCATCCAGCAAAATAAGGTCTGTTTGCTGGGCCAGTGCCATTGCAATCCAAACCCGCTGTCGTTGCCCCCCAGATAGATTATCCACAGCTGTTACCTCTAGGGCTGTAAGCTTAGTTACTTCCAAGGCCCAGGCAATGATTTTCTTATCCTCAGGTTTCAGCTTTCCAAAGCCCCGCTGATGGGGAAATCTGCCATATGCCACCAATTCCCCTACCGTCAGCCCTTCCGGGGCCTGGGGAGATTGGGGTAGTATGGCCATCTTTTGGGCTATTTCCTTGGTACTTAACCGACGAATATCCTCTCCGTTTAAGTAAACCATCCCTCCCTTGGGCTTCAAGATTCTACCAACAGCCTTCAGTATGGTGGATTTTCCACAGCCATTGGCCCCAATAATGGTTGTGATCTTTCCCCTGGGAATTTCCATATCTAAATGATCCACCACACAATTATCTTCATAGGCGATCGCTAAATTCTCTGTTATGATGCTATTCATTTGCTCGACTCCTTTCATTATCTGCTTTTTGTCAATAGATATAGAAAATACGGTGCCCCGATGATGGCCAGTACAATTCCGGTGGGCATCTCAGAGGGCTGTACAATAACTCTGGCAATGGTATCTGATACAGAGGTTAATACTGCTCCCAGCAGAACACAGGTGGGCAGTAATATTCGATGTCTTGCTCCCACCAGCCTTCTGGCCAGGTGGGGCACGATGAGCCCAACAAAACCTATGTTTCCACTGACCGAAACACATGCGGCAGCCAAGGCCACCGAAGCTGCAAGAAGCCTTCGTCTTTCCTGTTCAACCGAGGCCCCCAATCCCCAAGCAACACCGTCCCCCAGGTTTAACACATCCATCACCTGGGATTTCATTAGTACATAGGGAATTAAAAGGGCCAGCCAAGGCAACAGCGCCAATACAAATTTCCAATTACTTCCCCAAATACTGCCGGCCTGCCAAGTGGCCACAAAATCGAATTGAGTTTCATCCAGCTTAACCACCAGTAGAGTGGTCAGGGCTGAAATTCCAGCTTGTACTGCTAAGCCTGTCAGTATCAGCCTTAAGGGAGCAACCCCCTCTTCCTTTTTATAGGACAGTGAATAGATAATAATGGCTGTTATTCCTGCACCGATTAATGCTAGAAATGGCAGGGTAAATATTGACAGGAAAGAACTTGTACTAAAGAAAAGGACATATAGAATGATCATTAGACCCGCACCTGCATTGATTCCCAGAAGACCCGGAGCTGCCAAGGCATTTTTAGTAACACTCTGTATGATGCAGCCGGACAAAGCCAGCCCGCCGCCAATAAGGATCGATAATATAATACGCGGCAGCCTCAAATCAAATAGAATAAAGTTTTCTTTGCTGGTACCACCCCCAAACAGGGTACGAAGCGTATCCTGGGGGGCAAGCTTTGTGTATCCTGTATTCACACTTATGACCAGGGAAATAACGAGTAATATTCCGCAAATAATAACAATAGTCATATTCCGTATAGCTAATTTTCTTTTGTATATTTGGTTTTTTTCCAATTGATTTACCATTAACGAGCCCCC